>Ga0315274_10013650_pt1 | contig 11562 bp, 9 predicted proteins | sample YL17G02_20_MG_FD_203700 | JGI IMG/M metagenome (GOLD analysis project Ga0315274, IMG submission 203700) | Sediment microbial communities from Yellowstone Lake, YNP, Wyoming, USA - YL17G02_20 | ecosystem: Environmental > Aquatic > Freshwater > Lake > Sediment | place: USA: Wyoming | collected...
TGGGGCGTGTGGCAAGGTACTTCCGTAAGTCCTTGACGGCGCATGGATTCAGGATTGCCCTAGCCCTCGCGCCTGTCTTGAGTCTATGAGCATCGAACACAGCGTAGCCGTCACTGTCTACGTTGCCCACTGCCTGCTCAACGAGCTTCGGATCCATGGCGAGTATGTCTCCGACGCTCCACCCCAGACTCAGAGCCGTCGAAAGTCTGGCCTTTCCCTCCAAATCGGCTATCGCGTACATGGCGCGGAACTCGTCGAGTGTGAAGTCGTGTTCGTTGCTCGCCATCTCCGCGGCTGGAAGCCGGTTAGTCTGAAGCTTGATTTCTCCTGCCTCGCTAGCGAAGAATGATCTGACCGAGGAAACCCATGCCCTGATACTGTTCGGCTTGTGCTTCTCTCCCTCAAGATACGCGACGTATTTCGTCAAGAGGTCGCGGTACTTGTCCTGATAGAGGTGCTGTGGCATGTCCTCGAAGTCTTTTCGGATTAGGTCGTCCACCTCTTCTGGCATGCATCCTAACTGCTCGCACGCCCAAGGCGAGAATCGCCCCCACCCCTGCCTCCAATACTTAAGCGTGTTAGGTCGAGTCGACTTGCTAAACCAGTTAAGGAGTCTTTGCCCCAATGGTGGTCGATAGAGAAGGGATGTCGGATCATATATTAAGGTAACCCATGGTACCGATGCCCCAGAACATCCGTCTTCTAAAGAGGCCCTGAAGTCTTGTGGCGGTGTCCTAGGTGAGCACTTAATCCTCGTAGAAACCTTCATAAACCGAGGGTGATGTGAGGAAGGCCGTGGCGGGCCAAAGTGGGTTGAAGAGCGATGACCACTATGAGCTAGTTAAGGCGCTTGAAAAGAAGGCTCTGGGATTTAGGCGCGATATTCTGGAAATGACTTATGCGGCCGGCTCAGGCCATCCTGGTGGCTCACTCTCAGCGATCGATATCATCACAGTGTTGTACCTGCATGCAATGCGGATTGATTCTAAGAACCCGCACTGGCCTGATCGTGATAGGTTCGTACTTTCCAAGGGACACTGTGTTCCTGCCTTGTACGCTGTGTTAGCTGATCTAGGTTTCTTCCCGCGGGAAGAGTTGTTGAGACTGAGAAAGCTGGGATGTATGCTTCAAGGCCATCCAGATATGGTGATGACTCCGGGGGTCGAGATGTCGACCGGTTCACTCGGGCAAGGGCTGTCGGTGTCTTGTGGGATGGCACTAGCCGCTCGACTCGACGCGAAGGATTACCGTGTCTACTGTATGATAGGGGACGGCGAATCGCAGGAGGGGAACATCTGGGCTGGGGCAATGCTCGCAGCTCATAAGAGGCTCAGTAACCTGACAGGAATCCTGGATCGCAATGGGTTGCAGATAGATGGCACGACAGAACATATAATGTCCCTGGAGCCATTGTCCGAGAAATGGCGTTCCTTCGGGTGGAACGTCTTAGAGATTGATGGCCATGATATTTCTCAGATAATCTCGGCACTGGAGCTTGCTAAAGAGACCAAGGATAAGCCGACGATGATTGTTGCGAAAACTGTTAAGGGCAAGGGTATCTCCTTCATGGAAAATCAGCTGGCGTATCACGGACGAGCATTGACCTCTGAGGAGATGGACAGGGCGCGAGAGGAGCTCTCGAGAAGAGAGTCGGGGGCGTGAGATGAGCAGACCTAGGATGGCGACTCGAGACGCTTATGGAAAGACGCTCGTCGAACTGGGGCGGAAAAACCGGGACATTGTCGCATTGGATGCTGATTTGGCCGACTCGACCAGGTCCGGCTGGTTCGGCAAGGAGTTTCCCGACCGATTCTTCGATGTGGGCATTTCTGAGGAGAACTTGATCACCGTGGCCGCGGGGCTGGCTGCATCTGGGAAGATCCCATTTGCGAGCACTTTTGCCGTCTTCGCTACTGAGAGGGCGTTCAACCAGATTCGTCAGTCAGTAGCTCTGTGCAACCTGAATGTGAAGATCGTGGCGTCCCATGGTGGAATAACGGTGGGCGAAGATGGGGCCTCGCATCATAGCATCTTCGATATCGCCCTCATGCGCATCCTGCCAAACATGACCGTAGTGGTCCCGGCAGATGCAGTAGAGGCTATTCTTGCGACAAAAGCCATTGCTGAGTACCATGGCCCGGTTTACATGAGGACCGGCAGGTCTGCCGTGCCTCAAATATTCGCCGAGGACTACAGCTGTGACGGACGAGGGTTCGACTTCAAGTTGGGTAGGGCTGTGACCCTAAGGGAAGGCTCCGACGTAGCCATTGTAGCAACAGGCCTGATGGTATCTGAGGCCTTGTCCGCCGCCGACATATTGGAAGCAGAAGGTGTGAAGGCGAGGGTAATTGACGCGCATACAGTTAAGCCGTTGGATGTTGAGGCTATTGGTAAGGCGGCTAAAGAGTGCGGCGCGGTTGTGACTGCCGAGGAACATACAGTGCTCGGCGGACTGGGCGGTGCTGTTTCTGAGGCATTGGCCGGCTGCGCGCCAGTACCAATTGAGATGATTGGAGTGCAGGATGTGTTTACTCTCTCTGGCTCACCAGGAGCATTGTTAGTCGAGTATGGACTCACGAGCGGACGCATCGTAGAGGCAACGAAGAAGGCAATGGTTCGGAGGAGCTGAGAAGCAGGGGCTTTTTACTTCATCGTTATTTCGCTTTATGGACTAATTTCGCTTTCTGAACTAATCTTTGCAGGGTACGTGTAGTTGAAAGGGCGTCGAGTTCTTCCAGCGTAGCCCATTGAGCTTCTTTGACATCCGTGCCGGGCACGAGGGTTCCCCCTATTTTGTGACCAAGATAGTCAATAAGTACATAGTGGTAGCTCACTTTGTCCTGTTCGTCTGCTACTATATTGTCAATTACGTCCAATAAGTCATCTACTTCGACGTCGATACCGGTTTCTTCTTTGGTTTCCCGTCTAGCGCCTTCTTTAAGGGGTTCGCCTACTTCCAGGAGACCCCCGGGGATGCTCCATCTGCCTTTTCCTGGATCTCGTTCCCGTTTGACTAGAAGAACCCTGTCTTTGTCGAATACAAGGACTCCTACTCCTATGAGTGGACAGGGCGGGTAACGTCTGCACACGTCTGACATGGGACAATTGTCGCCGCGGTGTGCAGAAAAACCTTCTGCTCTTGGATCTCCTTTAGCGTGGTTCGTCGTCTCTGAGGTTAGTCTCACGGGGTAAGTGCAATTCTCTTGGATCGTGGAGTCTGCTCTTGGTGATTCTGGAACCAAACAAGATGGTCTAGACATTAGTCCCTAGGTAATCGCGCTCTTAGTGGCATAGCCCCTACGTCTTGGCCTTATTGTTCATATGGTCCCTAGACTTTTTGGAAGAGGTATCTGCCTCTTCTGACCTTACCCTTCCACTCTTCTTTCCTGAAGCTGAGGTCGCCCACTCCTCCTGGGCTCGTGCCGAGTTGTCTGTTCATCTCGTCGCTGGTGGCTGGCATGAATGGGCTCAACAGTATCGCTGTTACCCGTAGAGACTCCAGGAGGTTGTAGAGCACTTTTCCCAGCTCAGATCCGGTCAGCTTCCAGGGTTGTTTCATATTGGCGTACCTGTTGGCGGCTCGGATGAGTTCCCAGATGTCACCTAGGACGAGGTGATACTGTAGGTCACCCATATGGCGTCCAAGCAGATCAAGGTGGAGCGAGTTGCTCAACTCGTCCTCCCCTCTTATTGGGCTGTTATACCTTTCGGCCAGGGTTAACACCCTGTTGAGTAGGTTTCCAAGGTCAGAGACCAACTCGCCGTTGATCCTCCTTTTCAGGGCCTCTGCAGAGTAGTCGCCATCATCGCCAAAGGCCATCTCTCGGAGGAGAAAATATCTGAAGGCGTCGACGGGGTAGCTCTCCACGACCTCAAATGGATCGACGACGTTCCCTTTGCTCTTACTCATCTTCTCGCCGTTCACGGTCCACCAGCCGTGGCTGAATACTGCATTGGGTAGTTTCTCGCCTGCTGAGAGTAGGAGTGCGGGCCAAATCACGCTGTGGAACCAGTTGATCTCTTTGCCGACAAGGTGGATGTCAGCGGGCCAGTACCTTTTGTACCGTTCTCCAGTTGGCCAATCGAGTGCGCTCAGGTAGTTGATAAGAGCATCCAACCACACGTAGACGACGTGTTCAGCTTCGAGGGGGAATTGTATGCCCCATCTGATTGTCTTCCGTGTGATGCATAGGTCTCTGAGACCGTCTTCCACCCTAGCTATGACCTCACGGGCACGCGACGTCGGGAGGAGGAATCTTGGATGGTCTATGTAGTGTTTGAGCAGAGGATCGCGGTACTTGCTTAGTTTGAAGAAGTAGGCTTCTTCCTTGATCTTCTCTACGGGTCTATCGCAATCTGGGCAACAATCGTTTTCGAGTTGAAGCTCTGTCCAGAAGGTTTCACAGGGGATGCAGTACCAGCCCTCGTAGTCACCTTTGTAGAGGTCGCCGCTCTGGCCAAGCCTGTTGATGAACTCTTGGACGACCTTCACATGCCTCGGCTCTGTCGTCCTTATGAAATCGTTGTAGGAGATGTTCAGTATATTCCATGCTTCCCGGAACCTCGCCGAGACATCGTCTGCGAATTCCTGTGGGCTCTTGCCGCTTGTTTTGGCCGCGTCCTCTATCTTCTCACCGTGCTCGTCTGTACCGGTCAAGAAGAAGACGTCTTCTCCCTTGAGCCTATGCCATCTGGCCTGAGCGTCCGCGGCGATGGCAGCGTAGGCATGCCCGATGTGGGGCGGCCCGTTAACATAGAATATGGGCGTGGTAATGTAGAACTTGTCCTTCTTGTTACTGAGGCCCATGGTTCCTGTGTTCCCTAGCAATTGCCAGCGTCAAGACGGCTACCTTGGCTATATAGTAATCGCAGACTCGTGCTCCCGCAAATGGCTCACAGGTCGTCGATATCAAGCTCTGAATGACGCCTAGCCGACCTCTGCCTCCAGATAAGGCTGTGAGTTTTCATCACCTCGGGTCTAATTTATTGGAGGAAGTGTCTTCCTCCGCTTTATTGGAGGCTTTGGCGGAGTCTGAGGTTATCCAATGCTCAAGGAACTCTTACAGCTTCCTCAAATACACTATACATTTCTCGATGGCTTCGTCTCTTACTGCCCCTTGTGGGCGACCAACCAGGTCTAGGAACTCAAGGGCCATTGTCCCTCCATAGTGAGCGTCTTTGAGTGTCTGAGCAATGGTCGGTAGGTCCACAAAACCTTCGCCACATGGGACGCAGAAGTAGGGTCTGTCCTCTCCAGGGTAGTAATCTAGGTCTCTAATGTGAGTGGCAACTGTCCGCGGTGCGAGTAGCTCAACCACTCTCGTCGGTGACATGTGTGGGTCAACATTGGAGTAGATGTTGCCCGTATCGATTGTCGCCTTCAGGCACTCAGAATCAACACGGTCGATGATCTCGATTATGTCCGAGCCGTAGGGTATAACTGGGTGAGTCTCCAAACCAAGGACGATTCCATAAGACTCAGCTAGCTCTGCAGCCCTCTTCAGGTTACGAACCGCCCACTCGATCTTATATCTTCGAGGATCATCCTGTAGACCATCTGGTACGATTCGTAGTACCCTGGCTCCCAACGTGTTTGCTATCTCCAAGTCTGTCCTTGTCAGATAGAGGCAGTCTTCGGTTCGTTTCGTGGCATTGGGGCCTCCCCAGCCCGACAAGATCTTCTCCCAGCTACGCCTTTCACAGTAGTCCTTGATCTTCTGTACCTCTTCTACAGGATATGGTTTGAATTTCCATTCCTCTCTGGGTTTTCGAGTCGTGTACCTTTCGTGTGGGTATAGGTAGTCGCAGTCAGGAATATGGGCACCATCGAGATCCATGGCATCGCAGTGACTCAGATAGTCCCAGATAGTCCATTCACCGCTCTGGAATCGCGCCACGTATGTGTAAGGATCCATGCTTACCTTCATGTTCTCTCAGCTCAAGGAGCATCATCCTGTTTACCCTCTTCATATTTGAAGTAGAGTCTCAGGGAATCCAAAAAAAACGTGGACCGATGCAAAGCCGGCCTGACTAACCAGTAAAGCGCTATCATAGCAGAGACAAAAGGCCCATCTCTGCAGGAGCCATATGTGACACATAATGTAATCGGCATACACCACATATACCTAATGCAACGTCACTGACGGGTAGCTACCTTTGCATCTGGATACCAATTCTTAATATCTCTTCAGAAAGCACGCTTGGCTCCGACCAAAATCTGGGGATGGATTGGCCAGTATACTAAATCTGGGGGCGTCACTGGCATGCAGATGATCGATTTAATGAGGCGGACCGCCTCTTGCCTGACATATCAACCAATATCAGATAGACGAAGCTGCAATGTTAGCAGTTTCGTGTACATTGTATTGCGTCCTCTCCTTCATTGACGACACTTCTGATTCGTCGCTTACCACATTGGCGGTTGGAGACTCAAGATATTTATTGTGGGCTGATTCATTGTAGTCACTTATCATCGATGGATATGATATGAAGATCTACCTAGCTGTTCCAATAATTGCCAATAGAGAGCTTGAGAAAGCCAAAGCCTTGGCAAAAGTCATATGCGACTTGGGGCACGAGCTGACCTCAACTTGGGTTGTCAGCTCAGAACCGGACTACACACAGGCTGCCGCTAAGGTGTTCAAACGCGACTTGGACGGCGTGAAGAACTCGGACCTCTTGGTCGCCGAGGTATCGCACGGAAGCCATGGCGTTGGCATGGAGATCATGGCTGCATACCTTCACGGGAAACGAGTAATCCTCCTTTCTGAATCGAAGGCTAGGGTCTCCCACATGCTTGAAGGAGTCCCCAACACCATGTTGATCAGGTATGAGTCGACACAAGACATGATACTGAAGATGATCTCAGCCATAAACACACGATAAGTACGAAGAACACGACACGAAACAGAATTGTCCCAGTCCCAGCTAGTCTCAGAAATATCGGTTCAAAGTTGAACACAGTGCCAGTTGTCGCTGAGACGATATTGTGCGCAACGAAGGAATGAATGAGGACTACCGCTCAAGGAAAAGGCTGACCTCTTGTTGCCGAAGCCGTGATCTACCGAGATGCCAGAAATCAATGGCTACGACTTCCTCAAGTGGTCGTCCCAGAACTGCCGCGTCTCAAGATAGTGAATCTTAGCCTCCAGAAGGTCTTTGTACATTTCGTCTTCATCCATGTGCATCTTGGCGAGGACTCTTGAAGCGGTCTGAGGTCCTATGCCTCTAATACTCATAGCAATGATGCCGCGTTTCCCATAGGAGAGGACAATGTCGGCGTTTCGCCGAGTCTCGCTGAGGGCTTTTTGTTCATTCTCGGTTAGTGGCTTCTTCCTCATGCGTTTCCTGTAGCTTTCCTCGGCGAACGGGTTAGGCCAGTCAAAGGCAGCTAGCAGACCGGACCCGCACGTTGTACAAACGGGCTTCTCGGGTAGTTCTCTAATTCTGCGCTTGGACTCCAAGCTTCCACAGGTCAGGCAGAAAAGCTCCACGCTGGTTGCTTCGACGCTTCGCCGTAGGCGCTCCATGGACTCAACCTTTACGCTCTCAGGAGCCAGCATCTCAGGCACGGCTGCGAAGCGGTTCAGCATTCGGTATGCGATGGGGCTTGGTTCAGAGACGATAACGCTGTCCATGAAGATTGTTCCATCGCCGACACCTTCCAAGACTTTTCTCATACCATTGAGGTCAATCTTCTTCGTCACAGCCTCGTGCACCGCTTCCTGGTAGACCGGCGTTCCCTTGAATCTCTGCCACAAGTCCTCTAGTTCCGCATCATTCAGGAAAGCGCCTCTTGGCAGGACCCCGAAGCGTTGGGCAACGAACTTCATGTAGTAGCCGAATGGGAACCTCTGTTCGAGATATTCCTGAAAAGCTTCTTCGGCTCGCGCTGGGCTTTGGGCGAAGAGCCGTCTCGAGAGTTCGTTGAGCAATTCTTCGGTCACCTCTAGGTTGAATACTATCAACAGCCTGTATCCGTCGGCCCACCAGTTCTGGAGCAGACCGGATCCTCTGTATGCATTCTCCACGAGATATCCAAGAAATCTATTGACCCCTTCACCGAAGCAACTGTGCACGACGACGAATTTGTCATACCCTTCCAAGACAATGCGTGCGTCAGTCGGTATAGGTTGCTGCGCATCCAGCATCTCCTTCGTCTCCTCTACGACTCTTCGGATCGCGTGGCGTTCAATGGGTAGGGTCGAAGTCCAGGTCCCAGGGATATCGGGATTACCCTTCTCCAACTCCTCGACGATAGCTCTCCTCAGCCTTCCAACTTCCCGCGCCGTCTCGTAGGGTACTGGCAGCATCTCGCCATCCCAGCCAGGTATAGCTGCTGTTGGGTCGTCAACCGGTTTGACGTAGACGAGGCCATCTTTATCGATCTGCAGTATCTGCCAGACATAACCTTTAGAGATAAAGTTGAGTCCGACCCTAGCGTCTGTCGACATGAACTCCTCTCCAAGGACACAGACACGCTTGTCTGTGGTGATATCGACAACGGGGTAGAGCCTCTCATCAGGGATCATTGACAGGTTTTCCAGATAGTAATCACGTGTTCGGCTCGAGAGGCATAGCATCTCTCCTTCGACCCTTATCTTTCGGAGTGAGTCCATGAAAGAGGTGACTGAGGAGAACTCCTCCCATGATAGACTATTGTATGGATAAGCACGCTTGACGACTTCGTAGGCACGTTTCATGGGTAGCTCTCTGAAGTCCATAGCCAGCCCAGCTACTTGGTGTGCAAGGACATCAAGAGCCGTTTCAGGAATCTTCGTGGGCTCAAGGTCCTTCCTCAGGGCCCTGTTCGTGACAGCTAAAGCTTCGAGGGAATCCTCAGGGTAAGCTGTTATGGCTATGCCTTGAGAGACTCGTCCTATGCCATGGCCAGACCTGCCAACCCTCTGGATAAAGGACGATACTTGCCTAGGTGAAAGATACTGAATCACCAAATCTACGCTGCCGATATCTATTCCGAGTTCTAGAGTCGAGGTGCAGACGATTCCCTTGAGCTTGCCTGATTTAAAGTCGTCCTCGATTCTGTGTCTCTCCTCTCGGGCGAGGGAGCCGTGGTGGATGCCGATGCCTGCTTTGAGTAGGGTGAACCTTAGGCCTAGCATCTCAGCGTTCTGTCGGCTGTTAACAAATATCAGCGTCGAATCATGAGTGTCAACCAGTTCCTGGATTCGGAGTATGCGGGCCGCCGCCTCAGGAGAAGTGAAAAGGGTCTGGGCTGTCTCGTATTCAGCCTCTCCTGCGATGGGGCGTTCAACGAAGTACTTGTACTCTTTCTGTGACGAGACATCGATTATGTGAGCTCGTCGCTCGGTCCCAGCAAGGAATCGGGCTACCTCCTCTGGGGAGCCCACTGTTGCTGAGAGGCCTATCCTCTGAACCTCTCTTGGGACAATTTCCTGTAGTCGTTCTAGGCCGAGCGTTAGTTGCACACCTCGCTTCGACTCTGCAAGCTCATGGACCTCGTCGATTATCACCCACCTGATGTTCCTGAGGTGCTCTCTCATCCTTTTTCCACTGAGTATCGCCTGAAGCGTCTCCGGCGTCGTGATTAGCATATCAGGAGGTCTGATAGCCTGAAGCCTGCGAGTGTTTTGAGGAGTGTCCCCGTGCCTGATCTCTACAGCGATTTCTAGATCCTTTCCTATGTCAATGAGGCGCCGGAAGATGTCCCTGTTCAGCGCACGGAGTGGAGTGACATATAGGATACTTATCCCTCGGGTAAGTTCTTGGGAACGCTTCCGCAATAGTAGGTCGAAAACAGGGAAGATGGCGGCCTCTGTCTTGCCCGTCCCAGTAGGAGCGATGATCAGTACGTTTTCTCCGGCAAGAATGCGGGGTATGGCTGATTCTTGGGCGTCGGTCGTTGAACCCCATTTTAGGGCCTCTATCTTTCTCTGCAATGGCTTCGAGAGGAGAGAAAACGCATCACTCGACATTGGTGCCAACTCCGACGCTAGTCCTATGTTTTCACGGGTCTCCGGGAGTAATTAACGTATACTTTTCCATCGATACGTTACCTGATACAGAAAAAAGGCCTAAGAGTAGTCTGAATTGAGTCGTCTTCTCGAAGTGAACGCGGATGGCGACGAGGTTCGCAAGACCCGTAGGAATGACTATCCTGGCGCTCTTAGCAGCACTCGAAGGCGCCCTTCTCCTGCTAGGAGGCCTACTCCTACTGATCTTCTCGGGACTGATAGGTGGCATCTTCTCTGACATCGATGGTACAATCGCGGGTCTCCTAGTTGTCTCGGCCATCTTCACCTTCATAGTAGCCTACGGCTACTAGAACGGTTTCCGCTAGGCGTGGTGGGTCAGTTTAGTTGTGGCCACAATTGGAGCAATCAGGGCAATATTGACAGTGCCACTTGGCGTAATCTCTCTGATAATCAACGGCCTCATAATCTACTATCTGACGCGGTGCTATGTCCAAGAATATTTCGGGACATCCCGTCCGCTAACACCTCGGGCCCCGACGCCGTACACAGTAGCTATGGATGCGAAAAACTTAGTCACATGCCAGACGTGCGGAGCGTCTAACGATTCGTCAGCGAATTTCTGCAGTGCCTTTGGGGTTCATTTCTGCAGGGTCTGACCGGAACGACCTTGAAACCTACTGGCTCACCTAGACGTGATGAAACCAGCCGGCAGTCGGTGTAATTCGACGTGTGTTCATAGGGTGTGGGTAGCCTAGCTCCGACGCTCGACCACATTCTTAAGGTCTTTGACGCTCCTGTCCAATGAAATCACGTCTTTGACAGCTTTCACAGCCGAGACGGGCACGTTTACGACTACGCTTCCAATCCTCGGCTTCTTGAAGCCTAAGCCTTCAATCGCAGCATCAACGAGTTTCACGCCGATATGAGTTGCTTTCCACTCAGCAATCTCGAACTCCACATCCTCGACGTATCCCAGGAACGCCGCCTCGGCGTCGATTACACCTTTTCCCTTCAGCTGCTCTTCTCGCATCGTATCATTCCCTTGGTCGAGGGTTATGTATTCATCAATATATGACTTGCTTCACCAACATGTCTGCTGGTGGGTCCACAGGTGATGTATCGACCGTCTAGCAACGCGCACGCATCAAAAGAGCCAGAATCTGATGGCCTTAAGCCTGATTAGTGCTATTTGTCGAGTTTGCCGTGTTTCTGTATAAAGAGAGCCGGAGTAGTTCAAAACTGGTTTGTGAGCATCCACGGAAAATGTGGATGAGGCCTGTTTGTCGAAGGGAACCATCTTTACACGGCCCGAAACTGGATTTGCGCTTGTTCACGGCTCAGCTTATACACGGATTTGTGTACGCACTTGAGAGCTCGCAATTCGATCATGCATCCATGATCTCTCCCAAAGCCCGAACGAAAGCAGTATTCATCTGCCTTGTGCCAACAGTGACGCGCATGTAGTTGCTCAGACTCGACGAGTTGTAGCATCTGACGAGGACTCTCTTCTCTGCCAAGTCGTCTCTGATTTGTCGAGCCCGTCTGGGCGTCTTCAAGAGGACAAAGTTTGCGTCAGAAGGGTAGGGTACCAGACCAGGAATTGCCT
>Ga0315274_10013651_pt1 | contig 11561 bp, 10 predicted proteins | sample YL17G02_20_MG_FD_203700 | JGI IMG/M metagenome (GOLD analysis project Ga0315274, IMG submission 203700) | Sediment microbial communities from Yellowstone Lake, YNP, Wyoming, USA - YL17G02_20 | ecosystem: Environmental > Aquatic > Freshwater > Lake > Sediment | place: USA: Wyoming | collected...
GTGAAAAGCTCGATGGGTGTGATTGTCGCTGCCCCCACGGCCGGATCCTGCGGCGTGCTTCCTGGAGCATGTATCGGAGCAGCGAGTGCCATGGGGCTGTCTTGGGACGATATGACAAAGGCAATGCTTGCAGCGGGGATGATTGGTGTGTTCATTGCCGCCCACGCCACTTTTGCCGCCGAGATCGGTGGTTGCCAAGCTGAGTGCGGCGCTGGTTCAGGCATGGCTGCCGCAGCACTGGTTATGTTGGCAGGAGGTACCGTCAAGCAGGCAGTTGATGCGGCATCCATAGCACTGCAAAACATCCTTGGCATGGTCTGCGATCCTGTGGCGAACAGGGTTGAGGTACCCTGCTTGGGGAAGAATGTGATGGCCGCCAGTAATGCATTGGCCTGTGCCAATATGGCATTGGCAGACTATGACGCGGTCATCCCGTTGGATGAGGTGATTGGTGCAATGGATCATGTTGGCAGGAGCCTGCCACCCGAGCTGCGGTGCACGGGGCTTGGCGGCTTGTCTGTCACCAGGGCCTCAAAAGCAATCGAGATCAGGTTGAGAGGGCTGAGCGCAGGCTGACACTCACTGAAAGGATAGTGCTATGTACCAAGGCTTCGGCGCCCGAGAAGTGGACGACACCAAGTGTGCGCGTTTCAGGCTTTTCGTCCCAGACAACGCGCTGGATCCGGCCCAATATCAGCGAGGCCGGTTGCCCGGCATTGCCCAGATGCACGTGATCGGCGATTTCCAGGCCCACTTGGGGACAACCAACTGGACGCCCGATCCGCAGTTCATGATGGACAAGTCCGAGTTCACCGACCCAGGGGACGGTAGGACGAAAGGGTGGCTCTATGAGCTCACGACAGGGCCATTGCCCGATGGGTTCTACCAGTACAAGTTCCACGTCACCTACGCGAGCGGCGCGGCGTCGCGCGTCGTTTGCGATCCGTGCACCCGCTATGGCGGTTTCAGCGACCAAAACTCGGCCTTTGTTATCGGCGGACCGAAAATGCGTACGGAGCCGCTGCCCAGTCCACGCCCTCTCGAGGAGCTCGTCCTGTACGAGCTGATGATCGATGACTTTACGGCGACCATCCGGGGTAACAAGGCGCCACTGACCGTGGTGTGCGAACGGATCGAGTATCTGCAACAACTGGGCGTCACCGGCATCCAGTTCATGCCATGGACCCAATGGCCAGGCGAAGCCTACAACTGGGGATATGAGCCACAGGGCTTTTTCACCGTGGCCTATCGCTACACGTTGAACCCGGCCGACCCCACAGAAAAGCTGTTCCTGCTCAAGCGGCTGATCTCGGACTGCCACGCGCGCGGGATCCACGTCCTGTTTGATGGCGTGTTCGATCACGTGACCGCAGGTGGCGCCCATAGCGGCTTTGGCTACTACTGGCTTTGGGAAAACCCGGACGATTCACCCTACATCGGGAGTTTCGCCGGTGTAGACTTTGGCAAGGACCTGGACTTTCGCAACGGCTGTGTGGACGATTTCATCTTTGACGTCTGTCGGTACTGGATCGAGGATTTCGCCATCGATGGGATTCGCTTTGACTATACGCTTGGCTTTTACGATCCGCAGCACGAAGGCGATCGCGGTCTGCCGCAGGTGGTCAAGCGTCTGCGTCAGTGGCTCGATGCGCAAGGCAAGACCAACTTCCCGCTCGTCCTCGAGCACGAGTGGAGCTATTCGTCCATAGACGTGGTGAACAAGGTCGGCGCGACGAGCTGCTGGCTTGACCCGTTCCGCGGCAGAACCCGCAGCTACCTCACCGACCGCCAGGTGCGTCCCGGCATCATGCGCCTGCTCGACTCAGCGCATGACTTTGACCCTGGGCGGACGCCGGTGACCTATGTCGAGGATCACGATCACGAGTCGCTCGCGCTCAATGCCGGAAGCCGTGACGAATGGTGGCGCACACAGCCCTACGCAATTGCCTTGCTCACTGCCTCCGGCGCGCCGATGATCCACAACGGACAGGAATTCGCCGAGCTATACCGGATGCCAGAGCCGGGTAACGAAGACAACACGGCTCCGCCCGACTGCCAGGATCCTGCGCGCAGACGTGTGGTGCCGCGTCCGCTCCTCTGGTCACAGCTCGACGATGGACCCGGCCAGGCGTTGTTCGACCTCTATCGCCGGCTGATCGAGCTGCGCCGCGATCACGCGGGTCTCACGTCCACCAACTTTTATCCGCGGTTCTGGGACGAGTCACGCGACCAGCTCGACGGCGACGGCTTTGGGATCGACGAGGCGCGGCAGGTGGTCGTCTATCACCGCTGGGGAAATGCTGCGGACGGACGGCTGGAAAAGCTCTATGTTGTCCTCAACTTTTCTCTATCGCCGCAGACTGTCGAGGTGACCTTCCCCGAGGACGATGGCTGGATCGATCTGCTCAGCGGCTGGCGTCCCAGTGTGCAGAACAATCGGCTGCGCTTCGAGGTCGGCGCAAACTGGGGACATGTCTTTTTCAAAAAGTACTGACCCTATGAGCATCGATCAAGTAGAGATTTGCTCAGGATTGCCCGATGGTTACCGCTCTCAAGCGGCAGAGCTCTATTGCGAGGCATTCCGCCAGAAACTGGCCCCGCTCGTGGGAACACAGGAACGCGGTATTGCCCTCCTGGAGAAAACCTTCGATCCCGGCTATGCCATCGTAGCGCTGCATCAGGACAAGTGCGTTGGCATAGCAGGCCTGCAGTACAGTGGCCATAGTTTCATCAGGCCGCGATTCTCAGCTTTCGTCCAGGAGCTCGGCTGGCTGCGCGGACTGCTGGGATGCGTAGGCTTTCGTGCATTTGACCCGTCTCCGCGCCAGGGCGAACTGCGAATCGAATGCCTGGCGGTGGCGTCTCTTATGCGTGGCCAAGGCATTGGGACGCTGCTGTTGCGGGCGACCGATGATCTTGCCAGAGCAAAGGGGTTTAGGGCGGTATCGCTGGAAGTGGTTGACGTTAATCCGGATGCCCGTCGCCTCTACGAACGGCAGGGCTTTGTGCCACGACGTACCCTGCATTGTCCGTGTCTTCGTCGAATAACCGGGTTTTCGGCTGCGACAGTAATGGTCAAGAAGATAGAGACAAGGAGCAGCGAGCTTATCTGATGTCCATCACGCGAAGCTTGGCAAAAGCGGCAACCTATTGGCCCCCGTGGATCGCGACCATCGGGCTCGGAGCAGCACTGGCGCTGCTTGGGCTATTGTGCATGTCACCCGGCCCACTGGCCCAGGGCCCGGACCCGAGCATTGCCAGCACCGACCCCATGCCAAATGCCGTGGGCGTGCCAGTGGGCTTGAGCATCGTGGTCACCTGCAGCAGTGCGATCAGCACCAGCACGGTCACAACCGCCACCTTGGTCGCTCATGGCATGTTGGGCGGCCTGGTCAACGGCACGTTCACCTTTCCTGGCGGGGATACGATCCTTGCGCTGGACCCGGTCCGATCCTTCCACGAAGGAGAGCTGGTGCGAGTGAGCGCCACCGCGGGCATCCGGGCGAGCAGTGGTCAGCCATTGCGACCCTACCAGTGGCAGTTCACTGCGGGCACGGTCAGGGCGCGGTGCTTGGACGGCTTTGCTGCCGTGGACGCTGGCCTGGTGGACGCGGATTCAGGCTCGGTCGCCTGGGGAGACTATGACCAGGATAGGGACCTGGACATCCTGGTGACGGGCGAGACATCCGCTTCCACCTATGTGTCCAGCGTGTACCGCAACGATGGGCCGGCAGGCGCAGGTGTCTGGACCTTCACCGACATCAACGCCGGGCTGGTCGGTGTCTGGGAAGGTTCGGGCGTCTGGGGAGACTATGACAACGATGGCGACCTGGATGTCCTGCTAGCGGGCGAGGTATCTTACCTCAGCTATGCGTCCAGGGTATACCGCAACAATGGCGACGGCACTTTTGCCGACATCGGCGCAGCACTGCCCGGAGTCATCTACGGCGCGGTTGCATGGGGCGACTATGACAATGACGGTCACCTGGATATCCTGCTGACCGGCCTGGCCGCAGGCAGTGAAGGCCCCATCTCGCGAGTGTATCGCAACGACGGGAACGGCGCGTTCAGCGACATCCACGCCGGGCTTGCGGGTGCGGCGCTCAGTTCAGCCGCGTGGGGAGACTATGACCAGGACGGGGATCTGGATATCCTGCTGGCCGGGGAAAACATCACGCCCCTGGCCAGGCTCTACCGCAATGACGAGTGCGGCGGGTTGCTCCTCAGCAAAGAGGTTACGCCGGGCAGCGCCGCGCCGGGTGAGCCGATCACCTACACCTTGACCTACACCAACGACGGCCATCAGGTAGTGGACGGTGTGCGGATCACCGACATAGTGCCGTCGCAACTGGCCATCACCGACTATGCCTACAGCGGGGCGCTGATCACTCCCACTGGCGGCGTCAGCTATACCTGGCAGGTAGGGGCGCTGACGCCAGGCAGCGGCGGCGGCGTCATCACCATCACTGGCTGGCTCGGCAGCCCGCTGGCGGCGGGGGTGTTCACCAACACGGCCAGCATCGGCGGGATGGTGGCGAGCACGCCCCTGGTCCGCAGTGCGGCGGTGGAGGTGAGGGTGCTGAACGTTCCGCCATTCGCGAACGCCGATGGCTACACGGTCAGCGAAGATAGGGTCCTGGTCGTCCCTGCGCCAGGCGTGCTGGGGAACGACGGCGATGCCAACGGCGACAGCCTGACGGTCCATCCAGAGAGCGACCCGGCCTCCGGGACCCTGGCGCTGTACGCGGATGGTGGCCTGGTGTACACGCCGACGCTGGACTGGAACGGGATGGTGACCTTTACCTATCATGTCCACGATACCGGCTCGGCTGTCTCCCAAATCGCTCGCGTAACCATCACCGTGACGGCGCGGAATGACCCACCCACTGTCTCCAGCATCCCGGACCAGAGCACAACCGAGGGGGAGCCGGTCGGCCCACTGACCTTCACAGTGGGCGACGTGGATAGCCCACTTGACGCTCTGACGCTCTCGGGCACATCTTCCAGCCCCGCCCTCGCGCCGGCGACCAGCATCACGTTTGGCGGGAGTGGCATCACTCGGACGGTGACGGTCACTCCCACGGCGGGCATCACCGGAACAGCGCGGATCACCGTCACCTTGAGCGATGGAACGGACAGCGCCAGCACGTCCTTCCTGTTGGCCGTGGATGGCCGACCCCCACGTTTGCTCTACCTGCCACTCGTGTGCAAGCCGGCGATATCCTCACCCCTGCCCTCGCCTTGGAGGCGGGAAGCTGTTTTTCCCGTGGTTTTGTGGGTGGCTTTGCCACCCACAAAACCCCGTTATGGACACCTCCCCGGGAGTGAGGGGATCTTGCCACCGATGACAGGCGCGCCCGTCCAGTGGGACCCATTGTGCCTTGATACTGTAAGGGTGATATAATGGGTGCAGCACGCGATCAGCGGTTGGGCGGAGGAGCACAAGCAGGCGCTGCTCGTGTTGTCGTGGAGGGAGTAGGGGCCCATGGACGCGATCACCGGTCCTACGGTGCAGGAAGAGCGGGCCAAGGCAAGGCTCGAGCGGGCGCAGGCCATTGCCGCCGCTGGCAGCCTCGACGCGGCGTTGACATCTGGAGCCCTGCCAAGGGTCATGGATACGACCCTCTCAGAGGCTATCGTCCTGGGCTTGCTGCGCCAGGAGGTCTGCACCTTTCTTTGCGTGCTGGGTCACGGCTCCACAGAGATCGGCGAGGTGCTCCGGATCTACCAGCAGGCTGAACTGGTGCGGATGTGCGGCGTTCGCAGCGAGATCGAAGCCTCGCACGCAGCCACGGCCCTGCGCTGGGTAACCGGCGAAAAGGCTGCCGTCGTGACTTCCATTGGCCCAGGTGCGCTGCAGGCGCTGGCAGCCTCGATTGTGCCAGCGTCTGATGGGATCGGCGTCTGGTACCTTTGCGGCGACGAGACCACCGAGGACGAAGGCCCGAATATGCAGCAGATCCCCAAGTACGAGCAGCACTCGTTTCTGCAGCTCTGCTCGGTCATGGGGCGTGCATACAGCCTGCACACCCCGCTTGCCCTGCCTACAGCACTGCGTCGGGGCCTGAACACCGTCGATCACCCGCACCGGGCCGGGCCCTTTTTCCTGCTGATGCCGATGAACACGCAGCCCAGCGTACTGCCCGCGTTCAACCTCGACGAGTTGCCGGTCGGCGCTCCGCCGCCCCTCGGTCCGGCTGCTGGTGATAGCATGTATGCCCAGGCCGTCGACGCACTGCTCCGAGCCGAGCGTGTGGTGGTCAAGGTCGGGGGCGGCGCCAGGGGCGCGGGCAGGGAACTGGACGAATTCCTGACGCTTGCCGACGCCGTCGCGGTGCTCAGCCCCATTGTCTCCGGCGTGATCCCCTACGATCATCCGCGCAACATGGCCGTAGGAGGGTCCAAGGGCTCCATCAGCGGCAATTATGCTATGGAAAATGCCGACCTGCTCGTCGCCATAGGCACACGTTTCGTCTGTCAATCCGACTGCTCGCGTACCGGATACCCTCAGGTGCGGTGCGTGATTAACGTCAACACCGACCCGGAAGCTGCGATGCACTATGGCAAGACCATCGCGCTACTGGGAGACGCCGGCCTGACCCTGCAGCGGCTCAATGAGACGCTCAGGCAACGGCGCACCAGGCCGCTTGGCACATCGTCACCCTGGATGGCTCAATGCACCACCCAGAAACAGGCTTGGGAGGCCTTCAAGGCGCGCCGATACGAGACCCCCACCCTGTACGATGAGATATGGGGCGGGCAAGTCCTGACTCAGCCTGCAGCGATCAAGGCGGCCACCGACTGGGCGCGGGCCAGCGATGTGGTGAGCTTTTTCGACGCCGGCGACGTACAGGCAAATGGCTTTCAGATCGTCGAGGACGATCGCCTCGGGCGGACATTCACCGAGACCGGAGCGAGCTATATGGGATTCGCCGTGTCGGCGCTGCTTGCCACCGCCGTAACCGAGAAGCCATTCTACGGCCTCGCCCTCACGGGCGATGGATCGTTCACGATGAACCCACAGATCTTGCTCGATGGCGTACAGCACGGCGCGCGCGGGTGCATCTTGCTGTTGGACAACCGTCGAATGGCAGCGATATCCGGACTGCAACGGGACCAGTACGGGACCGATTGTGCGACCAGCGACGCGGTGGCAGCCGACTATGTCGCGTGGGCCCGCGCCATTCGCGGGGTCAAGGCCCTGGACGGCGGGCGCTCTCTCGAGTCCATGGTTGCCGCGCTGGATCAAGCACGGGCCTATGACGGTCTGTCCCTGATCCACGTGCCTGTCTACTTTGGGCCAAACGAGTTGGGCGGAATGGGCGTCTTTGGTCGATGGAATGCCGGCAACTGGTGCACAGCAACCCAGGCCCTGCGCCACAAGATCGGGTTGTGAAAGGAGCGTATCGATGTCCGATGTCGAAAGCATGTCGCTTCCGCGTCCAGTTCGGGCCACCACCAGCACGCTGACTCGCGCCGATCACTGGGATCACCTGCTGGCACGCATCGGCGTCCGCCGCATGCAGCACCGCGTCCAGCCCGGGCTGTACGCCCTGGGACATCCAACCGAAGAGTCTCCCGTCTGTGTCACCGCCAACTATACCCTCAGCTTTGATGCCCTGCGAGCGGCTCTGGTGGGAATAGATGCCCACATCCTGGTGCTGGATACCCAGGGCGTCAACGTGTGGTGCGCCGCTGGCGAGGGAACCTTTGGCACAGAGGAGATCCTGAGACAAGTCGAGGAGACCGGACTCCAGGACATCGTTCGACACCGCGCCCTCATCCTGCCCCAGCTTGGCGCCCCCGGCGTCGCAGCGCACGAGGTCAGGCAGCGTTCGGGGTTCAGGATCGAGTACGGGCCGGTGCGGGCAGTCGATCTGCCACAGTATCTCCAGACGCGCCAGGCAACGCCCGATATGCGTCGAGTTCGCTTTACCCTGCGCGACCGCCTGACGGTTGCGATCGTCGACGTTGTCCGTGCCCTCCTGCCCATGCTCGCCGCGGCGGTGCTGTTCTTTTTCGTCGGCGGACCCCTGGTGTCGGCCGCGGTGATCGCCGCCACGCTTGCCGGGGTGCTCCTCTTTCCCGCTCTCCTGCCCTGGCTCCCGACGCACGATTTTGGCAGCAAGGGCCTGATCCTGGGGGGAATCGTCGCCCTTCCTTTCGCCCTGGCAGTGTTCCTGCGGAACCCCAACACAGCCTGGTGGATGCGGGCAGCCGGGGCATTGACCTATCTACTGTGTCTGCCACCCGTCACCGCCTACCTGGCTCTGATGTTCACCGGAGCAACGACGTTCACCTCCAGGACAGGTGTCAGGAGAGAGATTTTCAGGTACATTCCCGTGATGGTCTGGCTCTTTGGCCCCGGCATCTTGCTGACCATCGCTCTGTCTCTGCTTCGCGTGTTTGGAGGTCGAGCATGATAGCACCATCCGCGGTAAACACCCTGCGATACGATTCCGAGCGATGCGCTGGTTGCGGCACGTGTGCCGACGTCTGCCCACACGGCGTGTTTGCGATGGACGGCCGCATTGCCGTGGTTGTGCGCGCCGATGACTGCATGGAATGTGGGGCATGCCAGGCCAACTGCCCGGCGGGTGCCATTGCCGTGGAAAGCGGCGAAGGCTGTGCCGCCGCGATGATCCGCGCTGCGCTGGCGGGCAAGAAAGAGGTTTCCTGCGGCTGCAGTTGAGCCCCAGGCTCAGGCAGTGGCCAGCGATGCTGGCCCCACCTTCGCAGGGGGAGGAGTGCGTTCATGACAGCAAGGACCGGGTGGCAAATGGTCGTGGCAGCCCTCAAGGCCGAAGGGATCCGGTACGTCTTTGGGCTGCCGGGGAGTCCGACCTGCCTGTATGACGCTTTGTACGACGAGCCTGCCATCCAGCCGATCCTGGTACGTCACGAGGCGGCCGGCGGGTTTATGGCCATGGCCTATGCGCTGCTGTCCGGAGAGCCGGCAGTGTGCTTTGCCAGCCCGGGACCGGGCGTCGCCAACCTGGTGCCGGCCATGCTCGAATCTCTCGCCACCTGCGCGCCCGTGATCGCGCCGTGCACCGGCGTCAGCGGCCACAAGGACGGCATGGGCGCCTTTCAGGAGACGGACCAGGTGGGGATCATGAAACCCGTCACCAAGTGGGCGGTGCGCGTCCCGTATCCAGAGCGCATCCCGTGGGCCATGCGCCGAGCCTTCTCCCTGGCTACGAACGGTCAGCCCGGGCCGATATACGTGGAGGTCCCCTTTGAGGTGGGCTGCGCCAGCGCCGATGTGCCGGACTATGTCCCTGCCGAGCGTTCCATCCGATCGGCTGGAGACCCTGCGCGGGTGCAGCGGGTCGCCAGCCTGTTGGAGGAGGCCGAGCGCCCGCTGATCGTTGCCGGCGGTGGCGCACGACGTTCCGGTGCCCACGCCGAGCTGCGAGCGTTGGCCGAGCTCCTGGGCATGCCGGTGATGACCACTCCCTCGGGAAGGGGCATCATCGCCGAAGACCATCCTCTGGCCATCGGCCAGGTGGGACTGTATCGCACGCGGCTGGGCATGCGTGCGTTCGAGGAGGCCGATCTGTTGGTCACCGTTGGCTCGCGCAACGAAGAGTTCCAGACCGGCGCCTGGCGCATCTTTCCGCGCTCCGCCCGATTCGTCCAGATCGACATCGAGCCCTTTGAGATCGGCCGAAACTGGGTGCCCGACGCGGCGATCGTCGGCGACGCCAGGCTGGTGCTGGGCGACCTGCTGGCGCGCTTGCGGGGAAGGGAAAAGCCGGGATGGAAGCAGCGCGGCGAGGAATGGGCGCAGGCCAAGGTCGCTTACGACGCCGAGGTTGCCGCAGAGAGCCAGTGCGACGATGTGCCGATCAAGACCAAGCGCGTGCTGTACGAGCTCAACCGGGTCTTTGGGCGAAACACCGTCGTCGTGCACGAAAACGGCAGCCAGGACCTGTGGTCCTACTATAGCCCCTACTACAAGGTCCTGGACCTGAACGCGGTGGTCGCCCCCGGCGAGCAGACCTGCATGGGAATGGGGGTCGCCGGAGCCATTGGGGCCAAGCTGGCCCGTCCGGACGCCAAGGTCGTGTGCGTCACCGGGGATGGCGCTTTCCAGATGCATTACCAGGAGCTGCCGACGGCGGTGCAGCACCGGGCACCGGTCACGTGGGTGGTGCTCGACAACCGCAGCCTGGGCTGGATCAAGTTCGGCCAGCGGCGCCTGGGAGAGCGGTACATCTCGGTTGACTATGCCGTTCAGCCCGACTTTCCACAGCTCGCGCGCGCCTGTGGCTGCTATGGCGAAGGGGTCGAGGACCCCACACAAGTGGGGGCGGCGCTGGCGCGGGCGCTGCATGCCAATGAAGAAGGCTTGCCCGCCGTCGTTTCCTTTTCCGTCGATGGGTGGGATTTCTCTGAGGGCTTTCTCGCCTACTATGAGCTGTAGCCGTATTGGGGACAACCCATGAAGAGAGGGATCGTTAGTATAGCCGCCGGCTTGCTTGTGGCCGCGCTCGCGCTGGGCTGCGCCAAGAGGAATGTGCGGCCGACTGCCACGTCTATAGCGCCCACGGCGAGCGTGGCTGCCGCAGCGACCGCCACGCGTGACATTGCTGCACCACCGACCGCCACCAGAATTCCCATACCCACGGCTACCTCTGCCCGGCCTGCACCGACCTCAACGCTCACGCCTGTGCCGGCCCCGACGAGCACGCCGACGATGACAGCGACACCTGCGCCGACCCTGACTGCCACGGGGCTGCCTGCGACCCCAACGGCTACGCGGGTACCACCGGAATCAACGTCCAGTGCGCTGTTCGAGGATGGCTTTGAAGGTGGCCAGGTGGGCGGCAGCTTTGCCAACTGGACATCCACCGAGCTGGAAAATGGATCGGGCTCAGCGACGGCTGAGGATGACACCAGCGTCTCCTATGAGGGAAGCCACAGCGCCAGGTTCCAGGTCACAGACGGCACCCAGGGGGGCGCTGCATATGTTTCACAGAGCATCGCCTGGCCCTCGGCAAACCGCCTTTGGTATAGCTGCTATTTCAGGGTGGATGACTACTCTAACGCTGCGGTGGGCGGCATCTATATCATGGAAGCTTTCGTCAAGAGTGGTTCATGGAGGGATCGGGCAGATATCGAGATGGTTGATCCGGGCAATGTCGTTGGTCTTGAGCCGGGCCAAACCCTGGATGGCTCCACCTTTCTGCTGAGAATGGCCTATCGGGGCCGAGATGGCGGTAGAGATGGGCATCGCCAGAGCGTCATGATCCAGGCCCCCGCCCGCAATGCCTGGCATCATGTGCAGATGATCGTCGATCGTCGTGGAGTCGCTCCCCGGTATGCCTGGTGGTTTGACGGCAAGTTTGTCTGGCAAGATAGCGACACCTCTGCTGGCACGGATACCGATGCACCCACCGAGTTCCATGCTGGCGTGACCAACGTGGATTGGGCGGCTGGAAGCAGGGCCAGGGTGTGGGTGGACAACTGTGCAGTGGCCGAGCATGGGCCCGAGCCGCCCGGTTGAGCGACCCTTACCCCAGAGCCTGATGCCGGGCGAGAGTAGACGCGGTTTC
>Ga0315274_10013652_pt1 | contig 11560 bp, 12 predicted proteins | sample YL17G02_20_MG_FD_203700 | JGI IMG/M metagenome (GOLD analysis project Ga0315274, IMG submission 203700) | Sediment microbial communities from Yellowstone Lake, YNP, Wyoming, USA - YL17G02_20 | ecosystem: Environmental > Aquatic > Freshwater > Lake > Sediment | place: USA: Wyoming | collected...
ACACCCCACCCCACCCCACCCCACCCCACCCCACCCCCTCCCACCCCACCCCACCCCACCCCACCCCACACACCCACCCACCCACAAAAAAAACTTTTCCTCTCTTTCTTATGCGTATCAGAGGCGAGAGAATAAATAACAAACAAAAAAGAAGATAATTCCAACTTTTATTTTTTCTTTACTTCCCATCTTCCTCCTCCTCTCCGTCTCTTCCCTCCTCCCAGTTTCTCCTCCCTTCCCCGCCGTTCCCGATCCTCCCGTCTCAGGCCAGTCGTGGAATGTTTTCCACGGATGACTTCTCGATTTTCCTCTTTTAAACATCTCGTTTTCGCCACTCGCGATTTTGGAATTTAGTAAAAGGAAGAATGATTTTCACAAACCCTAAAAAGTTTTTAGGGTTCTTGCTGGAAAAAACATACCATGAAACAAAAGCGTTCTTTTTCCCCACAGACTTTTTGCTTTCCGCGATTTTTCTTTCACAGTTCGCTCCCAAAAAACGTTCGCTTAATTCTCGTTTTGCCTTTTCTCAGCAGCGCGTCGGAATTTGAAACGGAGAAAAAACAGAAGCAAGAAAAAGGGATAGGGCTTTTTATTTCTTTGTTCAATTTTTTTCTCTCTCATTTTCTCTCGTCCTTTCACTTTCCCTCCTGCACCGACGACAGCGCGCGAGCTAGAGATCTTTCCTCACCCTGGACTTCTAGGATGTCACGACCCCCATCGAGCTGATGGTGCTCAGGATCGTGCTCATTGGCTGTTGCACCTGCAGCTGTTGCTGCTGCTGCTGCTGCGCCGACGACGAGCCGCCCTCGACAGCGGCGCCGCGGGTCGCGGCGACGGCGACTGAGGCAAACACGGCGGTCGCTGGAGCCGGCGTCTTGGGTTCCGCGCCGCTCCCTGCGGGCTTCGAGGCCTCCACTGCCTCCCTCTTTGAGCTCTTAGCAGCAGCAGCAGCAGCAGCAGCAGCAGCAGCAGCGGGAAAATTGTGTGCATCTTGTAACAACCCCAGCCGTCTCGCGAAATACTTGAACCACTTCGAGGGCGAGCAAACGAGCGCGCAAGCTCGCTTCCTTGACCCCGAACAACTGCTGGTACGATTTATACCCGCGAAAAGGGCGATGGAAAAGATGACTGTAGAAAAAAAAATCGGAAATGATGTTGGCTCAACTTTTACTGAACCCCAATAAAGGGTTGAGGTCGTCAAGTCGAAAAACGTTATAATTTTTTTCTCACGTCAAACTGAAAGTCGATTTTTTTTTTACAACGGAAGGAACTCCTCGACGGTGTGAAAGTATAGTGAAACGCTATCGCAATTTTGGCTCGAATAAAGTCGCTTTTGAAAAGGAAACACGCAAAAAAACAGATGATCGCTCGCGCGTCGACGCTTGTGAACAAACAAGGACTTATTATCAACAAGCCCCTCGAGCAGATACTGAGGACAATAAACAGTGAGGCAGCGGCGCCGCTTGACGCAACGTCGCCATCGCCAGCGTCGGCACCGTCGCCGATGAGCTCGGCAACGTCGCCCACGACATCATCACGCGCGCCCTTCTTTCTGTCTCCTGCCGCTGGACGACCGGCACGGCTCGTCGACTTTTCTTTTTCAAGTCCCCCACTTTTTTTCTTTTCCTTAAGAGCACTTGTCAGCGAGCGCGCTTTTATCGGACAGTTAGTTATGTATTGATACAGGAGAGGGCTCAGGGCCAGACTTGCTGCGATCTACTGATAGAAAAGGACTCGAGAGCGTTTGTAAGAAACTGAAGCAGGCGGGCTCTGGCTGACCGCTCCCGAGACCGAGGTAAGAAGAGCTCTAGGTTAGAAACTTCTATAAAAAACAACACAACTTGCTTCCGTTTTCAAAGTACTAGCTTTCTTCGAAGCCTATCCTTTCTCCTCTGTCGCATCAGAAAGACTCCTTTCTGTCGCATCAGAGAGATTCTTTTACAAACTTTCTGTTCGAAAACCAAAGAGTTCGCCCCAAATCCTCACCCGCCTTGGTCTTCCCGTTCTCCTGACGCATCAGGAAAGAAGAAAAACGGTTGCTGATTGATGCGGAACGAGAATCCAGAGGCTCGAGAGAGAGCCTTTTGTAATTACAACTCTTTCTCCCGTTCGAAAAGTCAACAGTTGTCCCGAGTGCTCCTCGGAGCCATGAGAATCCCCTCTTTTCCCATCAGAAATTTCAAAGGTGCTCCCGCGGAGTCGAATATATATATATATATATTACGGAAATTGAGAGAAGAAAAAAAAGGTTGATGAAGTTGTCGAGAAAGAGACGAAAGGAGATATGAGAAAGACAACCATTTTTTTCTTTTCTTGTCTCGGTCACCAAAGAGAGAGGCGAGAACAAGGTTTCTTTTTTTCGGCATTGTTGATGTTGTGCGAATTATTGATGTTGTCTGATCGGCATACGTGTGTTGTTTGTTATTTGTTATTATTTTTATTTGTAATTATTTGTTGTTTGTCATTATTTCTTGTTTGTCAATTCAGAGAGGGGTGGCCATCGGGCGGTCACGTTTTTGTTTTAAGTGACGGCAACCACGGCTGCGTAATCAACGTTGGTCGTTTGTCAGCGCCAGCAGCTATGATCTCTGGATTCGGTAAAAGGTTCACTGGTCAAAAAGATTCAAAAGAAGATCATGTACGAAAAAGAACATGATCAAGTATTTTTCGTGCTGTGTTTCTTTTTTCTTTCCTTGCCGCGATTTTAATATTTTAATAAAAAGACAATGCTCGCTCGCTCGCTCGCTGGTTCTCCCGCTCGTTCGCGCACTCGTTCACTCGCTCGCTCGTTCTCTCGCTCGAGTCATCCTTGCGCTATCATTCGGAAATATCTGCGGCGGCCATGAAGATCTCCTCGTCGACGTCCTCCCACTTCCCCGTGGCCCTCGACTCCCAGTACCCTCCCTTGTACCTGTACCTCAGGGCCTGCGTCCCAGCCTTGAGCAGCAGCGACCCGGGGCTGCGCACCTCGGCGCGGGGGACGACGCGTCGTCGCACGACGACGGCGAAATTTTCTTCTTCTTCTTGGCCTCTGCCGCCGTCGCCGTCACCCTCTTTTCGTGCTCATTGACGCGGGCCACGAGCGCGTTCTCGAGCCGCATCTTGAGGACGTATGCGTCGTCGAACCGGCCCTCCTCGAGAGCCCAGAGGTCGGGCCTGCGACGGGAGTCCGTGGGTGGCAGCGTGGCGTCGAGCGCGGCGTCGCGGGCGTTGAGGCGCACAGCAAAGGGGCTCATGTAGAAGCGAGGCTCGAGCTTTTTCTTCTCGCCGTCGAGGTCGACATTCCACAGCAGGTTTTTTTCTTTTGGGGCTTTTCCCACCTCCGTGTCGCCGGCGTCGTGCTGCCAGAGCCCTTCGTGCCACTGGCCCCTGAGGATCGGTGCGCCCGGGATTGGAGACCACTCGCCGCTGCCGATGTCTGCCTCTTGGTAATACTCGTCGTCGTCAACGATGGCAGAGTCGTCGCAGCCTGCTGCTGCTGCTCCTCCTCTTCTTCCTGCTTCTCCTCCTCCTGCTCCTCCTCCTCCATGTTTTCGCACAAAAACGCCTTTGACCTCGTGCTCGACCGTCGCCGAGACATTCGACGACCCCCGCATCGTCATCATCGAAGCAAGCTTCGAAAAGCCCCCTCCGGGCTCCTCGAGGAACTCGAGGTCGACGCCTATTCCCTTGGAAGACCGCAGCGACAGCATGCCCCTGTGCGTCAACGTGTGGCTTTTGGACAGCAGATTGCCCAAGACGCTCGTCGGCTTCATGTACGCAAACGCTTCGCCGTCCGCAAACGTGATGAGATCGCGCCAGTTCAGGTGCAAGTCGAGGTGCGTTCCCTTGAAGCCGACGACGGGCTGGTCGTCGGATTCGACCGTCCAGAGAGGACGAGAAGAGCAACAAAGAGAAGAAGAAGAAGAACAACATGAACAAGAACCAGAAGCGGACCCGACGACGATCGTCGTGCTTTCGGCGACGAGCGCGTGCCTGATCGTCTGCTCCCTGAAAGACGTGAACACGGCCTCGCCCATCGCCCTATACTTCCCGTGAGGGTCGACGACGTCAAACGTCTCGCCGTGCATCGCCATGAAGGGCCTACGGAGCCTGACGGCCGCGGCGTTGTGAGAGAGCGCGAAAGCCGCGACGCGAGCCGCGCGCTCGACCGACCCTGGGGCGCACGCCGCGGCCTCGTCGAGAAGCGAAGCGTACTCGAGATTCTCGAGGCGAAACTGCACCTCGGTCAGAGGCAGGTAAAACCCGATGGGCAGGGGCAGTGCAAAGAGCTGCTTGCCTGCCGCATCCTTGAGAAAGGACCACAGCGAAAATGGGCGGGGCTCGCCCTCCGGCGCCGGGAGGGCGTCGCGAGCGGCAAGGGGAGCGAGAGGGAGGGTCTCGGAGAAAGTGATCGATTTCGTCGACATTGTCGTTTCTTTCGCCATGGAAGATGTCTTTGACACCGTCTTATCTTTCACCACGGTGGTCAATTTTGTCGACATTGTCGTTTCTTTGGCCTTGGTGATATATTTCGTCGACATCGTCGTCTCGTGAGCCTGCGCCGATTTCATGTCCGTGCCATTGACGGGCAGCAAGTGTGAGGGCTCGTCGATTTAAAGACGCTGGCAGAGTACTCAAGACGCTGGCAGAGTATTTTAGACATGCAATAATGAGGGAGTTACTGTGCGGTACCTCACGAGCAGTGGGCTCCAGATAGCCCCCAGAGATGCGATAGAGCGAGAATGTCAAGACTTTGGGAGTCTTGGGACAGCTTTTTGCCTACTGGGACAGCGTTACACAAACGGTGATGAGTTGTCATTACAAAAGCTTTCTCGAGTAACGTTTTTTCCCCTTCAAATCTCAGAGTCCTGCAATGAACAAAAACGAACGATCAACGACGAAAAAAACAGTTCCTCGCGAGCGACACCACCGCAAATTCCGCGGAGCGTTCGCTCTTGGGAATACCGACGGCCACTTCTTGCACAAGCCCGCAAATCATTTGCTCCGGTGCCTGCGTCGACCCGACGACGTCGACGGCAAACTGTGGGGCTTGTGGAAGGGCCTGTCCGTCGGGGAACACGTGCAGCGCCGGGAACTGTGTTGTTTCCTGCACGAGCCCGCAGATCCTTTGCTCCGGTGTTTGCGTCGACCCGACGACGTCGACGGCAAACTGTGGGGCTTGCGGGAAAGCTTGCGCATCTGGAAACACGTGCGTCGCGGGATCGTGCATCGTCCCGACGGTGCCGGGTGTCCTCGTATCATCAAATGATCCAGACCTTGCCATCCTGTCTTGCGATCCAAAATCGGTCACAATCAGCGGTCCCAAGGCTGTGCAATCATCGGTCCCAACGAGAGCCATGCCAGTTGTAGGCATGGCTCTCGTTCGTAACGCAGTTGCTCTCGCGGCGGTCCTTACCCTGACGTTATTATTTCAGGGCGCCGTCGGTACCACGATCCTCAGCAACTCCACGAGCATTGCACACACTGCCGCCACCACGGCAGCAGCAGCGATTGACAGTACGAGAACAGCAAGCGCCAGCCTGCCCCGAAGATTCCTCCTCGGCGTGCCCCCTTGCACCCTCGGGTACATACCGGGGTGTATCGAGCCCACGCGCACCGTCTTCGGAAATATTGTCAATGGTGGCGGAGCGACCGTCTTTCTACACGGCACGCCCCTTCGCGGGACAGCCCTCCCCGGCTCCTACAACCTCTCGACGGTGGCCTTGCTCAACGGGGACTATGAATTTATCGGGATTTATCGGGGGACGTACGATATCGTGCCCGCCAACCAGGCCGGATTCACGTTTACGCCGAGCTCGGTGAAAGTCGAAATCGCCGGGGCAGACGCGAGAGCGCCGAGTATGACGAGGACTCCGTGAGAAGTAAGAAGAGATTGTGATATCTTTCTTGAGGTCGTGGCAAGCTCTTTCGCAGAGGGCCAGCGTCTCGCTCACAAAAAATGTTTGTGACGAGGCTCCCCTCCCCTCCCATTTGACCTTGACTTGAAGCTGAATCGCTCCAGCGCTCAGTGGAATCACCTTTATTTCTGCGAACCGATTCACAAATATAAGAAGAGACGTGAACATGAGCTTTTGTGCCCGAAAACTAATAATCGTTCGCGAACGCTTCTGACCGAGCGCGTGCCGTTTATTTTCCGACGCGTTTTTTTTTCCCCAATTCTCACATGCATCACGGGCTGCAAAATCATCTTGACTTGGCACGGGGTTTTTCTCTTCCTCGGTTACAAAAAAACGTAATGGTTTGTGGCTTTTTTTTTCACTTACACACATTTCCCATTAACGCACGTACTATTGTTATAACAGGAGTTGAAGCATCCGCCACAGTTACTTGGGTCATTGCTGACGTCCAGGCATCGATACGGACCCTGAAGACTGAAGACACTCACGTTGCAGCAGATTTTCGGGCTCTGGCAGACCCCGCACGCGCTTCCCGTCGAAACACCGAGAAGAAACGGAATCCCCAAGAGTTTCCTGGCAGACTTGTCGAGTGCTGAAGAAGAAACTTTATCGCCACGGGCCTGTTTGTGCGTCGCCGTGGGCAGACCATAAAGCTTCCTCCCCGTCATATTCATGGGGAGGCCGCTGAGAGAACGGCCGCTGGAGGCCTGTATTTTTTTTTTTTGAAATGGTGGAGATTATTTTTTCCTCTTTTTTCGTATGGCGAAAAAATACACAAGGGCGCAAGACTAATAGAAGAAAGAAGTTTGGACAGGGAGCAGTGGAGCCAGGGCGATCAAGAACGCGGGGAGAGGAGGAGAGGAATATCTGGGCGAGCGAGCACGTGGAAGAGGGGGAGGAGAGGAATGCCAAGGCGAGCAAGCGCGTTGGAAGGAGGAGGAGAGAAGTGCTTGAGGGAGAAAGTGCATGGGGAGGGGAAGGGCAGGTGACGGCAAACGCGTAGGCGAGAAAAACTGTAACAGCTGCTGCCCTAGTGGTCGTTTCTCATTTGTCCCCCAAGGGAACATAAAATGTGGCGAAAAGAGCGCCTCTTCCCTCGCTGGTCCCGGCGGGGCAACTCGAACGGGGACGTTGCCTCTCTGAGAGGAGAGGAAAGACGTTTCTGACGTCCCCCTCACCCTCTTTTCATTTCGCTCTCTCTCGCTCCCTCTCCAAACCTCACCAGCCCGCCCTGCGCAAGGAGCGCGAGGGAGATGACGGCCGCGAAGGCGGCAGAGCGGATTCGAGTCATGATGCCTCAAGGGACAGTGCGATGAGGCAGGGAAACAGATACAATAAGAAAGATATGTGTGAGAGGAGCACAAAAAAACGCCATCATTCTATTGGGCAGTGACAAATATGTAACAGTTGGGGCATTAACAGAGCGTTTTTAAAAAGAGCGTTGCTCTCTTTAACCGCAACAGCCCAGGCCCCGCCCCCTCCTCCTCGACGTAAAAGTTTCTTTTACTTTTATTAGATACGTTGGCATAAACAAATTATCGCCGATCCTTTTCCATACTGCAAAGGATCGCACAGTTTCTGGCCCTTCAAGAAACTTTAAAAACGGCTTAAAGAGCAGATATTTGTTACCAGAGCAGCACCGGTGAGAAACAAAAATAAGATATTGAAAGAGTTTGAACTGGAGCAGCACCGTGGAGAAACACAAATAAGATATTGAAAGAATTCAATATTGAAAGAGCTAGAACGAGAGCAGCCACAGAAAGCTGTGAGCTCTCGCTTGTTGTGAGAGCATAGCTCGCGACCATGAGCTCGCAATTACCAGCGCAAGATCCTTATTTGTCCGTGCTTGAGGACGACGACGTGTTCGACGCGTTTTTAGTCGAGTTTACGGGAGGCACTATTTTGACCTCACGAGATTCGAGAGAGAACCCGTCGACGTCGACGTCGGCATTTGGTTTTGAAATAGATAGCGACGGCGGTCGTCAGAGAAGCCGTTCGAATGTGTCTGCAGCAGGTGCTTCGTCGTGCTTTGTCGTCACCGGGGTGCAGATTTGCGTTGGGGAAGAGTCCAACATAGGAGAGAGGGAAGGAAGAGGAGAAGAGGACAAGGGAGAGGTGGCCGACAGTGAGGATGAGGAGGCGGAGGACAAGGGAGAGGTGGCCGACGGCGGGGAGGAGGAAGAGAAGGACAAGGGAGAGGCGATGAACCGAATATATTCCGTCTCTCCCCATTCAATGGCGTCGACTGAGAACCTTGCCGTCCTATCCACATGCCCCAGTCGCAGCGCCACCGACGCCGAGCATCCAGCGTGCCGCGACTCCGAGCCTGCAACCGACAAGGTCGAAACCGCCGTCATCGATCTTGCCGTGACCTCCGACTCGTTCTCCGTAAAAAGAATTATCTCGCACACATCCGTGCGCAGGCTCTCAAACGCGACCTACCTGCGGAGGCTAAACCTGAGCAGAGAAGACGCGTTGCATTTGTTCCCGCGAGCGTGGAAGACATTGGACCCGGCATCTGCAAAGGAATCGAGGCAGATCGATTCTTCTTCGAGGAAAGTCTGCAAGAGAATCTGCACTCTCGGCATCCAATGTCCAGAGGGAAAACAGTGGCATGTCATCCTCGAGTGCTTGTTTACGTCTGGTCAGCGGCACGTAAGGCTCACCAAGGGGTGGGACGAGATGTGCAGCGCCAATGGAGTCTCCGTCGGCAATATTTTACGGTTTGATCGGTGGGAGCAAGCGTCGCCGTCGTCGTCGCGGGAGGCGATCGTGACAGTCTCGATCGTGTAAAATGCAATGACATCATTTTCTCCTCCTGGCTTTCGTTTAGTTGTGCCACTCCTGACAGCGAAACAGCAAAGACTGTTACAGAATTGCCAACTGTTACATCATTTGGTAGAAAGTCGTTCACAATCCGCGTGATTGAAAAGGTTGTAAAACTGTTACAGATTTCTCCGCACAAAGAACGATTTTATCTTGTCTCACAATCTCGTTCTCTGAGAAACCCTTCCTGTCTCTCTCGCTCTGTGCGCCCGCCCCCTTCTTTTTGCCTTTTTTTCTTCTCCATGACTCGCCGTCGTCGTGGTGCTGCTTCTGCTGCTGCCGCCCTCGCAGCCGTCCTCGCCTTGGCTCTTTTCTCTCAGGGCGTCGTCGCCAGCACGGCAGCTTCCACCGCCAGCAGCGTTATCGGAGGCATTGCCGCCACCACCACAACGGCGACAGCGCCGATGAGCGGCACGAGCACGAACGCCAACATTCTCACCCGCAGGCTCCTCCGCGGCATTCCCGCCTGCACCCTCGAGTACCTCCCGGGTTGTCCTGAAGTGCTCCGGACAGTTTCGGGGAAAATAGTCAATGGCGGCGGGGCGACCGTCTTCCTGCGCGGCACGCCATTTCGCCAGACAGCCCTCCCCGGTTCCTACAACCTCTCGACGGTGGCTTCTTCCAACGGAGACTACGCGTTCTCTGGCATCTATCGAGGCAGGTACGACATCGAGCCCACACAGGCCGGGTTTAGTTTTACGCCGAGCTCCGTGACAGTCGAGGTCGCTGGGGCAGACGCGACGGCGCCGAGCATAACGAGGAACCCATTATGAGAGAGAGAGACATAGATACAGAGAAAGAGAGAATACATGTACGTTACATGATGAGCAGCTTTCGCCACGCACATAGCCTTGGTGAAGCGGCCCAGGTTCAGTCAAGAGCGAAGGTCGGTGAAAGCCGATCTTTGAGAGAGTGGTGTAAATTGGTTAACCACAACTGATCAAAATCCGGTGTCTTGTCCCGTCGCCCCGGCGAGGGGGGTAAATTCCCCCCTTCCCAGCGGTCTTCTCTGAGAGTGGAGTGATCCGCTTTAGCTTTAATTCCCGTTCTTTGTCGCAGGAGGAAAAAAGAAAACATCATCATCATCATTGTCGTCGTCACTCCGATACGCCAATTATTTTTCTATTATAGAAAACAGTCGTCATATTTGGCCGTGGAAAAGAAAGGAACAGAAGGGGGAAAAATCGACCATATTTGTGTGGGTTTTTTACTATATTTGCGTGACTCGAGGGACCACCCTCGAGTCACCGAGGGGGGGAAGGGTTTGAAAACTCTTCCCCCCTCAATTCACGCCACTGTGACAAGCTGCAGCCCCGCCTCGGTCACCGACCCCATAAAGAGTCTCTTCCCGTCCGGGGACAGTCTCGCAGAGCTCGCCCGCGCCACCACATGCCCCGAAGGGTCCTGCAGCGACTCCACCACTCTGCCGCTCGCGTCCACACGAAAGACGAGCCCTTAAGCTGGGGCGACGAGCTCGACGCCCTGCTGCGGCGCGCGAGCGAGGACCCAGCGGAGCTGCGGCGACGCGGTGATGGCCGTGGCCGCGATGGCAGTCTGCTTGGTGTTGATAGCGACGTAGTAGGTCCCGACGGTGCCAGCTGCCGTGGCTGCCGGGGAATCAGGGACACGGAAGACGTCATCGCAGTAGCCCGGGAGTGCCGACGCGAAAGGTTGGACTGCGCCCGCGGATGATCCGCCGCCTGCCAGACGTTGGTCTTTCTTTCTCTCGTCTTTCTTCGACCTCTTAAAAGAAGTACATGAAGAGAATGGGAGTTGATTTTCTCCCCCCTCCGTCTCTCTCGTCTTTGTTACTCTTATCTTTCTTCTACCTCTTAAAAAGAGAAGAAGAAGGGAAAGAGAGCGAGCTTTCTTCCCCGTCAGTAAATTCGCTCGTCTTTCTTCGACCTCTCAAAAAGAAAAGAAGAGGAGAAGGAGAGTTGATTTTCTCCCTAATGGTGCGAGGCAGGCAGGCGTCGAGGGAAAGCACGTGCGATAACGAGGGAGTCACAAAGAGGCGACGAAGGTATGTTTCCGAAGAGATGAGGCGCGTCACCGAGCTCGCAAGAGATGATGCCGGCGGGAAAGAGGGCCGCGGACGCTTTTGGCGCGCGCGTGGAGGAGAAGATAACGAAGAAGAAGAATGATGCCAGCGCGTCCGACGCGTTGAACCTCGCCTGGTCGGCCGTAAACTCGCAGGGCAGCAGGATCGTGTTCTCGTCCCTCCAGATGCAGCCGGGGACGACCCTCTCGTAACGATCGCCAAAATAAAAGTCGTTCAGCAGCGCGATGAGGACGGGGGCAGCGGAGGTGGAGACGGCAGGAGGCATCCTCGTCATCGACCTACTCATCGTCGTCGTCCTCAAGATCGTCGCTCCCTTTGCCGCCGTCGTCCCCTTCGCCGCCGTTGTCCCCTCCACCGCCGCCGTCGTCCCCTTTGCCGCCGTCGTCCCCTTTGCCGCCGTTGCCGTCGCCCCTTGTGCCGCCGTCGTCGAGTACTTTTCCCTGACTTCGACGAGCGAGCGCGTGTATCGGCCGCGTCTTGACGACGTGTTGAACAGCAACAAGATGGTCAGAAGGACGGCCAAACTCGCTGCGGCGGCGGCGGCACCGCCGCCGCGGCGGCGGCAGCTGATGTCAGCGAAGAAACTCCTGCTGCCAAAGACTGCCGCAAGGCCGCAACAGTCAGAAAGCACTGTTCCGTCGCCGTCATAGCCGTCACAGCCGTAAAACGCTCCGAAGCAACAACAGCGTCTTTTTCGCCTGCACCCGCGCGAAGGAGCCGCGGAAGCAGAATCAGAAGCGTAATCGCTCAACGAAGCGTCGGGCGACCACCG
>Ga0315274_10013656_pt1 | contig 11558 bp, 6 predicted proteins | sample YL17G02_20_MG_FD_203700 | JGI IMG/M metagenome (GOLD analysis project Ga0315274, IMG submission 203700) | Sediment microbial communities from Yellowstone Lake, YNP, Wyoming, USA - YL17G02_20 | ecosystem: Environmental > Aquatic > Freshwater > Lake > Sediment | place: USA: Wyoming | collected...
CCGCGACGCCGTGACGGCGCAGCTCGAGGTGGAGATCAGAGGCCTCATCCTCGACCCCGTGTCGAACACGCCGATCGTGATCCTCAAGAAGCCCGACGAGAACCTGTTCCTCCCGATCTGGATCGGGGTTTTCGAAGCCAACGCGATTGCGCTGCAGCTCGAAGGTGTCGAGACGCCGCGCCCGATGACCCACGACCTCCTGCGCGCCACAATCGCCGCCCTCGGCGCGCGCGTGGAGGGGATCGTCGTGCACAGCCTGGTGGAGAACACCTTCCACGCCAAGATCCTGCTCCGCGGCGCCCAGGGTGCGCTGGTCGAGGTGGACGCCAGGCCTTCCGACGCCATCGCCCTCGCGCTGCGCTGCCACGCCCCGATCCGCGTCGCCGAGTCGGTGTTCCGCGACGCGCACGCCCTCGACTTCCGCGAGGGCGAGGATCAAGAAGCGCGGCTGCGCGAGTGGCTCGAGTCGCTCACCCCGGAGCAGCTCGGGAAGTACAAGATGTAGCGCTCTCGCGCGGTTTGCCGGCACCCGGCCACATCAGAAGAACAAGCGAGTGCGACTTTATCTCGTCACACACGGGGCTCGCAGTTGCGCAGCACCCTTGTATCCGTTGCAAAGTAGGCGTACCGAGAAAGACGAGCGGGGGAGCGATTCACTCGCTGCGAGCGGTGGGGGCTCGGGGGGTCTGGAGCGTCCGGGTCGGCCGGAGGAGCGGACGCGAGACCCTCCGAATTATGCAGCCAGTTGACAGCATTTGGACGGCCTCGATACAGTGCCGAGGTCGCTAGTTCGCCCGACGATGCGGGGGGCACGTTGATCATCACCATCGCCAATCAAAAAGGTGGGGTGGGCAAGACAACGACGGCCATCAACCTTGCCGCCGCTCTGGCTCTCAAAGGGATCCACACGCTGCTCGTGGATCTCGATCCCCAGTGCAACACCACCATGTCGTTCATCGATCAGCACACCCTCGCGCGGTCGATGTACGACGTCATGGTGGAGGGGGTCCCCATCTCCCAGGTCATCGTGCCAACGAACGTGGAGAACCTCGACCTGGCGCCTGCCCGGATCGCGCTGGCGAAGCTGGAGACCTCGATGGTAGGGGAGCTGGACGCCCACTTCCGTCTCAAGGACCGCCTCCAGGAGGTGATCTCCAAGTACGAGTACATCATCGTGGACACCCCACCCACGCTCGGCCTGATAACGGTCAACGCGATGGTGGCGTGCACCCACCTGCTGATACCGATCCAGTCGTCGTATTTCGCCCTCGAGGGCACTGACGACCTCCTCGAAACCGTAGAGAAGATCAAAGTGCGCGCAAACCCCGACCTGCAGATTCTGGGGGTGCTGATCACGCTCCACGACAGGCGCACGGTGCTGGCTCGCGACATCCACGAGCAGATCACCCAGGTGTTCGGGGACAAGGTCTTCCGCACCTCCGTCACCCGTTCCGTGCGGCTGGAGGAGAGTCCCGCGTACCGGGTGTCGATCTTCGAGCATGCGCCGCATTCGAGTGGCGCCATCGAGTACTACGCGCTCTGCGAGGAGGTCATGGAACGTGTCTAGCCGCAAGGGCTTACCCGAGTTCCGCAAGATGCGCCATGACCGGCACTTCGTCGATGAACTCGCGAACAACGCGATCACCGCGGTGGGCTTCATGATCCCGGTCGGGCAGATCGAGACCAATCGTGAGCAGCCGAGATCCAACCTCGGCGACCTCGCAGAGCTCACGGCATCGATCCGCGCCCGCGGCGTTCTCCAGCCCCTCCTGGTCCGCATCATCCCGGGCACCAAGAAGTACCAGCTCATCGCCGGCGAGCGCCGCTTTCACGCCGCCGTCGAGGCCGGCCTCGAGGAGGTCCCATGCGTCGAGATGTCCGCGACCGACCAGGAAGCCCTCGAGCTGGCCCTGATCGAGAACCTCCAGCGTAAGGACCTTTCGCCTTTCGAGGAGGCGGAGGGGTATCGCACCCTGGTCGAGAAGTACAGGTACACCCACGAGCAGGTCGCGACCGCAATCGGGAAGTCGCGCACCACCGTGACGGAGTCGTTGAAGCTCCTCGCCATACCTCCGGCGATCCAGGACCTCTGTCGGCACGCCGACATCACCGCAAAATCCGTCCTGTTGCTGATCGCCCGGGCCTCCACGACCGACGACATGGAGCGCCTCGTCCAGGAGATCGCCGAAGAGAACCTCGACCGTGAAGCGGCCAGGGCGAGCGCCCTGCACGGCCGCGCAGGCGAATCCCCGGACCGTGTCGACAGCTCGGACGACGATTCCACAGCCGGGCAGGGACGGTTCAGGCCCCTGCAGATCCGGCTGCGCACCACCCCCAACTCACCGGTCAGGCTCTCGCTGACCATCCGCCAGCCGGGAATCTCAAGGGACGAGGTGATCGCGAGCCTGGAGGCTTTCCTTTTGCAGCTCCGCTCGGGGGATCTCGACGAACGACTTGCCCCGGCCACGCACCCGGAACGCCAACAGAAACCCAGGAAATAGCCCCGCCAGCGGCCCAGGCAGGGAATCGAACCGGTCACTTGAGACGGCTGCCCGGTTTTTGCGGTCGGCCGTAGTCGAAGGATGGCAAGTAATTTAACATAATATATCTTATCGGACCTTTCAGCCCACCGCCTTCCTGTGGAATGCGACACCCCTGTGGAAGACAGTGTTGAAATCCGGCTAGGTCCGCCCCCTTTCTTGGGGTGGCCCAGAGCCGGTGGCTTGACCCGGTCTGCTCCCGTACTATCCGGTTTGATGGCACGGCGCCACCGCCTGATCGTCAACCGCGCCCTACTGCTGGAGATGTTGCCGACGCTCCTGCTGGCCACGGGCGTGAGCACCTTCATCCTCCTGATCAGGGCGCTGTTCGTGTTGGCCGACCTCTTCATCTCGCACGACGTGCCCGCGCTCACCGGCGGGCGGCTGCTGCTGCTCGGGGTTCCCAACATCCTGGCCCTCACGCTCCCGATGGGCACTCTGTTCGCGGTGCTGATGACGGCCTCCCGGTGGGCCGCAGACTCGGAGCTGGTCGCGATGCAGGCCTCAGGCGTGCCCCTCCGTCGGGTGGCGCGGCCGCTGGTCATGGCGGCAGCCGTCGTCTGTGCCGTGGACATGGTGATGATGCTAGTGATCATGCCGCGCTCGAACGCGAAGCTCTCCGAAACGACACGCCGTATCGCCCTCTCGGCGGCAAGCGCGGCGGTCGAGCAGCACGTGTTTGCCGAGGACTTCCCAGGCCAGCTCCTCTTCGTGGACAAGATCGATCGGGGTACCGGCCGCTGGCACGGTGTGCTGCTCTTCGATTCCACCGACCCGATGCAGGAGAGCCTGGTCACCGCGGACAGCGGGGACCTCGTGATCGACCCCCGGGCCGGCACTGCGTGGCTCAACCTCCAGGACACCACCACCCACCTGCTCCGCCCCGACTCGCCCGACTCCTATCGCAAGAACGACAACAACGAGCTGAAGATCCTGCTCAAGCAGCCGACTGTAGATCGCGGTGAGCGCAGGAGGCTGGGCGTCCGGGAGACGCGCACGGAGGAGCTCCTGGAGCGGGTCCGGGCCGCACAGGGTCCGAGGACCGAGGACACCCGAGAGACCCTGGTGGAGCTTCACAAGCGGGTGGCGATCCCCGCCGCCGCCATCGCGTTCGCCCTTGTGGCCTTCCCGCTCGGCACCCGTAACCGCCGGGGCGGGAGGAGCTTCGGCCTCACGATCTCGGTGGGGCTCGTGGTGCTCTACTACGTGCTCCTCAGCAACGGCGACCTGCTGGCCACAGCCGGCAAGGTCCCGGTCGCGCTCGGTGTGTGGCTACCGAACCTTGTGCTTGTCGGGTTGGCGGCCGCCCTGTTCCGCCGCGCCTCTCGGGCGGTCAGGGGCGAAGCCGGCCTCTTCGCCTGGCCCCGCATGCTCCGCGGGGTCGGCTCGGCGCTCGGAGAAGCCCGCCGCCACGTTGCGATCGGGATCGCGAGCCTGGTCGGCAGCCGCAACAACGGCCGGGCCGCGGCGGGCGGCGAGGTCGTGCCCCGGCTCCCCCTCACCGTCGGCGTCCTGGACCGCCACCTGCTGCGCCAGTGCGCGGGGTTCCTCGTGCTGGTGCTCATAGCGGTCTGTGGCCTCTGGATCACAATCAACCTCTCGGAGAACCTCGAGGACATCCGAAGGAACGTGGTGCCGCTGGTCGTTGTGGTGTCGTTCTACGTCTTCTCGCTACCGCAGATCGTGCACGACACGCTTCCCCTCGCCTTCCTGATCGCCTTCCTCGCCACCGCGACGGTGCTCGAGCGCCACAACGAGACGACCGCATTCAAGGCGGCGGGCATCTCCCTGAGTCGCGTGGCGCTTCCCCTGCTCCTGTTTGGAATCGCCACGGGAGCCGGGCTCTTCCTCCTGGACGACTACGTTACGCAGCGGGCAGAGCGCTCGAAGCAAAAGCTCGAGGACGTGATCAAGGGGCGCAAGGTGGCCCGCTCCTACCGCTCCACCGACCGCCCGTTCGTGTTCCTGCCGGATGGCCGCACCCTCGTGAACTTCCTCCAGTTCGACCCGGACACCCTCACCCTCATTCGCCCCTCGGTGTACGTGTTCGACGCCAGGTTCAACCTACGGACCCGTTTCATGGCCAAGCGCGCGACCTACAAGGACGGCCACTGGGTTGCGGAGGGAGCGTGGTCGCGGACGTTCATGGCTGACGCGACGCCCGAGTTCATCCGCCACACCGGTCCGGTGGACCTGCCCCTGCCCGTGCCTCCCGCGTACTTCGGCCGCGAGTACCGGAGGCCGCAGCAGATGAGCTTCGGGGAGCTCGACGACTACATCGCCACGCTGCGCGCCGCGGGCTACAGAGTGGACAGGCTCACGGTACAGCTCCACCAGAAGGTCGCCTATCCCCTGAGCATGGTGCTGCTGGCATGGCTGTCGCTTCCCTTCGCCTTCCGCGCAGGCCGCCGCGGCGCCGTGGGAGGGATCGCCCTCGCGCTGGTGCTCGGGATGGCCTACTTCGGGCTCATGGCTTTCATCATCAGGCTCGGCGAGGCGTCCCTGGTGCCGCCCGTGCTCGCGGCCTGGACGCCCACGGTGGTGTTCGCGCTGCTGGCGATCAACCGCCACACCACCCTTCGCACCTAGCGAAGCGTCCACTTCGCGACGTCGGCGTGCAGACCGCACGCGCATTGGCCGGCAGGACACGACGCCCCGGCATGGGTCGGGGCGTCGTTCTACATCGAAGTTGTGTTAGCTGAGTACTTTGGCAATCCGTTCCAGCGCCCAGTCGATCTCCTCTCGGGTGATCACCAGCGGCGGGGCGAAACGGATGATGTTGACATGAGTCTCTTTGCAGAGTAGTCCCTGCTTCTGGAGCGCCTCGCAGAACCTTCGGGCGCCTCCGGACTCCGGCTTCAACTCGACCCCGATCCAGAGGCCCCTGCCGCGGACCTCCTTCACGTGCGGGGACTTCAACGCGCGAAGGCGCTGCAGGAAGTAGTCCCCCAGGCGGGCCGAATTCTCGATCATGCCCTCGTCCACCAGCGCGCGGATTGCCGCGTGCGCCACAGCGCACGCCAGCGGGTTGCCGCCGAAGGTGGAGCCGTGGTCCCCGGGCTTGAACACGCTCATGACCTCGTCGTCGGACAGGATGCCGGAGACCGGCACGGTCCCGCCTCCGAGCGCCTTGCCGATCACGACGATGTCGGGCCTGATCCCCTCGTGCTCGTAGCAGAAGAGCTTGCCGGTCCGGCCCAGGCCCGACTGGATCTCGTCGAGGACCAGCAGAACCCTGTTGGCGGTGGCGATCTCGCGGAGCCTGCGCAGGAAGCCCGCGGGCGGGATTCTGATGCCGCCCTCCCCCTGTATCGCCTCGACCAGGATCGCCACGGTCTCGGGCGTGATCGCCTTCTCGACGGCCTGAGCGTCGCCGTACGGCAGCAGCCTGAAGCCCGGCGTGAAGGGCCCGAACCCCTTGCGGTACTGCTCCTCCGAGGAGAAGCCGACGATCGTCGTGGTGCGGCCGTGAAAGTTCCCCTCGAAGACAAGGATCTCGCCCCTGTCGTCGGGCACACCCTTGACCGTGTGCGCCCACTTCCGCGCCGCCTTGATCGCGGTCTCCACCGCTTCGGCGCCGGTGTTCATGGGGAGGAAACGGGTGAAGCCGGTGAGCTTGCACAGCTCTTCGCACAGCGGCCCGAGTTGGTCGTTGCGGAAAGCTCGCGAAGTCAGCGTCACGCGCTCCGCTTGCTCCTTCAGCGCGGCCACGATCTTGGGATGGCAGTGCCCCTGATTCACCGCCGAGTAGGCGGCAAGGAAGTCGAGGTACTTGTTCCCCTCCACGTCCCACACCCACACGCCCCGCGCGCGGCTGACCACCACGTCAAGGGGGTGGTAGTTGTGGGCGCCGTACGTCTCCTCGAGCCGGATGAGCTGGGCGCTCGTCGCCACGGTTGTGCTCATGAATTGCCTCCGAGGCCTCGCGGGAGTGCCGCGGGAGTCGCAAGGCTACGCGATCGTGCCGAACCGCGCAAGCTCGTGGGTCGGGCCTCAGGCGCCGTTGCTGGAGAACACGTACTCGACCCTGCCGGGGCCGAGGAGGGCCGTGAGCGCCGGCACCAGCGTCGTAGGGTCGACACCGAGTATGCGGTTCGGGACGACCTCCGCCTGCCACGCGCCACCCACCAGGCGCAGCCGCAGCTGCATGCGGCCTTCGTGGCGCAGGAAAAGCTCGTGCAGCTGCTCGAGCGCGTCCTTGTCGGCGAACCGCTCGAGGTCGAGCTCCACTCGCAGGGCGCTCGCCTTGCGCGCCTCGATCCCCTCGAGGGGCATCGCCTCCTCGAGGGCCAGCTCGGCGTGCTCCGCATCGCTCGCCCGCAACGTGGCCGTGACCAGCACCGACGTGCCGTCAACAAGGCACTTCTCGTAACGCTCGTAGGCGTCCGGGAAGGCGACCACCCTCACCGCACCGGTCTGGTCCTCGAGTGTGAACGACGCCATGCGGCGGCCCTGGCTGCGACCCTCCTTGATCGGCCTTGCCTTCAACCCGGCGATGAGCCCGCCCACGACCGCGCGGTCGGCGCCGCTCGCGACGAGCTCCGAGAGACCGCTGACCGGGGTCGCTCGCAGCTCCTTGAGAACCCCCGCCCAGCGGTCGAGGGGGTGGCCGGAGAGGTAGAAACCGAGCGTCTCCCGCTCGCCGCGCAGCGTCTCCTCCGTGCTCACGCGGCCGGACCCAGCGACCGAAGGCTCAACCTCCTCATCGTCGAGGGCGAAGAGGAAGCCCTGACCGACCTCGAGCGCCTGCCTCTGGCGTGCCGCCTGGTCCACGAGCTTGTCCAGGCTCGCGAGAACCGCGCCGCGGTCGGGGTGCACCGAGTCGAAGGCGCCGGCCCTCACCAGGCATTCCACGACCTTTCGGTTGATCGCGCGCTCCCCGACGGTCCGGAGCACGTGCGAGACGCTCTTGAACCGCCCGACCCTGCCGCGCGCGTCAACGATCGCCTGGCTCGCGCCCTCCCCCACTCCCTTAACGGCGGCCAAGCCGACCCGGATGGCGTCCCCCTCCACCGTGAAGGCGAGTTGTGAGGCGTTGATGTCCGGGCCGAGAACCCTCAGGTGCGAGGCGCCGAGCATCGCCACGTAGGCCGCGAGCTTGTCGCTGTTCGCGACCTCGCTGGAGAGCATCGCGGCCCAGAAGTGGAGCGGGTGGTGCGCCTTCAGGTAGGCGGTCTGGTAGGCGACGTAGGCGTAGGCGACCGAGTGCGACTTGTTGAAGCCGTACTGCGCGAACGGCACGATTTGCCGCCAGAGAGCGGCGACCTTCTCCCTCGGGTGGCCCTTGGCGACACCTCCGGCGATGAAGTGGTTCCCCTGCTCGTCGATGAGCTCCTTGATCTTCTTGCCCATCGCCTTGCGAAGGGTGTCGGCGCGGGCCATCGAAAAACCCGCGATCTTCACCGCGATGCGCATCACCTGCTCCTGGTACACGATGACGCCGTAGGTCTCGGCCAGGATCTCCTCGAGCTCCGGAAAGATGTAGGTGATCGGCTGGCGTCCGTGCTTGCGGTCCGCGTACTCGGCGGTCCACTGCATCGGGCCCGGGCGGTAGAGGGCGTTGAGGGCGGCCAGCTCCTCGAACTTGCGCGGCTGCACCGTTCGCAGCAGGTCGCGCATGCCGGACGACTCGAACTGGAAGATCCCGTCGGTGTCCCCTGCGCAGAAGAGGTCGTAGACCTTGGGGTCGTCGAAGCTCGAGAGGCCGAAGTCCGGCACCGGGATCCCCGCGGCCTCCAGGCTGTGCAGGCAGTCGTCGATCACCGTGAGGGTCTTCAACCCCAGGAAGTCCATCTTCAAGAGGCCGAGCTTCTCGATCACGTCCTTGTCGAACTGGGTGACGATCTCGTCCCTGGAGGTGCGATACAGCGGCACGATCTCGCGCACGGGCCTCGGGGCGATCACCACGCCGGCCGCGTGCATCCCGCAGTGCCGCGCGAGCCCCTCGAGCCGCTTCCCGATCTCGAACAGGCGCGCGACGTCGGCACTGGCCCTGACGGCCTCCGCGAGACGCGGCGAGTCGCGCAGCGCGCTGTCCAGCGTGACGCTGACTCCCTCGGGCACAAGCTTGGCGATGCGGTCGGTCTCGCCGAACGACATCCCCATGACGCGGCCCACGTCGCGAATGCACGAGCGGGCCTGCAGGATGTTGAAGGTGGCGATCTGCGAGACGTTTTCATCGCCGTAGACGGCGCGCACGTGGTCGATCACCTCATCGCGCCGACGCTGGCAGAAATCGATGTCGATGTCGGGCATCGAGACGCGGTCGGGGTTGAGGAAGCGCTCGAACAGCAGGTCGTACTCGAGCGGGTCGATGTCGGTGATGCGCAGGGAGTACGCCGCCAGCGAACCGGCCGCGCTGCCCCGCCCCGGCCCGACCGGGATGGCGTGCTCGCGCGCATACTTGATGAAATCCCACACGACCAGGAAGTACCCATCGAACCCCATCGAGTGAATGATCGCGAGCTCGGTCTCGAGGCGTGACCGGTACTCCGCTTCGGGGTTCCGCCGCTTTCGGCCATCGGCGAGGCGCCGCTCGAGCCCTTCGCGGGCGAGCTCCTCGAGGTAGTCGTCGGGCAGCTTGCCGTCGGGTACCGGGTAGCGCGGAAGGTAGAACTCGCCCTCGGGGAACGTCACGTGGCAGCGGTCGGCGATCTCTTTCGTTCGGGCGAGGACTCCGGGCTGGTCGCCGAAGAGCCGCGCCATCTCGGCCGGCGACTTGACGTAGAACTCGTCGTTGTAGGCGTAGTCGTGGGCCATCTCCGCGAGGGTCTTGTTCTGGCCGATCCCGATCAGGACCCGGTGCGCCTCGACATCCTCCCGGCGGTGGAAGTGGCAGTCGTTGGTCGCCACCACAGGCAGGCCGGTCTTCTCCGAAATGCGCTGGATCCCCTGCCGCACCACGGGCTCGTCGCGAAGGCCGTGCTCCTGGACCTCGAGGAAGAAATCGTCAGCCCCCAGGATCTCACGGTACTCCTCGGCCGCCTGCAGCGCCCCCTTCTCGTCGCCGGACAGAAGCCTGGCGGCGACTTCGCCCGAGAGGCACGACGAGAGGCCGATGAGCCCGTCGGCGTGAGCAGCCAGCAACTCCTTGTCGATTCGCGGGCGGTGGTAGAAGCCGTCGAGGTACGCGGTGGTCACCAGACGCATCAGGTTGTTCCAGCCGCGCTGGTTCTCGGCCAGCAGAACGAGGTGGTGGTAGGGCCTGCGCGAACCGAAGGGATTGCCGGTACGCTCCTTTCGGCTGCCCGGCGCGACGTAGGCCTCGCACCCGAGCACCGGCTTGATGCCCGCCTTTCGCGCCGCGCTGTAGAACTCGTAGGCACCGAAGAGGCTGCCGTGGTCGGTGAGGGCAACCGCAGGCATGCCGTGCTCGCTGACCTGGCGCATGAGCTCGTCGAGCTTCACGGCTGAGTCCAGCAGCGAGTAGTGCGAGTGGAGGTGGAGGTGGACGAACGGCTCCGGCATGACCCCCTATTCTAGGTCCATTGTTTGCCCGGCGGGTGCGCGGCCCCTTTCTTCTTCCACTGCGTGAGGCTCTTGTTGCCCCGCGGGCTATGAGCGGTCGCTCGCTGCGGCCATCGAGGCCGCAGCTCCGACCCGCCTTCGCGTGCGACCGAGCAGGCACAGCCCGGCGTGCGGACCCTCGCTGTTCCCCTCCCTCGCATGAGACGCTCGGTCAGGGCCAGCGTCTCCACCCGCCGGTCTGGCCGCTCGGGGCCCGCACGCTCCGGCGCCACGGCTCCTGCCGCCCGCGGGGCGGATTTCACCACCACCCTCCCATTCGTCACTGACCTGCTCGCGAGGTCTCTTCAAGGTGTTTGGGCGGGGTGATGAGTCCGCCCGGCGGGTGGGGTGGCCATCTCTCCGGAGGCTGCCGGGTCGCAGCCGGAGGAGTCTTGGCGCGCCGCGAGTCCCGCCTGCGGCGGGACGAGCCAGCGCCAAGAGGCCGGGCACCCGCGGGGCAAGAAAAGGCCTCACGCAGTGAAACAAGAAGGAACACGCGCGATGCTACGATTCGCCCGTGATCCGAACCTTTCCGTCCTACCCCGCCTGCCCGGTGTGCGGCGACCGGGAGGTCAACCCGGGCGCCCTGGCCATGCGCTGGGAGTGGGACGAGGAGCGGCGCTGCGTGGTGGGCCGCTTCCGCCCCGGCGCCGAGCACACCGGCTACGCCGGGCGGCTCCACGGCGGCATCCTCTCCGCCCTCCTCGACGAGTGCCTCGCCTGGGCCTGTGCGGTCGAGCGGCGAGCCTACTGCATCACGGGCGAGCTTTCGGTACGGTTCAAGGCGCCCGCCAGGCTCGGGGAGACCATCGAGCTCACCGGCCGGGCAGTCTCCTCCTGGGGTCCGTACGTCCGAGCCGTGGGCGAGGCTCGCTCCCCGCGCGGCGACCTCATCGCGACGGCAACCTCCACGTTCGCGACGCTGTCGCGCGAGGAGTCGCTCCGGCTCCACGCGGCCCTGCGCTTTGCCCCCGGCGACCTGGACGTGCTCGACGGCGGCTCGTAGGGGAGCGGCTCTCCCCTCCCCCTTCCCGAATCGCGTCTCAGCCAGTAGACTGGCCCCTCGTCAAGGGCGGAACAAGCCCCGGAGGGACTCATGCACACGAGCGACATCCTGAAGAGCCTGGGCATCGAAGCGACCAACCCCGGCGCCTGCGGGCGCGGCTGGATCACCGGCAAGGGCGCCGAGCTGGAGTCGGTCAACCCGACCACCGGTGAGGTCATCGCCACGGTGCGGCAGGCAGACGGAGCCACCTACGAGCGGGTGGCGACCTTCGCCCACGAGGCTTTCCTGAATTGGCGCATGGTTCCCGCCCCCAAGCGCGGGGAGCTGGTGCGTTCACTGGGGAACGAGCTGAGGGCCCACAAGGATGCGCTCGGCAGGCTGGTGTCGCTGGAGATGGGAAAGATCCTCTCCGAGGGTCTCGGCGAGGTGCAGGAGATGATCGACATGTGCGACTTCGCGGTCGGCCTCTCCCGCCAGCTCTACGGCCTCTCGATGCACTCGGAGCG
>Ga0315274_10013657_pt1 | contig 11558 bp, 8 predicted proteins | sample YL17G02_20_MG_FD_203700 | JGI IMG/M metagenome (GOLD analysis project Ga0315274, IMG submission 203700) | Sediment microbial communities from Yellowstone Lake, YNP, Wyoming, USA - YL17G02_20 | ecosystem: Environmental > Aquatic > Freshwater > Lake > Sediment | place: USA: Wyoming | collected...
TTGCGGAGTTGCCTGCCAAGTTTCGGCAGCGAGCCAATGGCGCGAGCAGTTTGCGGTTTTGGCGTTTTCTCTACTACCCTGTCAAAGAAACTTTGTCGATTGCGATGCTTTTGACCAGGCGGAGTCGGGCTGTTTGAGTAGGGCTTTGCAGCTTGCGGCTTTGGCTGGCGTTGCGATTATTGTGTGGGTTGTCTATTTATACCGGCGGGGGCGTTTGAAGGAAGACCACGCGCTTCTGTGGCTGGGTGTTTCAGCGGTTATTGTCGTGCTCTCGACTTGGACTGATCTGCTTTTGGCGGTGAACTGGATTGTCGGCGCGGAGAAGGCTTCTGACGTAGTGCTAGCGGCGTTTGTTGCGTTCCTGCTTCTGATCTGCATTTACTATTCCGTTAAGCTTTCGGAGTTGAGGGAGCAGAACAAGAAGATCGCGCAGGAGCTTGCGCTGTTGAAGGCAGGTGTTGAGGAGCTTTCTGGTTCCTCTGCCAGCAAAGAGCAAAAGGATGAGGACTGACAGCTTGCGTGTCTGCATTATCAGTCAGTATTTTCCGCCTGACATGGGTGGTGCTAGTACTAGGGTTTCTAACGCGATCAAAGGTTTGAGGAGCAGAGGTCATCGGGTTTTTGTGGTCACGGCGTTTCCGCATTATCCTCATGGGGATGTTCCTCGCGAGTACAGGACGAGGGCCTTTGCGGTTGAGGGCGACGAGCAGGTCAGGGTTTTTCGGGTTTGGGTTCCGCCTTTGCCGCATGTGGGTGCCAAGAGGCTTGTCATGTATTTGTCGTTTACGTTGTTTTCGCTGGTTGCTTTGCCGTTCTGTGGGAAAGTTGATGTGGTTTGGGCTTTGAGTCCTAACTATTTTTCTTCGGTTACGGGTATTTTCTACAAGATGGTGAAGAGGAAGCCTTTGGTGCTTGATGTGGTGGATCTTTGGCCTGAGGCGTTGGTGAATCTTGGTTTCTTGAAGTCAAAGTTACTTGTTGGCATTGTGAATGTTGGTGTTGACTTGTTTTATCGTGTTTCTGATGGGATAATTACGCTTAATTCGGGTATGAAGCGGGAGATATTGCGGCGTGAGAAGGATTCAAGTAAGGTTTTTATTGTGGAGAACGTGGTTGATTTGGACGTTTTTAGGCCTTTGAATGTTGAACGGCCGGAGTTTTTGAGGGGTAAGTTTGTGGTGATGTACTCTGGGAATTTGGGGCCCATGTACGATTTTGACACAGTGTTGGAGGTTGCGAAGGATCTTTCTAGGTTTGAGGATATTGTTTTTGTTTTGCGTGGGAGTGGTGAGCGTTTGGATATGATTAAGAGTGGGATTAAAGAGTTTGGTTTGGATAATGTTTTCGTCTTCGATAAGGTTTTTGACGTTAAGGAGGTTGCAGAGTTTTTGAACATGGCAGATGTTTTGTTCCTTCCAATGAAGAAGTTGGATAATGCGGAGGTTTCGTTTCCCATTAAGCTTATTGAGTATCTAGCTTGCGGAAAACCGGTAGTTTGTTGTGCTGAGGGCGAAACGGCGAAGCTTGCTTGTGAATCAAAAGCGGGGTTTGTTGTTTCTCCGAGTGATTCTAAGGCGCTTTCTGAAATGATCTTGAAGCTTTACTCCAACAAAGATCATGGCGGAAAATTGGGAAAGAATGGTAGAGCTTTCTCTGAGGAGTGTTTCTCTCATCAAGGAATGGCAGTTAAACTGGAGAATTTCTTCGTAGAACTGGAGCAATAGTCTAGTTTTCTGGTTGACGTTGATGGTAGCGAATTTTCTCAGCTCTTCTGACCTGCATGTAAGCGTTATCATTCTTAACTATAATGGAAAGAAGTTTCTGAAAAACTGCTTCTCTTCTCTTAATTTGACTGATTATCCAAGGGAATGTTTTGAAACTATTATGGTTGATAATGGTTCCACGGATGATAGTGTAGAGTATGTCAAAACTAATTTTCCATGGGTTAGAATTCTTCCGTTAGCTAAAAATTACGGTTATACAGGTGGCAATAATCGCGGTGCATCGTGTGCACGCGGAGAGTTATTGGTATTCTTGAATAATGATACTACGGTTGAAAAAAATTGGTTAAAACAACTTGCAAAAGTAATGAATATTGATAGAAGAATTGCCATTTGTGGAAGCAAAATAATGAGTATGACAAAACCTCACAAGGCTCAATTTGCCGGCGGTTTTCTAAATTTGTTGGGTAGCGCTATCTTTTCTTCGTTCGACAAAGATAATTCATCTAAGGATTTTTACTATACTGGATCCATTTGTGGTGCTTCATTCATGGCGCGGAGGTCAGTATTTGAGAATTTATCGGGATTTGATGAAGACTTCTTCATGTACTCCGATGAAAATGATTTTTGTCTCAGAGTATGGTTATCAGGTTATTTAGTTGCATATATTCCTAGTTCGGTTGTTTATCATTTTGGCAATGCGGAGGAAAGTGGATTTAGTTCTGATACCAATGCTGGTTTACTGAATGCACGTCTTTTGTCTTCGTTGACTATTTACCATGGGAATAAGAATTCTTTGTGTTCGATTCTAAAGAATTTTTGTTTGGTGAATATCGTTTCAGGTTCCTTTATGTCAATTGTTTACTTCATTGTCCAACTTATTTTGTTGTTAAAAGCCAAAAATCTAATTGGAACCCGACTTTTACTTGCGGCTTTTCTTTGGCCACTTAGGAATTTAAGCATGATTCTGAAGAAACGTTACCGAATTCAGACGAAACGTATTGTGTCAGACCAATATCTGATTAAAAATGGCATCCTGCTTAGCGCTGGCGGGCTTGTTAAAATGTTTATGTCAAACTTGATTCGTAATGATCACAATTCTTGACTTTTTCAGGACTCTTAGGCAAACATTTCAGAAACGTTCACTGGTGCAAGCAGCAAGAACTAATAGCGATGCACTTTGATCCGTGAAAAACTAGTGTGCTCACTAACAAAACGTTGAGCTATGCTCTAATAGGTAGGGATTGAATAGTCTCGTCCCCAAACCAGGGCAGTGGAACAAAATGATAATAATTCTCCTACACATCAAACTGAATAGGGTTAAGATAGGGTGTGAATACATTGACGAAGTTTAGTATTCTAGTTCTAAATTTCAATGGGCGCAAATTGCTTGATGAATGTCTCAATCACTTAGAAGACATGCGTTATGAGAACAAGGAAATTATTGTGTTGGATGCTGGTTCAACTGACGGTAGTCGCGAATTGGTCTTAGAAAAACACCCTTACGCTAAAATAGTGGATCTAGGTGGCAACCTAGGGTATGCTGAAGCGAACAATGTTGGTGCTCGCTATGCAGAAGGTGAATGGCTAGTTTTCTTGAATAATGACGCCTTTTTGAAACCTAACTGGTTAATAGAAATTGAGCGCGCAATAAATCAGGATAGATTGGTGACAGCGGTTGGTGGAAAAATCTATAAGTGGTCAACACATGAATTCGACTCTGCAGGAGCATATGTAGATTACCCCTTGGGTTACGGACCCGCGAGAGGAAGAAACAGGGTAGACGACGGTTCTTATGATGAATATGGTGAAGTCGCATATGTTTCAGGAGCGGCAATGTGCGTGCATCGCCGCAAATTTTTGGAAGTTGGTGGGTTCGACAAATCATATAAGTATCTTCACGAAGAGACAGACTTATGCTGGAGATTAAGGCTTAGAGGCTACAAGGTTCTTTACACACCTAAGGCTGTCTGCTGGCACATAGGAAGCTATACATTTAAGAGAGCAACGCTTGATAGAAGTTATTTAGTTGAATTGAATCGCATGAAAACTAATATGAAAAACTACGCCGCTAATCATTTGGTCATATGGCTCTTTAACGAGTTAATTTACTCAGTTTTCCTATTCGGTATGGCTCCTGTTGGAGAAGTATATCACCAGTTAGTTTTGGCTCATTCTAAAGCTATAGCTCATTTCCTTAGGACTTTGAGCGGAACTATGCGATCAAGAGCAGACGTACAAGTTACGCGTATAGTCTCAGATGATGTGATATTACGTTTACATAGGCGTCGAACGATCGCTGAAATCGCTTACGATTGCATCGGGGGAAAAAATTGAACGAACTTATTCTCTATTTGTCTCCCATACCTTGGGATCATGTTCGCCAGCGACCACAACATATAGCTGATCGACTTGCAAGCAAAAGAAACGTAATTTTCGTTTCAAATCCTACTTCTAATGATAAGTGGCTTTCAATTGGCGTGTTAAAATTAGTTGCTCCTCGGTTGTACGAGTTGCATCCACCCAAAATCGGATCGACCTCTAAAACAGGTAGTTATCTTGCTCAACCTCGAGTCGGCTTTGGTCGCGAAATGATCAAGGGGATAATTGCCCTCAGCAGATTTCTTAACTCCTTAAATTACGTTGTTGCCGGTTTGTATATTAGGCTTCTAATCTCCAGATTAAAACATAGACGAGTAATAATATGGGTGAGTTCGCCTGCATATCTATTGTGCATTCCATTTCTGGGTAGGAGAAACCTGATAGTTTATGACCGACTGGACGACTTTGGCAATATGCCTGGTTACGGGAAAGAAACAAAACTCTGGGATCTCATTATGACTATGAAGGCAGACATTGTTTTTTCATCATCAGAGAAGTTGCATGCCTTTGCCCGGTCCCATAATGGCAATGCGGTCTTGTTAAAAAATGGTGTAGAATACTATCATTTCGATCTTGATCAAAAAAATAAAATGATGCCTCCAACTGATATACTTGCCATACCCAAGCCACGAATAGGTTTCATAGGCGTAGTCGGCGATTGGATAGATCTAAGCCTAATCAAAAAAATGGCAATCGATCATTCTGAATGGAACTTTGTGTTCATTGGTCCAGTGGAGGCTAGCCTTCACATTATGTCCAATCTAAAGAATGTCTACTTTTTGGGGAAGAAGCCATATGAACTATTGCCAAGGTATCTTCAAAATATGGATGCCTGTATTCTTCCGTTTAAGGTAAATAATATGACAAATTCAGTCAATCCAGTCAAACTATATGAGTATTTAGCCGCAGGCAAACCAATAGTTTCCACAAGAATAAGAGAAGCTAACTGTCTTCAGAAATTTGTAACAATAGCTGACACAGCCGAGCAATTTAGTAAGGCTATTGGAGAGATTTTGCAGCATCCTAATCCGACACGTATTCAACAGGGGAAAGATTTTGCGGCGTCCAATGATTGGAATTGTCGTGTGTCTTTTGTTGAGACGCTTCTTGCGAGTTACTAGCAGAATGGAGATTGTTTGAGTTGTTTGGAGTGATTTTTCCAATAATTATTTTTGTTTTCGGCATTCTGGTGGCGTCCTTACTCTTTTCAAAATTCAAATCAAACATCGGAGACATTGTTGTTTCAGGTTTTCTTATTGCAAATTTGGTCTTAGTATTGCCCGCATTGATAATTGGGTTGTTTTCTAATGCTGTAAACTTGTTTTTCACAGTCTTGCCATTGTTGGCGCTCGGGTGCATAATTCCATTGTTCGTGTTAAACTTTGTCAAAATGAAGGAAATCATCAACCGCGAGGCCTTCAAGCGATTTTTAATGGGCCTTAGGACGCTTCCTCCTTATTCCTTAGTTCTGTTTCTTTTGGTCGTTTGTCTGGTTGTGGTGACAGTTTTTCATCCTTTGGCTTCAGAGTGGGATGCTATTTCTGTTTATCTCCAAAATGCGCGTTCTGTCCAGTTAAGCGGAACGTTGTCCTTTGACGTGTTACGCGATTCCGCAATTTCATCACTAAAATCTCCTGCATTGTCAATCTCTTATGCGTGGCTAATGGATTCGTCCATGTTTTGGGTACGAGTCTGGCCTTTCTTGAATATGGTTTTTTTGGCGTATCCTATTCACAAACTGGCCAATTTATTTCATAATGGCAAGTTTCGTTCAGATTATTCTTTGGCGTTGTTAGCTTTGCTTCTTTCTCCCATTGCAGTAATAATGATGGGGAAGTACAGTCTATATGAAGACATTCCTTTTGTACTGTGGTTTTTTACTTCAATCGCGTTTGCATTGAAGCATCGATCACAAGGAAGCAGAAGGTACCTCGTATTAAGCGTACTTTCCTTTGTTTTGGCCTACTTTTCAAAAGACATTACGTTATTCCTTCTACCTAGCTTGGTGGCGGTATTATTTTGGTCAAACAACAAGCTCATCAGAATTCTGTTTTCATTTTTGTCAACTTTCCCCTTTTTACTAATTTCGTTTAATGACGCAGTTACCATGGGCTCCTCGGCATACCTCCAATCTGCAATTAGACTTGGATTAACAACCATATTGGTAACTAGCGTCTTTCTGGCTTCCACTAAACTTCCTTTTAAGCCAACGGAGGAGCGCTTATGGAGCAAAATTTCAGTGTTCGTGCTTGTTTCGATGCCGCTCTGGTTGTTCTTTGCGTATATGTGGTTTTCGCGAGGAATATTTTCACCGAGTTGGGGCTATAGTCTATCTTCAGCTATTAGTACGGTGAACGGTATCTCAGGCGCGGTACCTGACACACTTACATCTTGGAATTTTCTTAGCGGCTGGTTCACAATTTTCCGAGACCTTCTCCCTATAGTGTTTTTGTCTATCATAGGTTTGGTCATGCTCATTAGACAAAAGAAAAAGGAGTTCTTTGTACCTATAACAATGTTACTCAACTTGCTTATTCTCTTCACGTTCTTATTTGGGACCTCAGATACTCGTCGGGCTTTCTATTTTCTGCCTTTGTCGATAGCCCTTGCGGTTTTTGGCATTGACTGCCTATTCGGCAGTGTGGGCAAAAACAAGAGACAATTAGCAGTTACCCTTATTCTATGCTTATCTTTCTTCTACTGGTGTTATTCATACGGAGGAATAGGCGACATCCTGTTCTACGTGTCTCTTCCTGTTTCGCTGCGTGATGCCTTGATTTTCGCAGGGCTATCCGCACTACCATTAGTGGCAACTATGTTTTTATTCATAAGAAAGAAGTTTTCGAAGAAATCGTTTGCTAACTCGCTGCATTCAAAGATAACGGGGGTAGTCTTCCTTGTTTTCTTGCTGTTTGTAGCTCCGTTTGTTGTTATGGATGTTTTTAGACCCACGTTTGCTGGGACTTCAGCCAACAACTTCTCACTAGCATACTACAATAGCGTCGATTCATGGAACAAAGAGTATTCCAACAGGGGCATTAACACAATTTGGGCTGGAGCCAATATATCCGAAGTGATATCTTACTTCAACAATGTTCAGGACACTTATGCCACTGTGAGTTTCTACTCTTTCTACTTAAGTTTCTACTCAAATAGAAGCGAAATTGACATGTGCTCCGTTTGGGGCGTTCAGACGCTTTTGGCTGATGGAATCTTGACTGTAAATAATTCACAGAACCTACTTTTTGCAATTCAAAAGACGAATATAAGATATTTCCTTTTGCCAACCGCGGATAACCCCTTTACTTGGACATACTACCAGAAAGCGCGGGAGTTATTCTTCGTATTTCGAGCTATAGAAGAAGACCCGATGTTTGTGCCCCTGAAGATTTTCTCGGGTTACATTTTGTATGCTTTTGAAAATCAATCACAATTTACAGCTGATCACAGGAACTTGCTTTCAAAGTCAATGACCTACAATTCCCCGAATATTAGCTCAATTGTGGACGGAGGTCAGCTAACAATTCACGCACACAACGTTACGGCTGGAACTTTCGTCGTTGCGGCTGTTTCAAAAATATCTGGAGTTCAGTCGACGAGAACCCGCTTTTTACTAAACTACGAGCTCTTGGATGGGGATTCAAATACCACTCGTTTTGTTCTGGAATCATGGGTAGTGGAACAAAATGGTACACTTACCTTTACGACAGCAAAAGCAGTTTCGTTCGTTGAAATGAATACTGTTTTTGAAACCTCCATACCTTTGAATACCACATTGATTGAGTTGCGGGTCGTTATGGTGCCTAGTCTCTCCCAAGATTTAGTTCTTGCCATCCATAAGGCATACGTCCTGTATGGATAGTGGCATCGAGGAGTTGCTGACGCTTTTAAACAGCTCATTAACCACTTTGCTTTCCTTCCTTCAGAATGTCCGGTCTGACTTAAGCAATTATCGATTGGATCAAGTAACCCTTTGCTTTTTGAAGCCTCTAATTAGGAGAAACCAATATAACTCCACTTCGCGAATCTTTCGACAACAACTCGCTTAACAAAAAACAGCATTGGACAAGGTGAGCCACATGAAAAGAAATCCCATATTCATCGAGGAAATACTTCCAACTTTGAAAAACGGGTCCTTAGTTGTGGACCTAGGCTCGGGGACAGGATCTTTTAACTATAACAAATACCCCAACCTTGAGATAGTTTCAATTGACGTTGAAGGCACTAAATCAAAGAGGAGCAATTTCGTCAGGGCATCGGCAGAGAATATTCCTCTTCGGACTGACGCAGCTTATTTTGTTGTTGCGAACTGGGTTTTGGAGCACGTTGTTAATGTCGAAACCTGTGCGGACGAAATATCAAGAATATGTTGTTCTAACGCTAGTTGGTACGTGGCAATTCCAAATAGCTCAACGCTTGAAGATAGACTGTGCCGCATTACTGATGCAATTTCTTCAATTGTTTCCAAGAGTCGAAGAAAAACTAAGGTTGCCAAAGGGCATGTGCAGTCTTTCACTTTTCAGAGAATGCTGATAATAGCCTATCAAAGAGGCTTCAGACTAATTGCTTTCTGTGATTGGGGCGCAGGCTATACTTTCCTTCGAAAGTTTGATAAGCTTCAGCGAATCATGATAAAACTAATAAAGTTGCTGGGAAAAACTACACGAAAAGACTTCTTTGAAAAATCAAACTACTTGTTTAATTTTCAAAAAATTGGCGGCGTTACTGGATACGGCAACTTTCCCCTAATTTGCCGAAGATGCGGGGGGGGTTTCTCTTTCAAGGCTTCAATATGGACCTGCCCAAGATGCGGAACCTTGAATGGAAGATGAATCTGAGTGATATTTTTATTAGTGGACGGTTTGTTCGCAGGCAAAATCGCGATTTCTGGAGTTCAGATGTCTAATGTCAGAACCTCTTAAGACTCCTTGTGCGATAAATATTGCTTGCCGCGTCTGTGGCAATGATCAGAACAACAGTATATTTTCCCAAAGAAATGATGATTGGAACAGGCGAGGAGTTTAAGTATGTCGAATGCTCCGATTGCGGAGCCCTTCAGATAGTAAATGTTCCGAGCGATATTTCAAAATACTACCCTCCAGAATACTACAGTTTTTCGTCAGTTTTCCCTTCTGCATTACATTCTGCTTCAATCAAATTGAGATTACGTGAATTCGTGGAACAACACAGAGACAAGCATGCCCTTTTTTCGCAAGATTTTTTGGGAAGAATTGCATCATGGAAATTTCCTCCTAACGAAAAATTGCATTCGATGTCAGGAATCGGATTGACCTTTGACTCTAAAATCTTGGATGCTGGGTCAGGATCAGGCAATCTTCTACAGACTCTTGGGCGGCTAGGGTTCAAAAACCTCTTGGGGATAGACAAGTACATCCGAGAAGACATGGAATTTACAGATGGACTAAGAATACGAAAGAAGGATATTTCCGAAGTTGAAGGAACTTGGGATCTAATCATGTTTAACCATTCTTTCGAACATATTCCCAATCAGTACGAAACTCTTCGGGAGACATCAAGAAGATTGGGTGACTATGGTATCTGTATTATTAACATGCCAACTGTATCTAGCTACGCTTGGAAACACTACAAAACTCACTGGGTTCAGTGCGATGCTCCTAGACATTTACTTCTTCATTCTGTTAAGAGCATAAGGCTACTAGCTGAAAAAGCAGGATTAACCTTGACAAAGGTTCTCTATAATTCCAATGAATTTCAATTTTGGGGAAGTGAACAGTACCTAAAAGGAATTTCATTATGCTCCAAACACTCGCACTTCAAGAATTACCGCAATTCAATTTTTTCACAGAATCAGATTGTGGAGTTTGCTCAAAAAGACAAGAGGCTCAATTCACAAAACCAAGGTGACCAAGCCGCATTCTACCTGGCAAAAAAAGATTGAGTGCAATTGCTTAGCGTCTATGACAACAAGAAGCAAACACTAATTTGAATATCTGTTAATTTTGGAAATAAAAGTTGCGATTAGCGGTATCTTACCCTATCGTTTCTGGGTCGGAGATGTATTGGTTGAGGGAAGTCTTCTTTCAATTCTTCAAGAAGCAACGTGACCTATGAAAAAAGTGAGCTCGTCTTTGTACCTGCATAGATTCTCTAGAAAATACTCATTGCCAAAACATGATGTGTCTGCCAAGAGTCTGGTCAAGTGCACAAATGCGCGGATCTAATCTATAGTCAGAGTTCACAAATGTTGCAGCGTCCTCCGAGGTTTACCCTCAAGGCTGTCATGTTTTTGCTGTCGCTGATTGTAGTTGTTGCCACACAGTTACAATCCGTTAAATATCTACGTATGTACTGAAATGATTAATAGGCGAGAACATCCAAGGTGAGTTTTAAGATGTTGAGAAAAAGCCTCCTAAAGATTGGGGCTCTATTGTCAGTAGTACTATTGCTTTCAGTAGCCATGTTAACTAGACCAACATTTGCTATCATTTCTCAAAATACTACTTCTTGGTTTACGAATAGCGATACAAACGTTGCTTCTGTTGCTGTCGGTGACGTTAATGGAGATGGTAAGGCCGAGATTGTTGCAGCGGGTTATTATAATGACGGTACGCGTTGGAATGCGATGTTGTATGTGATGGATGCGTTCTGAATCCAGAACCTTAAAAGCATTCCAAATGTACTCCTAAGAAACGTCCCACAATAATCAAAGGCGAATGAACGTGGATCGCATATTGATAACCGGGGGAGGCGGCTTCATTGGTAGCCACCTTGCTCGTGAACTCCTCAAACAAGGCAACTTCGTTAGAATCGCTGATCTAAAATTTGACGATTACATCAAAGAAGCATACTACTCAGAAAAAATGAACTTGGACCTTCGCATTTGGAAAAACTGTCTTAAGGCAACCGACGGAATTGACCTAGTATACAATTTGGCTGCAAACATGGGTGGCATTGGCTTCATAACGGAAGTTGGGGCTGAAGTGATGCACGACAACACCCTCATAAACACCTACATGCTCGAAGCCTCAAAACAAGACAAAGTCAAACGCTACCTATTCAGCTCCTCAGCATGCGTCTACCCAACATACCGCCAAACAAACCCAAACGTCACAGAATTAAAAGAAGAAGACGCTTATCCAGCAGACCCGGATAACTTCTACGGCTGGGAAAAACTCTACACAGAAAAAATGTGCGAAGCCTACCAACGCGACCACAACATGGACATACGCATCCTACGCTACCACAACGTATACGGACCAGAAGGAACATACAAAGGCGGAAGAGAAAAATCCCCAGCAGCCCTATGCAGAAAAGTAGCCGAAGCCACAAACCCCGGCGAAATAACAATCTGGGGAGACGGCAAACAAACCCGCAGTTACTGCTACATAGACGACGCAGTAGAAGCCACAATAAAGCTAATGGAATCAAGCTACAACAAACCAATAAACATAGGATCAGACAGACTAGTAACAA
>Ga0315274_10013658_pt1 | contig 11557 bp, 8 predicted proteins | sample YL17G02_20_MG_FD_203700 | JGI IMG/M metagenome (GOLD analysis project Ga0315274, IMG submission 203700) | Sediment microbial communities from Yellowstone Lake, YNP, Wyoming, USA - YL17G02_20 | ecosystem: Environmental > Aquatic > Freshwater > Lake > Sediment | place: USA: Wyoming | collected...
ACAACAGTATATTTGTAGCTGGCATCAGGCGCTGCGACGTAGTCATCCAGCGGCGTGGCGATAGTAATTTGTGCGATGGTAAGGACCAGCAGGACTAAAATAGCAAAATAGTTACGCGATTTCATAGTTACCCTTTCTTTTTAATTGGTCTATTTATATTTTTGATGGAAAGATTTGCCGCAGATACTCGGCATCATATCGGCAACTTTCTTCTACACCGAGCGGCATTTTAGTTCCTTCCATAATCAGCCAGCCGCGGTAGCCAATATCGTCTATTGCGCGGCGGACTTCCTTGAAGTTAATCGAGCCCTTTCCATAGAGGTCGTCATTGTCCTTGGCGTGGAACTCACATATCTGCCTGCCGAGCAGACGAATCTCTTTATAGATGTCGTAGCCGGCATTATGGGAGTTGGCTACATCGTAATAGATTTTGACTGCGGGTGAACCAACGCGGTCGAGAATTTCCAGATGCTGTGAGGCACTTAGCCAGGACTCAAAGCCAAGATAAACGCCGGCCTTTTCGGCTTTTGGCGCGACGCGTTTCAGCCGTTCCACAACGGTGTCGATACCCTTTTTGTCATTCTTCACGTCCCCATTGCCGAAAAACGCCAGCAATATAACTTTCACCTTCATCGCTCCGGCAACGTCAATGGCCTCGCTTACCCACCTCTCGGCTCGTGGGTCGCTCTTGTAAGGAACCTCATTGAGGACCCCCATCGCGAGAGAAGCAATCTGGATGTTTCGTTTCTTTGCTTCTTCGAGGAATTTTTTCTGCAGGTCGGGATTGCACAGGGGGAGTTTATCCTGTCCGCTCCCGAAGTCCACCTGGACGCCATCGAGGCCAATCCGTTTGGCTATTTCGAGTGAGGCAAGGTCGGTCCTTTTGCCTATCGTCCAGTCGCAGACACCGAGCTTGAATCCGGGCCTGGATGATTTTGTTCGTGAGGATTCAAGTAAGCTGTTGCAGGAAGTCAAAGCAAGTCCGGCGACGGCGCAGGCGCTATAGGCCATCATTTCACGACGGGTCATAACCGGATTTTTCATTTGTTTATCTCCATATCGCAATTTTTATTTTATGCTTTCACGCCTTTAAGGTTTGCATCGAGTTTCTCGGTGCTTTTGATGATTTCGTCCCAGCGAACGAGGCGGTTCTGGTAGGCGGCGGTGCGGCCAAGAATCGTTATAAGGTTGCTGCGGACACTCGGCTCAACGGTTGGATTATCAAATTTCCCGTCGAGGATGTTCTTGTGGAAGGTTGCGATGTTGTTGACCGCACCTTGCTTGTAGATATCGCCGGTGCTGCCGCCGCGATAGAAGGTCTCACCCTGGCCGCGGATTATCACCTGGCCGCCGTATTCGGTTTCGAGCACACCTTTGGAGCCGAACATTCGATTTCTGATTCCTTCGGGCTGGGTGCCGTGGCCTTCAAACTGCCTTGAGCTAAAAGTTATGCCGACATTGTTTGGATACTGAAAGAGCACGGCGAAGTGGTCCCAGCAGGTTCCGACGTTACGCACCTTTCGTCCGCCTGTTCCGAGGGCATATAGCGGCGGCTGGCCCATAATCCAGTTCATCACATCGAGGGTGTGGATGTTCTGCTCGGTAATGATGTCACCTGAGAGGACCTTGTCAAGTCCCCAGGCCCGCAGGCGGTTTTCAGAGTTGTCTGGGTCTTCCTGCATATACTTATAGTGTCCGGGAAACGGGTCGCTTGCGTGATAGGTTGCTTCGCCGAAGGCAAACTGGCCGATGGCGCCATCATGAATGCGCTTGAGCGCCTCGCAATACAGCGGCTCGGCGCGGGTCTGGAAATCAACAAGGAAACAAAGTTTTTTGCTCGTGGCTTTTTTGCCGCTTTCGGCAATAAGGTTGCAGCCGGGCACATCCACCGCGATGGGCTTGGCGACATAGACGTGACGACCAGATTCCACAGCCGCGGCTGCCTGATCAGGATGAAAATAAGGCGGGCTCTCGATTGCCACTGCGTCCACGTTTCCCTCCAGAATCTTACGGTAACCTGACAATCCTGTGTGTCGGCGGGCCTGGTCCACATTGTATTTGCCGCCGAAGGCATCGACCTTGTCCTGGAAGTAGTCAAATGCTGCCACGATGTTGTAGCCGCCGTGCTGGTTGAAAAGGTCGGCGATCCAGGTTCCCCGGCCTCCGCAGCCAAGCAAGCCGAGATTGAGCTTTGAGTTTGCGCCGTAGCTGCGGACAAGCTGGGGATTGACCACAGCAAACGACAGGGCGGCTGCGCCAGCACCGGCAATGAACTGACGACGAGTAACCTGCTGCTGGTTCTTGTTGACAAGCGAAGTCTTGCGTCTATTTGACATTTTCAAATCCTCCTTTCGTAAATCCGCCGCGCATCTGGCGGCTAAATCCACACCTGAAAAGGTGTCCAGCCATAAAAAGATGAGGCCTCTTATGCGTTTTAGGTTATCTTCCACCTTCCGGTCTTGCAAGTTATGGCAAAACAGGTTGTCCAATTATAACCTCTGAAGACGGATATGCAAGCAGTTTTGCATTTTATTAAGGTCTTGCTCTGTTAAAAAGATCCACCGTAATTTCGACAGAAGTCCCGACGAGTCGGGACGGAGTGGAGAAATCTATTAAAAAACAGATTTCTCGACTCGCCCCCGTTTCTGTCTTCGACAGAAGACACGGGGCTCGCTCGAAATGACATACCCAACTCCTTTCAACAGAGCATTAGAATCTCGTAGTAAAAAGAGTAGTAAAGCTTTTCCCTAATTTTCTTGCAATACTGGCCTTTGGAGTGTAGAATAAAAAATTATAAAAATTTAGCCATACGGAGGTGATTTGGAAATTGCGAAGCTGTAATGCCTTGCGTCTGTAGCTCAATTGGATAGAGCATCGGTCTACGGAACCGGAGGTTGCAGGTTCGAGTCCTGCCAGGCGCGATTTCAGGTGGCTTTTCTGTCAAGCGGTTTTGCCTGAACGTGCAGCTCACAGGACGCTGTGGGCACAGTAAATTCAAATCTGCGCCGCAAAATTGCCAACATTGTGCTTGACTATATCCCCCGTGAGTGGTAGAGTAGTAGCATATAAGAAATAGAAGGTTCTGAGGAGCCAAAAGGGACAGCCAGACTGTTACTGTGCTCCCAGATAAGAGATACTCAGAAAAGTCTCGTCAGTCATCGGGGAATAAAAGGAAATTTATGGAAAGTGAGAGAATAAAAGAAGATAGAAGAACCCCTTGGATGACACGAAAAGGTTTTACCCGCCGGAAGTATGGCGGGTTTACGTTGATAGAACTTTTGGTGGTGATTGCTATCATTGCGATACTGATGGCAATTTTGATGCCGTCTCTGAACAGGGTAAGGGAACAAGCACGGGATATTAGCTGCAGATCAAACGGGAAACAGATAGGACTCGTTATCTTTATGTATCTGCAGGAGAACGACTTCAAAATGCCCAGAGTTGCGTGGGACGACTGGGACTGGTGTAATGGAAACCGTTGGCGCCATTCAGACGGTAGCTATTATAAGCCAACCGAGGATTTCTCATATTGGGGTACCGCTTTCAAATCCTATGTCACCGAAACGGATATTTTCGGTTGTCCGTCCTTAAGGAGAAATCATGAAATGGATGTAGCAACTAAGCTTTATGGCGACGATTTCGTAGAATTTTACGACTCTGCTTATGGACTCAACTCGTATTTAGATAGAGAAGGCGCAAATTCAATAAAAAATCAGGCGGAGGTCATTGTAACTCACGACCACATGGAGCCGCGACTGGAACAGGGCGACGACCCAACCCATAACGATATGCTCTGTCTTGGGAAGGGTACTGAGAATTTGGGTCATTACAGATGGCCAAATGGTGACCGCAAGTTCTATTACAGAGGGATATTCAGACATAATATAAAGAGCAGCAGGCCCGATGTAACAGGTGGGACATTGAACGTCCTGTGGCTTGACAACCACGTCAGTAGAATAAAAGAAACACCGGGAAACGATATACCTAATCGGTACTACGATCCTTTGAGAAAGAAACTCCCCTGAGTCAAACCAGGCCTCCTATGATGAAGGCAGTGCATTTCTTTAGGGCATTCTCATCAGTGCAGTTGGGTAGCTTTGCAGAATGTACGCAACCAAAGGCCGGGGTAAAGCCGGTCCCTCTCCAGCGGATTAGATTGTATGCACTGGCATCTAATGCCAAAGCACACCGACATCTTTGAAATCAAATCCCTTTATTCTCGTCGTGCGTTCCCTCGACTTGGTTCGACTTCGCTCACCACAGGTCGCTCGGGACAAGCGTGCGCGATGCATATTACGCCAACAATAACCTGATACGATATACGCAAAACGCAATACGAATTACGGAATCCTTTTATCGGTCAGCTTACTGGGCTGGTCAAAGAGCAATGCCCTGTCTATGTCCGACATAAGCTCCGACTGATTGACGCGAAGGACACGCTGGTGCCTTCTACTGCCTTCGGCGGTGGTCTCGCCGAGCTGCTCGGAAGAGCCGCAGCCTAAAGGCAGGAAAACCAAAACGCAAAAAATAACAGCCAAAATCACCTTACGGATAGAATCGCTTTTCACCATTTTACCCTTTTTGAAACCCAATAAGCGGGCTGGAGTTATCAGACTCGCCGAAGGCGGGTTTTTTATCGGCCGCCTGGCACAAAAACCCATTATTATTTATTATAGCACCTATCAGCCCTTCTGTCAATGGCAAACCCTCGTGATGACCCACTTTTGCAAGGTTACGTTTGAAATTGGCTTTGTTTGGGTTTGTTTTTTTAGAACCTGAAGACGATTTCATTTTCATAATCCTTTGTTTTGACGGAGCTTACGTTCATTTGAGTATCCAGCAAATTGGCTTTGTTTTGCATAAAAGGTCAAAATTTATTAAATGGTTAATTGAAAATTCACCATCGACATCCCCAGGGGGGAAAGTCGCCCACCCCTTTTTTCTTTCGATTCACTATTCAGCATCGACAATCAACTATTTTAACCTATTAGTTTGATATATATTATACAATACAATATGTTGCATGTCGAGTGAAATTTTTCTTGCGACGACCCATTTTTTTCAATGATTTAGCCATAAAAGTCGAGTTTTAGGGCAGTTAAGGTAAAATTGCATATATCATTGCTCTGAACAACTAAAAATTTTACTATATTGGGCCAAAGCCAGCATAGATGGGCTTAAATGGCTTTCAAGTCTGCTCTGCCTATGTGTAGAACTTAAAAAAATGGGTCATCACGAGCAAACCGGCTTCGTTAGCTCAATACTCTGTCTAAAAACCACATTTTACGTCGGATAGAGCCGTTTATACAAGCAAGGATATTATCCCCTAAAACAAGTGAAATTTTGAGGGTTGTTAGAAAAAAACTATTTCTTTTGAAACGGCTTTCTCTATCTGACGATAATACTGAGCGATTGGAGGCGTGAAACAATCTCTTTAAGGGGGTTTTTGAATTGGGGGTTTAGAAAAAGGATTTCAGGCATCGGGTTTACTCTAAATTTTGCGGAAGCTCTATAGCCGCTGGAAGGGCAGCCGCTCAATGTGTAACGGCAGTTTCTTAATCACTGTGACATCAGGTGATGCCTGAGATAGATACCCTGTTAGCTATCCGCTGTAGCTAACGGCCAGAATTGCAGAATATGCCACAATTGGGGGTAAGAATTATGTCTGCGCGAAATGGTTTATTACGAGAATCTGTGTTTGCCGTGATGTTATTGCTTGTGTTTGGCTTTAGCGAGTCCCGAGTTGTCGGGGCACAGCAACAGGACCCGAACAAGCACAAGGACTTCTTTGAGATGTCTATCGAGGAACTGATGGATGTGCCGGTTGTCGTTTCTGCTTCTCGTCAGGCCCAGAAAATCAGCGAGTTGTCGGTGCCTGTGAGCGTGATTACCGCCGAGGACATCCACTACAGCGGCCTGACCAGCATCCCGGAGATACTGCAGTTCGCACCCGGAATGGATGTCCTGCAGATTGACCGAAACCGTTACGCGGTTGGAGTCCGAGGACTGCACGAGGTATATTCCGACAGAATGTTGGGTCTTATTGATGGCCGTGCCGCCGATAGCATCAATACCGGCGGACCGAGGTTTCCGCAGTGGCCGATTCTGCTGGAAGACATCGAGCGTATTGAAATAGTCCGCGGACCGGGTGGAGCGGCCTGGGGTGCAAATGCATTCAACGGTGTCGTGAACATAATAACCAAGGAGCCGGAGGACTGCCTCGGGTGGCTGACCTCGACGCAATTCAACCAGTTCGGCGACAGCTACTCCTACATTCGATGGGCAGAGAAAATGGGCAAATGGAGCTGGCGGCAGTCGGTGGGCTATCAGAGTCAGGTATCTTCCGACGAGGCCATCGACAATGATGATTTCTACTCACATGACTTCTCACGCAATTTGCGATTCGACAACAAGGTGGTGTACAGGGCTACAGAAGATACGAAGGTCTCTTTCGGACTGGGCTATTCGTATTTGGAATCGGGGGACTTCGAGTTTGGGGGCCGTCTGTTATACAAGAACAACAGAATCAACACGATGCGGTTCTTCACAAGGGTTGACCACGATTTTGCCAGGGAGACTTCGGGCTATCTGCAATTTTTCAGCAATTTATCCACCGCCAAAGAGCCGGCCTTGCTCGAATACTCGGAAAATGAAAACGACATCGAAGGCCAGCTCAACTTTGTTCCCGCCGAAGGACATCTGGCGTCCGTGGGCGGCAACTTCCGATTAGTGCACATCGACGGGGAGCGGAGTTCAGACCCTCAGACGTTCGTGTTTCATGGCTCGCCGGTCACTGAGAACTGGGCGGGACTATTCGCAATGGACCGCTGGGACATTACCGACCGACTTACACTTGAAGGGCAGATTCGGGGCGACAACTACTCTGAAACGCAGTTAGACTGGTCGGCTCGCATAGCCGGCCTCTATGCCCTCGATGATGAAAAGAACCATGTATTAAGGTTGGGCGGGGCACGGGCATTCAGGGCGCCAGCCATAACCATTCGGCAAGGCAGTGCACAACGTATACCACATCCTTTTGTGCCGGGCGCCTATCTGCTGAATCTGGTCCCCGCCCCAGAGGACTTGCACAACGAAGGCATGTATTCTCTCGAGGCAGGTTACACAGGCAGAATCACGAAAATGCTGACCATTCGTGCAGACGGCTATTATCAGCGATTTGAGCACCTCATCGGCTTTGCCACCCTGCCGGACCCGCTCTCTATCGGGAGGATATTCTTCACGACTGCCAATATAGACGGGGCGGATGCCTGGGGTAGCGAGGTTGAGCTGGCTGTGGAGGACAGGAGAGGAAAGCTCTCGGTCTGGTACGCCTACAACGATTTCCAGACAGATCAGGAAGAGCAGCCGTTGCGGGCGTACCTGCCTGCAACGCACAAGGTCGGCTTGACGGGACGATTGTATCTTAACGAGGGCTGGACGCTTAATCTCAACTATAGGTACACGGATGTTACATCAGGCGAACATGCCAACCCATTGAATCCGACTAACCCGGGCCCATCCAACACACTGGATTTGACGGTGGCGAAGCGGCTGTTCAAGGGCAATGGGGAGTTACTGATGGGCGTGGCGAATTTATTGGCTGAGGACAATGATGCGGTCTCTGCCGTGGGCTCACTGACCGATCACGAGACGCCGGGCCGGATGTTCTTCGCCAGGATGCAATTAAAGTTCTAAATATCGGTGGAGCAAAATCGTGTTTATTAAGAAAACGTTCTTTTCGATGAGTGCCGAGGAATGAAAATTAGAGCATATATCTTTGTAGTTGTATTTCTGGTCTTATTCGTGGGGCCACGAACTTGGGCTGATTCTACAGCCAGCCGCGAGTATCAGGTTAAGGCCGCGTTCCTATACAACTTTATCAAGTTTGTGGACTGGCCAAAGGAAAAAGTCACAGACCCCAACGCCCCCCTGACCATCGGCATTATCGGCAAAGACCCCTTCGAGGACGCCTTCGAGCCTCTCCAGGAAAAAGCGGCCAGGGATAGAAAAGTCGTCATACAGCGATTTGAGGGCTTTGTCGAACTGGAAAAGTCCGGCAAAAAGAAAAAGGACCAGCCGCACCCAAAAAGCCAGGATATCCAGAAGTGTCACCTGCTGTTCATCTGTCCCTCCGAAAGTGAACGTATCGCCGACATCATCGCCTCTGTCAAAGGCCACAGTGTTCTGACAGTCGCTGATACGCAAGGATTCCTCGAATCCGGCGGGATTATCAATTTTATTATGGAGGAGCAAAAGGTCCGCTTCGAAATTAATGTCACCAATGCCAGGCGGGCCAAACTCCAAATCAGGTCACAGCTTTTGAGGCTGGCAAAAAGAGTAATCGACGAAAAGGACGCCGAAGGGAACAAGAATAAGTGAGACAAGAATAAAGTAAGGACATCGGAGAGCAAGCGAACCAATTATGCTCGTTATACAGAATATATCGATAAAGCATAAGCTTGTATTAATTACGATGCTGACCTGTGTCGTTGCGCTGCTATCGGCAGCGGCAGGATTTATTGTATGGGAGTGGACTGCCTTTCGGCGCACTATGGTGCGAGATCTATCAACACAGGCAGAAATGATAGCGGAAAACTGCAAGGCGGCTCTGGCCTTTCAAGATGCAAAAGATGCGGAGAAGACACTAAGTGCTCTTCATGTGCAGCCTTCTATTGTTCTGGGCTGTATTTATACCAACAAAGGCAAGGTTTTTGCAAGTTATCATCGTAAGGATGTGGACACAAGGGTTCCGCCGCCTGAATTGCAAGAAGGGGGCTACAGTTTTGGTGATGGTTTCCTGACCGTATTTCGGCGTATTATTCTCGACAGTGAACCAGTCGGAACGGTGTGTCTGCGGTCAGACTTACGTCCTATGTATGTAATGCTCAAGCGTAACACCTGCATCATAATTGCCGTTCTATTATTTGCCTCTCTGGTGGCTTATCTGATGTCAACAAAACTTCAAAAGGTTATTTCCAGCCCAATTTTAAGCTTAGCTGATGTGGCAAAAGTTATTTCAGAAAAGAAGGACTATTCTAATCGAGCTCTAAAGCACAGTAACGATGAAGTGGGTTCGCTTATCGATGCATTCAACGAAATGCTGGAGCAAGTCCAACAACGCGATTTTGAATTAGTCGATGCCAAAGTGAAACTGGAGATGAGAGTCAGGGAGCGTACCGCAGAGCTGAGCACGGCCAATGAGCAACTGGAGCGGGAAGTTGCGGAGCGCAGGCGTGCGCAAATTAAACTGCAGCAGTACATAAAACAGCTTAACTGTCTCTATGGATTGTCCAAGCTCGCTGTGCAGCCGCAAATTTCATTAGACCAAATCTTTCAAGAAACAACAGAGATGATTCGCAGCGCATATCGGTATCCGGATATAACCTGCGTAAGAATCACTTTCAACGGGATACAATACAAGACCGACAATTTCAAAAAAACCGAAATCAGTCAGCACGCTGACATCATAGTTCGTGGAGAGAAGGCCGGAACCGTTGAAATTTACTGTCTTGAAGATAGGCAAGAAAATGGCGAAGGCCTGTTCCTTGAAGAAGAAGAGGCCTTGCTGGAAGCCGTCTGTGAGAAGCTTGGTAGAATTGCGGAACTTAAACAGGCAACAGACAAGCTGCGATTATTCAGGACTCTGATAGACCAATCAAACGACTGTATTTTCATTTTAGAGCCGAAATGGGGCCGTTTTTTAGATGTAAATGACCGAGCCTGCGAGAGCTTAAGATACAGCAGAAAAGAATTGCTCGAGATGAGCATTAAGGACGTCGAAGAGTTTCCCGAAGGTTTCTCCTGGCAACAGCAGATAGAAGAACTAAAACTAAAAGGCGACATCATCATACAAGGCCGGCATAAATGCAAAGATGGGACCAGATTCTTCGCAGAGACCAGTCTAAAGCTCGTAAAGGAGGAGAAAGAAGACTACATAATAGCGGTTGCGCGCGATATCACTGCACGCAAGCAGGCGGAAGAGGCGCTGCGGGAGAGCGAAGAGCGTTACCGTATCCAGTTTGAACAAACCATAGATGCCTTGTTCCTGGCTGATACGCAGACCGGAATAATATTAGAATGCAACAGGGCCGCCATGGAACTTATAGGAAGGGAAAAATCAGAGATGGTAGGTCAGCATCAAAGAATATTGCATCCTTCTGAAGAATGGGATGGAAAATTTTCTAAGTCATTCAAACAACACATTACTGGAGAAACTTTTGTTGAAACGAAGGTAATTAAAAAATCAGGAGAAATCAGGGATGTTGCGATAAGGGCAAGTACGTTCGACTTAAAAGGGAAAAAAGTCATTCTGGCAATCTTTCGCGACATCACCGAGCGCAAGAGGGCGGAGGAGAAACTGCGTGAGTCAGAGGAACGCTTTCACATTGCCGCCGAGACCTCAAACGATGTGGTGTACGAATGGGACATGCAGCACAGCATACAGTGGTTTGGCAAAATTGACCAGATGCTTGGCTATGGCCCGGGCGAGTTCCCGAGAACAATGGAAGCTTGGGCGGATTCGATTCATCCGCAGGACCGGGAGCGCGTGATGGTCGCAGTTCAGGCGCACCTGGACGGACGCCTGCCCTATGTCATCGAGTATCGTATTCGAAGGAAAGACGGGGCCTATCAGTGGTGGGCGGCGCGGGGCGCCGCAGCAAGGACGCCGGACGGACATCCCGTCAGATGGATCGGGACGATCACTGACATCACCGAGCGCAAGAAGGTGGAAGAATCGCAGAAACAGCTTGTTGCAATTATTGAGGCAACTCCCGACTTTGTCGGCTTTGCGGATGCCAAGGACAAACATATCATCTATATAAATAAAGCCGGCCACAAGATGATCGGTGTTGACGAGGATGAAGATGTAACAAAGCTGAAGATTTTTGATATTCACCCTGAGTGGACAAATAAAATGTTTGCCGAGGAGATATTGCCTGCTGCTGTGCGCGATGGCACATGGGAGGGTGAATGTGCTTTCTTGAACATAAGAGATAGACACGAGATACCCGTTTTGATGGTACTCTCTTCGCATAAGGCATCTAATGGAGAAGTCGAAGTATTTTCCACGATCTCACGTGACATCACCGAGCGCAAGCGAGCAGAGAAAAGGCAGGCCGAGCTTTTGAAAGAAGTGGAAAGCGTCAATCGTGAATTAAAAGATTTCGCGTACGTAGCTTCGCACGACTTGAAGGCGCCGCTGCGCGGGATAAAGACCTTAGCGGAATGGTTATCAGCCGATTATGCAGATAAGCTCGGGGAGCAGGGCAAGGAGCAAATGGGTTTGCTTTTAAGGCGAGTGGAACGAATGCATAACCTGATTGAGGGCATCCTGCAATATTCGAGAGTCGGACGCGTAACAGAAAATCTCGCTGCGGTTAATCTTAATAAACTAATGCCGGAAATTATCGATACGCTTGCCCCGCCGGAAAACATCACCATCACGGTCGAAAACGAACTTCCCACTATTGAGTCTGAGCCGACCCGAATTGGACAGGTGTTCCAGAACCTGCTGAGCAACGCCGTCAAATATATGGACAAACCTCAGGGGCAAATA
>Ga0315274_10013661_pt1 | contig 11557 bp, 9 predicted proteins | sample YL17G02_20_MG_FD_203700 | JGI IMG/M metagenome (GOLD analysis project Ga0315274, IMG submission 203700) | Sediment microbial communities from Yellowstone Lake, YNP, Wyoming, USA - YL17G02_20 | ecosystem: Environmental > Aquatic > Freshwater > Lake > Sediment | place: USA: Wyoming | collected...
GCCCTCAGCTGGCACCCCGGGTTCCATGATTCCCGCCTGATGCACTTCCGCGTCGTTGAATCCGGGCGTTTCCGCCCATGCCCCGCACATCGCCACCCACACCAACACCGCCAAACACACCCAGCAACACAAGTCAACCTTTTTCGCGAAGTTCAGCATTGCAGTCTCCTCTCGTCACATCTGTCGTGAACCGTCCACTCCCGGCCCCAACGTCAAAACACTTGGAGAAATAACTCCTGCTTTGAGAAACGAAAACCCCGGAACACACCTCGGAAAGATGCCCCTACCGCTTAGCCCTATCCTGCTGGTGAATACGGACCCGCTCTTTGCCAAAAAACTAAGTTAACTCTGTTCAGGGCGAAAGTCAAGTAAGGATGCTCGTGCCGGCAGTTTGCCAATGTGGGAGAAATGCGCCACGTATTCCAGAGCGAAGCGCTCGCCAATTCAAGCTAGAGCTGACATCACCGTACCTGGCTTCGAGCGTGATGCTAGGCGTGACGGCGGAACACACCTTTCCGTTGTTGATGGAAAGCATTGATCAAGACCCCGGATACAAGTCCGTTCTTGCGCGGGTCTCTAAGAATTGGACGTATCTGGCGAGGATCCGTGATATGATTCGGCCAGCCGAATTCGCTGAACGGACAGGAGATGGGGTGTGCGCTATCCCAAGCTTCCCGGACAGGTGCGGATTGGCGGGATCACCTTTGATCTCCGCATGGTCACGGTACTGTGGGTCACCACTATCGTGACAATGATCTACCACTACCATGGCAACTTTCTCCTCTCGTGGCTACGCCTGTTCGGGCTGGAGCGCTACGGCGCGGGCTCCTTGGGGGTGGCTCACAATCAGTTCGCGCTGTTCTTCGTCGTCCCCTTGGCTGCGGTTCTGCTGATGGGGGACTCGCCCGCCGACTATGGCCTTCGCCTCGGCCGCTGGAAGGAGGGATTGGTGTGGCTGGCCGTGGTATGTCCCATCATCCTCGTCACGCTGCTGCTCGTCGTTCGCGGCAGCGCCCTCGAAGCGATGTACCGCCACGCGTACTACGATAAGCTATCCGCCGGAGCGGGCCCGATTATCAAGCAAGCAAGAATGCTCTATGCCACGGGCGTTCTCCTGTGGGGATGGGAGTACCTACTGCGCGGGTTCTGCTTGTTCGGACTGGCGCGCGTGTTAGGTCCCGGCCCGGCCATTTTCATCCAGATGGTGCCCTTCGCGCTTCTGCATCTGGGCAAAGCGGAACTCGAGACGATGACGACGTGGCTGTCCGGGGTAGGCTTCGGGTTCGTGGCCTGGCGGACCCAGTCGTTTCTGTACGCCTTCCTGATTCACTGGTTTATGCTCGTCATGACCATCCTGATTGCGGTCGGGTCATTAGGGTGAAGGCGTCGAGCTGGAAAAGTCAGTTGCCACAAAGACACGAAGGCACAAAGTGGTGGGAGATAAGAATCTGCGCTCATCGCAACCACGGTGAACGATTCACCCGACGGGTGAACCCACGATCATCCTCACTCCCGGACGTAAGAGGCATTTCGATACGCTCTTCGTGCCTTGGTAGCTTTGTGGTAGATGAGCCAAGTGCCGTTTCTGAGATGAAGAGGCTACTCGGGAAGATCGTCGGTTCTGGTGGGTCGCAGTCTGGCAGCGCTCTGGGTGTCGCCGGACTTGACAAAGCACAAGTGCGCCTTCTGGTATCGGATTGCGCTCAGCTTCGTGAAGTGTAAACGGCTTTCCTGCTCGCCTTGAGTCTCGTAGCATTCAGCGGCGCCGTGATACAACTCGCGGGCTTTTCGGGCCGGGCAACCTCCAGAAGAGATGCCAGGTGTTCTCTTACTGTTGCGGCAAACGCGAGATATCCTGCCGAATCAGCAACCGCAAGTGCTTTGTAGAGAGGTTCGACGCGCGCGTCGACCGTCTGTAAAGCGTCTTCTATGCCGGGCGTCCGGTCGGCGAACGCTGTGAAGCCGGCAACAATCTTCTCCACCCTTTGCTGCAATCCGGCGACATAGATGCTGGCCGTCAACGGCAAAGAGGCCGTGGACAAGTTCCGTGATCACGCCGAGGAGATCTCCGCCGTGCTGCTCGATCTTACCATGCCCGTCATGAGCGGAGAAGAAGCCTTCCACGAGATCCAAAACATCCGCCCCAATGTACCGATTGTGTTGTCCAGCGGATAAACCGAACAGGACGTCGCGAAGCGGTTCACCGGCAAAGGCCCCGCCGGTTTCGTCCAGAAGCCCTATGCCATTACGGAACTCTCAAAGAAGTTCCACAGCCTGCTTCACGAGGTCTCATGAAACACGCGCTTCCCTGTCTTCAGGCAGGTTTGTACAGGGCAGGATGATACACACTCTGGTAGGGCCCTATGTGGCGCCACTCGGGGGGCTTGACGATCACGGGGATTCGTGAGATGATTGAGCGCCGCTGAGGAGAGTACTGGTGGTATTCTCCAGGCGCGTCAGTGGGCCTTTCGAAAACTCGCGTGAGTTTATCGTGGAGGGTGCTGTCATGGAACACCGTGTTCGGTTTTGTATTCCCGCGACGCGCTGTGTGTTATTTCTCCTCTTGGGTCTCATCGGGTGCTCAGGGCCCATAGCGGACTTCACGGCAGATAAGACAACAGGTCCCGTGCCTCTAACAGTCAACTTCACTGATACGTCCAGCCCGGGCAGTTCCCCCATCACAAGCTGGGCTTGGTCTTTTCAGGACGGGGACTCAAGCTCGGAACAGAACTCAACACACACATTTGTCTCGCCCGGCACGTACAATGTCAGCCTGACGGTCAGCAATGATATCGGCAGTTCTTCGAAGACCGTGGCTATCATGGCGACTGGTGAAGGCGAGGGCGAAGGTGAAGGTGAGGGTGAGGAGGATTCGGATGACGATGGACTGACGGACGTCGAGGAATCCTATTGGGGCACGAATCCACACAACCCTGATACCGACGGGGATGGTCTATCGGATGGCGACGAAGTGCACAACTGTGCGACGTGGCCTCGAACTGCGGATACGGACGGGGACGGTATTCCGGACGGCGAGGAAGTGACTTATGGCGCCGACCCGTTGTTGGCGGAGAACGCCTCGCCGGAATACAACGAGATGCTGCGGGTCCTCCGCGAGATGAACAGCCAGCTCCGACAAGAAGCCACGGTTCCCCATCTCAATGATGCGATAGAGAACGCGGCCGATTACCTGAGAAGCCAGCCCGCGGTCTCTACGGTGTACTTCGAGCCGGCAAAGGCCAACACGGACCCCAGACTGTGGGCGGAGTTTGCCAATGGGATCACCTATGTGCTTTTCATCACGCCGGCCGACGACGCGTCCGGCGCCAAGGCAGCGGTTGCGGACGTGGGCCTGGCCGATGCCGAGCCCCTGAGTTCCGAGCAAGAGACATCATTCGCGGATTCGCGGACATATGCACAGCCGCCTGTCAAATCGGGCTTTGGCAGCTCAGGTTTCCCGGAACTGCCCGTGCTGCTGGTGGACCTGCTGGATTCCGACGACTTCACGACAAACGTCGCCGCAGTCGACCAAATGGCGCAGGCCCACGGGTACGAGACCGAGGTCTTCTCTTTCTGGGATCTCACCAGCGCGGTGGACATGTTCAAGACGATAGACGAGTACGGCGTGGTCTACGTGTGCTGTCACGGCATCGACGTGGCCGATGACCGGGCCCCCCAGCCACGGCATTACTTCGCCTTGCACACGAACGAGCGGCACAACGATACACGGGACAAGGAATTCCTGAAGGGTGACTTCCAGGCTAAACGTATCGTCATCGGCAACACCATCATCTACGGCCCTGAAGACGTGGCGCGCGTTCGCCCGGACCTCTGCTACGGCGTGACGGACCAGTTCTTCAGCTTCTACCTTGCGGATTTTGAGGACCATAGCTTTGTCTGGCTCAACGCGTGTCACGGCATGGAGGTCCTGCCTGGCGTGGGGCTGATGCCGCCGCTCGTGCAGGTGCTGTTGAACAAGCACGCCGGGGCGGTGTTCGGATGGACGGGCAAGGTGCGATGCGCGGTGGCCATGCAGGCCAGCGGCTACTTCTTTACGCGCATGCTCGGCCACAATGAAGCGTACGATCCGCAGACGCCGCCCATCCGCCCCTACGATATCACGGACGCGTTTGATGCAACCGAAAACCGCGGCTACAACAAGGACCCAGACAACGGCACCGAACTTGTCTGGGTTCCCCGCGACTACGGAACGCTCGACCAGGAGAATGTACTGCTCGTGCCTCCGCTGTTCGGCCTGTCACTGGATCTCCCAGACAATGAGCTGACTCTCTCGGGCGAATTTGGGCAGAACGGCGACCCTCGCATCACCGTGGGCGGCCAGGAACTCAGCATCAAGGAGCAGGACGAGAACGATATTGTCGCGGACATCCCCGAAGACGCAACGGGAGAGACCAAAGTCGAGATCCTGGATCATGAGAGCAATCCTGTCCCATTGACACAGTGGCAGGGACAATTCGACATCAAGGGCGATCTCGACGGCAGCAAGGGGCCGCATTTCGAGGGTACGCTGAAGTTCCGCTTCCGGTCTGATATCCATTCGTTCCGCCATCTCTATCCGGAGGACCCGCCGGATCAACCCATTTCCCGTATGGCAGTAGGGACGTTCGAGCGGGACAGCGAACTGCAGTACGAGTTCTCAGGGACGTTCGTGTCCGGCGACTATGAGTACAAGTACACGGGGTCGGGCAGTGTCAAGCCTGCTGTGGATCCCGGCGAGGCGTCCGAACCGCCGATGCTCTTTGGGACCTGCCAGCTCATGCCCGACGATGGGAAGGCGTCCTTCCTGGGCGTCGCCGTGCTGAAAGCGAACGTCACACGGCGAGATCTCAAAACCCAAGAGGTGAATCAATACGAGGAAAACGAAAGCATCCCGGTGATCCTCGATGCGTCGCTCGAGAAATACGGAGCGATCAAGGGTGGTTCGGCTAATAGTGGTCCTCTGGAGGTCAAGTGGGAAGACGTAACGGTCGATTCGCCACCTGACGAAAAAACACCCGCATAGGCGCTGGAAACACTTTCCGGGCGCAGCCTATGGTAGGAGGAACAGTGCTAATGGCTTTCGGCGCGTGGAGGAATCTCAATGAAGACATTCGTCGTCTCGATGATTATTTCTGCTGCGGCTATGGCAATGAGTGAAGACATTATGGCGCTGAAACTGGGAGAACCCATCGGGGCGATCTCCATGACGACCCTGGACGGACATCCCCGCGTGATGAACAACTATCCCGAACACAAGGGTACTGTGGTCGCGTTTCTGTCGGCCCGTTGCAACGCCACGCTCAACGAGATTGCCGCGCTCAACAAGGTTGTCAATCTCGACGAAAACGAGAGCATGGTCTTTGTCGGCATCTGTTCGAATCCGTCCGAAACCGGCGAAGAGATACGCACGTTCTGCCAACGGCGGGGCGTGGTCTTTCCCGTGTATCGCGATCCCGACGCCAAAGCGGCCAAACAGTTCGGCGCAAGATGGACACCGGAGTTTTTCCTGCTGGATAACGCGGGGCAACTCGTGTATCACGGCGGCCTGGATGGGCTGGCGCCCGCCGTGAAAGCCTTGCTCGCAGATGAGCCCATTACCACCAGAGAGACGCCCGTTACGGGAACCCCGCTCGATCGTCCAGGACCCAAACGCGAGATCGACGACCCCTACGGCGCCATCGCGTTCTCGTCGGAGCTCATCTTCACACAGATCCCCGGCGCACCCGTCCACCACTGCTCGTCCCTGTCCGAGACCCCCAATGGCGACCTGCTGTGCCTGTGGTACGGCGGCAGCTACGAATCGGCCGAGGACCAAGTTCTGTTTCTCGCGCGATTGAAGAAAGGCGACCGGTTTTGGAGCATCCCGGAAGTCGTCGTGCGCGACCCCGACATGCCCCCCGGGAACGCTATCATCTTCAAAGACCCGTCGAATCGGCTCTGGATGTTATGGGGCCGGATGGAAGGCAGCAGACCCACGCGGCGCGGCAGCGGCTGGTCACATTGCCGCCTGATGACGCGAATCTCCACCGACGACGGCCATACCTGGAGCGAAGAGCGCGAGTGGGCTGACACCTTCGGCTGGCTCCCCCGAAATCCTCCCATCACACTGGCTAACGGCCAACTCGTCCTGCCCATGAGCATTCACACCAAACAGGAATCCGGCTCTATCCTTGTGCGCCTCAACCCCGACGGCACAACGTGGTCCCGCCTCGGCTGCATGCCGCGCGGCGGACAGATGACGGTTATCCAGCGCAACAACGGCGACCTCTTCGCCCTGGGCCGCAGCCACCCCTACATCCTCGCCAGCGAGTCCAAAGACGGAGGCGTTACCTGGTCCACGCCCGTGCAGACATCGCTCAAATGTCCCGACTCCGCCAACTGCATGATCCGGCTCAATAGCGGACGCCTCCTCCTGGCCCACAACGACTGCGATGGCGAAGACCGCGCCATTCTCGCCCTTGAACAATCCGACGACGAAGGCCGCACCTGGAAGAACCAGAAGATTCTCGAATTCGAGCCGAACCGCGCCGCCGGCGAATATTCCTACCCGTGCCTCATCCAGACCTCCGACGGCATGATCCACATCACCTACACCTGCCGCCGATATTCCATCAAACACGCCGCCTTTGACGAAGGCTGGCTAATCCACGTCGAACGGCCAAACTGAATCATGAGTGTGTCGTCATGGTTGCCTCGCTCTCAGGAGGGTGATAAGCTCGCGTTACGGCATGAACAAGAGTGTTGTTGACGGAATCCGAGACGGGACAGGGGATTTCGGCTGTGGCAATGAATGAACCCTCTCGCGGACATTAGAGCAAGGGATATATGAAGCTTGACACGTCGTCTCTGAAAAGTGCGCTGGCGGCGCTTGAGAGGAGCATCGGTTTCCTGGCCTCGGACATGGCGAAAGACCCCGATCTTCACGAGCAGTTTCGCGCCGCAGCCATCCAATGCTTCGAGTTCACACACGAGTTGGCGTTCAAAATGCTGAAGCGGCAGCTCGAGCAGATGACCGCCGATCCGTCGGCCATCGACAAGATGGAATACATGGATATCGTGCGGACGGGCTTCGAAGCCGGACTCGTCCGCAATGTGGCCCGCTTTCGAGACTATCGGGAAAAACGCAACATCACAAGCCATACGTATGACCAGGCCAAAGCCGAACAAGTTGTGTCAATCCTCAACGATTTCCGCGACGACGTGCGGCATCTGCTCTCTGAATTGGAGTTGCGCAACCGTGCAACCGATTGACATCAGCGCCGATGATCTAAAGGCCGTCCAGGAAATCCTTGCGGCCCATGTGCCGGACTGCGAAGTCTGGGCTTTTGGTTCTCGCGCAACCTGGACCGCCAAGGAGTCCTCCGATCTCGATATCGCAGTCATGGCTGAAGCCCCCCTCTCCGCCACCGTACTGGCCGATCTGCACGACGCCTTTCGCGAGTCCGATCTCCCCTTCAAAGTCGACGTCGTCGAGTGGAACGCCACAAGCCAGTCCTTCCGAAAGATCATCGAGGGGAATCACGTGCTGCTGCGGCGAGGTACACTGAAACAAGATGCGATACCAACTGAGAGGGCGTGAACCAATACGAGCCGTACCGAGACTGAGGCGGCACTCAGCCACTTGGCGCGGATGTCGTGGTAGGTTCTTGCCGCTGGCGCGCGCGAGCGCGGGAGAGAACTCGATGTGCGAGAGGTGGTCACGATTTGTGACCAGTTTCGATTTGCCACACAGTCCCCCTTGGACGGGGATAGGGGGGATGTTGAGTTATTCGTCGACTACTCCAAACTCCCGGACGAGATCACGGCGCGGTGGAGCGCTTCCGCCACGAATGTGTTGAGGCTCTTGCCGCTGGCATGCCCATCATCGCCCTCCTATCCGCACAGCTTGTCACATGTCATCTACGCCTGCCCCTCCGCGTGCTCCCCGTGCTCCATGTCATCCTGCCCCTGGAGAATAGCTTTGCGGAACCGCAACGGAGCGCTGATCAAATCGAAGGACTCCCGCGTTCCCCCAGTGCCCACCAAAGCCACAGTGCCATAGTTGAAGATGCGCCCGGCAATTCCTTGGTCGACCTGCACGTTCTCGATTTTCCCGAGGGTCATCTCGCCCGTTCTCCGGCGGACGATCCCTTGTTTCCAAATCACACGCTTGTTGGTTACGGCGAATTCGGAACTGACACGTTCCAATATCGGATGCACGAAAAGCGTAAGAACGGAACGAAATGAGATAAAGATCACCCAGTGCAGCTTTGCCTCATACGTCACTTTCTCCCCTTCGATCAGAGTCTCCGAGATGTAGTTTCCCACAGTGCCTTCTCCCTCTTTCCTGTCAGGCCTTCCAGTTTTTCAGTGCGCGATCGTATTCGAAGATCTCGTGTGCGTTGCCGCGCATAATGCGGTCGATCATTGCGGGGGCCTCGTCCTCTGCGAGCCATCCTTCCTCGACGAGTTCGGTGATGGCTTGGGTGATTCCCTGTCGCGCGACGGCGGCATGTCCCGGCACGAGTTCGACCGGTCGGTAGTCGCCACCAAACGTGAGGAGCTTGCACGCGGGCGCCGCCATCAGGAATTCTTTCAGGAAACGGACGCTCGCCATCGGGTTGATGATCCACGCCCAGCACATGTCGGCGTAGACGTTCGAATACTGTTTCGCCATCGCAATCACTTCATCCTGATACGGATAGTCGATGTGCATCAGGACGAACTTGGCATTCGGGTGCGCGAGGCACACGGGACACAGGTCGCCCGCGTTCTGGCGGAGGCGCTCGATCGGCATGCTGTTCGATCCCGCGTAATACCCCGTGTGAAGCTTCACGGGCAGGTGATATTCGACGGCCTTATCCACGCAGTAATGGAAAAGGTGGTCCTGGATGGCCTTGTTTTCCGCAGGTGTCAATTTCCCGCCGTTCACCATGCGCTTGAAGACGGGGGAGGCGTCATCGGCGGACACGCGTTCGTAGTCGAGACGCCGCTGGTAGGCCGCCTGGTTTTTCGTGGCGATGGCACGCGGGCCGTACGTGGCGAAACACCAGTCGATCGCGCGATGCCAATCATCGAGGTTCTTCACTTCGCACTTGGCGCGCTCGGACACGGACTTGATATCGGGCGGCGTGCAAAGGGGAATCGTGCTGATATCCTGCGCCAGCAGGTCCGGCTGCGATGTCTCCATAAAGATGGGCGTCTCGAGGTTGTTTACCTGCACATACTCGACGTTAGCCGCCTCCTTCAGGACGCGATGGTAGTAGCCCGGCTGCACCGCGTCGGCTAGTCGAGTCGAAATGGCCTCGCAGTTGTCTGCACGGATATCGTCCTCCCCGAACAGCAACCGCACGGACTCGCGAACGCACCGCTGGTAGCCCGTGTTGCGGCAGCGCGCATAGAACGGCTCCACGATTCGCCACTTATCGCGCGGCGAAAGCTCGTTGCCCACGAGCTTCTTGTAGTCCTCGTCGGACATTCCCGCCACCTTGAGGTCGCTGTCGGTGTAGTGGCACATCAACATTCCGAAGTCGGACGGAGGCATGTCCTTCCCGCCACCGGCCCTGCCCTCCAGTCGTGCGGATTCCTCCCACAGGTGCTCATGCGTGTCGACAAACGGCGTCTTCTCAACCAGTTCCCGAATGCGCGGCCCCAACGACACGTCACCCTCCTTGCTCTTGCACCGGGAGACTCCCTGCCCGGCCTCTTCCGCGGCGCTTCCGTGCACCGCTATCCCTGCTGTTCCCAACGCCAACGCCCCTTTCAGAAAGGTGCGCCGGCCCTTAGAATTCCCTCTTCTCATAGCTTCGCTCCTTCCACTTCGCACCTCACACCTCGCACTTCGCACCTATTCTGTGACTTGCCTCCTTGTCCCGGTCAGTTCGAACTCGTCGCGGATCAGTTCACCTGTCCGTTTGTACGTGGCCTCTTGCGCGGCGGCGACGCTGCCCGTCTCGCGCAGCGCAACCTCGTACGCCTGCCGAATCTCCGTCCCGACGTTCACCTTCGCGATGCCGTTCTTAATGGCTTCGAGGACGTATGTCCGCTGAATGCCTGATCCACCGTGCAATACCAGCGGAATCCCGGTTGCGTCGCGCAGTTTCCGCAAGTGCTCGATATTCAGTCGCGCGGCGACCTTCTTCTGATCCTTCAGTGCGCCCGACACCGCGCCGTGGATGTTCCCGATGGCCACCGAGAGCCAGTCGCAGCCCGTCTCGTGCAAGAACCGGCGTGCCTCCTCGACATCCGTGAAGCCCTTGCCCGAACGGAAGATTTCCTCGTAGGGTGGTCGAGGTCCGGCCTCGTGGCCCAGCACGGCCCCGAGTTCCGCCTCGCACGGTATGCCTGCCTCGTGAGCGATGGCCACCGCCTTGCGTGTCGCCGCGATGTTGTCTTCCAACGTCAAACGCGAACCGTCGACCATCAGCGAATGGTAGCCGAGTGTCCCCGCCTCTCTGAGAATGCCCTCGTAATCGACGGCCAGTTGGTCTTCGTCGATAACTGGAACATGATCGAGATGGAGTCGCACGTACCCCGGCCGTTCCCACTTTCGGAATTCCTCGATGACCGGCCCGAGCCCCTTAGACTCGAATTTGGTCCACTCGAGCCGCGCCACGGCAGCGAACGCGAAGCTGTCCGTGTCAACCACAGCGCGCACCACTGGTTCCATCATGGGCAGATACGGAATGTTGAATGACGGGACCATGAGACCCAATTTCAATGCGTTTGCGACCGCCCTCTTACTGTCCAGCATCATAATCTCCTTTCGTGCATTTGTCCGACGAGTATACAACTCGAGCCATGGTTTCTCTATAATAGACGGAAGCCACGGGACCTGCCTCGAGTACCTTTGAATGCGATGACTCGAAAGGAGGATGGTTTCGATGAGACTACGCGGACGGATCTTCCTCATCAGTTGGTCCCTTGCCCTTTCAGTCCTGACCGCATTCGTCTTGATGCGCGAAGCAGCAAGCGAGAATGAGCTACAAGAGGACCTGAACCAGGCGAGCGATGAGCGGCTGGTTCCGATGTTCTTGAGCACTAACGCGGAGGTGAACGCCGCGGGCTTGTCAAAAGTCCAGAGTATTCTGGAGCAGCGAGCTTTTGAATACGCAAATGAACGCCGGAACGAGGACGCGGAACGGCTGATGCGCCTGGTAATGCCTGTCTTTCAGGGCGCTTCGGTTGACGAACGGCGAAGGCAGAGCGCGCTGGAAGTCTTAGGGCCGTTTCTGCAAGGTTTCGGCAAGATTCCCGATGCGGCGGTAGAAAGGCTCGGCTGGATCCTTGTGAACGATCCCTCCGCACCTATCCGCGACTGGGTGGCAACGATGCTGTGTGGATCGATACGACCTGCCGCTATCCCTTTCTTGAAAACGGCGGCCTTTGACGAGCGGAACCTCCCTGAGTGGCGTCCTGGGCATTCCGTGCGACAGTCCGTGATGCAGGCTCTGGAATCCTTTGAACGTTCTGTCCCCGACGTGGCGGCTGCCCTTCAAGAGATACGATCTAGTGAAGTGTCCAGCCGTGCTCAGGTTGACGAAGCCATCCGGCTTCGGGCCCAAAGCGGTGACGCAGA
>Ga0315274_10013662_pt1 | contig 11556 bp, 8 predicted proteins | sample YL17G02_20_MG_FD_203700 | JGI IMG/M metagenome (GOLD analysis project Ga0315274, IMG submission 203700) | Sediment microbial communities from Yellowstone Lake, YNP, Wyoming, USA - YL17G02_20 | ecosystem: Environmental > Aquatic > Freshwater > Lake > Sediment | place: USA: Wyoming | collected...
GGTTTAGAATGGTGCGTGCGCCGATTTCGTTGCGCACCACCTTTTATGATAAGAAGATTAGAAAAAACTTATGGAGGCATAGGCTACCATTGCCCTAAAGGGCAAGGTATCCTTTATATGTAATGAAAGGATAAAGGAGAGCAAAAAGAAGAAAAAATCAGACGGTAGATTGAGATGAAAATATTAGTCTGTTCTTTGCAAGGGAGAAGCGGGGCAATTCATTATACTTCCCAGCTAGCCAACACGCTTAGCAAGCACCACGAGGTTTATGCCTTGGTTCCTTCTTACTCAAATAAATCGCTTTTTGACAAAAAAGTAAAAATAATTACCATGGAAGCTCCGCCAAGCATCGCGAAAACCCTTTTCTTGACATTCAAGTTTTCCAATTTCTCAAAAACAATAAGAAAAATCAAAGAAATAAACCCTGATATTATCCATTTCTCAGAGATCCATCCCTGGTATCTCGTGTTTCTTCCTTACATAAAGAAGTATCCTATCTTTTTATCACAGCATGATGTTATCCCCCATCCAGGAGAGCCTATGAGAGGAAAGATAACCATTGCTCTGAACAACATCATCAACAAAAGAGCCGACAGGATAGTAGTGCATGGGAAAATGCTCAAGAATCTGCTTGTAAAAAAAGGCTATCCTGAATCCAAGATTATTGTGATGTACGTAGGAGCGTATTCATTCCTCCTGAAATGGGCGAAAAAAGGAGTAAAAACAGAGGAGCACAACATTTTGTTCTTTGGCAGGATACTGAAGTACAAGGGATTGGACAACCTGCTAAAAGCAATGCCGCTGATAAAACAAAAGGTTCCAGACATAAAGCTTACCATTGCAGGAGACGGAGACCTGAGCCCTTACAAGGAGTACATTATTCCTGAAATAAAGGACAACCTTGAGATAATCAACAAGTTTCTTGATGAGGGAGAGATCTCTCACTTGTTCCAGAAGGCATCAATGGTTATAGTGCCTTACAGGGAAGCTTCCCAGTCAGGGCCTGTGATTATAGGCTATGCTTTCAAAAAGCCATTGATATGCACCAATGTAGGAGCAATACCTGAAGTGGTGGATGACCAAAAAACAGGAGTACTGGTTCCTCCAAATAACCCAAGAATTCTTGCAGAAAAAGTTGTTGAGCTAATAAAAAATGACAGGAAAAGAGCTATGCTGGCTGAGAATGGCTATAGAAAGGTAAGGGATTTCCTGAATTGGGACGTGCAGATCAGGGTGCTGGTAAAAGAGTATCAAGCCATGGCTAAAGAGGCTAAGAATGAAAAAAGCAACTAATGCTCTCCTTATAATAAAAACCGCGGCACTGGGCGACGTATTAAGAACTACAGCCATTCTGCCAGGGCTTAAAGAGAAATACGATCTTCCAATATACTGGGCTACGTCACAAGGAGCACGGCCCCTCTTGAAAAATAATAGCCTTATAGACAGGATATTTGTCCTTGAGAATGATAAGCGCGACAAGAACATTAATAATGATAAGAAAAGCGCCAGGCAAAAACTTAGGAACACTTCTTTCGAGCTTGTAATAAATCTTGAGGAGGACTATGAGCCCTGCGAGCTAGCCTCGTCCTTGAAAAGCAGGAGAATATTTGGCGCATACCTGGAACCTGAAAGCAGGAAAATAACGTACACGAGTGACAGTTCTGAATGGTTTGACATGAGCCTCATCTCCAGGCATGGAAAGGAAAAAGCCGATTACCTGAAAACAGTTAATCAGAAGGCTCATCAGCAAATTCTCTGCGACGGCTTAAAGATAAGGCCAGCTTCTCCAAGCCTTTATCTCAGCCCTGAGCAGTACGCATTTGCAGAAAAGTTCAGGCTAAAAAACAATATCCATGACAATGAGCTGGTTATTGGCATAAACTCAGGAGCAGGAAAAGCTTGGGAGATGAAGAAATGGGAATCAGGCTCAATTGTTGAGCTGATAAACAAGTTAGCTTATGAGTTGAATGCAAAGGTGATTCTTTTTGGAGGGCTTGATGAAAGGGAAAGGAATTATGAAATACTTCAAAAAGTTCAAAAAGCTCAGAATGCCCAAAATGCCCAGGAATCAAGAGGCAAGAAAACAGAAAATATGATAATTGATGCTGGTTGCGACAACACCCTGGAAGAGTTTATTGGGCTTGTGAATCTTTGCCAGGTGCTCTTAGCCTCAGACAGCCTGGCCATGCACATCGGCATAGCTTTGAAAAAGAATGTTAACGTCATACTGGGGCCTACATCTCCATACGAGATAGAGCTTTATGGCAGAGGAGAGAAAATAGTCTCAGAGTTGCCCTGTATTTGCTGCTATAAAAGAACATGTGATAAGGAAATAAACTGCATGAACAGCATCAAGGTTAAAACTGTATTTGATAAAATTAAAAAACAGGTAACAAATACCTCCTGAAGAGAGGGTGATGGAGAGATAATGGAAAGGATTATGCGCTCAGAAATTCAAAAAATCATACAGGAGTCGATTGAAACCAAGAAAAAAGTAATTTCTGCCCTTGTTCCTGAGATAGAGCAATCAGCCAAGACTTTAATACGCGCATTGAAAGAGGGCAATAAGGTTCTTGTCTGCGGAAACGGAGGCTCTGCTGCTGATGCCCAGCATTTTGCAGCTGAGCTAACTATTCGCTTTGAAAAAAACAGAAAAGCCATTCCTGCAATAGCCCTAGACACTAATGTTTCAAGCCTGACTGCCTGCGCCAATGATTTTGCTTACGAAAACATATTCCAGCGACAAGTTGAGGCTCTGGGGCGGGAGGGCGATGTGCTTGTAGGCATAACCACGAGCGGAGGCTCAAAAAATATCACTGCTGCTTTTAAAACAGCTAAGGAAATGAAATTAATGACAATATGCTTGAATGGCAAAACAGGAGGAGAAGTAAAAGAGCTGGGTGTAAACCACAACATTATTATCCCCTCGATGAATACTGCCCGCATACAGGAAGCTCACATCACAATTCTTCACGTATGGTGTAAATTAATCGAAGAGAGCCTATTCAAAGCTGCGGAGACATCAGATGAAAAAGATTAACAGTATTATAGAAAATTTTGCAAAAGGCAATATCTTAGTAATAGGGGATGTGATCCTGGATGAATACATGATGGGCGATGTCAACAGGATAAGCCCTGAAGCTCCTGTCATGGTGCTCAACATGGAAAAAAAGGAATACTGCCTTGGCGGAGCTGCGAATGTAGCCAACAACATCAAGTCCCTGGGCGGGGAGTGCACCTTGATAGGCCAGGCTGGAAATGACGATATAAGGAATGAGTTGGTGAAAGAGCTGGCTGATAAGAAGATTCATCACTACCTGGTTGAGCGTGATGATTATAAGACAATAAAAAAGACCAGGATAATGGCCCAGCACCAGCAGGTGATAAGGGTTGACTGGGAGGAGCGGAAGGAGCTTGATGAAGAGCATGTCAAGAAGATAATGGAATACATCAACAAGGCTAACAACAAGAAAAAATTTGACCTTATTGCGGTGTCTGACTATAACAAAGGCATGATAACTCCTGGATTGATACAGCAAATAAAAAAATTAAACCTCAGAATTATTGCTGATGCAAAGCCAGTGAATATTTCCTTGTTTGAGAATGTTTTTGCCATCATCCCAAACCTGAAAGAAGGCATGGAGATTACCGGCAAGGCAGAGGTAAAAGAGATAGGCAACTTGTTAAGGAAAAACTTCAATACCAACGTCATCCTTAAATTAGGAGAGAAAGGGGCTTCTTTGTTTGAGAAGGACACCATGCAAGAGTATTATCTGCCAACCACTGCAAAGGAGGTTTTTGACGTGTCCGGGGCAGGCGACACCTTTAACGCAGTGCTTGGCTTGTGCATAGCTAACAACGCTAACCTGTACGAGGGAGTTATGATAGCCAACCAAGCCGCAGGCATTGTGGTTGGAAAATTAGGGACAGCAACCCTGACAGTTGATGAGCTTAAGAAGAGCTTTAACCTGCAGGACAGCAAGATAAAGGAACTGGCTGAACTAAAGAAAATCGTTAATGAATTAAAAGCAAAAGGAAAAAAGATAGTGTTCACCAACGGCTGCTTTGACATCCTGCACGTAGGGCATTTAAAGCTCATAAACAAGGCGAAAACCTTTGGCGACTTCCTTATTCTTGGGTTGAACACAGACAGCTCAATAAGGAAAATAAAAGGGAAAGGAAGGCCGATAAACAGCCAGGATGACAGGGCAGAAGTCTTGGCAAACATAGCCGGCGTGGATTACATAATCATGTTTAACACGCTTACTCCTATCCCTTTGATAAAAGAGCTCAGGCCAGACGTGCTGGTGAAAGGCTCTGACTATAAGGAGACTGAAGTGGAAGGCTGGGAAATAGTAAAGGGCTACGGAGGCCAGGTGAAGCTGGTTGAAGTGATTAAGGGAGTGTCAACAACAAGCATCCTCAATAGGTATAAGGGAGAGATAAAGGAAAAGAATATTGGAGAAACAAAGGGGGAGAACAATCAAACAATCAAGGCAAGAAAGAAAAACCCTGGCTGAATAAGGGAGTGACTAATACCATGAAAGTTTTTATGCTAAAAATCTACCGGCAACTGGCTGGAGTTATTTCTCACACAGGAATAAAGGATTGGCCTATCCTGAGAAAACTGCATAACCTGGCTGTTTCAGGGCTGGCGCCTAAAAGCACAGAGATAGATGGGCACAAAATCTTCCTTGACCCAAAAGATGCTCTTGACTTGTCAACCAAGCCTGAATTTGAGCCTCTGGCAACCAAAACTGTGAAAAGAATTGTCAAAAAAGGGGATGTTGTGTTAGACATCGGCGCTCATATTGGCTATTACACCCTGATTCTTGCCAGGCTTGTAGGAGAGAAAGGCAGGGTTTTTGCATTTGAGCCAGAGCCTAATAATTTTGCGCTGCTCAAAAAGAATGTGGAAGCCAATGGCTATAAGAACGTGGTTTTGATAAAAAAAGCTGTTTCTGACAAGAGCCAGAAATTGAAATTATACCTGTACGAGAACAGCGGCACCCACAGGATACACAAAACTAAGGACAGCTACGCAAGTGTGAGCATTGATGCTGTTAAGCTGGACGATTACTTCAAGAGCTACAAAAGCCATGATAAAATGTACAGCAACAGAGTAGATTTCATTAAAATGGACATCGAAGGGGCAGAAAGTGCTGCTATCAAAGGCATGAAGGAGTTGCTGCAGAAAAACAATAATGTCAAGCTGATGGTAGAATTCTACCCTAAGATGCTGGCAGGCTTTGGAGTAAAGCCAGAGGAATGCCTTGGATTGCTTGAGAAACAAGGGTTCAAGTTTTATGACCTTGACGAGGAGAAAAACAAGGTGGAGAAGATAAACAAGGAGAATATATTAAGAAAGTATCCTCTGGCAAAGAAGGGATCAGAAGGAGTTCATACAAACTTGTTATGTGCCAGGGGCAGGAGATGATTTAAGATGCCAAAAAAGGAGAGCTAAGATGAGCATGAGAAACATTAAAAGAGCAAAATCTGATTTTTTATATTACGGCCTGAAGCCCTTGGTATTGAACAATTTTGAATTCTTCCTGCAGATATATTTTCCTTCTATGGTCCCGGTGATTCTTGATATCAAGAGCTCTCTAAAACATAACCTGTTAAGGGAAAAAACAGGCCAAGCCTACAATCTTCCTGATCAGATAACAGTCTCAGCTACCAACATCTGCAATGCAAGATGCGTTTTCTGCGCCTACAGGAAACTCAACTATGCCAAGGGCATTATGCCTTTTGAAATCTATAAAAAGGCGCTGAAGGCAGCTAAAAACGCAGGCATCAAGAAACTCATGTTCTCGCCAACCGTAGGAGAGGTGTTGGTGGACAAGAGCTTTTTTGATAAGATTGCCTATGCCAAGAAAGCCGGCTTTGAGGTGCATATGTACACCAATGGCATCCTCTTGACACACGATGATTTCTATAAGAAGATAATAGATTCAAGAGTCAACAGCGTAGTGGTCAGCATAGGGGATGTTGTTCCAAAATTTGAATCTCATATATTCGGCATACCTCTCAAGGCAGCAGAGAAAAAGATTAAAGGCACGCTAGATTTGATAAAATACGAGGCTCAGCGCTCTGCCAAGATAGATATCCTGCTGGCATTCAGGTCCCAACGTCCCTTTAGAAAAATCTGGAAATCAATGAAACACACTGGTTTCTATCCCTTATTCAAGAAAAAAATGTTTAAGGTCGCCCTGCTCATAGGCTTTGACAACTGGTGCGGGAACATATTGCAAAAAGAGCTCCTGGGAGTGATGAAGCTGAAGCGGCTTCCCAAGGTCAAGCTTTACCCTTGTAACAGGCTAAGGACCATCAACATACTGCCTGATGGCGCAGTGAGGCTCTGCGGGTGTAGGATACGTGACACAGAGCACGATGAACTAGTGGTAGGTAATGTCAATAACAAGGGATTCTCATTCCATAAGGTAGCATCTGGAAAAAGATTAAAATTAATACTCGACAGTTTTTCAAAGAAAAAAATACCTCTTGTCTGCACTGATTGCTCAGAATATCATCCTGACGACATGAGATAATAATGATATGAGATGATAATGTCAGGATAAGTCCTATTTAGCCTGTTATTAGTCTTTCAATCTGGGTTTCCCCTGGCTGTGAGCATATCATAAAGCCTAGCGCCAAATTTTGACCATAGCCCAAATTTAAGAGCCATCTCATAGAGCTTATCATTTATCAACAGGAAATAGAGAACTGTTCCCAATGGCTTGCCGAACTTGTATTGCAGGCTTCTTTTCCTATACAATAATAGTCCTTTATGAAGAGCTTTCTTTCTCAGACCAGCAGGGAAGTCATCAGTCTCGAAAATAGGCTCGATATTGAAACCAGAAACATATTTATAATAATCCTTTTTAGGAATCAGGAACCTGCCGTTCTTCTCAACCCAATCATAAAGCGTTGTCCCAGGATAAGGTATGAGGTTGTAGAAGTTGACATAGACGCAGGGAAGGCTCTTGGCAAAGCGGATAGTCTCCAAGGATTTAGCATAGTCTTCTCCCGGGTGGCCTATTATGAAACAGGCACTACATGGAATTCCTGCACGATTGATTATTTCAGCTGCTTTTTTTACAGACTCAATTCTTAGGTTTTTCCCAATTCTCAGCAAAGTTTCATCATGGGCGCTCTCTGCTCCGAGCGCAATGAAGAGACAGCCTGCTCTTTTCAGTGTGCGTATCATCTCAGGCGTTATCCTGTCAGCTCTTAAACCGTTATAGAATTCTAATTTTATTTTTAGGCGTTTTTTGATTATCCTGTCACATATGTCCATGACCCTCACTATGCTGAGGTTGAAACAGTCATCAAGCACATCGAAATGATCATAGCCCATGGCAAGGTAATGCTCTATCTCCTTCATCACCTGCTCAGAAGACTTAGGCCTGAAACTCCTCCCAAAGCTCAGCTTCACAGAACAGAAATTGCAGTTAAAGGGGCAACCTCTTGATGTGGCCAACGGAAGTTTCTTCTCACTATAGTAGCTATAGGCTGGCAGCCGGAATATGGTGAAATCGGGTATGGGCAGTATGTTGATGTCCTTGATCAGCTCCCTGGGGGCATTGGTAATAATCTTCTTGCCTTTCCTCCATATCAAACCATTAATTTTTGCAAGCTCTGGTTTTTTTGTTTTCAATTCATTAATAAGCTCAAGCAGGGTGATCTCACCTTCGCCAAAGGCTGCGAGGTCAGCAGGAGTATTCCTAAGCACCTCATCAAAGGTAGCTGAAACATGAGGGCCGCCGACCACAACAGGCGTGTCGGTTATTTTCTTGATTCTTCTTATTAGGTCTGTGAAAAAAACATAGTTAAAGCTCAAGGCTTGCACTCCAATAAGGTCTGGCTTGAAATCCTTGATGAGTTGGCTGATTTTGGAGTGAGAATCTGCAGATGATGAATCTCTGACAGATGAATCTGAATCAACACCTGTTTCAACACCCTCGTCAAAAGCCTTAACTTCTATATGGTGCTCTTTCAAGAATGCAGAAAGGCAGGCAATGCCCAGCGGAGGATGCTTGGGAATGTTCTTTTCAGTACCAATAAAGCTCTTGGTCCTCGGGATGAAAAAAAGCATTCTCATTTTCGCACTCATCTTGGCACTCACTTTTGAACAAGCGATTACCCAGACGATAAAATAGCTTGTGTTTAAAAAAGTTTAGATTATTCTGAGGAGGACATTCATAAGTTTTATAAAACGATAATGCTCAACTTGAGTGGCAGTTGGCCCTAGGGCTATTGTACGAAAAGATGCGGGGGTAAACCTAAAGTTAGGGCATAAACATTATTTAAAAGCAATACGTAAGTTTGGAAGGTACACTAAAGAAGAATTAAAAAGTAAACGAAACTAACTGTTAGAGGAGGATAAGAAGTTAAGTGAAAAAACACAATCATCACACTACATGTATTTTGAGAGTAATATAAATTTCATACAAAGATTGGATTAAAAATATTAATCGACAGCTCTTGCCAGTAATGCTTGTTAAAAAATAATTCCTCAGTAAGCAGGGATTCAAGTTTTTTGACGGTTAAGATATTATAATAAAAACCTTAAGGGCGCAAAGCTGTTATCAGGGATAGGCGTTCCTTTTTATCTCTACTCCCCCACCCTGTAGTTTATTGTCACAAAAAAAAGATGAGATTTTACTAGGAATACTCTACCACTAGGTATTGCCTATCTAGAATTATCTATCTATTTTCCTCCAAACTTTTTTCTCCATTCCTGCTCATACAGCCTGATTGTTTCCTTTGCGGTCTTCTTCCAGGTAAAGGTTTTGGCACGAGCTTCAGCTTCAGAAGATAATTTTTTAGCCAAGGCCCTATCATTCAATAGCCTCTCAACCTTAGATGCTATATCCCTAATGTCATAAGGATTGCATAATAGTGCAGCATCTCCTGCAACCTCTGGCATGCATGAAATTTTTGAAGTCACTGCAGGCACTCCTGCGCGCATAGCTTCAAGCAAGGGGAGCCCGAAGCCTTCCTCTAGTGACGGCATCAGGAAAACAGCGGCCAGGGAATAAACTGCTTTAAGTTCGTCCCGGGACACATTATTCAGGAAGAGTATCCTGTTACGCACACCATCCTCCATTCTTCGGATCTCCTGGCTTATAAGTTCATGGTATTTTGAGGCTTTGAATGTTGTGTCAAGTTTTCCAGAGAACACAAGGGAAATGTCAGGGTTTTTTCTTGCTATGATGCTAAAGGCCTTCACAATACGCAGGCTATTCCGTGTTATTTTTATGCCCCCAACATTTAGGATAAACCTTTCAGGAAGATTAAGCCTTTTTCTGAATTTGCTAAGCATTTTTTTGTCTTTAATTCTCTTGAAAGCATCGGTAACACCCAAGTGCGTTACTCCAATCCTCTCACCGGGTACGCCTTTAAGCTTCATTATCTGGTCTTTTGAACGATAACTTGAGGTTGTTATGAAATCATTAAACCTCAGGTGCGGCGGCTGAAGTATCTTGGTAACAATAAAAAGATACGCCTGCCCCTCCCTAAACTGCTTATTGTTCCCAACCGCGTCAAACAAGGTAGTAATCCTAAGCTTGTCTTTATAGAGGTTGCAGGGGAGCAGGTTCATCATTCCATACCAGAAGGACTGTATAATGTCAAAGTTGTATTTGTAAAGCCTGAAATATAATGATAAAAGCCAGGAAGCTCTTCCGATAAGCGGAATCTTGAAAAAAGGCCATCTGAGCACAAGCTGCTTAGCTTTTACGTCAGGAAGAAGAACAGGAGTCACCATGCTCACATCACATCCTAGCTTTGACAGTTCCTCTGCGATGTTTACTGCATAGTAATATGTGCCTGTGAGAAAGCCTGCATCACAGATTATTGCAACTTTGAATCTTTTTTTCATGTTAAGTTATAGTCCTTAAATTATCTAACCATTGTCTGGCATTTCAATTTAAAAAACTTATGTAAGCAAAGTTCATTCTGAAAAATAAAGCCTGTGGTTGCTTCGTTCATAAAGTTTATAAAACGAAAATCAGTTTTGAGAAGAGGTAGAAAAAAGATGCGAATAACCCTTGATTACAAGAAGGAAATAATAACCCTGGATTCCAAACAAATCTCTTGGTTTCAGGGTTACGTTAATAATTTTATTGCCATTATGAGTGACTACTCGCGTATACGCTCTGAAATAAGGAAATACTTCATAGTTAACGATATTAACTACACTGATTTAATAGCTCACATATTCTACCAGAACGACTATTATTTTCCGAGAGCACCCGGCCTAGTTACTATTCTGAACTATCTTGAAATCCTGGATTCTATTAAAGAAAACAGGGAACTAATCCTTGATATAAATGATTTCTATCTTGGTACTTTCAGGAAATGCGCAGAACTCGTTGGTGCAAAGAAAAAATTCCAGGTAAAAGTCCTTAAGGAACAGTATGCCAAGAGAAATAGCGATTTCTGGCACCACAACCCATTCTTAATGAAGAATGCCTTACGAGCCAGGCTTGGGGCAAGGCTTGTGCTCGGCTGGTTGCGGAAGGCTCTGGGAAAGCAGAACAAGGAAAAGGCTGATGTTTTCTTCCTTAGCAGCATACGCTTTGACACTGGCATTCCTGAGAATAATCTTATGTTTGGAAGCGTAATGAAGGAATTGAATAAAAAAGGAGTCAAAAGCAAAATCTTAAGGTACGAAGAAGTTGAGCGCATTGCCAATCTTAAGAGGTTTATTAAGAAATTTTTGTTACAGAAACAAGCCTATATTGGTGATTATTATTCGCTCCTGCACTTCTTAAGATGCAACAAGGACTTCAAACTGTTAAGAAAAAAATGGGAGGCTGTTAAGGATAACCCTGAATTCAAGAAAATATTCGCCTATAAAGGATACAATTACTATGACATCATCAAGCCAAAGCTTGAGCTTGTCTTCAGCGCTCTTGACTATCTTTCCTGTGACATCAGGAATATTACAAAAGCAATAATTGGCGTGGAGGATTACAAAGTCCTTGTCTTGGACCACGAGGAAAGTATGTATGGAAAGGGGTTCATGCTGAACACTAGACTCGACAAAAGAAGGAAAACCCTTGCCTTGGCTCATGAGCTGATTTACCCTGGATGCGGGCATACGCATATAAGAAACAATGAGGCTCTTGACAGGAGGTCCCTGCTCTGGCGTCCGCTCCCAGATGTCAAGTGCGTGTGGAGTGAATACTCTAAGAAGGTCCTTCTTGAAAGCTGCAATTACCCAGAAAACATCATCCGTGTGACAGGCAACCCTAAGTTTGACTTGCTGTTCAAGAAAAGGTATGAACCTACAGATATCATCAAGCATTACCAGTTATCCAAACCAAAAAAAAGGGTTTTGTATGTTCCATCACCAGTAAGCCTAAGCTATCTTGACGAGCTTAACGAAGTGTCAAAAAAGCTAAATGATTATGAGTTTCTAATCAAGCCACACCCAGAGGAGGGTCGTATAAGCCAGATAAAAGAGAAAATTCGAGGTTTTAAGAATAAAAATTTGAAATACATCAATAACAAAGACGATGTTTACCCATTAATCCAGGTATCAGA
>Ga0315274_10013663_pt1 | contig 11556 bp, 13 predicted proteins | sample YL17G02_20_MG_FD_203700 | JGI IMG/M metagenome (GOLD analysis project Ga0315274, IMG submission 203700) | Sediment microbial communities from Yellowstone Lake, YNP, Wyoming, USA - YL17G02_20 | ecosystem: Environmental > Aquatic > Freshwater > Lake > Sediment | place: USA: Wyoming | collected...
TCAAGCTATTCGGCTTCTCGGCGGTCAGATAGGGCATGGCATAGGTATCATGTTCAATAGCTGGGGTAAGGTTCTTGCCCACGTGATCCCACACGTCAATACCCACCAGGTCAATCAGGCGAAAAGTAGCCGTTTTCGGTCGTCCCATCAGCGAACCCGTTATGGCATCGACTTCATCAACCGTATAGCCGTTCTCGAGAATGTAATACATCCCAAAGGTGCCTGTTCCAAAAGCGAGTCGATTACCAATGAAATTGGGCGTGTCCTTGCACAGTACAATGCCCTTGCCAAGCCTGGATTCACCGAACCATGAGATGAACTCTGTCACTTCAGGAAGCGTTTCGTCGGTCGGGATGATTTCCAGTAGTTTGAGATACCGCGGTGGATTGAAGAAGTGTGTACCTAGAAAGTGCTTGCGGAATCCTTCCGAGCGACCGTTGGCAATTTCTTTTACCGGAATGCCAGATGTGTTCGTGCTAATGATCGCTTCCGGTTTGCGCACTGCATCGATACGGGTCATCAAGTCCTGCTTTATCTTCAGGTTCTCGATAATAGCCTCAATGATCCAATCAGACTCGCCAATAACATCAAAGTCGTCTTCCAAGTTGCCAATCTTGACCAAAGCCAACTGGTCGGATGAGAAAAAGCTTGCTGGCCGGGATTTCTTTGAGCGGTCAAAACCTTCATTGACAATACGATTGCGCACTGCCTTATCATTCAATGTTAAACCTGCTTTTTCTTCTTGCGGTGTCAGTTTATTTGGAACGATATCCAGCAGGGTTACCGGGATACCGGCATTTGCCAGGTGCGCTGCCAGCGCCGCACCCATTGTCCCCGCACCGATGACAACTGCTTTGTGTACTTTGTATGTCATGTCGCCTCCTTGATGAAAGGACGAAGCATCCCCACCTCGATGGAATTTTCTTCGTCCTCAATAAAGTTACATACTATCGTAGATCTTTCCCGGTGTAATCCAGAATATTGCGGGCAACCACCAGACGGTTGATCTGACCTGTACCCTCGTATATGTCTGTGATCTTGGCATCCCGGAACCACTTTTCGAGTAGTGACTTTCGGGAGTAACCCAGCGGGCCCATCAACTCAATTGCTTTTTGTGTGATCTTCGTGACTACATCACCCGCTTTGACTTTGCTCATTGAAGATTCCAGCGCGTTGGGTTTGCGGTTGTCAGCCATCCACACTGCCTTGATGATCATCAACCATGCTGAGCGGAGCATGATCTCCATGTCGATCACCTCCCGCTCAACATTGGTCAACTTCTGACGTGGTAAACCGTAGCGGATCTCGACGCCCTGCTCGGCAAGCGCCTTCTTAACTTCCTCCAGCGCTGCCCGGGCCACTCCAATTCCGGATGCAGCTACCAGCGGACGCGTGGCGTCGAAGGTCGCCATTGCACCCTTGAAACCCTTGGTTGTCGTCTCAACGGTCGGACTGCCCATGATATGGTCGAAGGGCACACGCGCATCCTGCAGCACGATCGCAGCCGTATCACTGCAGCGGATGCCAAGCTTATGTTCCAGTTTGGTGACTTTCACCCCCGGTGTCCCAGCTTCGACAACGAATGCGCGCATCCCAGCCCTTCCCGCTGAGGGATCGATGGTTGCCCAGACAACAATAAAACCCTTGCCCGTCTGTTCATATTCGGTCATGGACTTGTCACCGGCAGTGACGAAAATCTTTTCACCGTTCAACACCCACTCGTTGGTTGCTTTATCCAAGACCGCACCCGTGCGGATCGCCGCAGTGTCTGAACCAGCGTTAGACTCGGTCATGCACATGGCTGCAAAGGTAGGCTTTTCACCTGCAAAGCGCGCCAGGAACTTGGCTTTCTGCTCAGGACTGCCTGCTGCCTGGACGGCTGCTGCACCCAACCCGCCGCCCGGGGTGATCAGGTACATACCCGCGTCCCCCCAAGAAAGCATCTCGAGTACGTGTGCCAGCAACTGGTAGCCAATGGGTGGACGTTTGGGCTTGTTGGGATCTTCTTCCTTTTTTTCCTCACTCGGGGCAAGTGAGCCCACACCGCTTGCTTTCATTGCTTGATGCATGAAATTAATGTAATCCCAGGGGATCTCATGTTCGTGCTCATCAAAATATCGCGAATGTGGTCGCATCATTTCCTCAGCAACTGTCTTCAAGACGAACTGCTGCTGTGCGATCGGTTTGGGGATCTCAAACTCAATCATGGTCTCCTCCTCACTTTATACAATTGCCAGACCGGTAAAGGCTGCAAAACCGCGGCCATTGCGCATCCACATCTCAACTGGGTGCTCGCGAATATAGCCGTGACCACCCAGGATTTGCACCGCACGATCGGTGACCATCATCACCATATCTATTGCACCAGTCACAGCTAGATAAGCTTGTTTATTGGCTTCCTCTTTACCAGTATCCAGCATCCAGGCTGCCTCCCAATTCAGAATGCGGCCGGCTTCGATCTCTGTAGCCATCTCAGCCAGCATGAATGCAATCGCCTGTTTCTGGGCAATTTTCATACCGAAGGCTTCACGCTCTTTTGCATAATCACGCGCGTATTCAAAAGCTGCCTTCGCTACACCAACCGCCATCGCTGCCAATGCTACCCTCTGAGCTGCCAGGATTGGTGCGAAATCGTGACCCTCCTCACTACCGAGACGATTGACACTGGGAACATGAACCTTGTCAAGTGATATCGTGAAAAGAGGCAGCGAGTTCAGGCTCATTAATTTCTCCCGCTCTGCTCCCACCCTCAGACCAGGACTACCCTTCGGGACGATAAAACCCTGCGTCTTGCCCTCCAGATTGGCATAAACGATCATCGCCTCTGCCTCAGCAGCATATGGGACCAAAGTCTTTGTCCCGCTCAGCACATATTCGCCCCCCTCAACCTTGGCTATCGTCATGAGTTCGTTGGGATCGAAGTCGAAGGTTGGTTCGATCAGTGCTGCAGTGTAAGGATGCCAGTCCGCTTCAATGACTGATGGGATTTGCTCCTTTTTTTGTTTGTCGCTGCCTCCCATTAGGATCGGAATGACGTACAGTCCCGGTGTCATCACCGCCAGAGAACCAGCCAGATCACCGTAAGCCATTTCCTCTGCCGCCAGCACACCAGTTACCGCGGAATGGTCGCCAAAGCCACTGAAAGCCTCAGGAATGGAAGCCTGCAGTACCCCCAATTCCCACCCCTTGCTCACAATTTTTTTAGGTAAGTTCCCCTCCTCCTCGGCGTCACGTGCCGCTGGACGCAAGTCGTTCGTAGCGTAACGGTTGACCGTCTCTACCAACATCTTTTGTTCTTCGGATGGTTCGAAAGAATACATGACTCCTCCTAAATTTATATTTATGCCAGTCTCGCAGGCGACAGACGGTCTGTTGCCTTGACAGGATATTTCACACATTGATAACGGACTGCCACTGGCCGGGTTCCTCCTAACTCATCTAAATTGGCAATGTGTAGTAACCCGCGTTGGTACAAATATTCCACGTGTGCACCGGTTTCTTCCAGCGCCAGCAATACGTTGTAGCCATCTACACTACCAAAAAGTTCTTTTGATACATCTGCAATTGTGCCTTGTCCAGATAAGATCTCGAGCGTTTTCCCAAGGCGATCAGCATGTAACTGACGTATTGCCTGCAATCTACCAGGTAGATCACTGATCTGCTCATAATGACCACTTAATGTCAGGTTTACGCCATCTCTCCATTTTTCTAGCAGCGACAAAGATCCAAGGTAGTGTCCCAAACCTGTATAAAGGGTCAAACTCTCGGGTGCCTGGTGTGGTGAAATCTGACTCAAAACGTGATCACCACCAAAAAGAACATTGTGAAGACGGATCACAACGTGTCCTGCGCAATGTCCCGGCACATGCAGCATCTCAAATGGACCGAGACGCATGTCGATCGCCTCAAAGGTGAAATCCACCGGCACTGAGCGGAAAAGCGCCTTATTGAGCTTGTATATGTCAATGATCTCATCTCGCCGTTCATTGGATACACCGGCTTCGACCAGGAAATTACTTAGCCGGCGCTCTACGACCATGATCCTCTCTTCATATCTAGTCAGGTTACGCAGGTCAAGATCGTGTACTCCAATCCGTGCTTGGGTTCTCCCGTGCAGGTAAGCCAGTCCCCCGAAGTGGTCAATGTGACCGTGGGTGATCAAGATGTGAGTCAATTCTTCAAAGGGGATCGTTCGGCCAAGTTTAACGCTTGCCTGTCGGAAACCGTCCTCCAGATGCTCATTCGAATCACCAAACCCGGAACCAGTATCTATCAGGATACGGTAGTCATCCACCAGGACAAGATAAGCATAAGCCCAAAAATTGGGGAATACATACAAAGGCAGTCTGAATATTTGCGCCCCGCCGGTTGTAACGAAGGTGTCGAAGGTATGGGGGATTTTAGTCGCAGGGATCGGTTCCATTTCAGCGCTTTCGTAAACCGTTCAAAAATCCATGGGCGAAATGGTCAGCAATCTGGTCAATAGAAAGTGAACCGCTCGGACGATACCAAGTGATCGTCCAGTTCATCACACCCAGTAGACTGCGAGCAGAGAGCGCTGGATCAAGACACTCGAATACACCCGATTGCACTCCCTCTTTAACAACATCCCGCCACAAAGCCTCGAACCGGTCTCGATTCGGGACATGGCGGGCATGCAGTTTTGGTTCAAGTGAGCGGTGTTCAAGCAGCAGTACCGCAGCCAGATCGATATGCTCTGTCAATGATTGCAAATAGCAGCGCATCATCTGGCGGATTTTCTCATCTGGGGTCAAATCCTGGCTGGAGATTTGCGAGACGCGCTCAAAAAGCATCTCCAGCGCTCGGTCCAACAGAGCAAGCAGGATTTCTTGCTTGCTGGAAATGTGATGGTATAGACTGGCTTTCTGCAAGCATACCGCTTCAGCAATATCCTGCATCGAGGCTGCATGAAAGCCTTTTTGGCGGAAGATCTGGGCAGCAGCATCCAGGATTTCGTCGCGCGTCATCGAGAGCCTACCGAACGGTCGGTAGATGTAGAATACCAGAATTAAAGGGCGAAGTCAAGAGGCATTCTCCAGCCTACGTTTCCACCCACAGGGTACTCTGTGAGTACACGCAGGCTAGTCGTCCAACAGGCTTTTCACAGCCAGGCTGCCGCGTTGAAGGACATGTGTGCCGAAGGCCTACTCGGTAGGTTTGTTCGGTTCGGTAGGAGTAGTCCCGCAAGCGAATGGTGTCGCGGATGCGGTCGGCGAGTTTTTTCTCTGACATGGTTGCTCTTGACTTTTGGGAGTTGTTGTGGATAATAGCATAAGATATAGAGTCGCGCAAGACAAGATAGAGAGTCGAGATAATTAATAGTTAGGCGCATTCTTACATCCGTCCCTCATAAGGGGCCACATGCGATTCAGTGACCAACACATCCGTCAGATGTCGTACTTCGTCACGGCAATCCTAGTCCTGGTCGGGATTATCGCCATTCTCGTTGCCGACCTATCTCTATCGCCCACTCTCGGAACAACGGACAGCTGGCAGCGGGAGCTCCTCAAGAGCCTCGGCGTCTTCCTCATCAGCGTCCTCGCCGTAAGCTGGCTGTACGATCGACTGCTCATCGAGAAGCACTTTTCCCAGTTCAGATCGCTGATCACAGAGCAGCTTAGGGCAATGGATAACGTTCAGAGCAAGGCCATCAGGATGGGCCTTATGGAGATTCACGAGACCAGGAGCGACTATGACATTGCGCATCCGTTCGCAGAACGCATCCGCCTCACCAAAGACGGCGGGCGAATCTTGTGCGTCGCTCGCTCCCTATTTCACCTGCTCAACAAGGAGGCGGAAGTCAAGGCGGCCCTCTTCGCCGGCGTCAACCTGCAGTTGGCCTGTCTCGATCCAGATGGAGTAAACGAGGAGATGCAGCGGCTCACCCAAGTGTATCCAGAGGATATCCGATCCGCACTCATTTCCCTCAAGAGCATCGCTTCATGGGCTCAGAAGCAGCGACCTCCGGGATCAATCGAGCTTCGATTTCATAAGCTCTACCTACCTGATAGCTGCCTCCTCATCGACACATCTGAAGGTCCCCAACTCACATGGGATCTCTCATTTGGGCGGGACCTCAACGACAAGAGAGTGCTTCTCTTCAAGCCGTCCCCATTCAATCTCGGAGACAACCTGACAAGGAGATACGAGGAGGTATGGGCCTCAAGTCGCCGAGTATACGAAATGAAGGGTGGCTCCGTCTTTCTGAACCTGATATAGGCATGTTCCGCAGCCAACCAGATAATCGAATGCGCCTAACAACTCGCCAGGCTTTGTGAAAACTCTCATCGTTTCGCCAAAGTGGGACGAAAACGCATTTGACAGGCAGATTTTTACGCGTAAACCCATTTTGGAGGCCAATAATAAGGACAAAGTGGGAGAAAAAATTAGCTTTTTCAAAATTTTAGATTTTTCACACAGTCTGTCGGTGGAGCCGAGCCGCCTAGCTGCCGAAAATGGGCGCTCGTCTTGCCCGTGAAGCTGGCATACAGTGAAGGAAGAACAGCCCGCGACGGCAGGCGGCTCACCTCGAGGCCGTTGGGCCGCTCTTGGCAATCTGGAGGTAGAGTAAATTATGGTATCCAAAATCGTGACATTCTCTCGCGCTGACTCAGAATGGCTTCCTCACATAGGCGATAGCGACACCTACATTTTCAGATACACTATTGTTGAGAGCGAGCACAAGGGGAAACCCGAAGAGAAATCATATACCCAAGAGCAGAGCGTGAAAGTAAGGATATCTCGAACGACTCAGAAGACATGGGGGCTCATGAAGCCCTTTCCTAATCTCAACAAGGTAATGTTTCAATACGCCCTCGATCTGGTTGCACGCAAAGTACAAGATGGTACACTTAAGACAGACGAGGAGGTTGTTCTTTGCAACGATGCGCCCCTGAAATGCCCTTATGATCCAGAGAAGATTCAGTTCAAGTTTGGTATACCTCTGGAGTTCCAGGTAATTAGGCCACTTGGCTTCAAACTTCCTTAATGTTTAAGCGGCCCAACATCGTCTCCAGGCAGACAGCGGCTCCGCCACTCGGAAACCGGCGCGTTTTGCCAGATTTGGCGCGATAATCAAGAAGGAGTCTCGCCGTCCCGCCGCTGCCGCTGAGCCAATCCGTTAGAGCATAAGAACAATGGCAACTGGACGAAGCATTCAACTCAATAAGCAGATCGGCGAATACCTGGTAGCTTGCGAACTTGCTAGGCGGGGATTACTCGTGGCAACCTTTTCCGGCAACGTGCCCGATTTCGACATTATAGCTGGCGATGCCAGTGGCCACTCGATCCCGATTCAAGTCAAAACTATCCGTGGTGGGGACTGGCAATTCTCTGTGGACAAGTTTGTCCATGTTCGCTTCGAGGGAAAGAAGCAGATACTGGGTTCCAAAGTTGTTCCCCGAATACCCCACCTAATGTGCATATTTGTCATAGCCACGAAGTACGGAAATGACCGGTTTTTCATTCTTAAGTGGGAACAACTCCAAGATATTGCCGTATCAGGCTACACTGCGTGGCTTGCCGCCAAGGATGGTGTGAGGCCCAGGAACTACAAATCTCTGCATTGCTCTGTATCCCTTAGGCAACTGGTTGAATTCGAAAACCAATGGGACAAGATTACTGAAAGGCTCTAACAACCACATCAACACGGACTGGCAATTCCGCTACGCTGCATTGCCGGCCGGTTATGCGGAACGTTAGGCCAATTGATTCGATATGAATTACATTACAATAGATCCAAATAATCTGGAACTTTCTCTATCGGAAAGTGAGCCTAAAAGTGGGTTTCTAATAACCACAAAGCACTCAGGTCACGATGTTTTAGAAAGAGATTTTCATGGTTTGGTATATTTTGGCGTTCTCTATCCATATATTGAGGATGAGGATAAGGTCAAAGTAAAGCCAAAAACATCTTACCGATTGGTTGATCCTTACCCATGGCTTATTGCATTGGCTGCGATTATGTGGCAAGGACTGATTCAGGGCTTTACCTGGGACATGATAAAACTATCTGCACTTAAAGGCATCGAATTCCTCAGATCAAAAAGCCTTTTAGCAAAAGAACAATATCCAGGAGACGGATGGAAGAAGTCCAAGGAAAAAAAGAAAACGGGTTTAGAAATTGGACTTTCCTGGACCCAGTTTAGCGAAGATGGAGATCCTTTGCATAGGTTCTTTCTTGGTGTCAAGAGAGAGTATGAAAAAAAGTCAGAAGAAGAGAGAGAATCAATAAAACGTCACTATGATCAAAAATTCTCTGGCATAACAAGCCAGTCCACCGGACGTGGTAAACCGCGCCGGTGACCGGCAGCGTTAGGACGCCAAATGGCGGCTGAACACATAGTTGGGTCATCACTTTGTTGCCCTGCATTGGGTTTTGTCCACATCAGTGAAAGTGATGGTGGACACGGTTCATGGTGAAATCAGCAAGACCTAAACCGTCGTTGCAGCCGACCCCGCAGGGCGGGGTGGCTGAGCTTATACGTTAGTAATCGCTACTCATAAGTAAATCTATGCGATAAGGAATTTGACGCATTGATTCCATCGCAGCATGATGCGCCCGTTCAATCCCAGCGTGCCCGTACCAAAACCCAACCGCGGAGATGCTGGCCTGGTGCCAGTCCACCCGGATATCTCATTTGCCAGCATCTGACCTCACCGAGGTCGCTGGGCAGGTGTAGGATCCCGCTGACCTCATACAAATGCCCGATTCGGTAACAGAATTGCATTATGCCTTTTGCGAAAATTTCATTGTGTTACAGGACGAATTGAATTGTTTTGCCATTTTTTACTCAAAAATCCCTCAATTAGCTTATGGTCTTTTTTCGGTTTTTCTTAGCAAGCTCCGCAGTAATGTATTGCTACCTTATCGAAAATAAGACTTCAAGAAAGCCGATTACCCTCTCTAATGGTAATTGCTATCTGCATGGCTAAATTCTGGCATAAAACTATCCGAAGGAATATATGCTATAATCAATTTATGTCAGAAACCCCCTCTGATGATGTAAAATTACCTGAAACCGAGACCCCGGCTGCTGGGAAAGATTCTATCCGCCGCCAATGGATGATCCTGATTGCGATCGTCTTATCGGTTATCCTTATCCTGGCAGGGATCTTTTTCGCCGTAAAGGGACTTTATCAGGACGCCACGACTACTGCAAAGATCCGGGATATTTTCATTATCTTCATGGCATTTGAATCGCTGGTCATTGGAGCAACGCTCGTTATATTGATTATCCAGGTAGCCAGCTTGATCAACCTGCTTCAGAACGAGGTCAAACCGATCCTCGATGCTACGAACGAGACCGTCAATACTCTGCGTGGTACAACAACTTTCTTGAGCGAGAACCTGGTCGAACCTGTGATCAAGCTTAATACCTACTTGGCTGGTATTCAACGTGTGTTAAAATTATTAGGATTGAAACGACGATAATTGTAAAAATTTTACTGTAATTATGAAAGGAGAAAAACATGTCCGATCGTGATGATTTTGGAGCTTTTCTAGTCGGGTTTCTTGTCGGCGGTTTAACCGGTGCAATCGTGGCGCTGTTATTCGCACCTCAATCTGGTGAGGAAACACGCGCCTTGATAAAAGAGCGCGGTATCGAGCTGCGTGACAAAGCCGCCCAGACTGCCGAAGAGGCACTTGCCCGTGCTGAAGCGGTTGCTGCTGAAGCCCGCGCCCGCGCCGAAGAACTTACTCGTGAGGTTCGCACCCGCGGTGAAGAATTGGCCCGCGAGGTCCGCTCACGCGGGAAGGGGGTCGTTGAAGCTGCTAAGAAATCCTCTAAGAGCAGCGGGACTTCAGAAGCTAAAGTATAAATCCACACTTCAGTATGCAAGGGTTTGACCACGACCGTGGTCAAACCCTTATTTTGTTAGGCAAACTGTTTCCGCTTGCTCCAGACGCTCCTGCGTATTTCCTTCGACCTGCTGTATCACTCCTTCGCCTGGACCTATGATCTGGTCGCCGCACTGGTATCGCTTGGGCGCTGGAGAAGTTGGATATTGTCCGTTCTGCCGTACATTGAAGGACCCCGCGTTCTGGAACTCGGTCACGGCCCAGGGCACCTCCAATGTGCCTTGTCCACCCATGACCTTCTGCCTTTGGGTTAGACGAGAGTCGTCAGATGAGTCGTCAAGCCGCCCGCCTCCTCCGCAGGAATAGGATTTCCGACGTGAACTTGGCCTGCGGCTTGGCACAATATATCCCCTACCTCAGCCGCTCATTTCAGACCGTCGTGGCAACCTTCCCATCTGAATACTTCATCGATCCACGTACGTTGGCAGAAGTTCATCGTGTGCTGGTTGCTGGTGGGAGATTCATCATCCTACCTGCTGCTTGGATTACTGGAAATCGCATTCACGAATGTTACTTGGCCACATTGTTCCGGATTTCCCACCAAACTGGCGATCCTGTCAGGACCATCAGCGACCGGATGAAAGACCCTTTCATGCAAGCTGGATTTCAGATCAAAGTCGAGCGTGTGGCGTCGGAATCCAGCACATTATTGCTCGTATTGGCTTACAAGTCCTCATAACTGACTCTGCTTACCAGGAGCGTCTATGTTTTCAAAACTACGGAATCCCTTCAGTGGCCTTTCCCATCTTTTTGCAGCGATTGCTGCTGGCATTGGATTGATTGCTCTCATCATTATTGGCTGGGGAGATGTCGGAAGAGAAGTCTCTTTGGTTGTCTATGGACTCAGCCTGACCGCCATGTTTTCCGCCAGCGCCACCTACCATATGACAATCACGACACCTAAGTGTATCGAAATACTTCGTAAGATCGACCACTCTTCTATCTACTTTTTAATCGCGGGTACCTATACACCAATATGCTTCAATTTGTTCAACGGCTTTTGGAAGTGGGGTCTGCTGGCTATCGTCTGGTCATTGGCTTTAATCGGGGTTGGTTTTAAAGTGTTCGTCATCAATACATCGCGCTGGGTAACGGCTGGTATTTACCTGATCATGGGTTGGCTGTGTGTGATCGCCATCAAAGAAATGTTGACAGTACTACCGTTGGGTATGCTGATCTGGTTACTGATTGGCGGGATTGCTTTTACGCTTGGTGCTGTGGTCTACATGACCAGAATCATGGACTTCGTTCCCGGGATATTCGGTTTTCACGAGATTTGGCACATCTTTGTCATCCTGGGTGTTGCAGCTCACTTTACCGCAATTATTGGGTATATTTTTTGAAAAACCACTTGTGTAGAATAACCAGATATAAAATTAACTCTGGTCAAACAATCATTGAGTTACCGTTCTGGTGAAATCGTCAAAGGAATCGCAGATCAAACATAATCTCCACAAAGGAGATGTAAACACTGTCAAGACTGCACGCAAAGTGCTCTCGGGTACCAGTAAAAAGGGTCTGTTCGCACGCTTGCTGCCATTCTTGGGACCAGCCTTTATCGCCAGTGTTGCTTACGTAGACCCCGGAAATTTCGCCACCAATATCCAGGCCGGGGCACAGTTCGGTTACGAGTTGCTTTGGGTCATTGTCGCCAGCAACCTGAGTGCGATGCT
>Ga0315274_10013665_pt1 | contig 11555 bp, 5 predicted proteins | sample YL17G02_20_MG_FD_203700 | JGI IMG/M metagenome (GOLD analysis project Ga0315274, IMG submission 203700) | Sediment microbial communities from Yellowstone Lake, YNP, Wyoming, USA - YL17G02_20 | ecosystem: Environmental > Aquatic > Freshwater > Lake > Sediment | place: USA: Wyoming | collected...
ATAGGGATAATTATCTTACCTGGGGCTTTATATTCATTAATAGTTCTGTCTGATCCGCTATCGTCATCAATTTCTGATCCCGAGATAGAACATTCAACCTGAGGCTTATTTTTTTATTGACATATCTGCACATCGTGTGTACAATTTACCTGCGATATAACACTTGATATATCCATCTCCAAAGTAGTACGAATTGATGTTATGAACAGGCAATTGTTTATCAATTACAACCCCGGCGAAGATTATGCGGATCGAATCAAAGGGCTTCGTGTTGATCTTGGCCTTACCCAGCAGGCCCTTGCGGAAAAGCTGGGTGTCTCTTTTGCCACAGTGAACCGGTGGGAGAACGGGCAGACAAGACCTTCCAAGCTTTCATGGAACCAGCTTCGCCACCTTGAAATGATTTTGGCGGAAGAGTCCTCGCCTGTAAGTAAGAATAATGCGGCTTCATCATCACCCGCGATACTCGACTTCACTGCTCCTCCTGAGACCGTCAAGGTTCTCGCCGAAGGTGAGCGTTTATCCTTTGGCCACTTAGCCAATCCAACCTTTGCCACCGAAATCTCCAGGATCGATCCTCTGCCCCACCAGCGTATCGCTGTTTATGATCATATGCTCATGCAGCCACGCCTGCGGTTCCTTTTAGCGGACGACGCAGGCGCCGGGAAGACGATCATGACGGGGCTCTATATCCGTGAGATGGTCTCACGAAGACTTCTTAGGCGAATCCTGATAGTCCCTCCCGCAGGTCTTGTCGGAAACTGGCACAGGGAACTAACTACATTATTTAATTTGCAGTTCAAGATTATCAGTGGTTCTGATGCACGAGTAGGGAATCCTTTTGTTGGGGACGATAGCAACTGGATCATTGTCAGCATTGATACGCTGGCCAGTCAGAGACTTTTCAGCCGGCTCAAGGACCCCTCAGTCGTGCCCTATGATCTTGTTGTGTTTGATGAGGCACACAAGCTTTCGGCAGACCGTGGTTCGGACCTTCGCGTTCGCAAGACCGATCGTTATTGCCTCGCAGAAGCACTCGCAGGGATTCGAGGCCTCCATGAACGCTGGACTCTGGGCTGGAGCGCTCACCACCTTCTTCTGCTAACGGCCACACCTCACATGGGGAAGGACTATCCCTATTATGCGCTTTGGCGGCTCTTTGACTCAGAAGCACTCTCCACGCCTGAGGCCTTCAACGAATTTGCACTTGACCAGCGTCGAACACATTTTATCCGTCGAACCAAAGAGGAAATGGTCCATCTGGACGGGAGCCCCCTTTACCCCAAGCGTATTTCCGATACGCTCGGTTACGATCTGAGTCAGGGAGATATCAGTGAACAGGCTCTTTATGACGAAACGACCGATTACCTCCGGTTCGTCTACAACAAGGCAAGACTTCTTAACCGCGAGGCAGCCCGTCTCGCCATGACCGTTTTCCAGCGGCGACTTGCAAGCTCAACCTACGCGCTACTCCGTTCCTTCGAACGCCGGATCGAGAAGCTGGACAATCTTATCGAAGAGGTGCAGGATGGAAAAATAACTACCGAGCAGATGGTCCTTCTCCAGCAGCGGATTCACGAGGAGGATGATATTTTGGAGACCAAAACAGCCGACGATGAGACCGCCGAGGAAGGCCGGGAAGAAAACGAGCAGGCTGAAGATAAGCTCCTGCAGGGCGTTGTCGCTGCCTCACTCATTGATCTCCTGGCCGAAAAAGAACAGGTCAAAAAGCTCCGCGACCTTGCGAAGAAGGTCTGCGATGTAGGAGCTGAGTCTAAGTTTGAGAAGCTCTCCGAAATCCTAACCGACCCAAAGTACAGAGGAGAAAAACTGATCATCTTCACCGAACACCGCGACACACTGGAATTTCTGGTAAGGCGTCTGGAGGGCATGGGCTACACCGGACAGGTCGCACAGATTCATGGCGGGATGCATTATACCCAGCGTGAAGATGAGGTGGAGCGCTTCCGCAAATCGCCTGAGGAAGGCGGAGCCCGATTTCTTGTCTGCACAGACGCAGCGGGCGAAGGGATCAATCTTCAGTTTTGCTGGATCATGATCAATTATGATGTTCCCTGGAACCCGGCCCGCCTTGAACAGCGAATGGGCCGCATTCATCGCTACCTTCAGAAGCACGATCCCGTAATCATCCTGAACCTCGTCGCGCCCTCAACGCGGGAGGGCAAAGTATTAAAAACCCTCCTCGAAAAACTGGAGAAGATTCGGAAAGAACTTCAATCAGACAAGGTATTTGACTGCATCGGTCGAATCTTTCAGGATGTTTCCATTAAGCAATATATGGAGCTTGCGATTACAGAGGACCCGGACCGCGTGGCCCAAGAGCTCGATGGCCGACTGACTAAGGAACAGGTGCAGGCTCTTGCTGCCCGTGAGCAATCCCTTTATGGAACAGGGGGTGACGTGGGGAAAGAATTGCCCCGCCTTCGCGAGCATGTGGAACGAGAGGTCCATTTCCGTCTATTGCCGGGGTACGTGCGACACTATCTGGAGCAAGCCGCTCCGCTTGTAGACATCGAGATCGAAGGGGATGCCGAGAAAATCTTCTCTTTTCGGCCAAAACGCCTGAGCGCCCTGGACTCGATTCTGCCAGCTCTGGAACTCTACCCCGAGAAGATGCGTGAGCGTCTGTCTGTATCCCGGCCTCTGGACCAGAAGGACGCCATCTGGCTTCGGCCAGGAGAACCGGTTTTTGAGAAGCTCCGTGCGCTTGTCTCCGAACGCCTGACTGATGTGGGCCGCCGAGGAGCAGTCTTTGTGGACCCAACAACAGAAAAGCCCTACCTGTTCCATCTGGCGCTTCTCTCAATCGTACGAAAGGCCGACCCCGAAATACCTGAGCTTTCAAAGGAAGAAACGCTCGAATGCCGGCTGGTAGGTATAAAGCAATACGAAGGCGCAGAAGTGATGCTTTGCCCCATTGAACATCTTCTGCTTCTTAAGGGAGGCTATGGACTGCCACCCTCCGGCCAGCACTTGGCTGTCATTGCTGAAGAGATGAAAGGACAAGCCCTTGCTTTCCTCATCGAACGCATTGGCCGGAAGAAGGCATTGGAACGGGGAAAGCAGCTTCTTGAAAGCATGTCCGAACGGGAGGCTTTCCTCCAGCGGGCGTTTGATTTCCAGGAGGCTGAGCTCGCAATCGCGCGGGCGAAGCATGCTGAAAGGGCAAGATCCGGGAACCGAAAGGCCATGGAAGCGCTGGAAGAGGTTAAAAAACAACAGAAGCAACTTGCCAGTAGAAGAGCCAATGCCCTGGCAGTCATGAGGCGGGAACCGGAGTTGATCATGCCAGGATCAGTCACTTTTATGGCCCACGCACTGGTCGTCCCATCCGCCGATCCGAAGGACATTGAAGAACACGACATTAACGTGGAAATGGCAGCCATGAAGGTAGTGTGGGCGTTTGAAGAAGCCGCTGGGGCTAAAGTCTTAGATGTACATATGCTGGACCTTGCACGGAAGGCTGGCTTGCCGGATAACCCCGGCTTTGATCTACTATCCGTAAGAGATGGGAACGAGAAGCGTGCCATAGAAGTCAAGGGCCGTGCCGCGATGGGCGATGTCGAGGTTTCAGCCAACGAATGGGCCAAGGCCTGTAACATGAGAGACGGATATTGGCTTTACGTCGTTTACGATTGTGCCACACCGAATCCAAGACTGGTCCGTGTTCAGGACCCATTTGGAAATCTTCTGGCAAAAGCGAAGGGAAGCGTTCTAATCAGCGCTAAGGAAATCATGCAGGTTTCAACGGGATAATGGTAGAATGGCGCTTGGCCCAATGAATCCGTAACTATCCACAACCAATCGGGTACGTATCCGCAACTCTGTGCGGTAACATACAAGCACAAAGGGAGGGGTAAATGGAAGATCGAGAACTGGAGACGTTACTAGCCGATCTCGAATCAGATCGGGTTGAACGCAAAGCCTCAGCCGGTGATAGAGACAGAATTCGTCAAGCTATCTGTGCATTTGCAAACGACCTACCCAATTACCAAAAGCCCGGGGTTGTTTTCGTTGGAGCTAATGATAACGGCACGTGTGCCAATCTTCCCATTACTGATGAACTTCTACGAACATTAGCTGATATGCGTTCGGATGGCAATATCACGCCCTTTCCCACAATGACTGTGCAAAAAAAAGTTTTGTCAGGCTGTGAGCTGGCTGTGATAATTGTGGATCCGTCAGATGCCCCTCCTGTTCGCTTCCAAGGACGTGCCTGGATCCGCGTCGGACCACGAAGGGCTATTGCTACAGAGGAAGAGGAGCGTCGCTTGATCGAGAAACGTCGCGCAAGAAATCTCCCTTTTGATATTTGGCCTGCTCCAACGGCTACTCTGGACGATCTGGATTTTGAAATCTTCCGAAGAATATATCTTCCTTCTTCTTTGCCTGCCGAACTTATTGAGCAGAATCAGCGTTCGATTGAATTCCAACTTTCTTCGTTGCGTTTTGCTACGGTGGAACCCCAGCCCAAACCCACCCATTTAGGTATCCTGGTAATAGGTAAAGACCCAAGGCAATATCTTCCGGGAGCTTATATTCAATTCCTGCGGTTCGATGGCTTGGAAGTAACCGATCCAATAAAGGACCAGAAAGAAATAGGTGGTCCGTTGCCGGACTTACTCAGAATGTTGGATGAGATATTTCACGTTCATATATCAGTTGCTTCCAACATAACAGGACAACCGGTGGAAATACGGGAACCGGACTACCCTATTGTGGCCTTGCAGCAACTTGCCAGAAATGGAGTTCTTCATCGCACCTACGAAGGAACGAATGCCCCTGTTCGGATAAACTGGTTTTCTGATAGGATCGAGATTCTAAGCCCCGGGGGACCTTATGGGCAGGTAACCCGTACGAACTTCGGGAATCCCGGTATAACAGATTATCGGAATCCCCATCTGGCTGAGGCGATGAAGAATCTTGGCTATGTTCAACGGTTTGGAGTAGGAATCCCGTTGGCTCGTAAAGAGCTTGCGAAGAACGGTAGCCCTCCACCGGAGTTCATTGTGGAGGATACTTATGTCCTGGTCATCATAAGGAGACGTCCATGAATACTTCAATCATCGGATTTTTCAACACTACCGGAGGAAGTGGTGGAAAAACCTCCACATTATATCATCTGTGTTGGATGTTTGCGGATTTGAGGGTCCGTGTTATAGCGGTTGACTTAGACCCAAAGGCAAATCTGACTGCATCCTTCATCGATGAAGACCGTCTGGAAGCACTTTGGCCCCAAGGAAATCATACAAAAACTATTTTCGGTAGCATCCACCCACTGTTGACGGGCATCGGTGACATAGCAGATCCTTATCTGGAATATATTGAAGACAATTTATCCCTCTTAGTTGGAGACCCTGCACTTTCGGGCTTTGAAGATCAACTCTCAGAGGTGTGGCCGAAATGCATGGATCGTGACGAACGTGCCTTCCGTGTCACTTCCTCCTTTTGGCGAATCATGCAGATAGCAGCAGAATCCCACAAGGCAGATGTGATCCTAATGGACCTTGCTCCAAACCTTGGAGCGATTAACCGTGCAGCCCTCATTGCAGCAAATTATATCGTGATACCTCTTTCTCCAGACTTATTTTCCTTACAAGGTCTTCGAAACCTTGGGCCTAAGTTATGGCGCTGGCGAGAAGAATGGAGAGAGAGACTGGAAAAGAATCCCGTGGAGGAATTGAAGCTTCCCGAAGGAAGAATGCAACCCGTTGGATATATCGTTCTTCAACATTCAGAGCGTTTGGACCGTCCTGTAAAAGCCTATAATCGATGGATTGCTCGCATTCCGGAGGTTTATCGAAGCGATGTTTTAAAGGAATCTGGGGGAGAGAACATTTTAGTTAAATCAGATCCATACTGTCTATCTCTACTAAAGCACTACCGGAGCCTTATGCCAATGGCTCAAGAGGCAAGAAAACCGCTATTTCATCTTAAACCTGCGGATGGAGCTATTGGAACTCATTTTAAGGCGGTCCAGGAGGGCTACAAGGATTTTGAGAAATTAGCCCGAGAGATTGCCAGACGAAGTGGAGTAGTCATTTCATGACTGATATTCCGCGTTTAATTGAACATGCATTTCCGTTGAAACAAACTTCCCTGGACTCCGTCCATGAGAAAAATGTGAGGCATGGGCATATTTCTACGCTTCATATTTGGCCGGCAAGGCGCCCCCTGGCGGCCTGTCGGGCTGCGCTCATTGCTACACTCCTGCCTGATCCTGGTACGCCTGAAAAGCGGAAAGAACTCTGTGAAAAGATTGGTGGTAAGGTCGTCAAAAAGATCGAACGAAAGAAGATGCCCAACGGTCAGATTGTTGAGCGCGAAAAAGAGGTTACCGAGGGAGGCATTCTCCACTGGGGTAGGGAGACAGAAAATAAGGAAATCCTGGATTGGTTCCGGCAGGAAATCAAAAAAGCTTATGGTGGCAGGGCGCCGAAAGTGCTTGACCCCTTTGCGGGTGGAGGTGCGATTCCACTTGAAGCCATGCGGCTTGGCTGCGAGGCAACTGCCATTGACATTAATCCGGTTGCCTGGTTTATCCTTAAGTGCACCCTCGAATACCCCCAGAAACTGGCCGGAAAAACCTGGCCCCTGCCTGAGTTTATTTTGCGAAATGAAACTTTCATGCGCAATTTTTTCACGAAGGCCAAAGTATATACCAAAACGGAGACCGCAAAAGCCCTGGAACGCTTAGGACGTAAACTTAAGGAATGGGAGCAGGGTGCGTTCGATTTTACTTTAGACGACAAAGTGGATATAGAGGCTGATCTTGCCTGGTACGTCCGCGCCTGGGGACAGTGGGTCCTGGACCGTGCCAGAAAGGAGCTGGCCCAGTACTATCCCGTTTATGCCGATTTCGAACCTCTGAAGTTGACCGGCAGAGGCGCTGGTCCTACAAAGCTCTATGAGAAACAGCCCATGCGGATTGTGCCGCTAAAGGAGGATGGTAACCCGGATATTGATGCTTTGAACAAGGAGTTCGGCAACGAATACCTTGCTGACAAGCGAAACCCAAGATGGGTTGTCAAACCCACCGTCGCCTACCTGTGGGCGAGGACGGTGAAGTGTAAGAACTGCCGCGCGACAATATCGCTTCTTAAAACCCGCTGGCTGTGCAAGAAGGATAATAAGCGTGTGCTTCTTACAATGAGTCCAAATCAAGACAAAAGCGGTGTTATATTTGGTGTTGAAAAGGATGTCCCGGTTAAGGGCAGCAACACCGCTCAGCGCCGGGAACACGACAAGAAAAACGGTGCTGGGACCATGTCTCGATCCGGAGCCAAGTGCCCTTGCTGCGAAGCCATAATGACGATGGAAGATATTCGCCTGGAAGGAAAAGCTGGACGACTTCGCACCCTCATGACCGCTGTGGTTGTGGAGGGGCAAAAAGGCAAGGAATATCGCTTGCCTGCCGTGAATGAGGTTCAAATGGCCGAAGAATCGGAGATGGTACTGCCAAGACTGTTCGCCCAGATACCCTTTGGCCTTCCAGAGGAACCACTTCCCAGTAAGGAGGCTTTGGGTTTCCGCGTTCCACTTTACGGGTTCGACCAGTGGAAAAAGCTTTTCACGCCCAGGCAGCTTTTGTCACTAGGGACATTTGTGAAGTGGACAAGGGAGGCGAGAGATGAGTTGACTAAAATGGATTATGTGTCTGAGTTGAAAGAGGCAATCGCATGCTATTTGAATATCCAGAATGATAAAGTTGCTGATTACAATTCGATGGTCTGCGTATGGCATATTTCCAGAGAATTGATCGGTCATACGTTTACCCGTTTTGCATTGCCCATTACTTGGGATTTCACCGAACTCGCCGTAACTAATGATGTTGGTGGTGCCTTTTCCGCCCAGCTTGATTGGGTGTCACGATATTTAGACCACGCCCTCATCGCTGTGGAGAGTGCTGAAAGGCCAGTGGTACAGCATAAATCCGCCATTGAAATTGGCTCGGGCGATTATGATGCCGTGGTGACGGATCCACCGTATTACGATGCGATACCTTACTCTGATCTGATGGATTTCTTCTACGTGTGGCTTAGGCGGGCAATAAACGGTCTTTCGCCAGGATTGGATTCTACTTTCGAGGAACTGCTTTCACCCAAATGGAATCATGATCTGAGAGACGGGGAACTCATTGATGATGCAAGTCGTCACGATGGAGATAAGGTTAAGTCGAAAGCCGTTTACGAGGACGGCATGGCCCGTGTATTCCATGCTTGCCACAACGTCCTCAAAACCGAGGGCAAGCTGGTTGTCGTCTTTGCAAACAAACAACCCGATGCTTGGGAGACCCTTGTCTCAGCCCTTATTAGATCTGGTTTTGTCGTTGATGGCAGTTGGCCAATTCAAACAGAAATGAACACCAGAATGCGAGCCAAGGCTTCAGCTGCGCTCGCCTCTTCCGTCTGGCTCGTCTGTAAGAAGCGTCCTATTACTGCCCGGCATGGGTGGGATAATCAAGTTCTGGAAGAGATGCGAGAGAACATTCACGGGAGGCTTAGGGAGTTTTGGGATGCTGGGATTCGGGGACCGGATTTTGTCTGGGCAGCCACCGGGCCTGCACTTGAAGCTTACAGCAAGCATCCTGTCGTGAAGAAGGCAAATGATCCAGGTCAGATTATGACTGTCTCTGAATTTCTCACTCATGTTAGGCGCATCGTCGTGGACTTCGTAGTCGGTCGGGTCCTCTCAGGCGATGGATCTGAAGCCCCGGAGGAGGCTGCTGTTGACAGGCTTGACGAGGCGACTTGTTATTATCTCCTTCATCGCCACGATTTTGGCTTAGATGACGCACCCGCAGGAGCGTGTATTCTTTACGCTATTTCATGTGGTATCTCCGACAGAGAACTCGCTGCCACATGGGACCTCATAAACTTCACAAAAGGGAAGTCAAACGATGAGAACGGGGAGGAAGAGGAGGAGTTGGAGGCCGGGGATTCGGACTTGCCCGACGAAGCCCCGGAGGGGTCTGGGAGTAAAGTGAAACTTAAGACCTGGGTGCAGCGAAAGCGCCAGTCTCTCGGTTATGAAGCCCCCGGAGGCAAGCCCATTCCGCTTATCGACCGTGTTCACTGCCTCATGCATCTATGGAAGGGGGGCGATCTCCACAAGGTAGACGAATACCTCGATGAGAATGGGCTGAGGGGACAGGAGCTTTTCAGGCGACTTCTCCAATCCATCATAGAGCTATCGCCCCACGGGAGTGAGGAGCGGTCACTTCTGGAGTCCATCAGCAATCACATCCAAACCCGCGGCGCAGTGAAGGATAGTGGGCAGAGGGATCTTTTTGGAGGAGAGGATGCTTAGAAAGAATGTAGGAATGATTGACAGACCGGTGGATTTTAACCGACTTGTAACACTGATCGAGGCCGCACATGACCATCTTTGGCGCCGCGCTGCCGAAGCAGTGAATCAAGCTCTGGTGATTCGGAACTGGCTTATCGGCGGCTACATCGTCGAGTACGAACAACATGGAAAGGACCGAGCAAAGTACGGCGATAGGCTCATTCGGACATTGGCCGGCACGTTCACGAAAAAGGGCATGAAAGGTTTTTCTTACCGTTCATTGGAATTATTCAAGAAGTTTTACCAGTCCTACCAAGACATTGTGCAGACAGTGTCTGCAGATTCGGCGATAGCCGATATCCGAAAATCTGAAATTGTGCAGACAGTGTCTGCACAATTGATGACCACCCCGGATTCCTCCATTCCTGAAAGCCTCGCCGAAATTCTTTCGGGGCGGTTTAAGCTCACTTGGTCACATTACGTTTTCCTGATCCAGATTGACAATGATGAAGAACGGCGGTTCTACGAAATCGAATCGGCAGGGCAACGATGGTCATTTCGAGAAATGAAGCGGCAGTTCGATTCCTCGCTATACGAGAGATTGGCATTAAGCCGCAACAGGGACAAAGTGCGGAGTCTCGGTGCCAGAGGCCATGTGATCGTGGATTCATCCGATGTCGTTAAAGATCCCTATGTGCTCGAGTTTCTTGGCCTGCCAGAGCATCCTGCCTATTCGGAAACCGATTTGGAGAGGGCTATAATAAACAAGATCGAGCAATTTCTCCTTGAACTTGGGAAAGGCTTTCTCTTCGAAGCGCGGCAAAAGAGGATTACGTTCGACGAGGAACATTACTTTGTGGATCTCGTTTTTTATAATCGTTTGCTTCGTTGCTATGTTCTCGTGGACCTCAAAATTGGAAAGCTCACACATCAGGACCTGGGTCAGATGCAGATGTATGTGAATTACTTCGACCGTCATATAAAGCTGGACGACGAGAATCCTACTATTGGGATTCTGATCTGCAAGACCAAGAATGACGCCCTTGTTGAGATGACACTTCCCAAGGGGAATCGTACGGTTTTCGCCAGTCGCTATCAACTCTACCTGCCAAGCAAGGCTGAGTTGCGACGCCAATTGCGGGCATTCATTACCGGAGTAAAAGAATGCAATTGAGGCTGTGTCAAAAAAGCAGGGAGATGCCCGACAACGTCGGGCAAATTGGAAGCCGAGGGTTTTTTGACGCTAACGGAAAAAAGCGAGGGGGGATAACAGCAGACACTGTCTGCGGAAACTGAAACAACGTAGCGTGCTTTGGCGGCACGCATGTCTCAAAAAGGAGAATGACTATGGCTAAACTTCCCTGGAAACCATGGCACGAGGTAGTGAAGCTCCGCGATGATCTCAGGTCCGGAGAGTTACCGCTTCATATATTCGCCGCTGACCTTTATGAAGTCATGATGCAGCGAGGCAAACGGCCAGTATATGAAAACCCGCGCGAGTTCTTCGCCTTAACCTTTCCTACGTACAACCTGCGCCAGTTGGTAAGGGACGCGGTACTTCGGCTTGCAGGAAAGAATGATAAGGCTGTGCGGCAACTCGAACTCACCTATGGAGGCGGAAAGACTCATACTTTAATCACGCTCCGACATCTCGTGCACGACCCGGATAAATTGCCTAATCTTCCATCCGTGGCCGAGTTCATTCAAGAAATTGGCCAAAAACCCCCCAAGTGCCGTGTAGTGGGTCTTTGTTTCGATAAGCTCGATGTTGAGAAGGGAATGGAGGTTTTGTCACCTGCTGGCAAGGGTCGAGCCCTTAAAAATCCCTGGAGTGTTCTGGCTTACCAGATAGCCGGAGATGAAGGTCTGAAGCTCCTCCACGCAGGCAACAAGGCAGAGGAACGTGATTCGGCACCTGCTGAGAACCTTCTTTCGGAGCTCCTGGAGATCCCGGTCAAGGACGGATTAGGGACGCTCATCCTCATCGACGAGGTGCTGATGTATGCACGGGAGAAAGTCACTCACGATCCAGGTTGGAGGGTCCACCTTGCAAACTTTTTCCAGTACCTCACGCAGGCGGCAGTGAAGGTTGATCGATGCTGCCTGGTTGCGTCACTTCTGGCAACCGATCCACGCAAAAGCGACACGCTGGGCCGTGAGATTCAGGCAGAGCTATATGATATCTTCCAGCGCCAGCGTGAAGAGGCAGTAGAGCCGGTTGTCAAAGAAGACATTGCGCAAGTCTT
>Ga0315274_10013666_pt1 | contig 11555 bp, 8 predicted proteins | sample YL17G02_20_MG_FD_203700 | JGI IMG/M metagenome (GOLD analysis project Ga0315274, IMG submission 203700) | Sediment microbial communities from Yellowstone Lake, YNP, Wyoming, USA - YL17G02_20 | ecosystem: Environmental > Aquatic > Freshwater > Lake > Sediment | place: USA: Wyoming | collected...
TGGACACGAGGTCGTCGGTATTGACTGCCTCACCGACTACTACTCCCCGGAGATCAAGAGGGCGAATCTGCGGAATGCCTCCAGTTCCCCGAAGTTCAGGTTCGTCGAGGCTGATCTGCTCGATGCGGACCTTCGCGGTCTCGTCGGCGAAGCGGACTGGATCTTTCACCAGGCGGCGCAGCCGGGCGTCAGGATGAGCTGGGGCTCGCGCTTCGATATCTACGTTCGAAACAACATTCTGGTGACGCAGCGGCTCCTGGAAACCGCCAAGGGATCCGGCATCCGCCGGGTCGTGTACGCCTCCTCTTCCTCCGTGTACGGCGACTCGCCTGAACTGCCGCTCAGAGAGACGGCGCGGCCTCAGCCGGTATCGCCCTACGGGGTTACGAAGCTGGCCGCGGAACACCTCTGCTACCTCTATTACGCGAACTACGGCGTCCCTACCGTAAGCCTGCGTTACTTTACCGTGTATGGTCCGCGCCAGCGCCCGGACATGGGATTCCACCAGTTCATCAAATCCGCTCTGCTCGGCGGGGAGATCGTCATCTACGGCGACGGCGAGCAGACTCGCGACTTCACCTACATCTCCGATGCGGTTGAGGCGAACATCCTCGCCGCCGACTCCGAGAAGGCCCCGGGGCGCGTCTTCAACATCGGCGGCGGTTCGAGGATCAGCGTGAACGGCGTGCTGGATATCCTGAGGGACCTCGTCGGTGACTTGAACGTCCGTCATGCCGAGGAGCAGAAGGGGGACGTCCGTCACACGATGTCGGACACCACAGCCGCTCGCGAAGCCCTCGGCTATTCGCCGAAAGTCAGCATCCGCGACGGACTCGCACGCGAGGTCGAGTGGATGAAGGACCTGCTCGGCCTGGCGACGTAGGCGATTTCGTTCAGCAGGCGGCCCTGCAGTCGTATTCGGACCCCGATTGCTCGAGCGCAGCTTTCCAGGCGAATCTACGTCGCCGGATGCGCTTGCTTAGTCACCTGCCGCGTTGTCTATTCCGGGTACTCTTCACCCGGATCGCGTGACTCGACAGTGGGCGATATAAATCGAGGGTTGGAGGTTTTCAGCGGAAACTGTTAATATGTAGATGTGTCCTAACGGAACTTTTTCGTCCGCCATAGGTTCACAATAGTAGGAGTGGCGGCATATCGCAGTTTCGATGGAGGGGGTGAGGTGGTTGTCGGTTGTCTTCGTGGTAGTCCCTGCGGTGGTGGCAAGCTGGCCGGTTCTCTGCGGAGCGATCGCCGGAGCCGCGGGAGTGCTCGGATACAAGGCGCTCAACGTGGGAAAAAGTCTGGCCGTCGAGAAGCCGTCAGACACCTGGATAGAGATCTCACTGGAGGGGAGCGAGGTCGTTGCCGATGCTATGAAGAGAGAAAGCGAGTTCGTGATAGGAAAGGATGACGTGACGGCGACGTTCTCTCGGTCGGCCGATGGTCGCTGCACGGTCCACGTATCAGGACTCAATAAAACCAGTGACGAGCTCACCGCCATCGGGCGCGAACTCCTGAACCAAGTCACTCAGCAGTACGCGTACAACAGGGTGGTCTCGGAGATGAAGAATCAAGGGTTTTCCATCACGAACGAGGAAATAACAGCTGACCGAACTATCAGGGTCAACGTCTGCAAGTACGTGTAGAAGGGACCTGATTTGGGCAGATTCGATCACCTCGAGATGGGTGACTGGCGGCCGGAGCTCCCGGACGAAGAGCCCGTGGAGGAAGGCCTCATTGACCAGAATTACTATCTGGACAAGGCATGTCGGGCGTTCGCGGATGAGGACTACGAGCGCGCGCTCACCTACTACTCCAGGGCGCTGCAGTACGACATAAACCTGGAAGAGGCGTGGCTCGGCCAGCTCCGATGCCTGATCGAGCTGCAGGAGCTGCAGGAGGCGATCATCTGGTCGGACCGCGCCCTCGAACGCTTCCCGAAGTCGGCTCAAATCCTGGCCGCCAGAGGGGTCGCAGAGGCACGGCTCGGCAGAATCATCGCGGCCATGGGATACTCCGACGCCGCCTTCGCTTCGACGCAGAAAAGCACAGCCTACATGTGGGTTGCGAGAGGCGAGGTGCTCATTCCCGCGAACATCGGGAATGCCAAAGCCTGTTTTTCCAAGGCCATCGAGATGTCTCCGGAGGACTGGGCCATACGAGCGTGGATCGCGCGTGCCTACTTGATCCATCGCTGCCACTACCAGGCGCTGGAGCATCTCAGGCAGGCCGTGCGTTTTGAGCCTGAGCGTGTTATCTGCTGGTACTGGATCGGCAAGTGCTGCGAGATGCTGGGTGAGATCCAGGAAGCGAAGCGTGCCTATGGTCGAGCCATCGCAGTTCAGCCCAGTTTTTCGAGGGCCAGGGATGCCTTGCGCCAACTGGGAAGGAGAGGCCTGGCCGCGAAGATTGCCGATGCGTTCAAGCGCTTGTTCGGGCGCAGACAGGTCAGCGAGGGATAAGCTTGGCGAAGAAACATGAATTGGAGATCGAGATAAGTGCCACCGGTGAAGTGCAGGTCCGAGTCAAGGGGGCCAAGGGCAAGCAGTGCCTCAACTACGTGCAGCTCTTCAGCACGGTAGGGAAGGTGACCGACCGGCAGTTGACCGGCGAATACTACGAGCCCGAGCCCGACGTGAGAATCACCGACCAGACCCGCACGCGGTTCAGCCGATGAGTGAGGGTGCCCCATGCAATGCCCGAGCTGCGGTTTCGAGAATATCCCGGGCAGCGAGCAGTGTTGCGTCTGCTCGGCGCTGCTTTCCTCCAGGCAGAGTGGGGAGACCGTATTCCCGCCGCGCGCCAGGGATCGCTCGTTCTGGCAGCGTGTGAGATGGTCATTGACCACCAGCGTGGGCTTTACGCGCGCGGTCGGGCGCCTGCAGGCACTTCGCCGAAGCCTGCCCAATGTCGAGTTCCGCCGCCGCTTGTCCGCGGCTCGGCCGCAGGTCAACCTTCGTGAGGCAGGGCTCCTTCTCTTGTCGGTTATCCCGGGTCTCGGGCATGTCTACGTGGTCGGCGACGTGCGCCGCGGACGCCGGATCCTTCTGGGTTCGCTGGGGGCACTGGTTCTCGCCATGGTCGCGTACAGGACGATCCTCGCCGACGTCCTGGTGTACGGCATCATTGCACTCTCGATGTTCTGCGTCTTCGTGGTCGCCGATCGGCTGAGGGAGATCAGGGGCGAAGAGGCGCAGTTCGTCAGGCGTGTGGGAATCGCGCTTCTGGTGCTGGCGGTGTACCTTGGGTCTTACGTGCTCTTGAGGTCAGTGCTTTCCTCAAGGATGATGGTGGTGCGCATAGAAGCCGAGCCGTGGTCGGAGGTGGTATCTGCCGGCGACAGTCTGCTCTTGACCAGACATGACATCTACCGTCGTGGGGATATTGTCGCAGGAGCCGGCTACTGGCAGCACTATCAGGTGCCGAACGTAGGTCCGATCATCGGCGTGCCCGGCGATCGGATCGAGGTCGCGGATCGTGTCTACGTCAACGGGATGCCGACCGGGGCGCGCCCGCGACACGTGGAGTCAAGTCCTTCGGCGGAGGTTACGCTCGCCGAGGACGAATACTGGCTGATGCCCGGCCTGAATATCAATCAGGTCGTGAACCGTGAGATGGTAGCATCGGCAGGTGTGATACAGGATTACAACGTGTGGGGCAGGGCAGTTGCGGTAGTCGGTCCGCCGGGTCATCGGCGGTGGCTGAGCCGTGTGCCCTTGATGGGGGAGTAGGAGAACCATGGAACTTCTGGACCTGTTAAAGCTCGCAACTCAGAAAGGGGCGTCCGATCTTCACCTCATGGCAGGCGTGCCGCCGGTGCTCAGGGTCTACGGGGAGATAATAGTCACCGATTTCGACCCGCTGACTCCCGCCCAGGCCGAGGAATTGATCCTTCGCGATCTGCCGCCGGAGAAGAAGCAGGTGCTTGAACAGGAGCTGCAGCTCTGCTACTCGCTCAAGGTTCCGGAGGTCGGCTACTTCCGGGTAGCCATATACTACGAGCAGGGCGCGGTCGGCGCATCCATAAGAGTCGGGATGCTCGACATTCGCACTCCGGAGGAACTCGGATTGCCCCCGGTTGTCACCGAGTTGACAAGAGGGCCCTCAGGTTTGATACTTGTCACCGGCCCCACGGGGTCGGGGAAAACGACCACTTTGAACTCGCTGATAGACGTGATAAACCGGGACCGCCGCTGCAAGATCATCATGGTGGAAGACCCGATAGAGTATATCCACACGAACAAACGGAGCATCATCGTCCAGCAGGAGGTTTACACCGACACAAAGTCGTTCAGCCGCGCCCTCGTTCACATTCTCCGGCAGGATCCCAATGTCATTGGTGTCGGCGAGATGAGGGATTTGGAGACCATTTCAACCGCGCTGACTGCAGCAGAGACCGGGCATCTCGTGATAAGCACGCTGCACACGCCGGACGCGCCGCAGACGGTTGATCGGATCATTGACGTGTTCCCCGCGGAACAGCAGACCCAGATAAGAATGCAGCTTGCCAATTCGCTCGAAGCGGTGATATCCCAGCAGCTCCTGCCGAGGGTTGATACTGAGGGCCGCGTGCTGGCGTGTGAGGTCATGATAGCCAATCCGGCAGTGCGAAACATCATCCGCGAGAACAAGGTGCAGTCACTGCACAACGTCATTCTTACCGGGCAGCGCGAGGGCATGCAGACCATGGACTCCTGTCTCAAGGACCTCTACCAGCGGGGCATCATAACTTATGACACCGCCGTAACTAGAGCTGCGTCCCCGGAGGATCTGCGACCGGCCGCTGACGAGGCAGCCGCTCCTACAAGAAATGGACCTGGGAAACTACGGATCAGTCGCTAGGGGCAGGAGATCGCCGGCGTATCTCCGAAGTGCTCGGCGCCGGCTCGGCTCGGTGAACCTGGCAGAACTCAGCACTGAGGCGTGCTGGGCGATTCACGATGAGGTTCCGACTCCAGGCAGGTCAGGTCCGTCGCTGCTCGATCTGAAAATCGAGGTGGCGGAGAGGATGCTCCGGGAGTGCTGCTTGTGCGAGCGGCGATGCGGAGTGAACCGGGCCGGCGGGGAGACGGGCTTCTGCGGAGTGGGCCCGAACAGCCACTACTTCTTCGAGCAGACGCTCTGGGGTGAAGAGGCTCCCCTCATACCCTCCCACCAAGTCTACTTCTCCGGCTGCAATATGCGCTGCAAGTTCTGCTACTCCTGGGAGTCAATCCTCGATCCCGCGCGCGGGAAGCTGTTGGCTCCGGAGGAGTTCGCTGATCTCATAGACTTTCGCCGGGCGGAGGGAGCGGCGAACCTGAACCTCATCGGCGGCGAGCCCACCGTCCACCTTCCGAACATCCTGAAGGCGCTCAGACTGGTGAGATGTCCCACGGCCGTCGTGTGGAACTCGAACTTCTTCATGTCTGAGGAGACGATGCGCCTGCTGGATGGAATTGTGGATCTCTATCTCGGCGATTTTCGTTTCGGAAATGATCGGTGTGCATCTCGTCTCGCAGGTACTGACAGGTATTTCGCGACGGCAGCGCGAAACTTCAAGGTGGCGGCCGCATCGGGAGACCTTATAATTCGGCATCTGCTTCTTCCGGGTCACATCGAGTGCTGTCTGCGTCCGATCGCGGAGTGGGTGGCCGAGAATCTCCCTGATATGCCGTTCAACCTTATGTTCCAGTACACGCCGTTCTTCGAGGCGCCGAACGATCCGGTCCTCTGCAGGTCGCTCACTGCGGAGGAGGAAGTTGAGGCCGCAAAGCTGGTTGCGTCCCTGGGGCTGAACACCAGGCGGTGGAACCGGCCGCTGCGCCGAAAACAGGAGGCGCGTCCCGTCGGCAGCGGCGAGATCAGTACAACGATCACGATCCAGCCCGACGGTCGGGTTTCTATCATGCACCTGCACGGGGACCTGCGAGACCTGGTGGCGGCGCTCAAGGGTGGAGGAGAAGAATGACGGATAAACTCAGACGGGTGACTACCGACGTAATCGAGGAGATCGAAGTCCTCATAAGGGCCAGGTATCCGGTGATCTACGTGGTCACCTGGGAGGAGACCCGGGTGGAGGACGAGATCGCCGACATCGCCCGCAGGCGCGAGAAGAAGGTGTTCACATGGTCCACCTGCCGCGGCATAGCGCCTTATGGGACGTCGCCGCAGTCCAGGCAGAGCGTTGATGAGAAAACCCGTGATCCCGCGAACGCTCTCAACCAGGTCCTGGAGCTGATAGACCCTGCCGTCTTTATCTTCAAGGACTTCCATCCGTTCTTCACTGAGCCTTCTGTCGTTCGCAAGGTGCGCGAGGTCGCCCTATACCTGAAGAACAGCTACAAGACGCTGATACTCATCTCGCCCACGCTCAGACTTCCCATGGAGTTGGAGAAGGAGGTCGTCGTAGTTGACTTCGATCTGCCGGACCGCGAGGAGATCGGCGAGCTGCTCGACCGCACGATCGCCCAGATGAAGCAGAACGCGGGTTTGAACATCCGGCTTACGCCCGCAGCAAGGCAGGCAATAGTCAACGCGGCCCTGGGTCTCACGATCAACGAGGCGGAGAACGTTTTTGCCAAGACCCTCGTGAAAACCGGCGGCCTCTCGGAAAAGGATGTTCCCATCATTCTCTCCGAGAAGGAGCAGATCATCCGCAAGTCGGGCATGCTGGAGTACTATCGGGCGTCGGAGGCATTTGAAAACGTGGGAGGCATGGCGCAGCTCAAGGACTGGCTTCGCAAGCGAAGCTCGGCGTTCTCCGACGAAGCGAGGAAGTTCGGCCTCCCCTCTCCGAAAGGCGTGCTCCTGATAGGCGTCCAGGGCTGCGGGAAAAGCCTGTGCGCGAAGGCCCTGGCCTCGCAGTGGCGCGTGCCTCTACTGCGGCTCGACCTCGGACGCGTGTTCTCCAGCCTCGTCGGATCGTCTGAGGAGAACGTTCGTCAGGCGATACGCATCGGGGAATCCGTCGCGCCGGCCATCCTCTGGATCGACGAGATCGAGAAGGCATTCGCGGGTACTCAGAGCTCCGCCTTTTCGGATGCGGGCACGACTTCAAGGGTCTTCGGCACGTTCATCACCTGGCTTCAGGAGAAGACGGCGCCCGTGTTTGTGGTTGCCACCGCGAACAACATCTCCCAGCTTCCGCCCGAGCTTTTGCGCAAGGGCCGGTTCGACGACATATTCTTCGTTGACCTGCCCGATCCGTCCGAGCGGGCCGAGATCTTCAGAATCCACATTGCGAAGCGAGGCCGGAATCCCGAGGACTTCGATCGCGAGAAGCTGGCCGACGAATCCGAGGGGTTCAGCGGCGCGGAGATCGAGGAGGCAGTAGTGTCCGCGCTCTTCGATGTGTTCGACAAGGGGCAGGAACTGTCAACCGAGGCCATTCTGGACAGCCTGAAGTCAACGGTTCCTCTCTCCAGGACGATGAAGGAGGAGATTGACGGGCTTCGAGAGTGGGCGCGTGATCGCGCGCGGCCGGCCAGCCATAAGCAGACCTTCGCCGCCATGTCCGGCCGGCAGATAGAGCTATGAGATCCGCGAACCGGGGCAGGGGCGGCAGGCCGATGCTGGCCGTCACTATGGGCGATCCGGCGGGTATCGGCCCGGAGGTCGTGCTCGGCGCGCTCAAGAGCAAGACCGTGTACGAGCGCGCGGTCCCGGTCGTCATCGGAAACCTGGCCGTTCTCAGGCGGTGTGCCGAGACTGTCGGGATGGATATCCGCCTCGAAGCAGTGGACGGACCGGAGCGCGCCCGCGGTGAGCCCGGCCTTGTGGAAGTAACTGACATCGCCGTGCCCGGAATCGAGAGCGTGGCGCCGGGGAAGGTACAGGCAGTCGGCGGCGTGGCGGCGGATGCCTTCATCCGAAGGGCCTGTGAACTCGCGCTGGAAGGACGGATTGATGCTATCTGCACCGCTCCGATCAGCAAGGAATCGCTTCGAGCCGCCGGCATCCGGGAGATCGGACATACGGAGCTGCTGGCGAAGTACCTGAACTCGCCGGATCCGCTCACCCTCTTCGTCACGGAGAACATGCGCATCTTCTTCCTGTCACGTCATCTCTCCCTTCGCGAGGCGATTGACTACCTCACCGAAGATCGGCTCCTCGCGATGATCCGCCGGGTGAACGCCGTCATGAAGGGCCTGGGCTTTCTCCGACCCCGGATCGCCGTCGCCGCGCTGAATCCTCACGCCAGCGATGGCGGGCAGTTCGGCGATGAGGAAGCGAAGATCATATCCCCGGCGGTCAACCGCGCCCGAAACGAGAGGATTGATGTGACCGGCCCGATAGGTGCGGACTCCGTCTTTCACCAGGCGCTCGAAGGTCGGTTCGACTGCGTGATTTCCCTCTACCACGACCAAGGCCACATTGCCGCGAAGACCCGTGACTTCTTCCGCACCGTTACGGCCACGCTCGGGCTGCCGGTCCTGCGGACCTCGGTTGATCACGGCACCGGTTTCGACATCGCCTGGCAGGGGAAGGCGAGCAGTATCAGCATGGAGGCGGCGATCCTGGCGGCGTGCGATCTCTTGGCTGGAGCCGTGTGACGCCGCGCGGGCAGGCGGGATTCGGACGCACGTGTGGCAACCTGGTAATTCTACCTGTAATTTGTAGAGCACTTTACCTGCCGGCTTCTCTATGGTAGAATGGACGCGGATTATTTGCGAACGGCCGTCCTTTCCTGCCCCTGCGGTTAAAACCACGGCTACGAATGCACGAAGTCCCCCTACGGGGACTATATCCACAGTGTCCGGAGGGACACTTCGTGCCTACGTTGCCGTGAATTCATTCGCACGGGGAGGAAGCACTCTGTGTCAACATTACGCTCCTCATGAATAATGCAGGTGGAATGCCGAATGGAGGTATCCTGTGGTACATGCTCGCCCGGCCGCTGAGGGGCGCCTGATCGTCACACTCCTGTTCGCGTTCACAGTCCTCGGGACGTTTCCGGTCTTTGCCGCGGAAACTCCTTACCTTTACGGCATACACGACCACGATCCGGTGCCCGGCGAATACCTGAGCCACATCAAGAGCGTGGTCTCGGGCGGATGGGTCACGTCTACGGTTGCCGTCGGGCACGATCCGTCCGATCAGGGCAGCGTTGATTTCTCATGGTTTCCCGGCCAGGGCCACACGGTGATCTGCAGGATAAACAACGGCTACTTCCCGAACGGGACGATTCCGCTGCCGGCGGATTATGCCAACTTCGCGCAGCGGTGTGCGAACTTCGTCAAGAACTCGCAGGGATGCGAAATCTGGGTGATCGGCAACGAGACGAACATCGCCGGGGAATGGCCTGCTTCCGGCACTCACCTGTCATACGTGTCGCCGCAGAGCTATGCCGATTGTTTCCGCCAGTGCTACGATGCCATCAAGGCTGTCAGGCCGACTCACAAGGTGATCCCTCAGGCTCTCGCGCCGTGGAGCGGACCATGGGGGCCGGGCACCATAGGTGGTTACACCCACGATGGCAATCCACTGAACTGGGTTGACTACATGAACCAGATGCTCACCACCATCAAGAGCTCCGGCGGCATTGATGGCATAGCCGTGCACGTCGGCTCCCGAGGATACGCATACGCCGACATCCACAGTACGACCCAGGTGAACGCCGGCGGCAAGTCCCTGTACTGGAGCTTCTACGTCTACAAGGACTGGGTTGACTACGGGATCCCGCAGGACCTTTACCATCTGCCGCTCTACATCACGGAGTCCAACGGATACTACTACTGGAAGGGCGGGCACCCGGAGAATCCGTCCAAGCACTACCTGGGCGGATGGATGCAGGAAGTTTACGCGGAGATAGACCGCTACAATCGCGAAGTCGCAATTCCTCAGGGGAAGCCGGTGTTTCGCTGCCTGAACACGTATCGCTGGTGCGCGTGGTGCGACGGCTGGAACATAGACGGCGGCGATAACCCGTATAAGGGTCTGATCCTGAGCGACCTGGACGCGGCTCTGGCGTTCCGGTACACCTGGCCCCAATCGGGGGCAGGCCCATCCGCGTGGTCGGATGACTTCAACGACGGCGTCCTCGACGAGAGTGCTCCGGAGCCTCAGTGGGGGTTCGGCCAGACGGACGGCGGCGCCGTCCAGGAAACGGGCGGCTATTTGAAACTCACAGGTACGACCGGCAGTGCGTCAACCGCTCACGTCAACAACAAGAATTACCTGCTGTACGACAATTTCACGATCCGCGCAAAGGTCTACCTGGCGAACTCCGGAGCGACCACGCCCGGCGAGTCGAATGCTGAGATTCGGTTCCGAGCGAATTCGAGCGGAATCGGCTACAGCCTGTCGTTCAAGGCGGGCGATTTTCCCAGCGTGATCAACCTCCGCCGGAGCGATACGTGGGAGGTCATCCAGGGAAAGCAGGTCAATTACGATCTGCCGAGCGGGACGACTCTCTACGTTACCATCGAGTGCGACGGAACCGCCATCAAGATCAAAGTAGGCACCACGGATGGCGGGAGCGAAGTCGTGAACTGGGATCTCACCGACAGCACGTTCGCGTCGAGGGGATGCTTCTGGCTGTTTAACTACCACATGCTGGATTGCAGGTGGGATTACTTCAACTGCGAGCCGAAGGCGACCGGCATTCAGGGGATCGTTTATGATTCTCTTGGCAACCGGATGGCCGGCGCGACGGTCAGTACCAGTACAGGCGGATATTCCACAACGTCGAATCCGGATGGGACGTACGCGATCACGGGGATGAGCCCCGGTACCTACACAGCGTCCGCCTCCAAGATCAATTACACAACGCACACTGTGGAGGGCATCAGCGTCGTCGCAAACCACACGACGACCGTTGACTTCACGCTCGTGGACGCGACTCCGCCGCCGCCGCCGGTGGTTGTGGATGAGGGAGACTATCAGACTAAGGCGGACAGCATGACGTTCTTGTGGACCTGCTCTGATCCGGAATCGGGCATCTACGGGTACAGGTGTGCGATCACCAGCACCACTTCGCCGCTCGATCTGATTCCCGGAGGAGAGTGGATCTTCGTTGGGACGGAGACAACTCACACAAGGACAGGCCTGTCCCTTGAGAACGGCCAGACCTACTACGCGATGGTGCGGGCCAAGAACTTCGCAAACAAGATAAGCGGGACCGGGATAACTGACGGAATCAAGCTTGCGAAAGGCATGGCGAGCGTAGCGCTTGCGAGGGCCGAACCGAACGGGCTGATGGTCGCGCTCGAAGACAGGCCTGTCACCGCGAGCTTCGGCGACTGCATCTACATAGAGGATCCTGACGGGACGAGCGGCATAAAGGTTGCCGCCACCGGGATAGGCGAAGGATCGCTTGTGGACATGGCCGGATTCCTTTCCACCGTGAACGGCGAGCGCGAGATTTCGGGCTATTCGGTCAGGGCCGATACCACGGGCGACGTCCCGGACCCTCTCGCTATGGTGAATAAGGCCCTTGGCGGCGCTCAGCTCAACGCGTATACGCCCGGGATCACTGGCGGCGTAGGACTGCACAACATAGGGCTGCTCGTGACCACCTGGGGCAGAGTATCCGAGAGTGGGAGCGGGTACTTCGTGATCTCCGACGGCTCGCT
>Ga0315274_10013671_pt1 | contig 11552 bp, 11 predicted proteins | sample YL17G02_20_MG_FD_203700 | JGI IMG/M metagenome (GOLD analysis project Ga0315274, IMG submission 203700) | Sediment microbial communities from Yellowstone Lake, YNP, Wyoming, USA - YL17G02_20 | ecosystem: Environmental > Aquatic > Freshwater > Lake > Sediment | place: USA: Wyoming | collected...
CGTACCACGCGCCGAATTTGGTCACTGCCACAGGTCGGACAAGTCTTGATTTGAAGTTTGTCGCTCATGGTCATATCGCTTTTTTTGACGAGATAAGAAAGCAATAGGTTTCGATACCCGCTTCTTGAACCAGTTTTCCTTTGCTGTAAATCATCACGCCTTCGAGATTGGTACTTTGAATAATGTGCAAATACTCTCTGGTTTGTTTTCGATAGGGGCTTGTGGAGCGGATGGTTTAATAAATTGCAACGGCATTAACGATAGACTCGACAATATCCAATTCGGTTAAACCATTGGCTTCCAATTCCAAACTGGCTTTTTCACTGAAGGCATAATGCCCAGCAAGGATGGCTCTTTTGATGCGTACAAGGGTATCGCTCATATTTCAAGTATAGCACAATGAGCGTACTTCGAATTTGAAACCTTGTTATGCAAGACAGCCGTCAAACGGTTTGGCTTCGCGAAGCAAGCCCGCAGGGCGTACCCTGCCGCGCAGCGCCCTGGAAGGGTGGGTCCCCGGAGCGCAGCATAGGGGGCAGCCTGTCCTGGACGGACAGTCCAGGGCGGCAGCGGTGGGCGGGATTCGGCGGGGGGAAAGAATGCGCAATCAAGGACCACTGTTCGTCGGTGAGGTCCATGGGATTATTAAATTAATTTTGAGTAAAAAAAACGAGGAACGAATGAAAACGAATAGGCTCGAAGAACTGTAAGTAAGGGTGATGTTGAAATAGGAAGAGGAGGTGGTAGATAGAGTGACACAGCATAATTATAGCACAGCCGTTCTGTTTTACCAGAGGCAAAAATAGGGAAACCCCAGGATTGTGTAACCCTAAAAACACCCTTGATAAAAAGAATATATGTTCTATAATGAACGTGCAAAGCGAGATGGCGATCTCTGGTCGTAATTTAGAGGGAGAAAGGAATTTCGAATGGCAGGAAAACGCGGGGCACCGTATGGCAACGTCAATACATGGAAGCACAGCAGATAAAGCTACAACAAGAGGCTGAAGGAGATTGAGGCAGTGGATATAGAACGAAGATGACCTGAGGGAGGAGATCACCTTGCAGCGAGAGATCATCCGGCAGTTGTTGGAGTACTCTGGAGAAGAACCTAACCCAGAGAGGGTGATCGAGAGGGGGAGAGGCAGTGGGGAGGAAAAGGTCAGGGCTGTATTGGAGGAAGAGATGAAGAAGATTTCACTAGACGACGAGTGAGAGGTTGTCTAAAAAGTTTTATATCACTGAGCGAAGCGAAGAGACTCCTCATTAAAATTAAGATGCTTCACTACGTTCAGCATGACAATTTCGTTCTTTTAAGACAACCCCTGATGGCTGGCGGGGATTGTAAGGGTTAACCAGGGTATGAAAAACAACCGTGGAAGCGCTTGCTCCACGATCGTTTTCCAGCTTGACTTCTTATTTTCAAGCTATTCTTTTCCTTGATTCTTCCCAGGCTTTAACATTTCCATTAATCGATCGGCGGCTCTTCGGGATTGGTGCTAAAATAGCTTGTGGTTTTCTCTTTTTTAGGAAGGATGTGAGAAAATGGCTCACACATCAGCGTGGCACTCCGTAAAACAAGATGTTTATCACAACAACACAGAATGTAATACAGGAAATAACATTGAACGTGAGAACCGACGTTCTGGCACTGGTGGAAAGCGTCTATGCCGAGAATGCGCTGGACTTGCTAAAAAACCAACTAAGCACGCTCATAAAAAGTAATTTCCCATGATGGGCAAGTAGGTTCTCCATCCTCAATGCGCCATACGCGTTTGAGACTGTCTACTGGAAGTCCGTGTTGCATCGCAATCGCAAGCGCCCTAAATCCTTCTGGGCGTTCACCGTGAAATGCTATTGTTGGTTCTGGATAGGCGTGTCCAGAACCGCCCTTACACGATTCATAAGTCTCAATTCCGTTGCTATATAAAATTTCAACAGCCCTCTTTATTCCTTTGTCTTGTGGAGGATTAAACTTCTTCATGGTTAGGTGGGGGCGTATTAAAAGAGACTCCATAGCCATTCAACAATCTTTGTGGCAATTATCCCCACAATGACTGAGGCAAGTGAAATAAATGTGGTTGTAGGATTCCATGCCTCAGCATTAACCATATTTACCGATTCTGGCCCCTCTGGTGTACCTAGCCAGATTTGCAACGCGCCTTCTTGGGGGGCTGAATACCTGTCCATAATCATTTTGGAAGCTTGTTTATCACTTTCTATCGAGATTCTTTCTGGCCCTTTTTGGGAGGCGGTATAGATAACGTAGAAGGCCAAATTAAACAACCGAGCATCGGGATGTATGAGTTCCATCTCAAATTCAACTTTCGATCCAACCAAATAGGGTGGAGACCATTTTTCATAAGGAAACCTAACCCGCCACCCAACTGGCTTAACTCGAATTTCGTACGTACCAAATTTGCCACCATGAAATCTAGCCATAGGAAATTTCCATCCTTTCGTTTCCCCCATTTTACAGTAAGATAAGGTTTTTTAGTCCATAAGTCACCTGGTTTCAGCCGCCGAATGGTTTGAGCTAACCTACCGCCGGGATTGTCAGCCTTCAAACTCATGATAGCACGAAACCTTGTAAATCGCGCGCTGCATACCTACGCCGCAAGCGACCAGGTGGAATCGCCCAGTATGGCGGGGCTATCCTTCAATCCATAAGAAACAGGGAAGCTGTTTCTTAGCACGCGGTGTTAGACCCAACGTTATTTTTTGTGCTCTTGATGGATAGCATTTTCCACGACTCGTATTAGGTCTAATTCTCTAATGGGAATGACGAGTTTTTGAAGTCTTCCACCCGAGGCTGAGAGTCCAGAAAAATCTACAAGAAGCGGTCTTGCGTCGGGAATTTGGCTATGGACTTCTGAAACGAGATTGGATAAATAGATGCGAGCATCTTTGACTATTTCGAGTTCGTTATGGCTAAATGTATTGAACAATTCTTGAACTTTCAGGTGAAATGCGAGAAGGTGGAATGAAATCTCAATTTGGTTAGGTTGAAATTCTAGCTCCTTTTTAACTTTTCCCCATTTATTGAATTTGGAAAGCAAGGCATCGCGGTCGAAATAAACGAATAGTTGCGCTACTATCTCACCCCCTTCACTCTCGTGAACCTCAGCATCAATCCCTCCTAGCGGAGGACCGTAATGTTGAACATAATTCCGTAGTTTAGAAAAGAACCGATAAGCGAAACTAGCGTCATAGACACCCTCAATGGTTGTCTTGAATGCACACAAGTATTGAGTGCCCGTTCGATCAAGCCTTGTATATCGTGTTTGAAAGTGATCAATCATCGTCTTGAAGCTGGACAGGTAATTCATGAGGAGTCGATTGGTTTCATTCAAGATTCTGTCGCTTATAGTTTCGTCCATTTTATGCAAAATCTTGAACTCGTTCTTTATTCGCTCGTAGTTCACAATAAGCTTACGATAATTGGTTTCGCAAATTTCAAAGAGTGCATGATTAATAGTAAAGTCAACGATTTCCTCAATTGCGGTGTCAAATCTCGCAAACTCCTGGGCACTGATTTGCCTTATTCCTTTTATTCCAAATTGATTAGATGCTGTGGGATACTGTCCAGCAAGTGAGTACTTCGACTTTTCGATCATTGGTCAGTTATGATTTGTGTTGCTCAATGAAATAGGCCTAACGGATTCGCTCAACTGCGGGCGTTTTTGCGAGACGCCTTTACTCGATGAGCAGATTTTTTGCTCGCCACCTTGTTTTCGCCGCCCGGTAAACTCGTCAGACGGAGCCTGTGTTCGGCGACTGCGAATTCAATTTTGCATTCTGGGTAAGATAATATTATAACGCGCTGTTCTGGTATAACATCTTTTCCGTTAGCCGTCTTGCCAAAAAGAGAGACTCTTAATTGGCATGGTGCAGAAGGAAACATCTCGCGATGATATTTGTGTATATTTATGAATAGCCTCCCTGCCTGTACTTGAAAGAGTGGTAAATATTCACTATCCCCCCGTCCTATATGAATCGTTTGGTCATCCTCGACGTTTCCGTTGTCAATCCAACAGCCTCGTGCGCCGAGGGGTAGACGTGAATAAGGAATATTCAGGCCACCATATTCATAAAACATCTGGTCAATGACCGCGTAAACGTCTGTCGCCATCGGCCATTGAGGAGTAACCTTTATCCCTATCCAGTATTCTCCTTGTGGCCCGGGGTGACTTGTGTAATCTTCCCACAATAAGCCAGCACCCAAGCCGCCGATTTCGTCGTAGAGACGGTAGGGGGCAACAAATATAGCGTTGAGTATTATGACTGCCAAAATTGCCAAAGATATTGAAAGGAATAGTCGCCACTCATTTTGAAAAGCATCAAAAACCCGAATATAAAAACTTGAGGATAGTCCCCACGCAAATAGAGCAAGAGCGGCATAGGAAATTATTCTTAGTACAGTTCCAGGCGCGTCGTATGCTTTCATAACGTCACTCCCAGAACGGCATAAAACAATCCCAACCCACCGAATATACTTGGGAATTCTCTTACACATACCTACATTCTACAACTTATCAAGGTATTTGTGTCCATAAGCAGCCGCCGAACGGTCGCGTACACCCGTTGGGTGATTTTGCTCCGAATGCTGCCGAACAGAGCCATACTTTACAAATCGCGCCGCTTACCACCTTGACGAAGCCCAGTAGTTGCAAACACAGGGTTGGGCCGAATATATTAGAGGCGCTTCAGAACCAACCGACCAAAATTCTGTCTCCCACGTCCACTATAATATTCGCCATCTAACTTTTTGCAATCACTAGAAATTTGCAACCACACAGTACCTTGATGCATATTCATTGTTGAAATTGAATCAGCTTTTGGCTTATTTATGTAGTTATACGTAAGCTCAAACTGGTGCAACTTATCTGTTTTCATCAATATAGCACTAACACTATAGGAAATCGATTCTTCCGTTTCCAAAGAGATAGAGATTTGAGACGCAGACTGGCGAACATTAACTCTTGCAGTTAAAAGTTCATCAAAATTCTTATATGATGAAAGTATTTCTGTTTCCCAGATACCGTTCAAATTAGGGATATAAAGCCAATCAATACTTTGAATGAACTTAGTTTTCCAAAAACTTCTATCAAAAGCTAAAACAAATAAACCAAAGAAACCAAGAACTGAAGGAGTTTCAACCCACCAAGGTATTGAAAATGGGATATATTCTATTAACAAGTGCAATAAGCGGGCAGCCATAATGGAAAATAATACTGCGATTATAAATATTTTTGATCTTACTTCTGCTTCAATTTGATATGGATGCATGTTACCAATTGTTCCAAAGTTCAATGAGTTTTGAAATATATTCTTGTGCGTAATTTATTTTCCATTGAACTATCGAATTTCCAAAAAGATAGAACATCCCGTTTTGACACACGAATTCATCCGATTCGCTTCCATAAAGTTTTTCATTTAGCCAATTCAACGTATTAACAAACTTATCTTGATATGATCCTTTGAAATATTCATTAGGCACATTGTATAATAAACACTCAATAAAGTAAGACGGGAATTGCTTCTGCAAATGAGGATTATTTTCAATAACGCGATTCCTGCTATTTTTATAAATGCGGATAGTTGGTTTATACCCATTACCAGTTAGATAATCCGAGTTTTTACTTGCGCCATTATCATAATGCAACATGGGGTAATTCACTATTTGTTGCCAGCCTGGTTGTGTGAAAAATGTCATTCCTTCTGCGCGTGACTTTTGATTTTCATAAAACATGTACCTAGCTGCTACAACTACATCGGCTTTTAGGCGAACACTAGCTGGCAAAACCTTAATTGATTTACTCCCAGACGTATCAACATTTTGCGATCCGTAAAAGTTACATAATGCTGCTATTACTTCGCTTCTAAAATTACTCCAAGTGTATTCAGCAGGTTGCCAATTCAGTTGAGATTTTTCCTCTTCAGTTAGATTTGAATAATAGACAGATGTCAGCTCAGTAACTATGTCAACATCGCTATCTCCGCGAATGTTCGTTGAATTTCGATATGACCCTTGCAAGTATGTATCAAAAGTAACGCCCGATGACCAGCCACTATAAGTGTTTAGGGCATATCTTATAGACTCATGAGTGCGTTGAGCAGTTTCAATTGCCCCTCTATTTGCCCAAGTTTGAAGTTGTGTTTCTGGTATAGACATACGTTTCTCTAGCTACAAATTGTTCGGCCCAACAAGTACTATGTTGACGCACCAAACGTAATAGCCTATGGATATTAATTGCAATCAATGGAATATAATTCAAGTATCCCTCAATCTAAAACCCAAAGAATTACCACCCACTGATAATCATTATACTGACCTTGTTGGAAAAGTCAAGCACCATAGCAAATAACCCTCGATCAGCTGCGGTATGCCATCCGCCTCCATCTGCTTGACCGCAGGTATCCAGGTTTTCATCGGCGTAAATCCCCTCTCCGCAATTATCTTTCACTAAACCGTAATAACGACTTTAGTCGTTCACCATGATGTGACAACTGCCCACTTGAATTTAATCTTAAAAAAACATATAATATTAATGTTGATTCGTTTTTCTTATCGGGGAGGTCTCCATGAACCACACCAACATCAAGCGGTTTCGTTTCATCAACAATATAATCTTTGCATTATTCTTGATATTTGCCCTCACCCTGCCAATCCCAACACGATCCCATGCAACCCCGGTCCCTATGCCTGCTGCAGCCAGCCTTCCCCAGGAAGCCAATGCCCCCATCTCTGCAGCTATCGGTGCTGACCAGCCATCCTATCATGCCACAGCGGATAGTGACGGGTTTCATGTGGATAACGGTCAGGGTCTCTCCGCCCATTTTACATCCTCGGGCGTGGATTTCTATGCAGACGAACATACCTGGAGCTTATCTCTGGCCTCCTATGGTTATGGCGAGGCCTTCCAACCGGTCGTCTCTTCCGAACCCACCGCCCGCGATAATCGCATCGAATATTCTCGCGGGGACCTCACTGAGTGGTACGTCAACGGTCCTTTCGGCCTGGAGCAGGGCTTCACCCTGGCTGCCCCACCATCCGGCAGGACTGGTGGACCTCTCACCCTGGCGCTTTCGATGTCCGGCGACCTTAATGCTGCTGTTGATAAGGGCGGCAAGGGATTATCCCTGTCTGCTTCAGACGGTACCGCACTTTTGCGTTACACAGGTCTTATAGCCTACGATGCAGACAGTCGTGAGTTAGCCACGTGGCTTGAAATTCAATTAGATAATCAAAGCAATTCAACCCTCTTGTTCATACGGGTAGATGATACCGGTGCGCGTTACCCCCTGACGATCGACCCATTCTTTCAAAAAGCCAGGCTGACCGCCTCGGACATGACGGCAGGTGCCTACTTTGGCGGCTCCGTGTCAATCAGTGGGGATGTCGTCGTGGTCGGGGCACCCTTTGCTGACCCAGGCGGAACGAATGGTGCAGGTGCAGCCTACGTCTTCGTCAAGCAGGGCGACGGCTGGGGGGATATGACCCAGACCGCCAAGCTGACCGCTTCGGACAAGGCGGCAGGTGACAGGTTTGGCGTCTCTGTGTCGATCAGCGGGGATGTCATCGTGGTCGGGGCACCCCGTGCTAACCCAGAATTAAGAACAGATGCAGGCGCGGCCTACGTGTTCGCCAAGCCGGGTGGTGTCTGGGCCGACATGACCCAGACCGCCAAGCTTACCGCCCGGACCTCGGACCTATATGACCACTTTGGCTCCTCCGTGTCGATCAGCGGGGATGTGGTCGTGATCGGAGCACCCGGTGTTGACACATCACCGGTCGTCGATACAGGCTGTGCCTTTGTCTTCGTCAAGGCGGGCGATGTCTGGTCTGACACGAACCACGTGTACGGTATACTTTACGCTTCGGACAGGGCGGCAAATGATGAGTTTGGCTCCTCCGTGTCGATCAGTGGGGATGTCGTCGTGGTCGGGGCACGCTATGCTGATTCAGGTGGAATGGGCAATGCAGGCGCAGTCTACACCTTCGTCAAGCCGGTCAGCGGCTGGGTTTACACTTCCATGACACAGACCGCCAAGCTGACCGCCTCCGACAAGGCGGATGGTGACTGCTTTGGTCACTCCGTTTCAATTAGCGGGGACGTCGTCGTGGTCGGGGCACGCTATGCTGACCCAGGCGGAACGGCCTACGTCTTCGTCAAGCCGGGCGGCGGCTGGAGCGACATGACCCAGACCGCCAGACTGACCGCCTCGGACAAGGCGGCAGGTGACCAGTTTGGCTGGTCCGTGTCGATCAGCGGGGATGTCATCGTGGTCGGGGCACGCTATGCTTTTCCGGATGGAATAGGCGGTGCGGGTGCTACATATGTCTTCGTCAAGCCGGGCGGCGGCTGGGCCGACATGACCCAGACCGCCAAATTGACCGCCTCGGACAAGGCGGCAAATGATGAGTTTGGCTTCTCCGTATCGACCAGCGGTGATGTCGTTGTGGTTGGGGCACGCTATGCTGACCCAAGCGGCAATAAAAATGCAGGTGCGGCCTACGTCTTCGTCAATTGTGATTCCACCACCACGACCATCACGTCCGATTCCCCCGACCCATCGCTGGCCGGTGAAACTGTCAACGTGAGCGTGACGGTCAGTAGCGGCAGCACCACTCCGAGCGGCACGGTGGACATTACCGGTTCGACCACCGATTGCAGCATTATCCTCTCAGGCGGCAGTGGAAATTGCAATGTGACCTTCAACACGGGCGGTGTAAATACCCTGACCGCCACTTACAATGGAGATGCGACCCATGGGGGTAGTTCGGACACCGAGACCCACGCAGTCGAGGCAAACACGACCACGGCCATCACCTCAGATGCGCCCGATCCATCCGTAGACGGGCAGATCGTGACGGTCAACTTCACGGTCACGGTCAACTCCCCCGGCAGCGGCACGCTAACGGGAACTGTAAACGTGAGCGATGGTATGGATTCTTGTTCGGCCTCAGTGGCAGCTGGTTCATGCACGCTGGCACTTAATACCCTGGGTACCAGAATTCTGACTGCCACCTACCCTGGTGATACGTACTTCAACGGCAGTTCAGATACCGAGAATCATAAAGTCAAGGCTCACACGACCACGACCATCGTCAATGACAACCCTGACCCATCGCTGGCCGGTGGAACTGTCAACGTGAGCGTGGCGGTCAGTGGCGGCAGCACCACTCCGAGCGGCACGGTGGACATCACCGGTGCGACCACCAACTGCAGCATCAATCTCTCAGGTGGCAGTGGGAATTGCAATGTGACCTTCAACACGGTCGGGGCAAAGACCCTGACCGCCACTTACAATGGCGATGCGACCCATGGGGGTAGTTCGGACAGCGAGGCCCACGCAGTCAAGGACAACACGACCACGACCATCACCTCGGATGCGCCCGATCCTTCCTTAGACGGGCAGAACGTGACGGTCAACTTCACGGTCACGGTGAACTCCCCCGGCAGCGGTACACCAACGGGTACTGTCACAGTGAGCGATGGTGTGGATTCTTGTTCAGCCTCAGTGGCAGCTGGTTCATGTACGCTGGCACTTCATACCGTGGGTACCAGAATTCTGACCGCCAGCTACCCTGGTGATACGTACTTCAAAGGCAGTTCAGATACAGAGATTCACAAAGTAAAGATTCATACAACCACGACCATCGTCCATGACAATCCCGACCCATCTATCATCAACCAAGCGGTAACAGTAAATATTACAGTCAACGGTGGTACAACTGCACCAACTGGTAATGTGCCTATCACCGGGGCAGATGTCAACTGCGTCGTTACCCTATCTGCTGGCAGTGGTTCTTGTAACGTGATCTTTACAAAGGCAGGTGCCAAGACCCTGACAGCCACCTACAGTGGTGACGCGACCCATGGGGGCAGTTCGGATACCGAGGACCACACAGTCAAGGCCAACACGACCACGACCATCGTTGCTGATACACCTGACCCGTCAGCGATCAATCAGGTGGTGACGGTCGGGGCAACCGTTACCGGCGGTCCAAGCACACCCACCGGTACAGTCTCTATCTCTGGTGCGGATGTCAACTGCGTCATTACCTTGTCTGCAGGTAGTGGTACCTGTAATGCAAACTTTACCAGTGGGGGGGCTAAGATCCTGATGGCCACCTACAATGGTAATGCGACCCACGCGCGCAGCTCGGATACTGAGGGTCATCAGGTGATCCTTCGACCTTCTCAATTCTATTCTGCGGGTACATACGATGGGTATATTCTTGAGTCAACCGAAACCAGCAGTGTGGGGGGGTCTGCTAACGCCTCTGAAACCACGATCCGCCTGGGCGATGGGTCTGCAGACCGGCAGTATCGCTCGATATTATCGTTCAATACCGCCAGCCTGCCGGAAAATGCAGTCATCACCTCTATCGTGCTCAAGATTAAAAAGCAAGGTCTGGTCGGCACCGATCCCTTCACCACCCACCAGGGACTGTTGGTGGATATCCGTAAACCATACTTTGGCACTGCGCTGGGATTGGCTGCCAGTGATTTCCAGGCTTTGGCAAGCAAAGGCAGCGTAGGGACTTTCGGTTCAACCCCGAGTGCAGGCTGGTACTCGGTTACCTTGAGCAGCACAGCCCGCCCCTATATCAACAAGACAGGTACCACCCAGTTCCGTCTGCGCTTCAAACTGGATGATGACAACGACAACCTTGCTGATTACATGAAATTCTTCAGCGGCAACTACGCTACCATCTCCAGCCGCCCAATATTAATTATCCAGTATTTCCTGCCATAAAAAAACGCGTAACTCACTATGGAATGAAAGAGACCGGGTGATTTATAACCAGGTGCAATGCACTTCAAAAGTACTTTGCACCTGAAAATGGCTCTATCAGATGCAGCAGCTACCATATCGAGGTCACGCCGGTAGAGCGGGGCGGTTTGGATGTTGCGGTACCAGGTTGGATCATCCCGGTTTTCCACAGCAGCCTTAATATCTCCATTGTGAAAGCCAAGGCCCGACGCGTAGCAGCGCTCCAGCAATTCGAGGCCGTCCCCTAAAGAGTGGATGGCGTATCACTGGGCAACTGGCAGATCGGGGACGGGAGTATCCAGTCGCCGTCGCCAGATGGTTTCGTGCCAGCCGGCTTTGGATTAGCCGATGCCAACTCCTATGCCGAGCATTGTGGGTCAGGACAATAAGAAAGGAGTGTTTAGATCAGCTCCTAATCCTGAATGGATAAGCAAAATGTGCAGTTGGTCGTGCGACGCATCTTCTATGATTGGTAGGAAAGTGCTTAAAGGGTGGGTTGCGCTTCGCTCTCTCCTGGCCCCAAGGGCTGTTCCTGGCTTGGTTGGTAGCCAAGCCGACCGCGTGTCAGGATGACAATCAGGAGAGCTGGCACCCCAAAGGCGATGAGGCTGGCCAGGTTAATCCTGGTCTCGTCCACGGTGAGAAAGAGTGGTATCCAAACAAGTTGCGGGGTATCGACGGCGGCATGCACCAAGTTGGAGATGAAAATGCTTCCTCGGGTGTGGTTGAAGACCCACGTCAAGATGATTGCAATTGACACAACCATC
>Ga0315274_10013672_pt1 | contig 11552 bp, 12 predicted proteins | sample YL17G02_20_MG_FD_203700 | JGI IMG/M metagenome (GOLD analysis project Ga0315274, IMG submission 203700) | Sediment microbial communities from Yellowstone Lake, YNP, Wyoming, USA - YL17G02_20 | ecosystem: Environmental > Aquatic > Freshwater > Lake > Sediment | place: USA: Wyoming | collected...
TCGACGTGCCCAGGTCCGAGATCGAGAAGCTGCTTTCCGGATAGACATCTCTTGCGGACAAGCTATTGCAGCCGCTGCTTGCGGCCCCTTGACCTGCCAGGAGCCGCAAGCAGCGGCTAGACGTTGAACAGGATGGTCATCACGTCACCATCCTGAACCACGTAGGTCTTGCCTTCGACACGCAGCAGTCCCTGTCGGCGCGCCTCAGCCATGCTGCCGCACTTTGCCAGGTCGGTGAAGGCGACAACCTCCGCCCTGATGAAGCCACGCTCCATGTCGGTGTGTATCTTGCCCGCCGCTTTCTGCGCCGTGGTGTTCCGCCGCACTGTCCACGCCTTCACTTCATCCGAGGCAGTGGTGAAGAACGACATGAGCCCCAGCAGGCCATACGATAGACGAATCATCCGGCCCAGACCGGACTCGCCCACCCCCAGAGAGGCGCGAAATTCCTGAGCGTCGGCATCTCCCAACTGCGCGAGTTCCATTTCAAGCTGGCCACAGATGGCAGCCACATCGCATCCCTGCCCCCTGGGGCGAGTCGCGAGACTCGCCTCGAGCGATGCAGCCTCCGGAATCTGGGCTTCACCGATGTTCAGCAGCAACAGCAGTGGCTTGGCTGTTAGAAACTGGAAGTTCTCAATGGCCTTGTGCTCAGCCTCCGAGAGGTTTTGGTCCCGCACAAGGGCGTCGCCTTCCAGGGCGGACTTGATCTTGCTCAAGAGCGCCTGTTCCCGCGAAATCGCGTCTCTCTCCAGAGCCTTCGCCCCCTTCAACGAGTCTTTGAGACGCTCCAACCTCCTCTCGATGATTGCGAGGTCAGAAAAGGCGAGCTCGAGATTGACGGTGCCTATGTCGCGCTCCGGGTTTACGCTTCCCTCGGAATGGGGGATTCTGTCATCCTGGAAGACGCGAACCACATGGGCAAGGGCATCCACCTTGCTGATATAGGCAAGGAACTGCCCGCTCGGGCCCTCGCCTTTGCCCAGACCCTTGGCGGGCAAGGCTACGTCAACGTAGGTTACTTCAGCAGGAACGGTGCGCTTCGGCCTGAGGAGTTCCGTGAGCTTGTCAAGCCTGGCGTCGGGCACTTTCACGACCCCGATGTTGGGGGTCAGAGCCGGCGAGGAGTAAGCGCCCGTCTGGGCCTGGCCCCTGGTGAGCGCGTTGAATACAGTCGTCTTACCGCTCTTGGGAAGGCCAATGATGCCGATCTCCATGACGAAGCCTCCCGTTCACCGAGGCGAGACATGCCGGCAGCTCGCTGAAAGCCGCCTGTGCCCGCCTGGGCACCGGTTCAAAACCGCCTCATGCCAGTGCTATAATTATACCCCAGTGAGTCCACGCTGTTCGGACGAGTCACCATAGGTCGGAGGTTGAAGGCCGCTTTGTTCTACATCCTTTACGGTGAGGACGATTTCTCTCTCAGAGAGGCCCTGGCCGACATCAGGAAGCGTCTGGGAGACGAGGCGTGGCTCGCGACGAGCACCTCGGTATTCCAGGGGGCAAGTCTGGTGCCGGAGCAGCTTGTAGCCGCGTGCGATACGGTCCCCTTTCTCGCCCCATACCGTCTGGTGATCGTCGAGGGTTTGCTTACCCTGTTTGAGCGGCAGGAGAAAGGCAAGCAGCCGGGCAGAGGCAGGACTTCCCAGTGGGCTGTGCTCAAGGACTACGTCAAGCGCGTGCCCGAAACCACAGTACTGGTGCTCATCGACGGCAAGCTCAAGAAGGACAACCCCCTGCTCCGCGAGCTGGCCGCGCAGGCTGAGGCAAGGGAGTTCAAGGCGCTTCAAGACGAGAGGCTGAAGGCCTGGATGCGAAAAAGGGCGGCGGAGCGCGGCGTCAGTCTGTCGCCGGGCGCGCTCGCCCAGCTCGAACAGCTAGTCGGAGGCAACCTCTGGGCGCTTTCCAACGAGATCGACAAACTCAGTCTCTATGCTCGCGGCAAGACAGTCGAGAAGAAGGATGTGATGGCGGTGGTCAGTGAAGCTCGCGAGTTCAGCATCTTCGACATGGTGGACGCGATTCTGGCGCGCAACTCCAGTGAAGCGATGCGCCTCCTCCACAAGCTCGAAGACGAAGGGGACGCACCTCCGTACATCCTCTTCATGCTGACCCGACAGTTGCGCCTTGTTGTGCAGGTCAAGGACCTCTCGCAACAGAAGCGTCCACCCGATGAGATCAAGCGGAGTCTGGCTATCAAGGACTTCGTACTGCAGAAGACGTTGAGGCAGGCCAAAGCACGGTCGGGGAAAGAGTTGGAGACTGTGTACCGCAAGCTGCTCGATACCGATATCGCGATCAAGACGGGCAGGTTCAAAGCGGAGAAGGGAGAAAGGGGCGGGCTGGCCCTCGACCTTCTCGTCACCGAGTTGTGCGCCGAGCCTTCGTAGCCAGGTCCGCGTGAAACCCGTAGGGTGGGTGGAGTGAAATGGAACCCACCCGCGCGGAACTCACCGCAAATCCACTGCCCGGTATCGCCCCGCCTTCAGTTCCGTCATGAGTTCCTCAAGGCTGCCGATGCGCCTTTCAAACTCGGTGGCGCACGTGGGGATGTCCGTGAAGGAGTGGGCATCGCTGCCGCCAACGCCTTTCAGGGCGAGCCTCCGGGACAGCTCGAGTGCGAAGTTGTTGTCTTTGTCACTGGAGCGGCCATTCAGAGTCTCAAGTGCGTCAACCAGACTGAAGACCGGGTTATTGCAGGCTGCCTCGAGCAGCTCCTGCGGCGCCGGGTTATAGTGCACCTGCCTCTTGTAGGGATGCGCCATGATAATCACGCCCCCCACCTCGTCCACAAGCTTCCTGATGAACTCGGCGTGATGCATGCCGAATTTGTACTCGCCAAGGCCAAAGACCAGGAGGTGCCCTTCGTCCGAGCTTATCTCCATGCCCCGGAAGATGGGAAAGTCGAGGTCGCGGCTGAGGCGCGAGATATCTTCGTCTGCCCAGTGCCAATCGTGCTCCGTGACGCAGATGCCGTCGAGGCCGGTCTGCTTCGCCTGGAGGATGAGTTCAACGGGGCTGAGGTCGCTATCGTCGGAGCGAGGCCTGCTGTGCGCATGGAGGTCAATGATCATGAGCCTGTTTCTACATTATAACCCCGCTCCAGCCGACAGTAACCCCAACGTTTGACCGGTCTCGCTACGTGACCGCAAGAGCGGATAGCTGGCCCGGCTCGGGTCAGCGGGCCACCGTGGGACTCCTGACGACGACGGTTTTGACGTTCACGAACTCCTTGAGCCCATAGTGCGACAACTCGCGACCGTACCCGCTGCTTTTCGTCCCGCCAAACGGCAGACGGGGGTCTGACTTCACGGAGGCGTTTACGAAGCAGGAGCCCGCTTCGATCTCAGTCGTTGCGATTCTCTCGCCCCTGTCCAGGTCTCTGGTGAAAACGGCTGCGCCCAGGCCGAAACATGAGTCATTCGCCACCCTGATCCCCTCCTCCTCGTCCTGCACCGGGATGATCGCGGCCACGGGCCCGAAAAGCTCCTCTTCGTAGGCCGGCATTCCTCTTCTGACATCGGCAAGCACAGTGGTGGGATAGAAAGCGCCTTTGCCCTCGGGGATCTTCCCTCCAAGCAAGCACTTCGCTCCCCTGCCTACGCTCTCGACCACTTGACGGTGAAGGTTATCCCTGAGGTCTTGCCGGGCCAGGGGGCCGACCGCGGTATCATCCTGCATGGGGTCGCCGACCCTCGCGGCACGCATCAGTTCTACAACCAGCGCTTCAAACCGCTCCCTGCACGATGGCACCACGATGAACCTCTTCGCAGCAATACAGCTCTGGCCGGAATTGGTGAGCCTGCTGTCCACGCAGACCTCTGCCGCCGCCTCCAGGTCCGCATCTTCCAGGATAAGGTAGGGGTCGCTGCCGCCCAGTTCAAGGACGGTCTTCTTGAGCATTTCCCCCGCCTTCCGGGCCACTTCTCTGCCGGCTTCCGTACTGCCAGTCAGGGTGACCGCCTTGACGAGCGGATTCTCGATAATGCCGTCGACCCTGTTGCTCCCGATGAGGAGTGTCCTCAGAACCTCCAGCGGGGAAGCTGCCTGTCCGAACACCTCCTCTATCGCCAGAGCGCAGCCGGGCACGTTCGAGGCGTGCTTCAACACGACGACATTGCCTGCCATCAGGGCCGGCGCGGCGAATCTGAAGACCTGCCAGAACGGGAAATTCCAGGGCATCACCGCCAGCAGGACGCCCAGGGGCTGGAAAGTGACAAAGCTCTTGCCTGAGCCGGTTTCGACCGTCTCCGGCTGCAAGAGCGTCCCGGCGTTGTCGGCGTAGTAGTCGCACGCCCAGGCGCACTTCTCCGCCTCGGCGCGGCCGCCTCTTACCGGCTTCCCCATCTCTTCCGCCATCAGCTTCGCGTATTCCGCGGACCTGCCGCGAAGCATCTGGGCAGCTTTCTTCATCACCTCCGCCCTGCCAGGAAACCCCATCGCTCTCCAGCGCGGGAATGCTCGATGCAACTGTTCCACAGCCATCTCCACCGCTTGGGGCGACATCTCTAGGTATTCCCTGATCGTTTCGCCAGTCGTGGGATTAACGGATCTCAGCACAGCTATTCTCCCTTCACGTCTGCCCGGCACACACGTTGATTGTGGCCCGGCCCATTCCGGGGCACAGAGTGCGCTCATGCTACTCAAGGTGTCGCCTCGTGTCAACTGCAACGCCGAGCTAGCGCAGTAGTGTCATTGCTACGAAAGAGGCCCTTTACGCCGTTCGCCCTGAGCCCTTCGACTTTGCTCAGGGCAGGCTTGTCGAAGGGCCCGTTCATGGTTCGACAGGCTCACCACGAACGGGATTATCTCTTCGCTCTACGACATGACGTTTCCATCCCGGGCGGTCACGATGACCATCGTGATGGCGGATTCCCGCGCAGGCGGGAATCCAGAACGCCTGGACTCCTGCTTGCGCGGGAGTGACGTTAGGGCACGAGAAGCCAGGGTACGGAATGTAGGGGCAGACTTGCATGTCTGCCCGCGTCATGGGGCGAGGGCGAACACACGGTTCGCCCCTACAGGTTCGACCCGTGGGGCCGTTCAATTGAAGGCCCCCACGGTTGGGTATCTGTCATTGCTCCAGGCTCCCGTTGCATTGCCTTGGCGAAGCTCGCTACAGGCGAATCGCTATTCTCGCGGCGGGCGGTTGTTGTTGCACAGGCCCAGCGCACTGTGCTATCATGTTCGGCGGCCAAGAGACAGAAGGGGATGCAGATTGCTTGCCAGCTACGGTTACATAGCGATACTGCTGGTTGCCTCAGTCGCAGTCCCCACCTTGATTCTCCTCCTGGCCAAAGCCGTCAGCGCCAAGCCCAAACGACCAGACCCCGAGGGCGTGAAGACCTCCACCTACGAATGCGGGATGAAGACCGTAGGCCCCTCGTGGGTGCAGTTCAATTTCCGCTACTACTTCTTCGCCCTGCTCTTCGTCGTCTTCGACATCGAGACGGTTTTCCTTTACCCCTGGGCCGTTCACTTCAAGCAGCTTAAGCTCTTCGGCTTCGTCGAGATGCTGGTCTTCGTCGGCATCCTCGTTATCGGCCTTGTCTACGCCTGGAAGAAGAAGGTTCTGGAATGGAAATAGCGAATGGACTCAGCATGCTGCCAGCGTACTATCCGGCAGAGCTTGAGCGCGCCGAAGGCAGGGAGATCGAGGCTCTCAGAGCGCGGTCCACGCAGCCGATAGCCGATCCTGACCGATGGATCGACGAAGAGCTCGACCGTGGGCTCCTGACCACTACGCTGGATGCCGCGTTGAACTGGGGGCGGAAATGGTCTGTGTGGCCAGCGATGTTCGGTTTGGCCTGCTGCGCCATGGAGATGATAGGCGCCTTCGCCTTGAGATGGGACATATCACGCTTCGGGATGGAGTTCACCAGGGCGTCGCCACGGCAGTCCGATCTGATGATTGTCTCAGGGACATTGACTTGGAAGATGGCGCCTGCACTCAAGATGGTCTACGACCAGATGGCGGAGCCCAAGTGGGTGATCGCCATGGGCTCGTGTGCTATCAGCGGCGGGCCGTTCGTGGATTCGTACAGCGTGGTGCCCGGGGTGAACCGCATCGTCCCGGTGGACGTCTACGTGCCCGGCTGCCCGCCACGGCCCGAGTCGCTGTACAAGGGTATCATGATGCTGCATGAGAAGATATGGAACGATAGCATCAAGAGGAGCAAGTGATGGCTGAACTGAGTGTCGGAGACAGGGTAAGGGTCAAGGAAAGGCCGAACTACACTCTCAGCGGATGGGAAGGCGAGGTTGTCGAGGTCAAGCAAGACCCCAAAGGCTGGATTATCATGAAGGCCGACAAGACCGGCTACAAGATGGCCTTCCCCGAAAGCGAACTCGATAAGGCCTAGCCCCCGAAAGCAGCAGAGAGTCAGATGACAAAGGCAATGCCAGGGGCGGAAGTTGCCCGTCTGATAGAGGCGCAGCTTCCCGGGTCAGTGGTTGAACACGACGACGCTGCCGTTGCAGTAAGCAATGAAGCTGTCTTGAGGGTCTGCTCTTTTCTCAATCACACACCGGGTCTCGATTTTGACTATCTGGTCAACCTCACGGGAGTGGATTACCTCGACTATCTCGAGGTGGTCTACCACCTGGCCTCCCTGAGGCACAATCACAGCATCGTGCTCAAGACCAAGTGCTACGACCGCGAACAGCCAGCGGTTCCCTCCGTCACCTCGATCTGGCAAGGAGCCGATTTCCAGGAAAGGGAGGCCTACGACCTTCTCGGGATCAAGTTTGAGGGCCACCCGAACCTTAAGCGCATCTTCCTCTGGGAGGGGTTTCAGGGACACCCGCTGAGAAGGGACTACCTGTAGAAAGCTCTGGCTTCTCGATGCCCAGACCTGATTTGATTCTGCTGCACGCCCCGAGCAACTACGACTTCAGAAAGCGGGCCATTATGTACGGCCCGATAAGCGATGTCATCCCCTCCACACCCGTTTTCGAGATGTATCCCATCGGCCTGGTCAGCATCGGCGCTCATCTCGAGAGAAACGGCGTTCATACGAGGATCATCAACATTGCCAACATGATGCTAAGAGACCCAAAGTTCGACGTGGAGCGGTTCATTGCGAGGCTATCGGCCGACGCCTTCGGCATCGACCTCCACTGGCTCCCGCACGCACACGGTAGCCTGGAACTGGCCAGCATCGTGAAGAGGCTCCACCCTTCGAGCCCTGTGGTCATGGGCGGGCTCTCCGCGACCTATTTCCACCGCGAGCTGATAGCCTATCCGCAAGTGGATTTCGTGATGCGCGGTGATTCAACTGAGGCACCCATGCTCCAGTTGATGAGTGCGATTAAGGCGGGGAGGCCGGTTGACGGTATCCCGAACCTGAGCTGGAAGGACAGCAACGGCGTCACCCATCACAATCCGCTTACCTGGGTGCCTGAGACTATCGATGAGATGCCCCTGGACTACAGCTATCCCGTGAGGTCGGTGCTCAAGTACCGCGACCTCGCCGGCATAACCCCCTTCGGCAACTGGATGCAGTATCCCATAACCTGCGCTGTAACCTGCCGTGGCTGTAACTATGACTGCGTAACCTGCGGCGGCTCAAGGTACGCCTACAGGAACAGCTACAGCCGCGAGAAGACGGCGTACAGAAGCCCGCACCTCGTTGTCAAAGATGTGGTCAGCATACAGCGCTACCTCAACGGCCCGGTCTTCGTGATCGGCGACGTACGCCAGGCCGGCCCGGACTACGGCGACCGGTTCGTGTGGGCCATCAAACGAGCAAGAGTGAAGGGCCCGATCGTCCTGGAGCTGTTCGCCCCGGCGTCAAGCGAGTTCTTTCGCAAGCTGCGCGACGCCATCCCCAACTACAACATCCAATGGTCGCCGGACTCATCGGACGAGAGAGTGCGCCGCGCATTCGGCAAGGGGTACTCGAACCGCGACATCGAGGCCACGATTCAGAGCGCCTTTGAGAACGGGTGCAGGAGGTTCGACCTGTTCTTCATGGTCGGTCTTCCCGAGCAGACCTACAGCTCAGTCATAAAGGACGCCGCCTATCTCAGGACGCTGCTCGGAGACCTCGGGCCCGGCAAGAGACTGCTCCCCTTTATCTCACCGCTCGCCCCGTTCCTTGACCCGGGGAGCAAGGCTTTCGAGAGTCCCGAGCAACACGGATACCGCCTGACTTTCCGCACGCTGGAGGAACACCGGCGCGCACTCCTGAGACCTAGCTGGAAGTATATGCTGAACTACGACACCCGGTGGATGACCAAAGATGAGATTGTGATGAGCACCTACGAAGCCGCGCTCGCCTTCAATCAGTTGAAGGCGGAGCACGGCCTGATCCCCCAGAAGGTCGCCGCCGACGTCGCGGTTCGCGCGCGGGCCGCCATAGAACTGATGAAGGCAATCGACGGCATCGTTGCGGAGAAGGGCCTGGAAAGCGCAGACGTGACGTCCTTCAAGGACCTCGCCGACAGGTTGAGCTCATCATCGATATGTCAGAAGAAGGAGTTGAACTGGCCGGCAGCATCTTTCCTGCGCAGTGCGCCAAGGATAGCCTGGGCTTTTGCCAGGAGCGAATTGCGGTATGGAGCTTAAGACACAGCCCTTTGTCCTGAACGTAGGTCCACAGCATCCGTCAACGCACGGCGTCTTCCGCATGAAGGTCCTGCTGGACGGGGAAGTGGTCGTGGACCTGGAGCCGGTCTTCGGCTATTTGCATCGTGGCATCGAGAAGCTGGCTGAGGGGCGCACCTACACTCAGAACATCCCCTTCACCGACCGCTTTGACTACCTGGCATCGATGATGAACAACCTCGCCTATGTCCTTGCCGTGGAGAAACTGGCCCGGATAGAGGTGCCCGAAAGAGGTCAGTATCTCAGAGTAGTCATGGCCGAACTGATGCGGATCTCGCGACACCTCATGGCGGTCGGCTTCCTTACCAACGACCTCGGGGCAATGATGACCCCTCTTCTTTACATGTGGCGTGAAAGAGAGAAGGTCCTCGACCTGTTCGATATGGTCTGTGGCCAGAGATTGACCTACAACTACATGCGCATCGGTGGCGTCAGCCAGGACATACCCCCTGAGTTTCTGCCCGCTGTTGACAGATTCGTGGCAGAGATGCCCCGTTTCATAGATGAGTATGATCAGTTGCTTGCCACCAACGAGGTTGTGCTGGCCCGGCTGAAGGGTGTAGGCATTCTACCTGCCGATCTGGCCATTAACTGCTCGTGCAGCGGCCCTGTGCTGAGGGCAAGCGGGGTGAAATGGGACATTCGCAAGGCCGATCCCTATTGTGGCTACGACCGTTTCGACTTCGAGGTGCCGACGGGCACTGTCGGGGACGTCTACGACCGCTATCGAGTCAGAATCGAGGAAATGAGGCAGAGCGTCCGCATTCTGGAGCAGGCTTTGCGGCAACTGCCCCCGGGAGAGGTCTGTGCCAAGGTGCCGAGCCTGCTCCGCCCGCCGAAGGGCGAAGCATACGCCCGTATCGAGGCGTCAACGGGTGAACTGGGGTTCTACCTGGTCAGCGACGGCTCGATTGCCCCCTATCGTTTCAGGGTAAGGTCTCCCGAACTCCTCAACCTCACCGTCTTGCGGGAAATCAGCAGGGGCTGGAAAATAGCGGACCTGATAGTCATTTTCGGCAGCATAGATGTTGCCATGGGCGAGGTTGACCGATAGTGAACGCCTGGGACTACTTCGTGAACCTGCTTCCGAATGTGCGCAGCAGTTTCGTCGAGTGGCTTCAGGGCTTGCACCTGGCGAGCTCGCTCATAGTGTTCCTGGACAGCCTCATCGGCATAATCCTTATCCTCCTCATCGTGTTCCCGGTTGTCATGGCGTTCATCTGGCTGGAGCGCCGGTTCATCGCCCGGATGCAACTCCGTCCCGGACCCAACCGCTGCGGGCCATTTGGGTTCTTCCAGCCGGTGGCGGATGCGGTCAAGGTTCTGACCAAGGAGTTCATCATGCCTGCCAAGGGAGACCGGCTGGTACACTGGGTCGCGCCCATTCTGATGTTCTTTGCGGCGCTGATGGTTTTCGCGGTCTTCCCGATAGGAGCTGGGCCGAAGGGGGCCTTCTCCGACCTCAACATCGGAATCCTGTACGTGGTTGCCATCGGCTCACTGGGGGTCATCGGCATATTCATGGCCGGCTGGGCGTCGAACAACAAGTACTCACTGATAGGGGCGGTGAGAGGGGTAGCACAACTGATAAGCTACGAAGTGCCCATGGTGCTCGCCATTGTCGGCGTGATCTTGATTGTGGGCTCTCTCCAGATGGGAGAGATCGTCGGAAAGCAGACCATCCCCTACATACTGCTGCAGCCTCTGGGTTTCTTGATATACTTCATCGGTGCTCTCACGGAGATCAACCGCTCCCCCATGGACCTGATCGAAGCAGACTCGGAACTCACCGCCGGCTACTTCACCGAGTACTCGGGGATGAAATTCGCCATGTTCTATCTCGGTGAGTACATCAACGCACTGGCCGTCTCCATTATCGTTACCACTCTGTTCCTCAGCGGGTGGAAGGGGCCATTCCTGCCCATGTGGTTCTGGTTCACGCTGAAGGTATTCGGCGTGTTCATGTTCATCCTATGGATGCGCGCCACCCTGGTCCGCCTGCGCATAGACCAGGTCATGGCATTCTCCTGGAAGGGGCTGCTGCCGCTTGCACTGATCAACGTGTTCATCACCGCCGCTGAAGTCCTGGCGTGGGACAGCTGGATGCCCGGCTGGGAGAGCTTCCCCTGGCCCTTTGTCTTTGTGAATCTGGCGATAGCAGTAGTGCTTATCGTCCTTTGGGCGAAGCTGTTTTTCAAGCCGGGAGGAGGGAGAATTGAGGCTGGAGGGCTCCGGGATAGGTATAGCCAGGGGTATGGCGTTAACCCTCAAGCACCTGTTTCGTAGGCTCGTCACGACGCAATACCCCGAACGCAAGCTGGCGACATCGCGCCGCATCCGCGGACAGCAGTTCGTGTGGAGGAGCGACCTGTGCACGGCGTGTGCCACCTGCGCCAAGGCTTGTCCCCATGGCATCATCCGCCTCAGGACATCGAAGGGCGGCGATAACAGGTACGTCATGGACAGCATGGAATTCGACATCGGGCGCTGCATGTTCTGCGGATTGTGCGTCGAGGCGTGCCCGTACAACGCCCTTTTCATGGGGCGCAGCTACGAGGAGGCGAAGTATAGCCGAAAGCTCCTGTGGGCCGACAGGGAGACGCTGATGGACCCCGCAATTGAACCCAGCGCGTACTGGCATCCTGAACTTGAGGAACGAATCCCCAAGCAGACTCTTCTGGTGTACGGCCAGACGCACCAGGAACCGCCTAAGAAGACGCATGACTGAGCTAGCTTTCTGGATAATCGCCATAATCATGGTTGGCGCCGCGCTGGCGGTGGTCTTACTGCGCGACGTGTTCCGCGCCGGCCTGCTGCTGATCCTGTGCTTCTTCAGCGTTGCCGCGCTGTACATTACGCTGAACGCCGACTTCCTGGCCGCGGTGCAGGTTCTGATATACGCGGGTGCCATCGGGATACTGCTCATCTTTGCAGTAATGCTCAC
>Ga0315274_10013673_pt1 | contig 11552 bp, 11 predicted proteins | sample YL17G02_20_MG_FD_203700 | JGI IMG/M metagenome (GOLD analysis project Ga0315274, IMG submission 203700) | Sediment microbial communities from Yellowstone Lake, YNP, Wyoming, USA - YL17G02_20 | ecosystem: Environmental > Aquatic > Freshwater > Lake > Sediment | place: USA: Wyoming | collected...
TCCTCCAGCAAAAAAGTTGTCAGTATACATCCCATAATTCTCCTACCTTGTTAAGGTTTCCCACGGATATCGTTCGTGGGTTTGACGGGCATTGAAATTAACCAACATTACGCTCTTCATGCAAAATCGGCCACGGGCACCGACCACCATGAAATTCGCCACGTTTTTCATTGTACTGTTCCTGTCGGGAGACTTATAAGGAGGTAAAGATCGGGCTCGTTTTCGAACGCCCAATTCAATGCCTTGCCATAAAAGTTCTTTTTGCCGACGTATGCAACCATCGGCACTGTCTTCAACCATTTGTTTGAGAATATTATGTTGTTATCGGGGGCCAATACGCAGGCAAGTCCCAGTCCATCGTTTTTTTGTATTGCCATAATCAGGCAACCCTGTGCCGCCCAGTTAGCTGCCGTTTCATAATGAGACTTCCCGTCGTCATCCTTGAGCAATTTCCAGTGTGGGGATTTGGCCATGAAATCCGCCATTTGGTTAAATGTGCCGGGGATGAATGATTCCATTTCCTTGTAGCCATACAGATCCATGACATCCTTAATAAAGCGTTCGCCGTGGGCCATTCCCTCGTCTGGTTCGTATCCAAAGGGAGGAGGACCCTTCTTGTCTATCGCCCTTCTCAGCCATGCCTCAAGAAGTTTTGGATCGAAGGCTGGTGGATTGAGAACGGGCTTGGGAGGGTCAACCACTTTGGTTGATCTACCAAGAAGCATTTTAATCAGGTTTATCAACGTTTTCATGGTTTGGATGAGTTCAGGCAGGGTTCCGGACGGCCCGTGTCAGGGTCGTGATTATGCTGTTCCACAGCGTTTTAAGGGGTTGTGCCATTTTATCTCCTACCTAGACTATAGCAGGGATACCGGGGTCAGTCAAGTCAGACTTGGACCTCCTGTCTCAATATGCGACTACTTATCCTGCTTCATCATCTGGTGTATTTGATCAAATCGTTTGCCATTCCCCGTTTTTTGGTGCTTGAATTCGGCAAATCCGAATGCGCCCAGCATTATTGCGATTACAAGAATTATTTCGACAATCATTTTTCCAGCCTCACTCCAAGGATTTCTATTTGTTTGGCGATTTCTTTTCCTTGATCCTTCAATTCTTCTAGTGTGTCATGGACGTCCTTTTCGTTGGCAACTCTGGTGACTTCTTTTTCATTTTGCCATTTGATAAAGGCTTCCATCAGCGTTACCAGCTTGGTCAGTGTAACGTCTATCCTGAAGACGAACCACACCGCCAAAACCAATGGCAATCCATACATTGCCACCAACTTTAGTATTTCCGTGATCATTTCAAGCATTTATATCTCCTTTACCTTACCTTGAAAAATATCGCATTATAGGGATTGGTGGCATACGATTGAAAGCATCCAACATAAATCGTGTTGTCTTTGTAGCATAGGCAGCTGGGAGTGATGGCACCAGACCCTCCACTTGCGATGGTTGTTACGTCTACTGATCTTCCCACATCGACATACTGGAACGTGCCCGTGCCTATGATGGGATTATCTGAAACATACCGAAAGGAAGGGAAGAGTTCCCTTATCGCGGATTTTGTATTGCTGCTATGATCGACAGACGCGATTCCCCAGATGTTGTTGTCGTCATATACCAAGTCCCACACCTTGCCTATTCCCGTTAACGGAGAATAAGCCGATGCAAGTGGGGTAAGACTCGAGGTCAACACTGCATCCCAAAACACTCCTGACATGGACGTTCCTTCGGCCCCCAAAGTCATCCAAACTCTATTATTGATGGCCAATGTAGCAAAAATGTTCGCGCCAGGACCTTCGGGCGTTATGACGAAAGTGGTACGTTCAATTCCTGCCCAAGCATTCGTTGTTCTTAAATTAACGATTACGTATGTCCCATAAATGGATGCCTGTTTTATGTGAAGTCCTGCCGTTGCCATGTTCGCAAATCCTAAAACGACTCCGTCAGCCTTGCGGATCTTCATTACGTGACCAGCATCGGCCCCCACCAAGGTGTATGACCAGATGTTCGCTCCATCATTCAGGAGGAACTCCAGATTGTCTCCCGCCCCGACGGTGAAGGTATTGGCGATTGCCATGGTGCTCTTGGTTATCTGCACCAAGTCGGCACCCGAAGCCAGCCACAGATCGGTCCCGTCATCCATCAATCCGTCAAATCCATTGGCCAAGTTGTTGTTGGTATAAGTAGTGCTGGCACCCGTCGTTACGAATCCGTCACGGTAAAACTGGAATACGGTTGGAGTGGACCCATCAAGAGCGTTGGCATATATGTAGTTGGCATCAACCACAATCGAGTTTACCTTGGTGCAGTTGGAACTGAAGCTAATCCCGCCTATTCCTCCAGCAAGGACTGAAGATATTTTATCGGGGGTTATTGTACCGGATGCAATTTTGGATCCATCAACGGCCTCGTCTTTAATGTCGTTCGATTCAATCCAGTTTTGCTCCGCAACAGTGCTCGGTACCGATATTGTGAAATTAACCTCTCCGCTTACAAATCCTGTGGCCGATGCGATAATCGTAGCGGAATCAACAAGGGGACGCAGAGTAAAGGATGCGACTCCACTGCCGTTCGTAGTTACAGATGGAGACGATAAAATTCCACCACTGTTGTCAAGTGTTATGGTCTCCACCGACGTTAATGGCGTTGTTCCATCCGGCTGATACAGCTGAAGATTGATCGTCGGAACATCGGACGGAATCAATACATATGATGCAGACGACAATCCAATGACATTGCACTGTGCCAATCCAGTCGGCACTCCCGGTGATGATTCGGTAACGTAATAGCCGGATTTATTGTCCGTTACATTCGGGTCGTCGGTAGTTGTGAATACCTCCATGCCAGCAGGAGACGTGGCAGTCCAGTTTGCGACTGTGTCCGCATCGGATCCTAATATCACACCGAATATCCTTAAGGTAGAAATTTCATATTGTACGATCATATTGCAGATATCTCCAGTCCGTAATTCATTACGAGTAGCGACGTGTTAGGGGTGTACACCTGTAATAGAACGGTGTGACTTCCTCTTGATAGCCAAGTTTCCCAAAGCATAATCGACGTTGTGTCTCCAGCGCCAGAAGATGCAGGGATAAGGTGCCCTATTGATTCAGAAGACAGATAAATTCCGCCGTCTATGTATAGCCTCCATTTTGCCTGTTGACCGGTTAACAGGCCGTTAATGGCGTATGTGGCCCACCCAAATATCCTGATCATTTGTCCGTAGGAATAAAAGGTGGTTGCCGTAGTATAATTTCCCCAAGTGGCACCCGTGGCATTCATTATGTTCTGGGGGCTGCTGGTTACGGTCCATACGTTTTTTGCCCCCGGAACAAAGCCGTTTGTCCACTCTCCCTCTGTAAGCATAAGATTGGCCAGTTTAAGCGTAGTAAGTGTGTTGTCACCGGCATCGACAATTTCTCTTGTTATTGTCAGCTTTAATTGCGATAACAATGAAAGGCTTACGGTTGGGGAATCCTTGGTGATAAGCGTTACGGAAAACCTGTGCCATGCCCCATCCCTTGCAAATATTATCGGCTTGCTGTCGGTACTGGCAATCGCACCCTCGACATTGAATGTGTTCACCAATATTAATTGTGCCAGAACATTATGGTTCATGTGTGCACTGCTTGTTGCCCAGATTAATCCCGACAATACATATTTGGTTGATGGCTTGAGGGGCATAGTTCCGGTCAATCCCCCTCCACCAGATACCTTGGTACGCACGGACTGATTAAACAGACTTGTAACCGGTTGAATGGATACCGACAAACATCTTTCGGTTTCAAGGGCCGTTGCGTCTACAGCATTGGCCAACGATATTGTTCCGTTCGTTCCACTTCCAGATTGCCAAAATGTTTGGGCGTTTGTCGACGGAACCTTATTATATGTGAAGTCCCCGTCGGCCAACTTATTTATGCCAAATGCCTGCCTAGAAAACAGTCCCTGTTCCGGATGTGACATCGCATTGGTGGATATCTGTTTTATTGATACGGTTCCAATGGACCTGACGTCGGCTGGAGTCGGAGATCCCGTTGGTCCAAGTCTTGTTTGCGTTATGGCATTGCTGCCGTTCCAATATACTATGCATATAGGAATGGCATTTGTTGGCAATACCGATAAATCATAGGAGTTATCTGTCCCAAGAAAATGTTTCCCTAATATTGCATTCGTTGTATTAACGAGATCTTGGGCCACATATACGCACCAAAGTCCGATGCCGTCCACGTCGGGTGCCGAGCTGGAGAACGGAACGAATCCGGTGGCAGGAGATCCTGCTATAAACGGAGTAAGGGTTTCGAGCAGGACATGATGTCCATTAATAAATGCGCTTTGTTTGTCGGAACTTATAGGAATATTGAACTGTACTGCCGATATCGTGACCCCAACATTGATAGATGTCAGTATCTGTTGCTGTGGAGCGGTACCTTTATAGTACGATCCGGCCGTATTATTGGTGCCGAACGAATTATTTATTGTGGGCAATAGTATTGTGGTCGTTTCTATCGGGCTGTTCGAGGGATGGACACGTCCACCATATGCGGAACTATCGTCTATCAATCCATTTGTAACAACGTCTGAATCGGTTCCCGTACTGAGGGTTGTCGTCCCATGGGGATTTGACGGAGATACCTTTGTCGGATCTTCTATGGCATTAACATGTTCTATAATTCCAACCGTTTGTTGGTCGGCATAAACTGATGTGGCGTTGGATGCATCTATTTTGGCGACCTCTATCGGGACCGATCTAAAGACGGGGCGCTGTCGTGCTGTATTTGTTTGATATATTATGTGCGTATCGGTTCTCAAATAATAAGATCCGACGAATAAAGCCTTGGTATTGTCTTCGGGTGAGGGGAAGGCCGTTGCAAGCGTGGGATAGGGACTGGTTCCGCTTAGTTCTGCTTCCTTGGCAACGTATATTCTATAGCCGTTTTTACGGCGATGAGCGTAGGCGGTTCCCTGTTTTTGATCAAGCGCCGTTAATGGTTTTCTATAGTTGTCGGCTGGAACCACGCTGCCATTGTTATTTTCGTGGTTTGATGGATTGGCCACCGTTTCAACAACCGACACATATGATATGAATACGAATCGCTCTACGCAAAGTATTCCGTTTATTGTGTGTGGATTAACCGCTCCAGTTTCTGTTGGGTCTGGATCAGAAATGGTCTTGGATCCGGTAGAGAAGGGAGTTAAATAATTGCCCGACCCATCCCCACTCACTTCGTAAGTTTTGAATCTTGGAGGATCTTGTAGTGGGTCTGACAGGTTTCCCGTGCACGCAACGCTGTCATCAATTTCTATTCTTTCTCCGTCCGAATCAATGGCAATTCCAGACTCCACATCAAGCAAAGATCCAGTAAAGACAAATGCAAACGGTACTGATGCCGACGCATTATAAATTATGTTTTGTATGTCGACCGGTTTAACTGCACTGGCTGGAATTACGATGCCAGTGTTTACCGTATTGTCGGTAAGCCTGTCCCTGAGCTCTTCCTGCGATACGGCCTGAAGCTGGGTAAGGTCGGTAGAAAGGACTTCAAAACGATTAAAGGGAACAATTTTCCGCATCAAGGAGCCGCCTTTTCATAGTCGACTAAAAGAATGGTGCCGGTATCGGGAACTATGCTGTTGAACGTGAGACTTTCTCCGTTTCCATCCGTGTCAAGGTTCTCGATATAATCATATGACCCCCCACGTCTTTTCCTGTATGTGGATGCTGTGGCACCCGTTGCAGCGGCAAGATATACGCAGAGCGTTGTCGGCCTGAATTTGTTGCCCGTGGCAAACGTTACGCTGCTGCTATTTGTAAGCGCCGTCAGGTCTTCGCCTACTATCCTGTATGACAGGAGCGCGGAGAAGTTCCCGTTAAGGTCGTTCATCCCCAGTTTTTTGTTGCTTGAATTCCAAACTTTGATGGCCATTACCTCAATAATCCCTCGTCCAGAAGGGACGAATCCAAGGTAAAGAGCGTTCGATCCACCAGCTCTTTCTTGTCGTCCGCCTGTGTAGCTGCCTTAACAATCATTGCCTTGTCCGATACCTCAGATTCTACCACATTGGCGTCCACCGTTGCAACCCTGTATACCTGTATGGTTTCGTCGGACGTGTCGGGTATAGCGGTATCCACGAATCCATCCACATCCACTCCTGTTACAGCCCTGTAAAGACGCCTGTCAAACTCATTTAACAGGTTGGACTTATAGACATTATAAGTGGTGACGTTGTTGATGGGCATCTCATAAGTTACTTCGTATACGGTGCTGTTATCGGGAACGACGGCGGTGGACGACGTGCTCCATGTAATCGTTCCTGCCTGCTTATTTACCGAGAAGTCCCTGCCTTCCACCGGGAGGTTATTGGTCAGGGTGTATCCGTCGATAACCGCCCTAATAACGTGGGGAGATGTCGCCAATCCCGTGCTTCCAACGCTGTCCGGGGATGCACCCGATCTGGTCACCAATCCGTCGACAATGCCATTTGTTACCTTGTCCCATGATACGACCGTATAATTTTCCCTTGCGTTGGCCATGACGTTTGCCGGTGCCTTGGGGATTATGTCCGAAGACGTTTCATTATAGAGCAGGACTATGTCGCCTACGGCAAAAGGCGTGGTACTTGGAAGAAAATTCTGGGTTATTGTGGCAAGTTGCAGTATATCGGCGGCCGATCCATTGGATAGTCCCTCGAATACAGGTGTGGACATGTTGTCGATATATATGCTCAGGTTACTTTGTGAGTCGACGATAATGCGCAAGGCTCCGGGTGTTCCAACGCAATATGGTCCGCCAAGCGGCGTTTCTTCTGTTCCTCCCCCTCCCTTTTTTGTTGACCCCGATTCGGTATGGCTTCCGACAAATGCATTGCCGGATCCATCCAGTTTGAATATCCAGTTTGGGTTCAGGTCGTTTCCATCGGCCATGCGTATCTGAATGAAGGCGCGATCGTCAGTTACCGAATCGAGCAACAGCGACATGTCCAATTGGTACCCGCCGTCATGCCTGTCCATGTCCCTTGATACGGCATCGAACCCGTTTATGACGACGCCAAGTGCCGGAGCCGACTCTATGAAACTTGATTTGGCCGTTTCACACGAAAGTTCCTGCGGGGAAAAATACGTGTCCGATACATAGAACGACTCTATATTTGCGTTCTTTTTCAGGTTGACCGACCATTCACGCCATCCATCATGTCCGACTATCCTCCCTGTCGGGGCCGTATGGAAGTCAGAGCTGTACCACGCATGATATCCCATTATGCCTCCAGTGACTTTGGCAAGCCGGAACTTATCTGGCTGAATACGATAAGCACCTTCTTGAATGCGGGCTTTACTTTTCTTATTGCCACCCTGAGTTGTGTGTCCAACCTGAATTTGTAGCTTACCGTATAAGCCGTTCCCTCATCAGGAATCTTGGCCGTATTGTTCCAGATTATTTTGCCGAGTAATCGGTTAACCGTGAAATCGACGTCTTCTTTGGGAAGTTCGGAATCGAGGATCTTTTCAAGTCCACCGATGATACAACTCGTCACCCTGATGGCTATTGCCACATAGGGGTTGGCAACGTAGTCAGGATTGGTTGCCCCATATGCAAGTCCCCCACTTGCAGGATTCCTGCGCAAGACCTGTTCGCTGGCGACATTGGCCAATGCAACTTCCTCCGGTATACCAAGAGTAGCAGCCGATGCAAGGGACACCGTTACCTCGCTTCCTATCGCGTTTGTGCTTGGTATCGTAAGCACTTGTGCCGTGTCATAGTCGAACGTGGATCCGTCAAGAACTCCGGGGAAATCCCCCAACGTCTCAAGTGTTGGGAGAGTGTCGCCATCGGTGAAGTATCCATCACCGGTTGGTCCAAGGTCTGGTACGTAATAGTGTGGCTTATCATTGTCTCGCCTTTCCCAGTCGGCATATCCGGTTGTCGGACTGTGGTCAGGCATGTATCCGGCAACAGGTGGAAAGAATCCTGATGGACCGAACTGGTCATTGGTAAATATGAGGTTTGGTATAAGGGATTTGGACGACACAATTACTATGTTGAGCTGTGTTCCATCAAAGTCGCCCAGTATGCATTGCACTGCCATCTCCACGCCCTTCTCGGTTCCCGCATATTGTGATGCGTTCCATAGGCAGGACGTCTGCCCCCTATACGTGTCCATCAACTGGTCCGTCCTGCGTGTCAGACCCGTGAACGTTCCAAATTTTGGCTCGAGCAGTGAATCCTCTACCCCGTCTATGCTGGCGTTCTGTTCTATCTGCACGGAGTCGATCAGCGGCTGTTCCAGCGCCTTGGCCTGCACTTCGAACATGTATGCGATATTGCCGCTGCTGAATGATTCCGATGCTATGGTTTTGTCCCTGAAATCAAAGAACGGACCAAATTCTTTTATGTGGAAGTCAAGCTGTGGAAGCTGCTGGGTATGGGGTATCTTGAACCTTGCATACACGAATCCCGTTTCGTCCACGACCTTTGCCGTGGCCATCCTTGTTGGATTACCATTATTGACCGACATATAGATCGCGACCGTTGTTCCCACGTCCCTACCGATGAACGCGGTGAACAGCTGGTTGACAAGGGCCGACGTTGTCTGGTTCGTGTCCCTGTTATAGACTCCCTGCGGAAGCTCTTCTATCTGCTTCCAATAAAGGGGGTTAGTGCCTTGAAAATATATTTGCACTATTGTGTTGCCATTATGGTTCCGGGCCTGAGCACTTCATTGGCGTTGGCCGTTATGACATTTTGTTGTGCCGATGCATTGGCCGTTTTGTCGAACTTGGCCATAGGAAGGTTGACCCGGTCCACTCCCGCCGTCTCGGTTATCACCTTGATGATGTCAGACAGGTCCATCGATTCGCCGATCGAATAGTCGGATATGAACGATGTTACCGCCGCCTCGACATTGGCTTTGACCGTATTGAACGAGTATCCGCCAAGCACCACTATCTGGAATATGACGTCCACTGTGGTGAACACTGCTTCCTTGACCATGATGTCGGCACCAAGCATCTTGCGTGCCGGGTCATCCATAAAATCCTGTACTGTGCGGACCAACGAGTTGGTCTGGTATTGAATAACGGTTCCCGTTGGATCTGACACTCCATAATTCACTCCGTCTGCCGCTCTGATACTGCCAGCATAAACGGACGTGTCCCAATGCTGGGACGCTCCTGCGTTTGGAGATACCGTATCCAGATCTTTTACCATCGGTTGTCTTGATGCGGTGAATATGTAATCGGTGCCGACAAGCGATACGTTACTCGAGTCTGCCAATTCGTTTATCACGACAGGAACCGGATCGGTGATATAGATGTCTATGGATCCGCCATCGCCCTGATCACGCGACATTAATGGATCCCCGGCTCCAATTACTGTTGTGTCCTTCACTCCATTAATTCCAAGGACGAGGTTTTTGTATCCCGACGATGTTCCAATATTGTTGGCAAATAAGGCGAGCTTAACTCTTTCCACAAGGCTGGCATCGGTTTCTTCGTCTCTACCTCCACTGATTGGAAATGGATTGGTAACTGCATCCATGCCAACGAGAGTGTCTTTGATCAGATTTATTTGTCCAATTGCTGCATTTGCATTTAATCCCTGTGCAGAAGATTGTACGGGAACCGATGCAATAAACGCACTATATGTTGCGTCATATGACATTGCATTAATAACGATGGTTGTTTGTGCCACATATTCTTGGTTGATGGACACAGCGGAAAACCTGCGTCCAGATCCAACTGTTATTGGTAGGACCGTGGACGGATCTGCATACCTTAATAACAATACAGATCCTGACGATGTTGTTGCTGGCCTTCTTGTTATTCCAAAATTTGATGCGTAATTGTCTATCCCCGCCTTTAATTTTGCCACTATGGTTGTCACATCTTCATTCAGATCAATTGCCATTTGATTCAGGCTGGCCGTATCGTCGATCAAATTGAGTGCCGCATCAAGATCTTGCTCGGCCCTTGAGAAATCCATTTTTGAATTTAAAAAGGTAAGTACGCGAACAAGAGGGTTGACAAATATGTCGCCAAGGGCAGCTGGGGGGTCTCCCCTGCCGCGCCTACGCATTATGTTGACAATGTCCAAAACTGTTATAGCCATTAGGATATCACCACCGTTGAGACAGCATTATCGGCCGTCTTTAGAGTTATTTGAAGGGAAATGCTTCGAGTTTCCTGTTTTGACTGTATTGATATTATGTCCGTTATTCTTTCTGAGTCGGGTTGTCCAACATTAAACGAGTTTAAGTATCCTAGAAGAAATCGTATCTGCTCCAAAAGCTGGGAATTGATTTGTGGTAAGTTGGGCGCATTGATCAATGAGCTTATAAACGTTCCATAATTGGGAGACAGTGCATTAGTTCCTTTGACTGTAAGCAACCCCCTTATAAGGTCTTGTACCGCTTTATCTATGCCGGACACAAAAACCGGTCCGTCAACGAACCTTCCATTGTTCGACGTTAAAAGATTCAGGTCGGCATATTGGGCAGGGACCCCTTTGGAAAGAGTGAGCACTTGTAAATCAGACATGTTTTCCTTTATGTATTATAGCAATCATATGTATGTTTCCACAAGTGCTTTTATGGTGTTGATCCTGTCTCTATATTTCATTATTGCATTTAATTGTGCATCGATCTTGCCCCCCACCCTCTTTATTTTCTGCAATTCAAAGTCGGTTATGTCGGCTGAAGACCTCAGGGCGTTGGATGCCGATATTGCACTGTGCATTTCCGCTATATCTGACGATGTATGTGTGCCAAGTATTGAGTTGATCGTGCCGGTTATTAAAGAAAGCTTGGGAACGTTCAGGTTCGGTATTTTGACCGGTGAACTGTTACCTATTCCATTATTTGTTGGTAAGGCCTGTTTTTTGTTAAGGAGATCCTGCTGAAGGCGTAACAGTCTAGTCAATGTATTGTCAAGCGCCTGTTTAAGCGTAATGAACGTTGTTTTTCCTCTATTTCCAAGCGAGTCAAAGATTTCGTCAAGGACCGCCTTGGTATCGGAAGAATACCCTATTATTGTCTCTATTTCGTCATCGTGAAAATTAGGAGTGGTCACGTTATCATGTCCCTTGTGGGATCAAATTTGACAGACACCTCGCTTGACTTTGGAATCGGTCTTCCAGTCATAAAATCATAGCTATAAGTCCCTATAACCGGAGATACCGATGCTACCGCTCCCGCATTAATCGACGTTGGTCGTTGCATACCCATTTCTATCGCCGGACCGTTTATTGATATCTTTTCATCTGTCATCGTCACCCTTGTCACTGGATTTTTTTGGGAATCAAATTTTATCATTTCTATTTGGTTTTTTGTTCCGGTATCGGAATTTTCTGGCGTTACATTAATTTGTCCAACGTTTTTAATGTTGATGGATAAGGCGTTCCCCGTGATGCTTATTCCGACCATATTAAGCAGCCTCATGACGTTAGAAAGGGTTTCGTCTCCTGCCACGAGGTCCCCGCCATTGTTCAAATAAACAAACCCACCCCCACCACCCCCCAACCCCAACACCCCCCCAACAAAAGGCCGGGCCACAAC
>Ga0315274_10013677_pt1 | contig 11549 bp, 7 predicted proteins | sample YL17G02_20_MG_FD_203700 | JGI IMG/M metagenome (GOLD analysis project Ga0315274, IMG submission 203700) | Sediment microbial communities from Yellowstone Lake, YNP, Wyoming, USA - YL17G02_20 | ecosystem: Environmental > Aquatic > Freshwater > Lake > Sediment | place: USA: Wyoming | collected...
TGCGATGAATGCCTTACGGACACGAGAGATCTACCACCACCTCCGGGATGCGGGACGGGCGATGCGGGATACGCTGGATATCCTGCACAATGCGGTTATTGATCTGGCTTAAAAAAAATAGAATTTAATACGTATTGTTATTTTTTTACTTTCCTGATAATGGTAAGATCACCAAGCGTGGGAGTGAGTTTGGTCTGCACCTTCTTTTCTGCCTCAGGGACCGGGGCATCAATGAGCCTGATCTCAAGCACCTTCTCAAGTTTTTTCCTTACACCCTCCTCAGGGATCAATTCACCATTCTCAATCTTTTTGATGAGATGTTCACGTTCCTTTATCTGCATGGCCAGATCTTTTGTGGAGAGCCCTTTTTCCATCCGTCCTTTCCTTATGCGGGCTGCATAATCTTCCACGATCTCTCCTTCCATGTAATCAAAGAGATCCCGTTTTCTCCGATCAGCGGGGACTGCTGCCGTCACAGTTCTCCCCGGACGGGGTGCTGCAGCGCTCGGGCGTGCAAGATCTGTACGCCGTACCTGCTGCACTTCAGTGCCGAATTTCTCGCACCTGATGCATACCTGCAGTTCGGCACCCTCTACCCGCACTAATTTGGCGGTGCCACGAATCGTTTCTCCACACATTTCACACTGCATATTCTCACAAACACTTTATATGCAGTTTCCCTATATAGCTATTTGAGAAACGAGATGGGAGACATCCTCCATCAGTCACCGGATCCTCAGACACCAGAAGAGCTCTACCGACTGTACCGCACACTTTCGGAACAGCTTCGCGGACAACTGAGCCAGATCGAGAACGACAAGCATGAGCTCGAGATGCAGATGATGGATCGGGTGGGAAACCTTGAATCCCGCAACCTTGAACTCCGCGAACAGTTACGGCAGGTGGAAGCGGACAAGCGATATATCGAGACCCAGAAGATCCGGTACGAACGTGAAGTCCGGAAGCTCAAGAGTGAGAGCGAGCAGCTCCGAAGCCCCCCGCTGATCATCGGCACTATCACTGATGTAGTTGATGCATCCCGTGTAATTGTCAGGAGCAGTGCAGGCCCGCGTTTCCTGGTACGGAGTTCTCCATCCATCAGTGCTGAGGAGATCAAACCCGGTGTCCGGTGTACGCTCAACCAGCAGTCGCTGGCTATCGTTGAGCTACTCCCCACCAGCTTTGATGCGCAGATCTATGGAATGGAACTGGTGGATTCCCCTCAGGAAACCTATGCGGACATCGGGGGTCTTGAGGTTCAGATCAACGAGATAAAAGAGGCAGTCGAACTCCCGCTGAAGCGTCCGGAACTGTTCCTCAGGATCGGTATTGATCCCCCAAAGGGTGTACTGCTCCACGGACCGCCGGGCACGGGAAAGACGTTGCTGGCAAAAGCTGTCGCCCATGAGACCAACGCCCATTTCATGCGGGTGGTAGGATCTGAGCTCGTCCAGAAATATATCGGTGAAGGTGCACGACTCGTCCGCGAGCTCTTCGATCTTGCCAGGAAAAAGGCCCCGACCATTGTCTTTATTGATGAGATTGATGCAGTAGGCGCATCACGTACTGAGGCAAATACATCCGGGGACCGTGAAGTGCAGCGTACGCTCTTGCAGCTCCTGGCAGGCATGGATGGATTCGAGAATCGGGGTGATGTGAAAATTATCGGCGCAACAAACCGTATCGATATCCTTGACAGGGCATTGTTGAGGCCCGGGCGATTTGACAGGATTATCGAGATCCCGCTACCGGATGAAACAGGGCGGCTGTCAATCCTAAAGGTCCATTGCCGGGCATTGACAATTGACGAGAATGTTGACCTCTGTGAAGTCGCAAAACAGACGGACGGCAAGAACGGCGCAGACCTTCGGGCAATCTGCATGGAAGCCGGTATGTTTGCAATTCGGAAGGACCGCCCGGCTATTACCCAGGAAGATTTCCTTGCCGCTATCACTAAAATTCGTGTCGACTTCCACCGGGGCAGTGCAGATGTTGAAGGCGAAATGTTTGCGTAAGGACTGTTTTTCCTTTTTTTGACAAATCTCAAAGGTATCGCGATGCCGGACCAGAACCGTACCAATGATTGCGATTCTCAAAAAAACGACGCACCCATATCGGAAGATGGTTTCCTGACTATGGTTCCTGTCGGTATGACCCTGGAGAATATAATCGATCGTACCGGAGAACTTGAACATTTAAACGAGCTTATTATGCTTCAGCTCGATAAATCAGGGGGATTTACCTGCGCAGAATCGTATTTTTCCACCGTGCAGCCAATTCTGGATTTGCTTGAAGTGGAGATCAGGCTCCGATACCATCATGGGATGACTGACCAGGAAATGAAACTCCTTGTCCAGGACTGGATAGACAAAGAGATTGCGGAAACGAAAAAAACATGCGATGTGCAAGACCCTTTCACGCCACGCTGACCGTAGTTCGAAGCACTATTTTAGGGATCCCACGTTTGAGTTTTCACCAGGCCTCGAATCACGATGTAAGAGGTTGTCTGAAAAATCCGTTATCCGGAAGATTTTGGAATTTCTCCCGCACTCTGGGTTCCTGCGAATTATTCAATTTAAAATGAGCGTGTATCGGCTGAATAATTTTTAAAAACCTTCATTCTCTGATGCGTGTACGAATCCGACGATACCATCCGATAAAAACCAGGATCCTGTCAAAAGCCCACTTCCCCGGGGGTAAAATAAGCCCTTAAAGGGCTCCGATTGCTCCTTTTTGGATCCAGAAAACCTCGCAAAACGCCCCGATTGGACACGGATCCAGAAACCGGATAATTGAGGGTTATTTGACAAAATAACTTCATATCGCACCTTAATTCCAACCCCAAAAGCTGCGTGAGTTTCGATCCTGAGCCTGCTTTGGCCTTTCATGGTCGGGATCGGCCACGCAAAGGGCATTGGCGGCCTTTTAAAAAGGGATCGGAAATGGACGAATATTTCAGGCTATTTTCGCCAATAAGCCTTAATTTCTGTGTATTTAGGCACGACGGACAGGCAATTGTATGATAAGAAAGAGGACAATGTGACATGGATGGACAGACAGGAAGGTTCTTTCCGGACATTACATGTGGGGGAAAAAGTAAAATTTTTTACATCCAGCCTGTTGCAAATGTCCACATATTCTGGAGCCCCGTCGAGATAACAACACGGGGATCAATTCCCAGAACCGGGAAGACGAAAATGAAATAGAGGACAGTGCCTAAGAGACTGCCGAGATTTGCGAGAGCGGCGACAAGAACAACCCGGAAGAGCGGGATTTTTGCCATATCGGTCAGGGATTCGACTTCATAGATCTTCCTGAAGTCTGTGACCGGGGGTTTTCTCACCCTGGCCTCGACATATGCACCAATCCAGCCGGCGTGGATCATGGGGTTTAAGGAAGTAAACCATGCTACACAAAAAACCGTAAGTGCCGTGTACGGGTGCCCGCCCGCAAGGAGGGTGAAGAGCGCTGCAAGCGCCCCATGAATAATTACCCAGAAGAGGAACGCATAAAGCAGCACATCCCAGCCAACACCGGAGAATGCAATCGCTGCGAGAAGCAGGAAGAAAATTGCAGTTACACCGAACCCGAACACCTTGCCCCAGGGGAATGATTTTGGTTCCTGGGTAAGGGGTTCGAAAGGAGGAAGGGTTGTCGGGTTATCAAGATAATTTGCTATCCCCTGCCGGTGTCCGGCACCAACAACTGCGAGGATACGCCCCTCGGGTCTCTGGACCTTCAGAAGGATGAGCTGGTGAGCGATGAAGGCATCACGCTCATCGATCAAAGCACGTGCGCCATTGGGTGAGAACTTCCGGAATTCCTCCATGACTGCATCGATTACGTTTTGTTCCTTGAGCGACTCGATATCGATCTCCTGCCCATTATCAATTTCAGCTATAGATGCGATTAACGCCCAGAACATCTTGATCTTTTCAAAAAAACTCAAAGAACTCCAGAAGCGCAGAAGGGTAAGGCGGATATCCCGGTCTACAAGAGCGATGGGGATGCCCCGCTGTTCTGCCTCTTCAATGGCAATTTTCATTTCAGCCCCGGGTTCGACACCGACATCGATGCCAATCTTGCGCTGGAGGTAGGCAAGCAGCCACTGGACAAGGAGCGAATTGAAGTTCTTCACTTCGAGTACGTCGTTTACCGAAGGGTCGCGGGCCTGCTTTTTCAGTGCTGTAAATCGTGATGCATCGAGTTCAATGGCCACGACATCCGGCATGAAATCCCCGATCGCTGCCCGCACTTCATCGACACTCTGTTGCGAGACATGTGCTGTCCCGATGATCTTTATCTCTCCCATTGAGCTCCGTTATTCCACCATTATTTGCGCTTCATCCAGATTAAGGATGATGTGGGGCAGGAGAATCGAAAAAGAAATATCCTGTTTCGCAGGTAACGTCCCGGACACCGACAGAATGCTCAGCATACTCTGAGTGAGATACATGTTTCCCACTGGTTCCGGCATATCAGAAATTTTCAGCGTATTTCTAATAAACAAATTTCTCTCATTTTTTTCGTACACTTTTCGAAAACTATTAGGATGTCATTTATGGGTGATACAAGAATATTGTCACGATAATTGTTCGAATAGATTTATAATATGGGAGTGTTTCTATTCAACTTAAGGTGATATGCGATGACTGATGAAGATACTGAACCACTACTGTGTATTGGAGCAAGGAATCCTTTCGTTTGTGCCGAGCGCAAATTAAACGAAAAAATAAACTGGAGCGAGATGAAAGCAGGGCAAAAAAGAAAAAAACTCGAAAAAGCTTTCGGAATACCGTATAACCAGCTCTTCGATCCTACAACCGGCTATCCTTCAATCGAATCTCCTCTTTTTGTGGGAGATACGAGACCATGTGCACCGATATTAAATCCCAGTTGGACTCCCACAGGAAGCGTATATACCACTGGTGGCCCCCCAACGGCGGCATACAACGAGCTGATACAGGGAAATCTTCCCAACTGCTTCTTTATTGCCGCCCTTTCATCAGTTGCTTTTGCAGCTTCAACGATTCCAAAAACTTCACTCCTGCAAGCTCAACCCAATACTCCTCCCAATAGTACGACCTATTCCTACACATTCTATAATCAGGTAGATGGATTACCCAAAGCTGATTCACCGGTAACTATATCGAACAAACTCCCCTTTGATTCGTATAATCGATATCCTTACTCAAAGTCAATTACCACGGGAGAGATCTGGGTTGCAATGTATGAGAAAGCATTTGCGTGTTGGAAAAACCGAGCCTTGGGAGATAAACCGGATTATTCGTTAATCTGCACGGGAGACCCTGTGCTAGCCCTCTTGAATCTTACCGGTTGGAATTATACTGCAGCTACAAAATGCTTGACGAAGAATTTCAAAGATGGAACTGAGATTTATAATAAAATTTATTCGTTATGTAAATTAACTTTAGGATACAGGACTACCGCAAAGCCGATGGTCGCATATACGTATGATCCCAGGATAGAGAGCCCTCCTCCCGGTATAACATATACTGACGCAACGATTGTGGCTAACCACGCCTATTCTGTCCTTGGGGTTCACAAAATTCCTACGGATAACTACTACATTGTCATGCGGAATCCGTGGGGGCAGAAGGGGGCAATGCCAGGATCAGGATATGGCGACCCGGATCCTTCATCATTACCATCGGATGCGCTGGCGTCAGGACCCTGGTATCAGATACCGAACCTTGCTGATCCTAACGATGCCATCTTTGCCCTCAGGGCAAGTGTATTTAAGGATTACTTCAAAGGATTCGGGTGGGTAACCCTGTAATCAAATAATCTTGTGACCAGTAGTGTAACACTGAGGAAAAGTTCAGGTGGGTTGTAATGAATATAGGCTTGCATTTTGTCGTTAACGGATGGGGCGAACCAGCAAAAATGAGAGAGAAGGTAATGCTTCTTTTTACAGCACTCCTTTTTTTCGCATTCCTTACCAGCTTTACATCTGCTCTCCCGATTGGCACCGAGACTCCCATCACTCCTACATGTAACTCTCTCACAAGTCCGGCACTCTATGGTGATAATATCGTCTGGGAGGACTATAGAGACCCTAACAACCCCTATCAGATTTATCAGTATAATCTAAATACGGGTGAGGAAAATCCTGTCAATTCATCCCAGAATTGGCAGTATCAACCGGCAATTTATGGGAATGCTGTAGTATGGACTGAGATGAGTAGTACCGATTGGAGTATAAAAATTATAAGATATGACAAGGTTACCCGGACACGGGATGAATATTCATGCAACTTTGATGGGAATTCTGAATTCAATTATCCAAAGATTTCCGGAAACACGATTGTCTGGCAGGACTATAATGTAACCAACAGTAACTGGGATATTTCTGTTGTGAGAAATACCGGATCACAACCTGAACTCATTATTTACGGAGACGGGGACCAGAAACATCCGGAAATCTTCCAGGATTATATCGTCTATGAAAACTGGACAGGTATCCCGTATAGCTCACCTTCAGACATATGGCTGTATAATCTCAGTAATAATACTGCAGTTCCCGTCTCAGAAGTATTCTACCAGGAAACTCTTCCCCATATCTACGGTGAAAAAATTGTCTGGGAAGCTTCCAACCTTTCAGGTGACGGAACCCACATTCATGTTTACGATAAGGGTGTTATAAAGCGCCTGACACCACAGACAGCAACACCCTTTGACCAGTTTCACCCCGCGATCTACGGTAATCGTGTTGTTGTGGAAGATGCTCGCGAAAGCGCACTGCACGACGTTTATGTCTACGATCTTGTGGCAGGGAGCGAGACCCGGCTCTCTCCAAAATCCTTCGCTTATTCGCAGCTGACCCCCGATATCTACGAAAACCGGATTGTTTGGGCGGATACCCGGGCAGGTAACGGGAATGTGTGGGACATCTACCTGTTCACCCTGGGTCCTGTCGTCGAATGTCCCGTAGCAGGTTTCTCCTCAACATCACCGGTGGGACCGGCAGGACTACCGGTGACCTTTACGGATACTTCTCTGGGAGCCCCCATCCTTCATCGTACATGGGATTTTGGGGATGGATCGCCGGTTCTTCGTAACCCCGCCGGTCCTGTGACCCACGACTTTGTCAGTGCCGGAATCTATCCGGTAACACTGACCGTGGGAAATCCCCTCTGCAGAAACATCACACCTGTTCTCTGCAAAAATACAATCTATGTTGATTCGCCACCTGAACCTGATTTTTATGGATCACCGGACCATGGATTCACGCCACTCACTGTTAACTTTAAGGACACCTCGTGCGGTGCACCAAAAACCTGGAAGTGGGACTTTGGGGATGGGGGCACATCAACACTGCAGAATCCGCAACACACATATTTGATACCGGGATCTGCATATACCGTTTCGCTCACGGTGAACAATACCTTTGGAAATGCGGAAACAAGGACCAGAGAGATACCTGATTATATCACGACCCTGATAGGGGCATCAGAGAGATCAATAACACCTGTCGACGGCATAACTGCTGAACAGTCAAACAAAAAATCATTCCTCGTGTTAGATGGTTCACTCCTTACGTCGTATACAATAAAACCCGATAAATCTCTTGTCATTTCTGTCCCTCCTGAACGATATGGCTGGCAGAATATTACCTTTGTTTCTTCTGACAGAGCAGGGTTCAGGGAAGATGCAAACCATACTATTACCGGCAACTTTTCGATGGTATATTTCCACACGAAGGATCTGACAGCAACCAACACCAGTCAACAGATTGGGTTGAGTTATCAGTTCAGCGATTCAAAATACCCTGGTAAGTCCGTCACTACCAGTGAAATATGGGAAGGTGCACTGCCGGCTGATAAGGCAGAGTTTGAGTATTTTGCCTCCATGGTCCCTCCAAATGGATTTACAACGGTCAGTGTCATTCCGTTCACGGCTCATGTAAAAAAAGATCCACTCATTGGCAAGGGAAATGCAATCATTACCATGAGTATCAGTTCTTCATGGTACGATGCGATCCAGGAAACACCGACCACCCCTGTTATCATCATCGGAACCGGCAAAGATTCTTCAGGTAATACCATTGGTGCAGGTCTGAAACCAGCTCGTTACAGGGTGGGAGGTATCGACTATTTTGTTGCAGATACACCAGGGTATCTCACGAACTTCGGTCTTGCGCAGGTATCCGGCTCCGGTAACCCGTTCCAGGTGATCGCCTTTGTTGCCGTAAAAGTCATCAGCCAGTCGGGTAACCCGGGTTCCCCGGCCGTTGTGCAGCCTACCATTGCTGCGGAGATACAACAAGCCACTCTGCCGGATCCCGGCACAACCACCAGGATCTACGCTAACTCACAGGGTGTTATCTCGCAGGCCATGACACTCCAGTCAACCGACGGTCTTGCAAACGTCTCCCTTGGCCTTGGTACAATTGCAAGGAACAGCAGCGGTATGCCCCTCCCCTCCCTCAGTATCAGGCGGATTCCGGCAGGCGAACTGCCGGCTGCTCCGCCGGGAGCGGGATTGTCCTTTACCGGCATGGCCTACGACATCCTGCCGGATGGTGCGACATTCTCCCCGGCCATCCCTCTCTCATACACGATCCCGCAGGTGCAGTGGGGAAAGGAGTATGTCATACAGGAATATGATATTGCAACCGGTACATGGCAGGCTCTCCAGTCAAGGTACAATCCCCAGACCGGTACAATCACCGTGCAGGTCTCCCACTTATGCACCTTTGCATTGTTTGCAAAATTGCCGGAAATAACAAAAGCAGCTATCCCGGAACCGACTATAATCGTGGCCTCGAAATCCCCCATGTCCACCAATGTCGAGATGTACAGATGGATTATTTCCTCAGTCGTGCAGAACCCGCTGATTATTGCCATCGTCCTTGCAGTAATCACGCTCGTTGCCTACTTCGGGTGGTGGAAGCGGCGGTTGTAACACCGTGAGCAGTAGTACAAGCATCCCTGTCAATGGGAGAAGAAAATTCCAGAGGGTATACTCTACACGATCACCGGCATCGTAAAGACCATCACAATCGGTATCGTTCTGATCCGGGTTTGCTGCCAGAGGACCGTTACCGGTGGCATCTGCGACAGTATCGTTGTCTTTTAGCTGGTACGGGAATCACCGGCATCCTAAAGGGTACAACCTGAATACCGGTGTAGTCACTGCTGAGGTGTCGCATTTCTGCTGTTTTGCTCTCTTCACGAAAACTGTTCCTGCCTCACCATCAGTAACACCTGTGCCTGCGCAACTCCCCCCTCACGTGGCAGCACCACCACCCCCTACCGCGATATCCACCTTCTCTGGTATGATCCTGTGGATCATTGATATGGTGACAAAAAATGTACTGATTGTAGCAGGAATCGTAATCCTTGCAGTTGCATTATTCCTGTATGGCCGAAAGAGAAGGCGTGATCGGGTGATTCACCTTTTCTAATACCTTTCATGGTGATCATAAACCTGGGGTGCTGGTTTCTGTTTTGTCAGATCGTCCTGAATCCCTTTGAAGACTACCGTAACAAGAATGATCACCGGGACGATCTCAAGTCTTCCCAGCCACATAAGGATGATGAAGATCCACTTGATCGCAAAGGGACTTGCTGCCGTGATGTAGCCAAGGCCCAGTCCCACGTTGCTGATTGCCGACACTTGCTCAAAGACCACCTCATTGATCCCAAACGTCGTAATGTAGAGGTGCATTACAATAACCGTGCTCAAAAAGATTGTAATGACATACAGCATGATGACAACCATATTTTTTGAGATCTCAAGATCGGCGACCTGCCGGGGAAACGTTCGCCCCCCCAACCTCAACGGGACGAGCACCCGGCTCGATACAAAAAAGCGTTTCAACCACCATTTCACGCCCTCATATGCAAGCATGACGCGGTTCACCTTGATACCGCCTGCCGTACTTCCCGATGCACCGCCAATCAGCATCATCATCGTGACCACCGCGATGGGGATTGTTGACCATAGATGAGGATTGGAGTTCTGAAGACCGGTCGTCGTGAAGCCTGATATTGCACAGAACGTCCCTTCACGGATCGCTTGTTCAAGAGTCAGATTGTTGAAAATGAAAAGGTCAAGGGAGGTGATCGCTGAACCGACTGCAGCGATAAGGAGAAGCACCTGCACGATCTGGTCCTTAAACATTGCTTTAATATTCCCCCGGTAGAGCAAAAAATAGATCTTGAACGGCAGTGCACCAGCAAGCATAACGGGGATCAGGAGCAGTTCAAGCATCGGGTTGTTGTAATACATCATACCGGCATCATGGATAGAAAATCCGCCGGTTGCAAGAGCAACCATGACAAGGTTGAGCGAGTCCCACAGTGCAGTTCCCGACAGCATGACCATACCCGTGAACATGAAGGTTAAAAAGAGATAGATCTGCCACATCTTTCTCCCTGTCGAAACGACGTTGGGCATCAGCTCTTCCGATCTGCCCTCGGAACGGTAGAGCTGGAAGAGCGTGGCACTCGTCTTCCTGCTGAGCGAGATGCGAAACGCAATGATCCCAATCCCGCCGATCCACTGGGTAAACGACCGCCAGAACAGCAGGGTGTTGGGGGTAGTATCGAGGGATGTGATCATCGTAAAACCGGTGCCGGTCCAGCCGGACATCGCTTCAAAAACGCTGTCGGTGTACGGCATATTGAGCCCCAAAACAAACGGAAGCGCCCCGACGAGAGCGATCGCAAACCAGGAAAAGGCGACCACAACGAGTGAGACGGAGAGCGTTGGCGCGAGATCCGGGGGGTGAACATAGGAGAGCAGGTACCCGACTATTAAAAACACCAGCGGAGCGGAGGCCATGGGGAGAAACATATCCCATTCGCGAAAAATAACAAGGACAAGAAAAGGCAGCAGTGAAGCAATGCCCAGGAAATTAAAAGTTACACCCATGTCATGCGCAATTATGGCGATATTTTCGATGCGCTTCATCTGATTACCAAGGTGATTGGTTGTTTAATATTGTTATGGGTATCGTTTTTTAGTTTTAGTATATTTTTTTTAGTACAGGTGTTTGGTTAAAAAATCAAACACATCTATTAATTTCTGGCACGGCACAATAGGTATTCATTCATGAAACAGCTCTATGCCGACCTTTTCCCCTTCATTCTCTTTGTCGTTCTTACCCTCGCTGCATTTATTGTATTCTGGTCGTTTATGGATATGGTAATTCTCGGTGCTTCGCTTGCGGTCGTCCTCATTCCGCTGCACCATCGTATTTCACGGCACACTCTGCCAGGGATCTCTGCGGCAATCGTGACCTTTGCGATTTTTTTCGCGGGGTGCATCATGGCACTTTTCACTCTCCTCATCCTCTCATCAAACGTAGTCACCCTGACGGAGTTGTTTGGTACAATTGGGACATGGCTGAATAATCCTGCAACCAACCCCCTGGATTTTGGTATCCCGGTTACCAAGGCAAATCTGTCAGACCTGCTCAATAAAGGGACAGCACTTTTTGTGGACTATCAAGAGACCCTTCTCAGTAATCTTTCCCTTATCGTGTTCAAGATGTTTGTTTTCTTCGTTTCCTTATTTTC
>Ga0315274_10013678_pt1 | contig 11549 bp, 11 predicted proteins | sample YL17G02_20_MG_FD_203700 | JGI IMG/M metagenome (GOLD analysis project Ga0315274, IMG submission 203700) | Sediment microbial communities from Yellowstone Lake, YNP, Wyoming, USA - YL17G02_20 | ecosystem: Environmental > Aquatic > Freshwater > Lake > Sediment | place: USA: Wyoming | collected...
TTCTCACCAGCATCGAGCCTCGAGGACAGCTGTAGCGACTGGGCGCTCGGTCGGGAACATGCGGTCGAAACGGCTGGGGTCGGGCTCACCCCCCCCCCCCCCCCAAAGTGGTAATAAGTATTACCGCTTTTCGTCGCGGTAGAGCTTGACTTCCTTCCCCATTGGAGTGATGTCTGTCTATCGACGGCGTCCAAGGACGCCGGCCGGTCGGCAGGACGACATAACTCGGAGAAGGAGGTGCATCATGACCAGCAAGCGCCAGCGCAAGAAGATCGCCCGCCAGCTACCGCCGGTGGGCACCACTCTCACAGGCAGGTCCAGAGGGCAACCCCACACCGCTGTGATCGTGGAGGCCAAGGACCGCCCCGCTGGAAGGGCGGTCAAGTATGGCGACCAGCTCTTCGCCTCCCTCAGCGCCGCCGGCAAGGCTGTGACTGGTCATCCCACTAACGGTTGGGTCTTCTGGCATCCCGCTGAGGCCGGCGAGCAGTAGCCGCCTCAGGCCCTGGCCCAAACCAGTCACCAGGCCCGCCTAGGCCCGGCGGCTGGGCCTGTTTGGCGGCTGCGGCCCTGATTGTCATGCGAGCCCGCCAATACGTCGATTCTTTCCCGATATCGGCCAGATTCGCCCCATGTCGACTTGACTTCTTGGTTCAAGAGAGCGTCTATGTACGTACGCAACGTGCGTTGCACCAGGTGCGCGAAGATGACGACACAGACGGCAGTCGAACAGCAACAAGACCTGGCGAGCCTGATCGGGCTCTACCTCCTGCGCTGCCAGGTGGAGGGCAAGTCGCCGAACACCATCACCGCCTACCGGGAGACCCTGACCCTGTTCCAGAGGATCGCGCGGGAGGAGGGCTTCCCGGAGGGCGTTCGGGCCATCACCCCGGTCCACATCTACGCCTACCTGGGTCGCATCGGCAGCAACGGAGTGAGCCTGGAGACGCGGCACCGCCGCCATCGCGAGGTCCGGTTCCTGTTCTCTTGGCTGAAGAGGATGGGGTACATAGAGGAGAGCCCCTTCGTTCAGATCAAGAACATTCGATTGCCGCAGAAGATCGTTCAGCCCTACACGGCGGAGGAGATAGGGAGGCTGTTGGCCTGCTGCGACAGCTGTTACTGCTGGGGCAGTCGCAACCGGGCGATGATCTTGGTTCTTCTGGATACGGGGGTGCGGCGGACGGAGCTGGTGAGCCTGGACCTGGCCGACCTGGACCTGGAAGCGCAGCGGCTGAGGGTGCTGCACGGGAAGGGGAACAAGCAGCGGGTGGTGCGGTTCGGGGCGAGGGCCAAGGAGGCGGTGGAGGACTACCTGCAGCGATTCCGGGGCAGGGAGTCCGGTCCGCTGTTCCTTTCACACCATGGTACGAGGATGAGCTCCCATTCGGTGCTGATCTTCCTGAGGCGGCTGGGCAAGCAGGGAGGGGTGGAGAAGGTGAAGGTGCACCGGTTTCGGCACACCTTTGCCACCTGGGCCATAGAGAACGAGGCGAGAGAGCTGGACGTGCAGTACCTGTTGGGCCACAGCTCGTCGGCGATGGTGCGGCGGTACTCGGCGACCTACGATGCGGAGAAGGCGGCGCGGGCCCATGAGCGGTTCAGTCCGGCGGACCGGATGGGGGAGCGGCTGGGATGAGGAAGGGCCAGCCCCGCGACGGCAGCACATCCTCGAAACTCACCTCAAATTCATCCTGGATTCTGAATCTGAGGCCTTGGCAATTAGGCCCTCGGCAGGTCTGGCGATCGCCGCTGTCGGGCCACCGAAGGTCTACCGAAGATTCACCGCAGTTTTGAATCTGGAGCCTTGGCAACTGGCGGCCAACCGCCGGTTGCCTGAGGCGCCGATTTCACCCTGATCTTACCCCGGTTTCACCCCGATTTTTGAATCTAAGGGGTTAACAATTAGGCCTCTCCTGAGGGGTGACCTTCTTCCTTCCAAGCAGGTCACGCGGGTTCGATTCCCGTCTCCCGCCCCAGCGCCTACTAGACGTTACAACGCATGCAAGGCGAGGGCCGCCGAAAGGCGGTCTCCTGCTTTTGAGGCAGGTCGTCGGGGGGAGGGTACGGCGAAGCCTGAGGGGACTAGGGCGGGTCGTTAATGTCGAGATGGTGCAACAACTCGTCTTCCGACCGGAACACCATCTGGCTGTGGTAGGCAAAGAACGGACTCGGGGGTATCCGTTTGGGTAGCCACAGCGCGTACACTTTTTTCCCCCCGCGAAAGCCGTGCACCATTTCGCAAATCACACCAGCTGAAAGAGGGATGTAGATATCCGGGATCACCTTTCCTACCTGCGGAATGTACTTCGCATAGGTCACGCTGGGGTAGCGAACGATGACCAAACTGCTCTGGTCAATAAGGATGTAGTCGAACTTCACAGTTTGATCCCCTACGTCTCTGGCTAAGTCCGACAGCTGCTGACGAGTGTATCGCGAACCCGGTCCTTGTTTCCGCACCTTCGCTGTTCGCAGTTGGCCGACGTAATGTGCATCGTCCACGGAGCCCGGATCAAAGACAACGTATCCCTTCCTTCGTAGTCTGCCCGCTAGCCTTCGAGCCCCCTTCATCTGCGTCTCGCTGACGTAGCTCATCGGATAGCTAATGTATATTCTCTTTGCATCTGGTCTGAAAATCAGGTCATGCAAAGTCTGGGCGGGCTCGGCGCGCGCCACGACGAAGTGCGGCTTCCGAAGGCGCTGGGCCCAGCGAGAGGTGTCTCCAATCTCGCGATCCCTCCAGTGGAGTATGTTCATCAGAGAGATATCAGGGAATCTCTTGTGAGGATCGGCCTCAAGGCCCTGGTGGATATCCTTGATGTTGTGAGCGATGGTGACAAAGCAGTCAGGCGACAACAGTTCCAGGAGGTGCTCTGGGAAAGCCTCAATGTAGGTGCTGCGCCAGTAGAACACGGCATGAGTTGCGACAGCTACGGCTTGGTGCCCGTTGTTGATGTCCGTCCTTATTTCGTTCAGGCGACTCGCCACCTCCTTGTAAGCCTGGTCAAGCAGCTGCACGCGCTGGGCAGTCCAGTTCAGAATAGTCGCCTCGTCTGCTTGACCGCCTGACAATTCCCGCATGACTTGCCACATGTCTATGATTTGGAGCCGACTATTGCGTTCCTTCGCAAGAGCTTGAACCTGACGCAGATACTCGATCCTGCCGCTGCCGCTAGTGCCAGTGACTACTACGGTATGCATTGTTATACCCTCTCACTTCGAAAAGGCGCTGCCGTTGGAAGCGACGCTATCGCTGACCTGGCTGGCTGCGTCGCCTCGCTTACTGCGTCGCTGGGCATCGGATCTCCCAGGTCGCGAGCCACCCCTCTGCCCTTGTAGGTACCACCACCGGTCATGCCGGCCCCATCCTACTCGCATCTATGACGGATCGCAAGGGAACGGCCAGTCGCCGGACGCGGTTCAGCGCGAGGGTCATCGATCCTATTCGTGCTTTCAGCCCTGGACGGTCGGGGCGACAGGGCGCCGCCAGCTAGCCGGTCCGGCAACCGGCGGAGCGTGTAGAGAATTGACTAGTCGGCAGGAGCGAATGATACTCTGGTTCGCGGCCAGGCTCTCAAGGGCCAGCCTGCGTACTGAGGTCCTCCAACGAAGGGGCCTGTTGCCCAAGGCTCATTACGGCGGCAGACAGAACGCGGAACAAGCAACGGAGCCGATTCCTGGGCCGCCAGATGAGACGGCGAGAAGAGGCCCGAATTGCCCCGGCGCTGGCACCGCCCGCCGCCGTGGTGGTCCGCGCTAGCTTCTTGATATTCATCGCGGCTGCCGTCAGCCAGATCTGAATCTGGACCTTCCACTTGCCCCGCCACTGAGCCCGCCGCAGCCCGTGACGGTCTTTTGCGATGGCGAAGACTGTCTCCACGTACACCTTCCGTTGCCGCAGTTTCCGTTTCACCTCCTCGGTCGCCAGCCAGCGCTGCGCTTCCTCCAGGAAGCCGCGGTCAAAAGAACGGCTCAGGCCCCGCTCCTTCCCGCTGGGGGAGCACTGGCTTCGGAACCAGCACGTTCGGCAGACCCCAGGCGGGGCCTTGTATAGAATGGTTCGGTTGCTGGGCCGCACCATCCGGCGGTCAAGTGTCTGGCCCGCAGGGCAGGTGTAAGTGTCGGACTCCGCGTTATACCGGAAGTCCTGGATGTTCCACACCCCGCCAGCATTGCGTTTCTTTCCCGCTCTGTGGGCGATGGCGGCTCGAATATCAAGCTCGGCCAGGTACCGATAGTGGTGGAGGGTACCGTAGCGCCGGTCAGCCACCACATGACGAGGAAGTCGGCCTACGAGCCGACGGTGCCGCCACAACAACTCTTCCAGCAGGTACTCGTCGGCCGTGGCACCAGGGGTCACCACCGCCGCAGTAATGACACGGGCCGGATGATCGTCCACTGCCACATGCGCCTTGTATGCGAGGTGCAGCCCAAAGGTGGGGTGGTGGATGACGCTGGCCTCGGGGTCGGTTCGACTGCGGGCACGCTGGTTGGCTGGCGGTCGTTTGGGCGCCGGCTCCGGCTTCTGCTCAGACGCGGCAGGCTTCTCATCGGATGAATCAGCGGGGGACATGAAAGAGGGTTCTTCGGAGCGCACAGGGTTCTCTGTAAACAATTGCTCGACGTATTGCTTCGGTGCCATTGGCGGCTGATGGGCGCCAGTTGGCTCAAGGGAAGCCAGGGCCGCGTTCGCCTGCATCAGGGTGGAGTCGAGGAATGCCGCTTCACTCCGTACAAGGCCAGCCGCCTGGCAGAGTTCCACTGTCCGGTTGAAGAAGGCCTCAAACACCTCCATGCCGAAGCGGACTCTCGCTTTGGAAAGGACGCTATGGTCGGGGATGGCCTCATCCAGGTCGTAGCCCAGGAACCAGCGGTAGGCCATGTTGACCTGAATCTCCTCCATCAGCCGGCGCTCCGATGTGATGCCGTAGAGGTAGCCGATGAGGAGAGCCTTGAAGAGGACGACGGGGTCGACCGAGGGCTGGCCGGTGTGGCTGTAGTAGGGCCGAGCCAGGGGATAGACGAAGGAGAAGTCGATGACTTCAGCGATGCGGCGGAGGAGGTGGTTCTGGGGAACGAGGCGGTCGAGGGAGAGCTGGTAGTAGAGCTTGGGAGCGAACCGGCGGTAGCCCATCATGGGCTGCTTCCTCCCTTCCGGAGGCAAGCGGCCCGTATGGATCATATCATTGATCAGATCTCACGTCGAGTTCGGCAACAGGCCCTGTAGAAGACATACACAACAACAACACTGGGGAGAGGTTACGGCTGGTAGTCCACTGCAATAGTCACTCCGGCAACGATCTCGTCGAGCACAGAGGCTTCGAGGGTTCCTAGTTTGTGAAGAAAGCGTTCAAGGGCCACACACCGCACCTGCAAGAAATCGGCAGCAGAATCGTTCGCTAGGCCGTTCTGCGACGTGTGGGGAACGAGGACCTTGTTTAGTTGGTTCGCAAACTTCGCCTGCCAACTCGTGAGCGGGACCACGATCCGTACAGGAAGGTGGTCGAAGACGGTTGCGCTGATTACCACGGCTGGGCGGATCTTCCGTGTCTCGGATCCGCGCGTCGGGCTGAGATCGACTCTCCAAATATCGCCGCGGGTCGGCTGGACAGCCGCCATTGGTGCTACTTGGCTTCGCCGTTCAAGGCGTCGCAGCTAGCGGCGTCCCAGAGTTCGACCTCGGCCTCGTCGACTTCGAGATGAGCAGCGGCGATAAGTCTATGCCGTTCGTCTCGTGGCAACTGGGCGATTTGTCGGAGCGATGGCTCTAGGGCGTCGAGGGTCCCCTTCTCGGACTCATACGCAGGATAGATTTCCTTGGCCTCGCGAGCACTGATGATACCTTCAGTGAGCGCCCTCCAAACGAGTCTGCGGAGCAGAAGCGGCTCCTCCGTTCCTTCGTATTGATAGGGCTCCAGCCGGTGCCAAGCGTGTTGACGAAAGAGGATGTTCAAGGCGCGATATTGTCGGTAATCAATTACTTCTAGGTCGTAAGCGCGCCGGATCCACCCCTGCATGCTTAGGCCCCAACGCTCTTTCAGCAAGCCCAGCTCCGGGATAGACAAGTTCCGTCGTTTGTTGCCGAGCTCTCTGAGCGCAGCGTCCCGAGGCACTAGAAGTGCGGCAGCGAAGCGGTGCGCAAGTGATTCGTAGTCGGCCGTATCTTCGCGCAGAGCCATCACGAGGTGGCCAAGCTCATGAGCCACATCGAAGCGTCGCCTATCGGCCGTCGTGGCGGAGTTAATAACGATGACGGGGCACTCATCACCCGTCCAGCCGGAGAGGCCGTCGAACGCGCGATCCTCCGCCCAGGACAAAACTATCCCCCCGTGGTCTTCGACGGTCTCAATGAGCCCATTGATCGGGAAAAGGCCTAGGTCCCAACCAGTCCTCACTAGCTCGGCGGCCTGCTCCGCGGTCTGTGCATCGTAGACCGGGATCTCCCGTGGAAGGGTGTCCTTCAAACCGACACCGAAGAGATTGCGCAACTGCAATTCGCTCTCGAGGCGTCTAGTAGCTATCGCCGTAATCGTCTCTTGGTTACGGGTGCTTAAACTCGAGCGTTTACGATATGCAGCCCAGGTGACCGAGACTTCAGGTTCGGATAGAAGGTAAGAGGGCTTGACAGCTAGAGCCCTGGCGATATCCACGAGTGTTGAGGCCGAGGGCTCAGATTTGTTTGTCTCGTACTTAGAGAGAGCTTGCTTCGTGAGGGGTCGAGTCAGTTTCGATGCTAGTTGATCAAGCGAGAGTCCTGCTGCAAGGCGGGCCTGCCGGACGCGAGCTCCAATCACGGGTGGCGAACCTCCCTTCGTCGCTTTGCTGAAGTAGTTTAGTCCATTCTCATTTGTTTTGTCAATAGCTTGTTTACAGCCCGCTTCCTTTGGCGCGGCCTGTCCCTCTTTGGTTGACAGCAGAGCCCATTGGGCTTATACTAGTCAACTAGAAGAAATCAAGACGGAGGGCTTCAAGCATGAGCGAAGGACAGGGACCGAAGTATCATCTCGACATCGAGGGCACGCTCCATGACTGGAACGACGATACGATCACCGTGCCACAAATCCGCGAGCTCGGCAACCTACCAACCGACCTGCCGGTCCTAGAGATCGACCTCAAAGCCAATAGCCAGCGAGAGCTGGCGGAAGACGAGGTTGTTCAGTTGCGACCGGGTCTGGGGTTCTCGAAGAAGGTACGGTACCAGAGAGGATGAACGAGCGCATCGAGCAGGAGCTGGAGCTTCTCCGCAAGCACTTTCCAGAGCTTGAGTATCGCGAGGAGGGCGGTTGGATCCTCATCCCCAAATACGGGGGACCGGGCGGCATTTGGACGGTCAGCAATCCAGACGTTTGCTTCCAGATTCCTCCTGCCTATCCGGGCCAGAAACCCTACGGGTTCTATGTGCGCCTGCCGTTCGCGCTGAACAGCGGCGGCGAGATAAAGAACGCCACGCCGTCTGAAGAACCGCCGTTTGGGGGTCAGTGGCTCAAGTTCTCGTGGGACCTGCCCGACTGGCGGGCCACCAGCGATCTCCAGTCGGGCTACAACCTTCTCAACTGGGCGCTCTCCTTCCGCCGGCGTCTCGACGAGGAGGCCTGATGGCGAACAGCCTTGAACTAACAAGCGAAGTGCATGACAAGCTCTGGGGTCATCTTCTCCAGGGAGATCAGCAGCAGGTGGCCTTCATCTTCGCTCACGCTGTTGAAGGGGGTGACGGCGTTGTCTTCCGCGGGCGTGAAGTCTATCTCGTACGAGCCCATGACCTGCTGGTTCAGGCGTCGTACCACGTCTCGCTGACCGACGAGATCCAGGCGACGATTATCAAGATGGCCTGGGAAAAGGGTCTTGCGCTTGTGGAGTTCCATTCCCACCCGAGGGGTACTGGGCCGGCACAGTTCTCGGCAAGTGATCTCAGCGGGCTGTATGAGTTCGTGCCCCACGTCCGTTGGCGTCTGAAGGGCCAGCCCTACCTTGCGATCGTCGTAGGGTCGTCCGACTTTGACGGGCTCGTCTGGCGCAAGGGCAGTCCGGAGGATCTCGACCACATGCTTGTAGGTGATCGTATTGTGTGGCCCACAGGGTTGACCCTAGAGGCACGTAGGCGGCGGCCGAGCAAAGCGGATGGACGAATATCGTTTTCATAGGCAGGAGCTGCTCTTTGGAAAAGAAGGGCAGGATAGGCTTCAGAAGTGCAGGGTTGCGATCATCGGCCTTGGCGGGCTCGGCAGTCACGTGGCACAGCAGCTTGCGTACCTGGGCGTTGAGTCTTTCCTGCTGATAGATAAGGACAGGGCCAGTGACTCGAACCTCAACCGTTTGATTGGTGCAACAGAGAACGATGCCAGACTCGAAGCGCTGAAGGTGGACATTGCTGAACGAATGATCAAGACCATTCTTCCCCACGCTAACATCCTAAAGATCCCGACCAGCTTCATCAGCGAGGAAGCGTTAGCGCGCCTTCAAAACGTCGAGTTCGTCTTCGGCTGCGTGGACAACGATGCCTCGCGCCTCGTACTAAATGAGTTCTGCCAAGCCTACGGCCAGCGCTATATCGACATTGCGACCGACATAGACCCGGAGGATAAGAGGTTCGGCGGGCGGATGCTGTTTGCAGATGGCCGAGTGTGCGTGTCGTGTAAAAGACTGTTAAACGACGAGGCAGTGCGGGCGAGGTTCTCAAGCGAGCGACAGCGGCAGGAAGATGACCGCATCTACGGGATTCACCGGGGGGCTCTGGGACAGACGGGTCCGGCTGTTGTCTCCTTGAACGGGATTTTGGCGTCGGTCGCTGTGACAGAGTTCATGGTTGAAGTGACCGGCGTACGGCCTGCGCATCTGTATCTCGAATACAAGGGGACGATGGGATTGATCCGCGATCAGGAGATGCCTGATTTCGACTGCTACTACTGCAAGTCGTTGAGAGGCATCGGCGTGAAAGCGGACGTCGAGCGGTATATTCGCGAAGGGTGGGGGGAACGGCTTTGAGGGAGGTGCTGGGCAATAGCCGGTAACTGTCGGGATTTCGGTGCGGACGCGCCTATCCGACGGATAGCGTTGAGGCGGCGATGTTCGGGAAGCAGAGGGTTCGGCTCTACCGCCCGTCTACTGCACCCTCAGATTCGATGTCGCCACTTTTCGGTGACGACTTGGGCTGTATGTCTTCTGCATTTTTGGGACACTTTCGACCATTTTCTAATGGACGGCCGGCGGGCGCTCCCGCTCCTGGGTGGATCGATGGTAGTCCCTTCGGCTCTGTAGCGTCTTCGCCTTGACCTGTGGGGTGTCAAAATGTTATCCGTATCTGGAGGGTTGACGCGCTGAGCTATTTTGGGCTAGCCGTGAGACTGTGGGGTACCGTCTGGAGGATCCCTCTGGCCAGCACGTCCTGATTGACAATCCGGGGCGCGTGCCGGCGCACATCGCCAGCAGACAGATCTCCTGTGTTCCAGCAGGTTGTCGCGGGTTCGATCCCCGTCTCCCGCTCCAGCCCACACTAGGTGTCATAACGCATGCAAGGCGAGGGCCGCCGAAGGGCGGCCTCCTGCTTTCTAGGCAGCAGCTCATGCCCCGACAGGTCAGTCACCGGAGATGATCCGTCGTTATGTGAAAACGGCCGAGGTCGAGCGGGTGACCGCCGCCCACAAGAGGTTCACCCCAGCGGACCATCTCAATATCTGATGGGATAGGCGCCGCGGCCCCGACCGCTCCTGGGTGGCGGCGGCACTTCATTTGCGAGGAGGCATCGGTAAAGCTCCCTCAGGCAACGCCTACCGAATTTCCACGTGAATCCGGCTCACCGGGTGTAGGTAGGCGTCACGTTCGAAGGTCTGCATCACGGCAAAGCGTCAGGCTGCTGGGAGGAAAAAATCGTTGTCAATGCCCGAAAAGTATTGACTTTGAGGGCGGAAAGCGTATACTTCACGGTACTAGATTACATAAAGTGAGCCGGCTTGGCTGGCGTTGAACCGGGGCGGCGGTAGGGATGTCGGGCAGCTGGAGGGTGTAGGGTTCAAGGAAGCCGACCAGGACGGTTGGCTTTATTGTTGTTCAAGACGGCTCAACTCGGGTGGGCGCGGTCAGGGGGACCCTCTGGGAAGAGGGAGGATGCGTCGAGTGCGGCCCGGCGGGGGTACGGAAACGACGCAGAGAAGGGAGCTCACCGATGCAAGTCATGCTGCGTAAGCTGGGGTATGTGATTGTGCCGCTTCTGGCTGTCGTCCTCTTGGCGCTTGTGGCTGGCAATTCCAGCGTCCGGGGCGCGCCAACGCTCACCACAGACAAGCCAGACTATCTATCCGGAGAGATCGCGCATATCAGTGGTGGGGGATACGCGCCAAGCCAGTACGCCCTACCTGTCCTGCGGCCCGATGGCAGCATCGTCAAGGGCGACGGCTCCTTCACACTCGGTTGGGATATCGTCACTGCCAACGCCGAGGGCAACCTGGCCTACGATTACAAGCTCGACGGCATCTTCGGAGGCTATGAAGCCCGGGTCTATCCCGCTGATTGGTCTGGGGACTGGGGTCAGGCGCCGATCGCGAGCACGACCTTCACGGACGCGAACGCGAATCTTGACCAATGCACCAACGGCGGGGTCGCCGACCCGCCCGAGCCGTGTAAGGGAACCAATGGTTCGGCAATAGATGGATTCAAGAACTGGGTGAGTGGAAACTCGAACGGTAGCAAGTCGCACTGGCGCGAGGGCGAGTTTATCTCTTACCGTGACACGATCGCGGTGGGCGTAGCTGGGACCCACGTTTTCCAGATCCACTATGACACCGTGGTCAGTTCGGAGCATGCAATAGATTACCTCGGCTCTTTCGACTACACCGAGACTACCTCCACCACCCCAACCACGTTTCACGCCAACAATAACAATCCATGCGCTGACAAGCTTCCGAGCGGCAACTGTGATCCATCATCACCCACCGACCCCGATGCGATAGTGCCGCCTGCCACTTTGATCAATTGTGGCGGCTCGGCGGGTACGCCACCATCGATGCAGATTGAGGGATACTTCCAGATCTGGGGTACGAACTCGCCAGATATCACAGGTGTGAGCTACGTGGCTGAGAACGTACAATCTGGCCAGGACCACTGCAGTACGAGCATTGCCATTACGTTTACGACGACTGGGGCTGGCACAGTAGTTCTGGCCTGGGGAGGGCACATCGCCACCGAGGCAGACTGGGGTGCGGGCAACTCTGCAACCTTCATCAACGGATCGCCCTACCACATGGCCCAGGACAGTCTGAAATCCAACGGGATCAACCAAAGCGGTGTAGGTTCCCAGGACCGGCAGCTCGCTACCAGCGCTGTCTTCTTCACCCCGACGATCGCAACGGTCATCTACGACGACTCGTCCGACACTCCGGTTCCGGGGGACCCCCCTGCGGTAACGGTCGGTACGGCAGTTTACGACACTGCAACCCTGTCGGGGGCCTCCAGCAACGCCGGAGGGACCGTGACCTACAACAGGTTCAATAACGGTACGTGCTCCGGCACTCCTGCTAATACTGAGACCGTCGCCGTAACAAACGCCGTGGTGCCCG
>Ga0315274_10013679_pt1 | contig 11549 bp, 8 predicted proteins | sample YL17G02_20_MG_FD_203700 | JGI IMG/M metagenome (GOLD analysis project Ga0315274, IMG submission 203700) | Sediment microbial communities from Yellowstone Lake, YNP, Wyoming, USA - YL17G02_20 | ecosystem: Environmental > Aquatic > Freshwater > Lake > Sediment | place: USA: Wyoming | collected...
GAGATACTCTGTTGCTCCTTTTCTCGTTTTTCTCGCTTCAGGGGGTTTATCGTATTGATCAACGAAGTAAGGAAAGCTTATAAAATCTTTTTCTTCGTCATAGAGCGCTATGTAAAAATTTTCTGCATACATAAGTCCCTGCACTGTTTTGTGAATAGATTTGTAGAGTTCAATAAGGTCTTTTGTTTCAAATACTGCTTCTAAGATCTGATAAAGAGAAGAGAGTGTTTTTTCATTCCTGACTCTATTTGTAACATCAATTATTGTCTCTAATGCAGAAATTACTTTGCCCTGAGAGTCTTTTATAGATACTGCAGTAAATTCAAGCCATTTCTCTTTAACTTTTTCTGTTGAAAAGAAGTCCATCCCTTCATATGCATCTGCAATAAGTGGAGATTTTTTAATTTTACCACCGTATATCTCAAAAATCTTTTCTTCATTTGCTCCATCAATTATAAGATCAGCAAGTACTGGTCTTTTATCGTCGTAAAATGCTAACCACTGATAGCCAGTCCCTAACATCTCTTTCTTTTTAAATCCCGTTAGTGCTTCCATTGCATTATTCCAATGAGTGATTTTATGCTCGCCATTTATCACGAATATAGGAACGGGTGACCCCTCAATTATTTTCTCAAGCATTTCCTCGTTTTCTTTTAGCTCTATTTGGGCTTTTCTAATTTCGGTGACATCATCCACCATTGCTATATAATAATTTATGTTTCCATCAATATCTTTTACTGGTGAAAAAGATATCTTTGATAAAACTAAATTTCCATTTTTTGCTACTGATTTTACATCATCCGTAAAGCTACTTATTTCTCCCTGTTCAAATTTTTCAATAATCTCTGATAATCTTTCTTTTTCTTCATTAGCTGCAAAATTTGTAAAATTCTTTAATAGAAGTTCGTTTTTTTCGTAACCAAGCATCTTTAAAATTGTGGGATTCACCCTCAATATTTCTGATCGCTTGTTTATGAGCATTATTCCGATTGGTGCCTTCTCAAAAATTGTTTTAAATTCAATCTCTCTTCTTTTAAGCTCGTCCTGTATTGTTTTTCTTTTTACCTCAATCCCTCTGGTATAAAATTCGTAAGTATTTGGACCTTTTGTCTTTGCATTGTACATTGCAATGTCTGCTTTTCTTAAGAGGTCTGGTAAATCATTCGAGTCGTTTGGAAGAATTGCAATTCCAGTGCTTACTTTTACGTCAAATTCTTTGTCTTCAAGGATGATTGGTCTATCAAAAGAAGAGATAATTTTATTGACGATACTTAAAATATTTTCTAGCACAGAGATATCTTCTATCAAGACGACAAACTCGTCTCCACCGAACCTGGTAACTGTATCGTATTGCCTGAATTGGTCTGAGAGGCGTTGAGCAGTCTTTTGGAGTATTTGATCCCCAATATCGTGCCCGAACGTGTCATTTATATCTTTGAACTGATATAAATCTATTAGAAGCAATGCGATTTTTTTGTTAGCCCGCAAAGCACGGCCTTTAGCTGTAGTAAACCTGTCTATAAGAAGAGTCCTGTTTGGTAACCCTGTTAACATATCATGGGTTGCAAGACTCTTCATTTCTTCTTCAATCTTCTTTTGCTGACTTATGTTTAAATACATACCTATCATGCCTATTTTTTCTCCATTAATAATTATGGGGGAGCCCGTGACTAATACAGGGAATGTTGTTCCATCTTTTTTCTTTCTGATTGTCTCGGTATTAGAGTAGCCTTTTTTAAGGGCTACTCTATCAAAATTTTTACCCTCATTTACGAGATCTTCAGGTACAACAACATTGTTTATATCTTTTCCTTTTATTTCTTCGATTGAATACCCAAATAATTCAGTGAAGCGTGGGTTTATATCGATTACTTTGCTATGTTTATCAAGGTAAACAACTGCCTCGGGGTTACTTTGAAACAGATTTTTAAAAAGTCCTTCCTGATTTTCAATGTTTTTTAAGGTTTTTTGTTTTTCTTTCGATATTTCGATGAGAGTCCCGAAAACTTCTGTAAGCTTATTATTTTGTACTACTCCCTCCCAGGAATTGAAAAAATCCTTTCTTTGTTTGTTGATTTTTAGTTTGGTGAAGCCTGAAGTTTTAAAGTCATTTTTTGTAAAATCTTTGATGAAGTTTTTTACTTCCTCTGTCTCAAATATTTCAGAAAAAGTTTTACCTTCTATTTTCTTTCCATTTTTCAATATGGTGTGAGAAAATATTGTGCTGTAATATGTACAAATACTTTTAAGAATTCCATTTTCTAAATCTTTTGCAGGAGCTTTAATATCAAGGGGTCTTTGGAGCTTAAAGTGATATATACCTGTCCACTCTGAGTTTAATTTATAAGTTAAGTCTCTATTATCAAGGTTTATTCTATCATCTGAAATATCTTTGAGTTTATTTCTATTTTTTGACTTTTGCCCTCCAGTGTTAACTGAGGCTACTTTTTTCTTTCTATCTATATTCTCCATATTTTTTGTTTATTCTCCACTTTTATGTTAAAGATACAAAAATCGTTATTTATTATATCTATTTTTTTACTTTTTAAAAAGTATGGGGCTTATGTTGAATATTTTTTTATTTGTTTGGCATTTTATTTAGAGATCCATCTTTAAGGTATTTTTCAGGGTACTTTTTAAACTCCTCAAGGCAGTTTGCACTGCAGAAATAATATGTTTTTCCTTTGTACTCGAAACTGCCTTCTGCATTTTCTTCTTTAATAATCATTCCACAAACCGGGTCAATATGCTTCATCTTTACCTCCTTAAAATTTATAAATTGACTTTGTTTAATCTTATTGAATTTGTTACTACATTTATTGAACTAAAAGCCATTGCAATTTCAGCGATAATGGGGTGAAGAAAGCCGATAGAAGCTATTGGGATTGCGATAATATTGTAAAATAATGCCCAGAATAGATTCTGTTTTATTTTTCTGAATGTTGCCCTTGAAAGCTTTATTGCTTTCAGAACATTTGCAAGGTTTCCTTTGATCAGCACAATATCACCTGCTTCAATTGCAATATCGCTTCCTGAACCCATTGCAATGCCTACGTTTGCCTGTTTTATGACAGGGGCATCATTCACGCCGTCTCCTACCATGGCAACAATATGTCCTTCTTGCTGTAACTTTTTCACTATGTCCAGCTTGTCTTTTGGTAGAACCTCTGCAAAAATAGTATCTATACCAGCTTTTCTTGCTATGAAATTCGCTGTTGCTTTGTTATCGCCTGTAAGCATGACAGGTTTTATATTGAATGTTTTTATCATATCAATTAGATTTTTCGAATCATCTTTTATTGTATCCATTACTCCCACAGCACAGATTAGTTTGTCGCTCTCTTTTAGAATTATTACTGTTTTCCCTTCTGATTCCAGTTTATCAACAAAGTCTTCAAGTTCTTTAGAGCTTGAATTTTCATTGAGCACTTCTTTTGGTTTGCCTGCAAAATAATTTTTTCCTTCTATAGAACCCCTGACTCCTGTGCCTGGTATTGCTGTAAAAGTTTCTACAGCCATTAGTTCAGTTTTTTCATTCTTTGCTTTTTCGACAATAGCTTTTGCAATGGGGTGTTCAGAATAATTTTCAAGTGAAGCTAATAACCTGAACCCGGTTTTATTTTCTGTAAGGTCAAGTATATCCGTGACAACAGGCTTTCCAGCAGTTAAAGTTCCTGTTTTATCGAACACGATTGTATCAACTTCTTTCATAGTCTCAATTGCTTCTCCATTTCTTATAAGAATTCCATTTTTTGCTCCGAGCCCTCCGCTTACCATAAGAGCAGTTGGAGTAGCAAGACCCAGAGCGCAAGGGCAAGCGATTACAAGTGTTGCAATAGAGGCGAAAATCGCCATTGAAACTCTATTAAGACCCGGGTTTATCCATGGAATAAATTTTGCACCCCAGGTAATAATGTTTCTTCCGGCATCAGGAAAGAAAAACCATAAAAGAAAAACTGCAATTGATAGAAGAAGAACAACAGGAACGAAGTATGAAGTTATTCTATCTGCAAACTCCTGAATAGGTACCTTTGAACCCTGAGCCTCCTCAACCAGTTTGATTAACTGTGAAAGGAAGGTATCTTCTCCAACTTTAGTGACTTTTACTTTAATTGACCCCATTTGATTAATGGTTCCACCAATCACTCCGTCGTTCAAATTTTTAAGGACGGGCATTGATTCCCCCGTTGTCATTGATTCGTCTATCGTTGTTTCTCCCTCTATGATTACTCCGTCAGTTGGTATTTTTTCTCCGGGTCTTATAACCATTACATCGCCTATTTCTAAGCTACTTACGTCAACCTCAACTTCTTGTTCATCAACAATGATTCTTGCTGTTTTTGCTCCCCATTCTAAAAGACTCTTAACTGCTCTTGATGCCCTTCCTTTTGCCAGAGCTTCAAGATACTTTCCAAGCAACTGGAAGAACATAATCATTCCACCAATAAATGCGAAGTTTGAAATATTCATGCCTGCTATTTTCATTATGCCTGTAGCAAAAGAGGCTAACGTGCCTATTGTAATAAGCAAATCCATGTTCATATTACCGTGGATAAGGGCTTTAAATGCAGTTTTTATTATGGAAAATCCTGCAACAAATATTAAGGGAAATGCAAGTATAACAGAGAGCAAGTCAATATGTGGAATAGCTAGCGGATTAACCATGTCAATTATCATTAGAATTGTTTCAGGTATCATTAAAGCAATTGCTATGATTAGTCTTTTTTTTGCCAGTACAAGTTCATCGGTCTCTTTTCCAATGTTCAATTCAAGTGAATAACCTGTTTTTGAAACATTTTTTGCTATTTCTTCAACACTTGTCAAAGTGGGGTCAAAAGTGAATGTTGCTTTGTTTGTAGCGAGGTTTACATTACTATTTGTGACTCCAGGAGTTTTCTCAATTGCTTTTTTAACAGTAACAGCGCACGAAGCGCAGGTCATTCCTTTTACACCCAGAGTTGTTGTTTTCAGAGTCATACTATCAGCTTCCTTTCATTACATATTCAAGAATAGCTTCTAATTCTTCCAATTTCTCTTTAAGGTTTTCTGTTCCTTTAGAATTTATAACACAGGTTTCCATATGTTTTTTAAGAACTTGCGAGTTTGCTTTTCTGAGAATAGAAATTACTGCAAGAAGTTGCCTTGAAATATCAATGCAATATCTATCTTCATTAATCATTTTTTCTATTCCCTCAAGATGCCCCTTTGCTATGCGAATTAACTTAAGACTTTCTGAATGTTTGGGGACTCCTTGTTTCATTTCTTTACATACGTGCATTTTTTCATTTTTCATTTCAACCTCCAAAAATAGTTATTTTTTAATCTTCATCCTGAAACAAGCCCGCACTGGAACGTTGCAGTCCAGGGTTCAGGACAGGTTCCTGAAATGAATTCAGGACAAATATTTAATGAATTCTAATCAAGGTATATCATTCTCTTTTAATTTACCATAAATTTTCCCTTAACCATTCCCATCCAACAGGAGAAATCAATCGTACCAGTTGTCTTAGGGGTGAAGTTTATTATATTTTCGCCAGCAACAATTGATTTCGAAATGTTTAATGAAGGGACAATTATTTTATTTGTGCAACTTGAAACTTGATCTCCATAAATAATCCATTTGACCGGAATACCGTTTTTAATAGTAAGGGTGCTTGGCTTAAAGCCTTCATAAGTTATGTGCATCTCTACAACTTGTTCTGAACTTGAGGATTCTTTATATTTCTTCAGTTCTTCTTCGAGCTCATTTACCTTTTTCTGCAATAACTGATTTTGTTCATCCAATGACTGGTTGCTTTTTTCAAGTTGACTTATTTTACTTTTCAAGGAATTGTTTTCGTTTTCTAGCACAGATATTTGATTATTAAGATAAGATATTGAATCCATTGTAATTGTAATTGCTTTTGTGGATCCGTCCCAGTTTACATTTGCTCCAAGCCCCTCCGACACAAATCTTATAGGGACCAGCGTTCTTCCTGCTACTATATTAGGAGCGGCGTCAAGAGTCTTTAATACTCCATCAACATAAGCTGTCTTGCTTCCAACCAGCATTTTTATAATTGTCTTATCGGAAGTTCCCTTTGTACTTGCAAAAACACTGAATAACAACACTGTGAAAAATATTACCAAAATTAATACTTTCTTCATTTCTCCCTCTCTATTTCACCACAAATTTTCCCCTAACCATTCCCATCCAGCAGGAGAAGTTTATTGTACCTTCTTTTTGGGGCGTGAATCTTATTATGTTCTCTCCTGCCTGCATCGGAGAAGATATATTTAGCTCAGGGATAACTATGTGATTTGTGCAGCCAGTTACCTGGTCGCCGTATATAACCCATTTAACGGGCACTCCTTTCTTGATGTTGAGAACCTGTGGTTCAAATCCAGTATAGGTAATATGCATTTCTACTATTTGTTCATTTTGTGGCGCTGGAACATTGTTACTCTGTTCGACTGTAGTATTATTTGAGCTTGAAAGAATAGATTCGCTAACTCTTATGAGTGAAAATCCAGCCCTGAATGTAGAGATTGCAAAGACAAGGATTAAAATCCCTGCAACTTTCTGGAATACGACCATCTTTCTGTTTTTAGTCCATGCTGCCGTAATACCAGTAAGAAGCAATACCGGGAATGTTCCAAGAGCAAAGAAGAATAAGCTTAAAGCACCTTTCGTAAAACTTCCCGAGGTTAATGCAAAAATTTGCATGCTCTGTGTAAAACCACAGGGAAGGAAAAATGTTAAACCACCCAGTAACATAGGGGCTATGAAATTTCTGGAATCTTTTAACTTTGAAAAAGACCTTCCAATGCTCTTTGGCATTTTAAAACCAAGATTTAAAGAAGGAATGATGCCAAGTATGTTGATAGAGAGAATTAACATGACTATGGCAACAATAATTGTATAGATTGATACAAATCTTCCGCTCAAGTTTAACTCTCCACCCAGAAGCCCCAAGATTCCTCCAAGAACAAAGAATGTGACAATTCTGCCTGACTGGAAAAGAAAATTTGGGACTATTGAATTACTGAATGTATTTCCACTTTTTTCAGAATTGTACTTTTCATTAAAGGCAATAACAACTGAGCCAACGATTACAAAACAGGTACTTACAGAGGCAACAATGCCTATGAGAAACGATACTCCATAGGATACACTTGAGTTGTTCAGGTTTATAAAATCGAGCAATCCTGTTCTCTTTAGAATAATGTAGAGGGTTATTAATGCTAGGGAAATGATAATTGGAATAATCCACTGTTTTGGCCCCGCTCTTAGAATACCATTACCTGATGACTTTGTAAGGTATGTTTCGTATCCGAATTTTTTTGAAATTTTTTGAATTTCCTTGAATGAAGGCTCTGCTTTGTCGTAGTAAAGTTTAGCGGTTCCATTTTTAAGGCTGATGTCTACATTTTTAACTCCATAAATTTTTTGATACTCTTCCGTAAGCAAAGTCACACAACCCTGGCAATGCATCCCATCTATAAAGATTTTTTTAGTTTTCATTATCTTTCTCCTTCCCCCCATCCCCCAGGGGCTGGGGTAATTTATTTAAATTTTAATTAAAAATAAAATTTTTGCAAGTTGTTAAAAAGATTCTCAAAATTAAATGATTCGATTGTATTTTATTTACAGGGGAAAATTCGAATTATTAAGTTTTAACTTTTTTATATTAATCTATCAAACTTTCAATGATTTCTCTGAATTTCCCGGGATTATCATTAGAATGTGTTTCTGCAATATCTATACGTGCTATTGATAAAGGGTCGTCGCCTGTAACATTTACATTTCTTCTCCATATATCAAAGCTAATTAGAAAACCGTTGTCTTCTAAGATTTTTCTTAATTCCCTGTCATTAGAGCCATATCCCCATGGATAGGTAAATGCCATTACTTTGTATCCAAGTTCTTTTTGAAAGAACGATTTTGATTTTTGCAAATCCCATTTGATGTTGTCATATTTTTTCTTTTCGACTGCCTCTTTAAAATTATTATGCAGTTTATATGTGTGAGAAGCAAATTCTACAAATCCTTCTTTTTCAAATCTCAGTAAATCTTTTTTGCTGATAGTCCATACAGAATCCATGTACCCTGTGATTAATGAAAGCACACATTTAAATTTATATTGCTTAATTAGCGGATATACAAGGTTAAAACTTTTAAACCCGTCATCAAAGGTTAGAATCACTGACCTTTCAGGTATCTTTTTGTTGAATTTTAAAAAGTAGTAAAGGTCGTTAATAGTAATAGAATTAAACGAAAGCTCTTCGAGTATTTCAAGTTGTTTTTGAAACCTATCAACCCTTACGTAATAGCCGCCTTTTCTTGGACCGTCTGTATAAAAATTGTGGTACATTAGGACAACACAAATTGTATTCTTATTTGAGAAAAGGCTTGTGTTCAACTTATTTAAATATTCTCTTATGGAAGGATCTAAATTAAGGGAAGCAAGCCTTCCTATGCTGTAAAGCATTGAAGAAAAGTATTCAGGAGTTGGATCTTCAATATTTGTGTTAATCCCTTTTGTGGGGTGAGGAAAAACTGTGATTTCTGCAATGAATATTGTAAGAAGCATTAAAATCATGTATTTTTTTAATCTGTCATAGTGTGGAGCTCCGTTTAAATCTGATTTTTTCATAAATTTATTATAATTGAAAAGGCTGATTCAACAAAGATTTTTGGAGAAATATAAATTTTTTAATTTTTTGTTATACAGAGGTTATTGTTAAATGCTTACAATCAAAGGTAAACGATATCTTCTTTATGAGATAGTGATAGGAATAGAAGCAAATATTCACGTAAATGTCTTGTTATAAGGAAATTGTTTTTTGCGTGTTCATGTCCGTTTTTTGCAAGTTTCTTTGCATATTCAGGCTCATTAAGGAGTTCTTTAAGGAAATGGAAAGTTCCATCTATTGAATATGTGAGTATGCCAGAATACTTATGCGTTATCTGTAAGGGAATTCCGCCTACAGCAGATGCAATAACAGGCTTTGATTTCCACAATGCCTCTGCAACAGTTAAACCAAAACCCTCTTTTAGTGATTTCTGTAATATAACGGTTGATGCTCTTTGTATAGCATTTATTTCAATATCGCTTCCGGGAGGTAAGAATATGATGTGTATGTCTTTGTCATTCGAAGCGGCATCTCTTACTTCATTAAGCACCTGCATTCCCTCTGGGTCATCAGTTGCCCCACCGCCTGCAAGCACAAGCTGACAATCTATATATTTCTTAACCTTTTTATAAACTTTTATAACGCCGAGAGGGTCTTTCAGGTAGTCAAAACGTGAAATCTGTGTCACGATTGGTCTGTCTCTATCAATCTTGAACTTTTCGAGCACCTTATCGACTGTTTCTTCTGGCAATTCTTTATTTTTATCGCTCAAAGGATCTATTGAAGGGGAAATAAGTACCTGTGGAACTTTGATATCCTTTCTTGCGAACGCCGGTGCAGAAAAAATGGTAGAATCATATTTTCTTATGTACGATTTTAAAAATTCTATTACTTCTCTTCTTGGATTGGTGAAATCAATGTGACAGCGCCACGCCCATTTCCCCTTAACCTTTTTCTTTTTATCGATAAGTGCGATTGGTTGTGGGTCATGTACAAAAAATATGTCACTTGAAAGGTCCATTTCCTCTGCATTATTTCTGTTCACTTCGATGAAATATTCAAAATCATCTTTTGTAATGGTTACATTTACTCCGTGAAGTGCATTGTGCATTTTTTTGGTAATGTTAAAGAACTTTTCATCCCCTTTAATTACATCCCATTTTGCATTAACCCCGAGCTGTCTTAAGAGTGGAACCATTCTTGATAATATTTCTGCCACACCTCCACCAACAGCGGTGGAATTTATATTTAATATGCTCATATCTGTGAGCTTTTCTGCAAGGAAACAAAGGTCGTCTATCTTTTCTTTCCCTATGATGGGTACGTAATCTTTGATATCAGGCATATTTTTTCACCAACCCTAAAATTTTTTCTCTTAATCCTTCGAGAGTTATTGTGTATGGGTCCAACTTTGCAATTTCACCTGCAAGCTTGTCTTTGCCAAGATCCTTGAACCATTCAGAAAAATCATTTCCATTAATGCCTTTTCTGAGCCTTGCCTCAAAAATATGAAGATAAAGAGAATTAATGCTTATTTTCTTTATGATTTTTGTAAATTCTTTTAAGTCATGTGCAACAAATCTTGTCGGGAAGACGAATGTCTTACAGCTCATGAAGTGGAACTCCTGCCCGCACTGACAATTTACACTATATCCTTTATTTTCTATGTACTCTTCTAATATTCTTATAAATTCTTCTCTCAAATCCTCAAGGTTCTTAAAGCTTATCGTATCAATACTTGTAAAGGCTTCGCCTAACTCTTTAAGATTTATGATACTTGATGTCCAGTAGCCAAAGTCATTCGGAGGTTCAGGAGACAGGTATAGGTGCTGCTGTAGAAATTTGTGTGTGTGGTAGTATATTGATGACTCCGGGACCTTTTTTATTCCTTTTAGAAGTTCCTCTGGATTTCTTGCTTTAATGCCCAATAACTCTACAAGATAATACTGTGTGTAAAAATGGAAAGGTTTATTTTTTGTAACATCCATTTTTTTAAGTGCATCTTTTATTTTCTTCTGCATTAATCTGTTTTTCCTTCTTGAAATCAATTTTACATCTTTAATTCTAAAAAGCAAATTATTAATAATCCGAAGTATTTAAGCCTGTATTCTGTTAAGCATTCGCATTGCCAGAAATGTTATCCATCTTGAAGGCTGTTTCTTCTGTCCGAAGTCCCAATCTTTCCATGCTTTCCATTCCGATTCTGCAGTGTACTTACCTTCCGGGTTTCTTTTTTGTTTAAGCAGGTTAACCATGTCTTTAAACCTTTTATCTTCCCTTATTGATTCAACTTTTGTTAAAACTTCCAGGACATGAAGAATGTCATACCAGATAAATGGTGTCTTTATCTTTCTGAAATCTGTTCCCATATAAAACATATATGGATGATTATTTTTACTATTTTCCCATAATGATAGAAGGGTTTCTGCTCCAATTTTTACCTCTTTGCTATTTTTCCATTTATCGAGTTCTAAAAACATTTTTAAGGAGACCAGGGTCGCATATGGGCATGGATCATTTTTTCTCCCGGGGCCTCTGAATTTTCCAAGTTCTTTTGAAACAGTACAGGGCCAGCCATTTTCCCTTAAAAGGCTTGCTATGTATTTTACGGTCTTTTTAACTTGCGAATCATCTTTCAATCCAAATTTTATGAGTGAGTAGATAACCATTGGTGCGTCACATAAAGCCCATGCCCATTGATCTTTTCCCGTTCCTCCAAAGTGCTCAGGGATATTCATTGACAGTTGAAAAGGACCTTCTTCTGACTTATGTTCATAGACTTTTTCTATTATTTCATTAATACCGGGGTCGTTTTTTGTTAAACCAATATCTGCAATAAAAGATAATTTATGGAAGGGCTGACTTGCGCTTTTGTGGCTGTTTAAAACTCCTTGAGACCAGTTTTTTAATTCAATAAGCAGTGATTGAATTTT
>Ga0315274_10013680_pt1 | contig 11549 bp, 9 predicted proteins | sample YL17G02_20_MG_FD_203700 | JGI IMG/M metagenome (GOLD analysis project Ga0315274, IMG submission 203700) | Sediment microbial communities from Yellowstone Lake, YNP, Wyoming, USA - YL17G02_20 | ecosystem: Environmental > Aquatic > Freshwater > Lake > Sediment | place: USA: Wyoming | collected...
CCCCGGCCGCTTTCTCTCGTTCCGCGTCTTCTGGGACTACTCCGGCGGCATCACCACCGACTTCTTCCCCCATCTTCTGACCCCGCTGATCACGACGATGGGGCTGACGTTCCCCCGGCGCGTCGTGTCCACCGGCGGGTTATACAACTACGCGGATGGTCGCGAAGTCCCCGACATCATCAACGTGCTGATCGAGTATCCCAAAGGGCCATCGGTCCTGCTGGTCGGGTCGGTCACGACCAACACCGGCCTGCCGACGCTGATTCGCGGTTCAAAGGCCACGATGACGTTTGAGAATCCGGGGGCCGTCATCGAGCCTCAGGACGCCGCGAGCAAAGACCTCAAACGAGAAGAGATCAAGCGCGAGCGCCCGGGCTCGGTCGAGGAACACTGGCGCGACCTTCTCAGTTGCATCAAGTCGCGCAAGAAACCGCGCAGCAACGAGGTCGTCGGCTATCACGTCATAACCGCCCTTCACATGGCCGTCGGGTCCTATCTCGACGGGCGCGGCCGCGAGTTCGATCCCGCGACCGAAGAGGTGCGTCTCATGTAGGAGAATTCGAGCGCGTGTGGGAAGTCCGCGGTTCCTCGAATCAGTTCGTAGTAGCGCCGCCAGGCGCGTTGAAACATGGGTCCTGAACGAGAGCCCCGGTCGCGCGAAAACGCGCCTGGCGGCGCTACTAAGAACTCTTCATTCGCCTCCGAGCGAGGCGCAGCCTCACCAGCGACTGCGAGCGGCATTGCCCGTATTATGGAAACGGGGCGGAACGCCCGCTTTCGGCGCTTCGCCCCGTTTCGCTAACCCAACCTGGCGATCAGCGTGGCGGGAACGACTTCACACCTATTTCTTCTCGCTATACTCCCGGACAAAGTCAACACACTTTTTGATCTCGGGCACCGACGTCGTCCAGTTGTATTCGTACTCAATGGACATGGGGCCGTTGAACTTCTGGCGCCGCAATTCGTCGAGGATCGCCTTCATATCAGCCTTGCCGGTTCCAAAGGGGACGTCGTGGGCGGCTTTCCCGAACTCGTTGAGGTCCTTGATGTGGCTGGCCACAATGTGCCCTTCGAGCATCTTGATCGCCTCGAGCGGATTGACGTTGGAGCGCATCCAATGGCCGGTGTCGGCGTCCGAGCCCACCCACGGCGCCAAATCCTTGACGCTTTCGAGACAGTGTTTGGGGTCCCAGTATCTCGAAGGCTGTGGGTGATTGTGCAGGGCCACCGGGATGTCGTACTCTTTGGCCATCTTGGCGATCGCCGGCAGCATCTCTTCGGGCGGCTCGCTGACGACGACCAGAATGCCCATCTTCTTGCAGAAATCGAAGACCTTGCGATTGGCGGCTTCGTCCTTGCCCAGACCGACCACGCCGTAGGCGACCATCTTGATGCCCGCCTCGTCGCACTTCTTCCGGGCCGCTTCCCAGACCTCCGGCGGCGCGCTGTGGTTGAACGCCGTCTGGTTCTCGGGGCTCAGTTTCTGGCCCGGAAAGACCTCGATCAGCCGGCCCCCCGTTTCCTTCGTCTTGTCCACCGCCTCGAAGAACGAGTAGCGGTTGAACGAATAGGCCTGGCAGCCCAGCGCCCATTCCCCGCCGACGCGGTACTCCTTGGGGATGGCCTGGGCGAAATCCACCGCCGACGCCCCGCTTGCCACGAGCATCAGGCAGGCCAGGCCGAGCAACAAACCGACCGCTTTCCCCCTCTGTGTCATGGATGGTTCTCCTTTCTGGGATGAGTTTGAGAGCAAACGGCAGGCGCTCGCACACCTTCCGCTTCGCGACGACTGCCCGGCGGCAGTCAGTGACTGTTGGTGTAGGCGGCCCTGCGCCGCAGTCAAGCGAAATGCGCCGGTCGCGTATTTCGCTTGACCCTGCCCGATGCTTTGCCATGCTGCCGACGCGAATGGATTTGGCACGGCCCGATTGCGCGGGAGTCCACGTGTCAGGCTCACCAAACAACATTCTCTCGATCCGAGGGAGAGCAAGGAGAATGTCATGAACGGGAAGTCGTGGATTGGAGGCATGGCTATAGGAGTCCTTCTCGCCGCAGGCGTCTCATCCGTCTTCAGCGCCGCCGAAATTCAGTGGGAAAAGGTCGTCCTCGATCGCGGCATGTCGGAAGGATGCAGTGTGTTCGACGTCAACGGCGACGGCCTGCTCGACGTCGTCTGTCTGCCCAGCTGGTATCGCGCCCCCTTTTGGGACAAACGGCCCCTGCACGACGTCGTGAAGTCCGGCGAGTTCATCATGAACTTCGGGCAAATCCCGATGGACGTGAACGCCGACGGCGCCACCGACCTCGTCTCGGCCGGTTGGTTTGACAAGGACATCTTCTGGTACGAGAATCCCTTCGCCAATCCCAAGCCTATGAAGAGCATCAACGACGAGTACAAGGAATGGAAGCAATACGTCCTGCCTCAGCCGCCCTCGCTCGGCGGCGGATGTGAGGCCATTCTCGGCGTGGACGTGGACGGCGACGGCAAAACCGACGTCGTTCCCAACCGTCGCCCGCTCGGCTGGTACGCCGTCAACCCCAAGGGCGCCGACGGCCAGCCCGAATGGACGCGCTTCCCGGTGGATCTCAGCGGTCGCAAGAACACCGCTTGGCTGCACGGCCTCGGCTTTGGCGACATCAACGGCGATGGCCGCAAGGACCTCGTCACCGGCGAAGGATGGTGGGAAGCGCCCGCGAATCCCCGCGCCGACAAATGGATCGAGCACGCCGAGTTCAAGTTCCCCGACGCCGGCATTCCGATGATCGTGACCGATCTGGACGGCGACGGTGACAGCGACGTGATTTACGGAGAAGGCCACGCCTACGGGATTTTCTGGATGGAGCAGGTGAAAGAGGGCGACGCGCGCAAGTGGATCAAGCACGAAATTGACAAGTCCGCTTCACAGTATCACGCGCTGGTGTGGATAGACCTCGACGGCGACGGCCAAAACGAACTTGTCACGGGCAAGCGCTGGCGCGGTCATGGCAACGACGATCCGGGTTCGTTCGACCCGCTGGGCGTCTATTATTTCAAGTGGGACCGCGCGAAGAAGACCTGGGACAAGCACGTCATCAGCTACGACGATCATGTCGGCGTTGGAATGCAGATTTGTGTTGTGGACGTGGACGGCGACGGCGACCTCGACGTGGTCTGCCCCGGCAAGTCCGGACTGTATATCATGAAGAACCTGACCGTGAACAGGCCGGTCAATCTGTCGGAGGAAATCTATCGGCCGAAAAAGTAGCCCGTGGGACGACCCCATTGGTCGGCGGCACGTTCGGGAAGGCAATGGCCGCTCCGCGCAGTTGGGCGGGGCGGCCTTGGTTTTCGGCCCCGGCGCTTCGGTCCGAGCGATCGAAAAACATAGCCAAAGGTATTTGAAATTCTCTGTCCCAGAACTTACGTTGAGGTGCAGAGCGTGTTTCTTGATCTCACACGGAGGCACAGAGCGCACAGAGAAGGAGTTCCATGTCGTTCGCTGCCGGAGGGTTTTCTCTCCGTGCGCTCTGTGCCTCCGTGTGAGATTCATTCCTTTTGCGAACGGAATTCTCAGATCGACAGGACAAGAATCTAGTGCATCCCCGGGCGCCATCTGTCATATAAGGGAACCGTTGGGTGCGAGAAAGGCCAAAGGAACAACGTGGCGGTCAGACGCAGTAATCACCCGAGCAGGAACCCGCATGCAAGTCGGGTCGCGACGGCGGCACGGCTCATCCTTCTGTGTGGTCTGTCGGTCGTTCCGCGCCCCGGCGCCGCCTGGCAATTCACCGCCGCGCAAGCGCAGAACGTGGACCTGCGCGGCCACGTCGGCGGGTCGTGCCGCGAGGTCAGTGTCGCGGGCAATCGGCTGCTGATCGGGCAGGGACCGCGGCTCACTCTCGTGGACGCCACGACACCGACGCGCCCCATCCAACGCGCCAGTTTGCTCCTCCCGACGACGGTCAAGGACATCGCGCAGTCGGGCAGCACCGCCTGCGTGCTGGCGGATGGCCTGTGGCTGATGGACACCGCCGGCGGCACGTCGCTGCGCGAATTGAGCCGGATGAATCTGTCGGGCGAGAAACTGGTCACGACGGGCACGCTCGTCTATGTCCTCGGCGCACCGCCCAACATCCAGGTCGTGGACATTCGCTACCCGACCTCGCCGCTGCTGATCGGCCTGTTGGATTTGCCACACGGCTTCGGCGATATCGTCGAGGCCACGGGACTGGTCACCCTCGGTCGCTATGCGTTTGTGAGCTACACCCGCCGGTTCATCAGCCAGGGCAACCTGCTCGTCGGGGGCGTGATGCTCCTCGACATTTCCGACCCGAAGACGCCGGGCGTGCTCGGCGATTTCCGCCAGAACTCCTCGGTCTATGAGGTCGCCCTCGACGGTCACACGCTCTATCAGGTCATGAACCAGCGGATCATTGTGTATGACGTGAGCGATCCGCTCGCGCCCCGCACGGTGGGCGAGGTCGCTGGGCCGACGTTTCCCAGCGAGGTCAGTCTGGCCAGTGGCCGCGCCTACGTTGCGGGCAGCCAGTCGGCCGTGTGGGCGTTTGGATTGGCCGGTGCTTCGCTGCCGCGCGCGCTGTTTCGGGCCACGACGCGCGGCGAAGCGTTTGCGATTGCCGCCACGGCCAAGCACCTTTTCGTGGCCGACGGCTGGACGGGCTTGCGTGTGTTCGACGTTGCCACAACCGGCTCGATGGTCGAGATCGGCGGCCTCGACGTCCTGAGCGAAGCCCAGGACATTGTCGTGGCCGACAACTTCGCCTACGTGGCCGATGCCCGGTCGGGCGTGCGGGTGTTCAGCCTGTTCAACCGCGACCGGCCGGTCGAGGTTGCCCGCATCGCGACGGCGGCTCCGGCGATTGGCGTCGCTCTGAACGGGCGCCATGCCTATGTGGTCGAGGATGCCGCGGGGATCGAGGTATTCGACGTCGGCAAGTCCACGCGCCCGCGTCTTGCCTCGCTGGCCACGACGGGAAGCGTGCGCGGGGTTTCATTCCTGAGCAACTACGCTCTGGTCGCAAGCGGACCCGACGGGCTGCTGATTGTCAACATTGCCGACCCGGCGCACCCCGTCCTCTACGGCCGATCCACGGTTCCGAGTTTCGCGGAAGCCGTTGTCGCCTCGATCAATCGGGCGTTCGTGTGCGACCGTTCGGGACTGCCGGGCGTCTGGGAGATCAACGTCAGCAGCCCGGCCTTCCCCACGGTCAGCAACCGCGTCGCCAGTGAGGGCGGGGCGGTGAACGTGGCGCTGCAAGGCGACCGGCTCTGTGTGGCCGAAGCCGATCAGGGCCTTCGCGTCGTGGACGTCAGCCGACCCGGTTTTCCGCGAACCACCGCTCAGGTGGCCACAGCGGGGTCGTTCCAGGGATTGGCATACGAAGGCAATGTGGCCTATGTGGCCGATTCCGGGTTCGGCTTGCGTGTGTTCAACCTTCTCGACCCCTACAATCCCAGCGAGGTCGGGTTCCTCACAACGCCGGGTTTCCCGCGGCGCGTCGCGGTCGCCTACGGGCGCATGTACCTCGCGGCCGGCGACGCCGGTCTTTACGTCCTCGGCTTTCACTGGGCGCCCGACCTGACGATCACCGGCTTCGACTCGACGACGCAGGACGTGGCCGCAGGGACCGAAGTCCACGTGCGCGGCAAGGTGGTCAATCTCTCGACCACGGCCACGGCCACGGCGTTTTCCGTGGGTCTCTATGTGTCGCGGAATCGCAGTTTCTCCGAACCGCGTCAGCGGCTTTGTCCGCTGCTGCGAGTTGAGGCCGGTCTGACCCCGGCCAACCCCGTGGACCTTGCCGGCCACCAGTTCGTGGTTCTCGCGGGCATTTCAAACGGCGTCTTTCGGCTGGGCATCGTCGTGGATCCCGACAGCGAAGTGGACGAGTTTCGCGAGGACAACAACGTCGCGTGGCTGGACCGGCCCTTCTACATCGGTCCCCGCCCCAGCCCCGCCCAGTCCTGGGCGCTTTACAAGTGACGGGGTATTCTTTCTCTTGAGCCTCTTGCAGAATGAGACATACGTCGGAGCGCCGGCGGCCTCGCCGGTCTTTTGAGCCAGGATTCAGCCGCAAAACGATGGAAAAACACCGGCGAGGCCGCCGGCGCTCCGACCTCTGCAAGAGCCACATCTTCATGGGATTGACTACGGCCTGCTTTGGATCAGCGAGAGTATCGCCGCGGCTTCGGCATCGCCCGGATGGTTGCGCATAACGTTCTGTACCGCGCTGATGGCTTCGGCTTTGCGGCCACAAAGAGAAAGCGCGTTGGCCAACCTCAAGAGTCCATACTTCTCCGTCCCGCGAATCCGGACGTAGCCTTGCAGGATCGCCACGGCCCTCTGCGGATTGCCGTCCTCGATGTACAAGGCCGAAAGGGGGAACGCAATGCCCTCAAGATAAGGATACTGAACAACGGCCTCTTCCAGGAGTTTGCGAGCCGGCTCTCGCTGCTTGACCTCGAGCCAGGCCAGCGCGATCTGGTTGTAGTCATTGGGGCGGACGAGATGGATGCCTTTCATCTGCGAGGGCGTGTTGTAGGCGACCGCCGGCGACCACGCGGGCCACAACAAGGCGATTCCGCCCGCCACAACCGCCGCGCGCGCCCCCACGTTCTTCCACTGCTTCTCCCATGCCCGGCGGGCCAGCACCGCCAGGGCCGCTCCCGCCCACACCAGCAGGGGCAGGAGCTCCTCCAGGCGATAGCGCCCCACAATGAATACCGCGATGATTGAGAGAGCAAACGCAGCGGCATAGACGTAGAGAAACATCTGGCGGCGCCACGACCGGCGGGTTTCCCAAATCCCGAGGACGGCCAACGGCACAATTGTCAGCCACGTCGAAGGACTCCACTGCAACAGCGGGCTGAAGCGTTTGCAGAGATAGTAGCTGATGTTGTCGGCATAGTCATAGCTGTTCCAGAACATCCAGGTTTTCTTCACCAGCAGGCGGACAAACGCTGCCGGGTGGGCCGCCACGTCGCGCAACACTTCGCGCCCCCACGGTACGGCGCCCTGGCGTTTGTACTGGTCTTCGAGCGCCTGGAACGAAGGAGGGAAGAAATAAATCCCACGAGAGTCCGATGCGTTTCCCACGTATAGCAAAGTCGGGCCGTTGTTGGTCGTGAGCACCCATCCGCCGGAGACATAGTGGTTGCGCCAGAGGGTGACCGCGAGCAGGAGGGCTGCGCCCAGCGTATAGGCGGCGGCGCAAAATGCCCCCGAACGCCAGAGCGATTTCGGACGCTGCGACGGCGCCTTCGAGGAGGCTGCTTTCGATGCCGAGGGGGCTCCGGGAACAATCAGAACCGGCACGACGAGCCACGCGGCGGCCAGAACCGGAATCACCACCGTGAAGTTCCCCCTTCCCCAACAGGCCAGTCCCGAAAGCATCCCGGCGCCCAAGGCCCACCGCCACGCGCGCTGCCCGCTCGCCTCCTGCCCGCGCACCAGGCACCACAAGATCGTCGCGTGGATGGCGATCAGAAGCCCTTCCATCAGGAGCGTCTGTTCGTAGAAGAGAAACGGCGCGCAGAGAGCGGCCAGAAGGCCCGTCGCCAGCGCCGGCCCCTTGCCGAACAACTGCCGGCCGATGGCCCACAGGAGCGCCGGCGGCAGCAGCCCGACCAGAGCCTGGATGCCGTGGACGGCGTGGAAACTTTCGCCGAAGAGCCGGAAAATCGCCGCCAGGAAGTAGGGATAGAGAGGGCCATAGTAGAACGGTCCCGGTTGCGACTGCCGGCTCAGCCAGTCGCCGGCCGCAATCTTCCTGCCCCACTGCCAATAGGTATCCATGTCGCACTTCGGGAGGGTGTGGGCGTACAGGGGATTGGAGGCGTAGATGTGCATCCAATAGATGAGCCGCGCCAAAGCCGCCGCCGCCACCGTGACCCACAGGCCGTGCTCGACGAGCCACTCGAGCCAGGGAGGGATGGGCTTGGGCCGGAGCGCGACCGGCTCGGGCGGTCTCGCTCGCGCGCGACGATCGCTCTGGCGAAGTCGAGCCACGATCGGCCTTTCGGTTTCTATTGGTGTGATCGGATCACCGGACGGATTCCACGCCGGCTGTCGTTCGCCGCTGCCGAGTTTAGCGCTTTCGCGGGGGCGATCCACAAGGATTAAGTGCATCTGCGAACCGCCGTCGTTTTGAACATTGAGCCTTTTGCAGAACTCCCGTGGCGCAGGCTGTCAGCCAGAAGCGTTTAATGGTTTTTGGCGTGGCGAGAATCCTTTTGACAGGATGACAGGATGAACCGGATGAAACGAGACGAAGAATCCTGTGAATCCGGCCCGCCGGGCTTCTCCCGGCGATTGAGCGGCACGGAGAAGCGCGGAGACTCCGCAAAGGCAATTGACTCGTTTCGCTTTCTGAAGGTTTTCGCGAACCGGTCAGGGGCAGGAAGAAACACAGGGCTTGACGCGACCACGGATGTGTATGCTTTTTTGGGAGAAGTCGGAAACAGGCAAGAAGATGAACAGGATGGCGGGCAAGGGATTTTTTTGGATTTCAGAATCCCGTGAATCCTGTCATCCTGTCAAAGGCTTGAATCGAGATTCTTGAAACAAGTAGAGGATGGGAAACCGTTGAACGCCTGTGGCTGTCAGCTTGCGAGAGGCCGCAAATGGGCAAGGAATTTGGCATTCTGATCGTCTTTCACAGGCTAACAGCCCGCGCTACAACAGCTCTGCAAAAGGCTCATTATACGGCGCTTTTGTGGTAAGGCCAAAGAAATTATTCCAACTATTGTTCTCTTGACTTACTTTCACGCATGGGTATCCTCTGACCATGAACAAGAAAACGAAAACAGACACGGTTTGCTTCTCGGTCAAAGGGCAAGTGGTCATCCCCCGCTGGCTTCGCAAGCAATTCGAGATCGAGGAAGGCACCCGCGCCCACGTCTCGCCCACGCCCGAGGGAATTCTGATCCGGCCGATCACCCGCGCCTTCATCCGCAGCCTGCGCGGGTCGCTCAAGGGCAGCGGCGCCTTGAAAGCTCTGATGGAAGACCGCCAACGCGAACGGGACCTGTGACATGGCCACAAAGGTTCTCGACAGCTGGGCGCTCTTGGCCTTTTTCGAAGACGAACCGGCAGCCGACGCTGTCGAGAAGCTGTTGCAGCAGGCGGCGGACGAAAAACACAAGATACTTCTTTGCGCGGTGAACTGGGGCGAGATTTACTACAACACCCTGCGGCGAGTTTCGCAGGCGGCCGCCGACCAGAAGGCTCGCGAAATCGCCCTGTTGCCTGTCGAGATCGTCGGCGTCGGCGACGACCTGGCGTTGGTGCGCCAAGCGGCGATTTTCAAAGCCACGAAGCACATGTCTTACGCCGATTGCTTCGCCGCCGCGCTGGCCAAACTCAAGAACGCCGAACTGGTGACCGGCGACCCGGAGTTCAAGCAAGTGGAGAGGGATGTCAGAATCTCCTGGCTGCATGACTGATTCCGAGACTCGGCGGTCGCAGCAAGAGCCGCTCGATCTCGCCGGCAAGTGCCGACACGAGATAAGGTGACCGTTGCCGATTTCTCATTGACCCGACCGAGCCGGCGGTTATCATCGTGAAAAAGGGGGGAAAGCCGTGAGTCTGGCCGAATTCATCTCTGAACACGTGTCGTCCCTGCCGCCGGAGAGGCAAAAGGAATCTCTCGATTTTGTGATGTTTCTGGAACAGCGCCACGAGGCGACCGTCGCGGGCGCAGGCGGCGACGCCGAGGCGCAGCGGCGCCGTGTCGCCACCGCTCTCGATGCGCTGCGGGGGTCAGGCGTGTTCGCTGACATTGCCAACCCCGTGGCTTGGCAGCGCGACATCCGCAAAGACCGGCCATTGCCCGCACGGGAGAAACCCGGTTGATCGCCGACTTCTAGTGCTTGCGCTGCGATCTCATGTGGAATACACTTGATTGTATAAACGCTCGGAAGGGTGGGTGATTATGGCAGCGGAAGGTAATGCGCGACGCTTGAAGCTGACCATAGCGGGAACTGCTTTTAGACAAGGCCAAGTTCCGCTCAGCATTCTGGCGGTCAAACTCCAATCACTCCAAAGTCTTTTGTTTCATGCTGCTGCTACCGTCGCGCACGAGCGCGGAGCGCGACGTGGTTTGTGGTTCAACAAATACCTTGAGGTGGCTGAACTGACCTTGGCCGCCGTCCATCAGAGCGATTTGGTGATTGAGGCCGAAGCTGCTGCACCTGCTGCTCTAGGCGAGCAATTGGATTTGTCCAAGCAGGCGCAGGATCTTCTGTTCAGTGCCGCAAGATGCGTTAATGAGAATCCTGATAAGCTGGATGACGTGATCGCCGACCGTCAGGAACGGGCCTTGTTTATGAGGGCCATGGAGAACTTGTGTCCCGAAATCGGCGAAGAATACCAGGTGTCTCTGGAGAACTGCGCAGCCGCGCATCCACGGGTGCTGTTATCCGCCAAGACTCGGCAGATTGTGCGGCGCACAATCGCACGCGACATGGGGGTTACCGAAGCCGAGCGTGAAGTCACAATCGTGGGGACACTGACTAAGATTCATATTGATGTGGGGCCGCAAAAAATCGCCGTTCTGGTTGCCCCGGGGTCCGAGATCGAGTGTTACTACAATGATGCTCTCCGCGACCAGATTTCCAATCTGTTGGCCGGATGTATCGTCGAGGTTACCGGTATCGCGACCCTCGACACAACCGAGAAGATCAAGCAGATAGACTCGATTGCGAGCGTCGAAATGGCAAGCATGGAGCCGCTTCGAATGACAGTGTTCACGCATGAACTCACGTCATACAGACTGCGCGAACCATTGCTTGTAAGAGTTGAATACTCCGACGGGTTGTGGGTTTACAGCAACGCGGCGATCAACCTTTGGGGTTACGCCGCCCGCCGCGAGGATGCCATCGCAGACCTCGCTGCCAATTTTGACTATCTATGGAGCGAATTCGCCCTGGAGGATGACAGCGTCTTGGACGAAAAAGCGCGAGTGATCAAACAACGCCTTCTCGCAATGGTCGAATCGCCACGGGAGACCCATTAATGCCGAAGGACGCCAGAAAAGTCATAGGATCTCTTGAGGAGAAAGGGTTCAAACGACGTCACGGCGGTGACGTGTTCTTTCACCTCTATGTTGAGGAACACAAGACCCCTATTTTTACGAAGGTCAGCCATGGAGAGAAGGAGATTCATGACCGGTTGCTCGGCGCAATGGCTCGCCAGCTGCGCCTCACGCGTCGCGGGTTGGATGATCTGGTCGAATGCCCGCTGACCCATGAAGGTTTCGTTCAACATCTTAGAGAAGGAGGCCACATTGCGTGAGGCCCGGGGCTTTAGTCAATGGACATCCCTCCCCGGCTCACCGCCCTCCTCTAATTTCCTCAGGCATTCCCTAGCCAGCTCGTGTCCTTGCTCGGCGGCTCTGCGAAGCCTGATCAGCGACCATGACGAGCTCGGACCCTTCGTTTGACGTCTTCCCACGTGAGTCCGGAGGCTGGATTACACGCCAGGCGAGCCTTTCTCCGGTCCAGTTCTTCCTTTTGCCAGTCATGAACGGGGACTACTTCGGGAGTGGCC
>Ga0315274_10013682_pt1 | contig 11549 bp, 12 predicted proteins | sample YL17G02_20_MG_FD_203700 | JGI IMG/M metagenome (GOLD analysis project Ga0315274, IMG submission 203700) | Sediment microbial communities from Yellowstone Lake, YNP, Wyoming, USA - YL17G02_20 | ecosystem: Environmental > Aquatic > Freshwater > Lake > Sediment | place: USA: Wyoming | collected...
CAAGGTTCTCGCCGATTACATCCGCACACAGAAAACAGTCCTGACGATTAAGGGAGGCTTTGCCGGTGATAGGGTTTTCACTCCAGCCGATATCGAAAGACTGGCCTCATTGCCGCCTGCTGAGATATTGCTGGCTAAAATTTTAGCCGGGATGCAGAGTCCCATTTACCGTTTGGTCAACTGTCTGGCAGGCCCCATGAGAGGACTTATGGGGGTACTGCAAGCAAGAGCGAAACAACTGGAGGGAGGATAACATGGCAGAAAAGAAAGAGGTAGAAGCGACCAAGGAAACCACCGGAGCTGAAGCGAAAGCAAAAGAACAAACCGCCGCGAAAAAGGAGGCGTCAGTAGCTGAGGCTAAAGCCGAGAAAGCGGCTGAGGTAAAGAAAGAACCGTCAGCCGAAAAAGCGGTGGAGAAGCCTAGGGCGGCAAAGAAAGAAGCTGCGAAAGCGCCGACGCCGCCAGCCAAAGAAAAGGTCAAGGTATCTGCGGCCATTGAGGAAATCATGACCGCAATCAAGAAAATGACCGTTATCGAGTTGGCAGACTTGGTCAAGGCGCTGGAAGCTGAGTTTGGCGTTACGGCGGCCGCGCCCGTAATAGCCGTGGCACCGACGGCAGCCGGGGCACCGGCCGGAGCTGGCGCAGCCGCGGCGGAAGAGCAGACCGAGTTCAGTGTCATTCTTACCGAGGTGGGCGCTAACAAGATTGCCGTCATCAAGGCGGTGCGCGAGGTGACAACACTGGGTCTGAAAGAATCCAAGGACTTGGTGGAGAGCGCACCCAAGCCAGTGCGAGAGGGCGTAAACAAGGAAGAGGCGGCGACAATCAAGGGAAAACTGGAAGCCGCCGGGGCTAAAGCGGAGGTCAAGTAATCCCGGCCCCCACCCTTCTGGTTGAAAAAGAGGGCAGAATAGCCTATAGTAACCACTAATGAAACTCCGGTTTACGGAGAGTGGTGGGGCATGTTAATACGGGATTGTTTAATACTGATTGGCGCTGGTGGCCTGTTTCTGGTCATTGGTATACTGGCATATACCTGGGGCAAGAGGGAGGAGGAGAGCTACTACCGCACTCTGGCCAAGCACCCTGGAGATGCCCGCGAATTCATGCAACGATGGCCACCACGCCCGCAGCCCGGCGCTCTGAAGATAGGAGGCGTTATCGCCATCGCCCTGGGCGCCATTTTGCTGCTCACGGGTGGAATCTTCTGTCTTTTAGCCCTTTAGCGCATTACGGAGCGGGCGACGGCACGCTCAATTCCTGGAGGTCAGCCTCAATTCTGAGGGCATTGGCCTCAAGTCGATTTGACGGTATCACCCGGCCATCCGGATAGACAAACCAGCCTGCACGCTGCCAGTATGGCTTCTCTTTCCAGTCCTCAACCCCGCTCATATCCACCGTGACGTACCAGATGTTGGTGCCGTCTTTGAATAGCTCTGACTTGGCACTCCAGTTATCGCTGACGGCGGAGAACTGGGCAAGGTAGGCTTTTGCCTCATGGCTCTCCGCCAGGCTCAGCAGGTGCTCGTAGACGGCGAGGGTAGCCCTGTCCTCAGAGTTGATGAAGGTGGTCGGCGCCGGCTTCTCTGGCGGCTGCGGCTCGGGAGTGGGAAAGGTGCCGAAGTCGGCACAGCCGGCAGCGTTTATAAGCATGGCTAAAAGCAGGGTAATTGCCATTAATGATATATAATGTCTCCCTATCCAGCGCCTCATTTTCTCCTCCCGGCAAAGCAACCTATATTTCCGTCCTTCTCGGCCGGTACTGAATGGCCTCCGCCACATGGTGGGCTTTAATTATATCAGAATTTTCCAGGTCAGCGATAGTCCGGGCCAGCTTGAGGACGCGGTGAAACGCCCGCGCCGAGAGGTAAAGCTGCTTCATGGCTGCTTTCAGCAGCCCCTGGGCGGTCTCTTCCACATGGCAGAACTCCCGGATTTCGGACGGTGTCATATCAGCGTTGCCGGTCAGATGTGTTCCCCGGAAGCGCTCCAGCTGGAGAGAGCGGGCCGCCTTGACCCTGGATTGCACGGTTGCGGATAGTTCTCCGAGGCGGTCGTCGGTCAGCTTCTCGTAGTCAATGTGCGGCACCTCGATGAAGATGTCTACCCGGTCGATGAATGGGCCACTGATACGCCGCTGATAGCGTGACACCAGGCCCGGGGAACAGGTGCACTTGCGGAATGGGTCGCCGTAGTAACCGCACGGACAGGGGTTCATGGCACCGACCAGCATGAAGTTGGCCGGGAAGGTTACCCGTCCCTGCGCCCGGCTGATGGTTATCACCTTATCTTCAAGCGGCTGGCGCAGTACTTCAAGCAGGGAATGGCCAAACTCGGGAAGCTCATCAAGAAAGAGCACGCCGCGGTGGCTGAGGCTGATTTCACCCGGCCTGGGCCATTGCCCGCCACCAACGAGGCCGGCATGGGAGATGGTGTAGTGCGGGGCGCGGAATGGCCTCTGCCGGATCATGGAAGTATCCGGTGGGAGCAGTCCGCTCACGCTGTAGATTTTGGTCACCTCCAGCGCTTCCTCGCCGGTCATCGGGGGCAGTATGGAGGAGAGGGCCCGTGCCAGCAACGTCTTGCCACTGCCCGGCGGACCGTTCATGATAACGTTATGGCCGCCGGCGGCGGCCACCTCCAGAGCCCGTTTGACATGCTCCTGTCCCTTGATATCCGCCAGGTCAGTGATGGGCGTGACGGGATGGTAAACGTCAAGGTCAGCTTCATCAGCCTTGTATTCCGGAATGGTGATTTCACCCCGGAGGTGGCCGACCAGCTGCGCCAGCGAAGCCACGGGGATGATTCTCGCCCCTTCAATCATGGAGGCCTCTCTGGCATCAACCTCAGGTACAATGACGGTCTCGATGTTTTCCTGTCTGGCCAGAGCGACCATGGGCAGGATGCCGTGGGTGTGGCGCAGGCTGCCATCCAGGGAAAGCTCACCGAGGAAGATAGACCGGGAGCTGTCAGTGCTCACCTGCTCTGAACTGAGCAGAGTGCCGATGGCTATTGGCAGGTCATAGGAAGGGCCGGCTTTTTTCAGGTCAGCCGGGGCCAGGTTCACCACGATGCGCTTCATCGGGAAGGTGAATCCGGAATTGCGGATGGCGGCGCGGACGCGCTCTCTCGCTTCCTGGACGGCGGCATCAGGCAGGCCGACGATGGTCATAGCCGGCAGGCCGCTGGAAATGTCAACCTCCACGTCTACCAGATGACCTTCCAGCCCGACGACGGCAGCGGTCTTGACTTTGGCTAACATGGTCTGATGTTACTATGTTACTGCGGTGATTTAAGTGTGTCAAAACCGACTGATTACAGCGCCGCCGCTTCGCCAATCAGGCCAAAGAAGTGAAACACCACGAATACAATAAGTGCCGAAAGCAGCGCCCCAGCCACCGTCTGGGACAGCGAGTGATATTTCAGCTCGATTCTTGACCAGGCTATTGGCGGCACCAGTACGGCCGCGAAGGCACCGGTGGCACCGAACGTGATGATCAGAACGGTAACGGAACCGGCGGCAAAAGCGGTATGCAGGCTGATCTTCCAGGTAAAATTGATTAACATGAAGACAAGCATCGCGGATAAAGCTGCTACCATGGTGGCAAACAGGACCAGTGGCGCATTCAGAGAGAAAAGTATGGCGCAGCAGGCGATGGTGCACAGGCTGGTCAGCAGGTATATCTGGTTCCTCTGCCGGCGGACCCTGAGGAAAATATCGTCAACTTTATCTTTATGAACCAGATAGACGATGACCAGAAAAATGGGCAGCACGGTGAACCCGATTAACAGCAGCGACCATTTGAGGCCATCGCTGATGCTGGAGGTGGACTCAAAGGAGAGGAACACCATGATAGCCAGGCTGACGATAAAAGGGTTCAGTACCGCTGAGGTAAAATGGGCCAGCTGCTGTTTCATATTATCTTCTTTTTTTTCTTTATCCACCATAATTTTACTATTATACTACAATAATGGGTCACCTGTCTCTTTTTGGTAGTTGATGCCCTATCGGGCGCCATTTTTGAGCGTGATATGGGCCTGTGATATAATACAAATGAGGTCGTTGGTATTATGTTAGATAGACTGGAGAGAATAGAACAGAGATACCAGGAGATAGAACGGCAGATGTCCCGACCTGAAGTTGCCTCCGACCTGAAGCGACTGCAGGCGCTGGCGCAGGAGAGAGGCAGCCTTGAGGAGGTGGTCGCCAAATACCGGCAGTACCAAAAAACCTCAAAGGAACTGGCAGATGTCAAAGCGATGCATATTACAGGCCTTGATAAGGAGATGGCCGGGCTGGTCGAGCAGGAAATAGAGAGCCTTGAGTCAAAGCAGAAGAGGCTGCTTGAGGAGCTCAAGATTGCCCTTCTGCCCAAAGACCCCAACGATGAAAAAGACATCATAATGGAGATACGGGCCGGGACCGGAGGCGAGGAGGCCGGACTTTTTGCCGCCGACCTTTTCCGCATGTACAGTCGTTACGCCCAGGCAAAGCGCTGGGGAATTGATGTTATCAGCGTGAGTGAAAGCGGCATCGGGGGCATCAAGGAAATCATCTTCGAGGTGAAAGGGAAAAGGGCTTACAGCCACCTCAAATATGAAAGCGGCGTGCACCGGGTACAGCGCGTGCCGGCCACCGAGTCTTCAGGTCGCATTCACACCTCGACGGCGACGGTGGCGGTGCTGCCCAAGGCGGAGGAGGTGGACATAGAGATTGACCCTGCTGACCTGAAGATAGACATCTTCCACAGTGGCGGCGCCGGCGGGCAGAACGTGAACAAGGTGGCCACCGCAGTCCGCATGACCTACCTCCCGACGGGCATGGTCGTCACCTGCCAGGACGAGCGCTCGCAGCTCCAGAACAAATTGCGGGCGATGTCGGTGCTGCGCTCCAGGCTCCTTGATATCGAGAGACGCAAGCAGGAAGAGAAAATCACCTCAGAGCGCCGCTCGCAGGTGGGAACGGGCGAGCGTGCTGAAAAGATACGGACCTATAATTTCCCCCAGGACCGGGTCTCTGACCACCGCATCAACCTGACCCTGCGCAACCTGCCCCGGATTCTTGAGGGCGGTCTTGACGAACTGGTTGACGCTCTGGCCACCAGTTCCCAGGCAAGGCAACTCGAGGAACAGCTGGCGTGACCCTGAAGCAGGTTCTTGACCGGGCACGACAAATTTTAGCCGCGAACCGCATTGAAAATGCATCTCTGGAAGGTGAAATCCTGCTCCGGCACGCGCTCCAGATAGACCGGGCACGGCTGTATTCCGAACTCAACTGTGAGCTCACTGCTGAACAGGAAGAGAAGTTCTGGCATCTGGTCCAGCGACGTCTCAGCGGAGAGCCCACCGCCTATATCACCGGGCATCGGGAGTTCTACGGCCTGGATTTTTATGTTGACCGCCGTGTCCTCATCCCACGGCCGGAGACCGAACTGCTGGTGGAAGAAGCAGTCAGGCTGGTGCAGGCTGGCAACATTGCGGTCACCGCCGATATCGGCACCGGCTGCGGCGCCATCGCTATCAGCCTGGCCCGGCATTTTCCCCGGTTAAAAATTTACGCCTCTGATGTGTCCGCAGAGGCACTGGAAGTGGCCCGCCTGAACTGCGCAAAACACGGGGTGGCCGACCGAATACAATTACTTCATGGCGATATGCTGGAACCGCTGCCGGAACCGGTCGACCTTATTATAGCCAACCTGCCCTACGTGACGGAGCCGGAAATCTCAACGTCGGCGCTTGCTGATTTCGAGCCACGCCTGGCGCTGAATGGCGGGAACGATGGGCTTGATAAGGTAAGACGACTGTGCAAGCAGGCCGGAGACAAGCTGAACCCCCAGGGTGGCATACTGCTGGAAATCGGGCCGGGACAGAGCCGACCGGTAATCAGCTGGCTGCGCCGCCGTTTTCCGTCGGCATCAGTGGCGGTGAAGCTGGACCTGCGGGGCATCGAACGCGTGGTCAGGCTGTGCTTGACACCAAATTAGCCTGGTGCTAAATTTGTTTTTTGAAGTCTGGCTGTAACATGAATAAGGAGAGGTAAACGTGGCCGTAAATATTATCGTCTGTGTGAAGCAGGTAATAGACCCCGAGGCGCCACCCTCGAGTTTCAAGGTAGATGAAGCGGCTAAAAAAGTGGTGCCACCATCGGGAGTGCCCCCCGTAATCAACCCGTTTGACGAGAACGCTGTGGAAGCAGCCTTGCGCATCAAGGATGCGCAGGGGGGTAAAATCACCGTCCTCAGCTTGGGCATCAACTTGCTGCGCGAGGTGGTGAAAAAGCCGCTCTCCATGGGCGCTGATGCGCTTATCCTGCTTGAAGATGAGGCTTTTGCTGGTGGTGATAGCTGGTCAAACGCCCATGCCCTAGCGATGGCCATCAAGAAAATCGGCGCATACGACCTCATTTTCTGCGGCCGGCAGGCTGCCGACTGGGATGACGGTCAGGTGGGCTCGGGCATTGCGGAAATACTGGGATTGCCCAGCGTGACCGTGGCCCGGAAAATAGAAGTCGCCGATGGCAAAGCGCGGGTGGAGCGGGTGACGGCCGAGGGCTGCGAGGTCATTGAAGTGTCGCTGCCGGCACTGATTACGGTCAGCAATGAGCTCGGTGTCGCCCGCTATCCGACTATAAAGGGCATTATGGCGGCGAAAAAGATTGAGCCGATAGTCTGGAAGCCAGCCGATATTGGCCTTGAGCCAGCACAGATTGGGGCGGTGGGCCGGAAAGTAAACCTGGAAAAACTGTACCAGCCGGTGCACGAGGGCAAGTGTGAGTTAATCGAAGGGGAGAGCCCGGAGGAAGCGGGGGTCAATCTCGCGCTGAAACTCCGGGAGGCAAAGTTACTGTAAGGGGTAGCCTCTACCATGATATCTGGAGGTAATTAGCTATGGCGGAATACCGGGGCATTATGGTTCACGCTGAGAGTGCGGAAGGAAAACTGGCAGCCATTGCCACGGAACTGCTGGGCTGTGGTCGGAGACTGGCCGATGACCTCGGTGAGGAATTAAGCGCCGTCATCGTTGGCTGCGGGATAAGTGGTTTAGCCCGGGAAGCTCTTGCCTTTGGTGCCGATAAAGTATACATCGTTGATGATGCTTTGCTGCCGGATTACCAGACTGACGCCTATGTTCCGGTGCTGGAGAAGGTGGTCAGGCAGGTGAGGCCCAGCATCTTGCTTATCGGGCAGACGTCTATTGGCCGTGACCTGGCGCCGAGGCTGGCTTTCCGGCTGGAGACAACGGCTACCATGGACTGCATCGAGCTGGCCATTGACCCCGGCTCCAAACGTCTGCTGCGCACCAAGCCGGTTTACGGCGGCAATGCCCGGGCCGTTTTCACCAGCGAGCTGAATCCGCAGATAGCCACGGTGAGAACCAAGGCCATGACGCCGCTTGAGCCGGATAAGTCAAGGAAGGGAGAAGTGGTGACCATTGAGGCGGGGCTCGACCCCGCTGCCGTCAGGACCAGGGTCCTGGAAAAGGTGCAGCAGGAAGTCGAAGGCATAAGCCTGGAGGCAGCTGAGATGGTGGTTAGCGGGGGGAGGGGTATCGGCAGTGCTGAGGGTTTCAAGCAGCTGGAGGAACTGGCCGGGTTGCTCAAGGGGGCAATTGGTGCCAGCCGGCCTCCCTGTGATAACGGCTGGGTACCCGATGTGCTCCAGATAGGGCTCACCGGCAAAATCGTCGTTCCTGACCTTTATATTGCCGTGGCCCTGTCCGGTTCCAGCCAGCACATGGCCGGTTGTTCCGGGTGCAAGAACATCGTGGCTATCAACAAAGACCCCGAGGCCAACATCTTTCGGGAGGCACGCTTCGGCGTCGTGGGCGACTGGAAGAAAGTGCTGCCGGCTTTCACCGAAAAGGTCAGGGAATTACGGGCTGGATAACCGGACATATTGACCGGATGTTGAATTTATCGATGCATTTGTAGTATTATATTCGATTGGTATACAAAAGATTCCCAAGATAATTATTGAGGTGGTGAAGCAATGCAAAAACTGAGAATCATCTGCCTATTGCTGGTAAGTATGCTGGCGATTTCTCCGGTCGGTGCGGTATTTGCTCAGGGAGGGCCACAGTATGCCATATCAATGACGCCCGTTGATGGCATATATAGTGCTAACTTGGTCGTTGGGCAGGAAACGAATATCCGGGTGGACCTGGAAAACACCGGCGATGAGGCGGTTACCAAAATCGCCTTAAAGAGTGAAATACCGGACGGATGGACGATAAAGTTTGACACGCCCAGAATAGCCACACTGGCCGCTTTTGGCAGCGAGCGAATATATGCCACGGTATCAGCGCCAGAGAATGCCAATACCGGCGATTACTTTGTTAAGCTCTGGGCAGAAGGCGAGCAGGCCTCCACCGGGAAAATCGAAATCAGGGTTACCGTGAAGACGCTGCCGAGAGAGCAAACAATTGAGGTGCGGGCGGTCCACCCTACCGTCGAGGCAATTGCTGGCAATGACTTCGTTTTTGAGGTGGAATTCAAATACGCCGGCGATATACTGGGTGAACCCAGGTCATTTGACCTTAAACCCACCGCGCCACAGGGGTGGGAGGTCTATATGACTCCCCAGTTTGAGAAAGACAAGCATATCTCCGCCATTGACCTCAAGCCCGGCGGCTTTGCCTATGGCGATAAGACAAGGCTGGTCGCCACGGCACCGTTCTGGCCCCTGCCCCAGCCCGGCGAGTACAAGATAACTCTGGACGCAGTCTCCGGCGACCTGAAAGGCTCCCTTGAGCTTAAGGCAGTTATTACCGCCATTTATAATCTGATTCTGGTTCCGGCACGCGAGCCTCCCAGTTACAATACCGAGGCCAAGGCTGGCCGGGACAACTATTTCGCCATTAATGTGCATAATCTGGGCACGGCGCCCATTGATAATATAAACTTCTCTTCCGATAAACCGGAGGGATGGTCAATTGAATTTGTACCGGAGAAGGTAGACTCACTGGAAGCCTTTGACAGCAAGACGGTAGATCTAAATATAACACCACCACCGGAGGCAATCGCTGGCGATTACATGGTCAGCGTCCGTGCTTCCGGAGCCCAGACGACTTCCGAGAAGATTGATATCAGGGTTACCGTGGCGACGCCCACCGTCTGGGGGTGGGTTGGCGTGGTCATCATCGCCCTGGTCGTGGTGGGGCTGGTGGTTATCTTCATGCGGTTTAGTCGGCGGTAGCCTATGAGTGAAACGTTAGCCATAGAAACACATGAGCTGACCAAGCGCTACGATGGTGTTACCGTCGTTGACCACCTCACCCTTCAGGTGAAGGAGAGTGAGGTATTCGGTTTGCTCGGCCCGAACGGGGCCGGCAAAACAACGACCATCCTCATGATGCTGGGCTTGACCGAGCCGGCTTCAGGCTCGGTCAGTGTGCTTGGCTTCAACCCCACCCGCGAGCCGCTCAAGGTCAAGCGTCAGGTTGGCTATCTGCCGGAAAAGTTGGGCTTCTACGAAAACCTCACCGCGCGCGAGAACCTGAGGTTCATCGCTGACCTGAACGGCATTGACTATGCCGAAGCGAACCGGCGCGCCGATGAGGCGCTGGAAATGGTTGGCCTCACCGAAAGTGAGATAATGGAGAAGGTGGGGCCGAATCGGAAGATAGAAAAAACGGTGGGCAAGTTTTCCCGCGGCATGAAGCAGCGCTTGGGAATTGCGGAAGTGCTGATAAAGAGACCGAAGCTGGTCTTCTTTGATGAGCCGACCGCCGGCCTGGACCCGAAGGGTATTAACCAGCTCCTCGACCTCATCGAGGGTCTGCCCAAGACGGGAACAACGGTGGTGCTTTCATCCCACCAGTTATATCAGGTGCAGCGGGTATGCCATAACATCGGCATTCTGGCCAAGGGAAAGATGGTGATACAGGGGGCCATTGACAAGCTTGGTCGTGAGGCGCTGGCCGGGGGCCGGTTCCAGATCGAGGTGGAAACCGAGGAGCCAAGCGAGGAACTCATTGAGGTGCTCAAGGGCATCAAAGATGTGGTCAGTGTCGAGGTCAGGGAGAACATGCTCATCATCAGCGCCGATGCCGATTTGCGGCGGGAGGTTTCCAAAGCCATAGTGCAGAACAATTTCCCGCTGATTCAGATGAAGGTCCAGGAATTTTCCTTGGATGATATTTATATGAAGTATTTCCGCGAGGAATAGGGCTAGCCATGTTTGCCATTGTACGCAAAGAGTTGGCCGATTATGTTACCAGCATCCGTTTTGTCGCCTCTTTCCTGCTGGTGCTTCTGGTCAGCACCGCCGGACTGTGGGCGGCTAATGAGGGCATCCGTCAGGCAAGCCTGCCGGAAGGAACTGTCTTCCTCGGTCTGTACACCACATCGGGGACGGTAATCCCGTCTCTCACTTACCTTGTTTCCCTGCTCATACCCATTATCGGCATTGCCCTGGGTTTTGATGCCATAAACAGCGAGCGGGATAGCGGTACTCTCAGCCGGATTATGGCCCAGCCGATTTTTCGGGACAGCGTCATCAACGGCAAGTTTCTGGCCGGCGTGGTCACCCTTTCCATCATGGTGGGTACGATGCTGCTGCTGGTTGCCGGCTACGGACTTAGTATGATCGGGGTGCCGCCTAGCGCGGAAGAAATCATCAGGCTCTTTGGCTATTTCATCATGATCATAGTCTACGGGGCATTCTGGATGGGCCTGGCGATACTTTTCTCCATTGTCTTTCGCCGGGTGGCCGCCTCATTGCTTTTCTCGCTGGCGCTCTGGCTGTTCTTCAGCATCTTCATCCTGCTTATTGCTCCCGGAATTGCCAATGCGCTGGCGCCGACCGCCAGTGGTGAGCAGGCAGAACTGATTCGTAATGCGGAATTGCAGCGGATGATAATGCGTTTTTCCCCGAACGTACTGTTTCAGGAAGCGACCACGGTGCTGCTGGTTCCTATTGTGCGGAGTCTGGGTATGGTGAGCACCGCCCAGGCCACCTACATGGTGCCCAATCCCCTGAGCTTAGGCCAGAGCATTCTCCTGGTATGGCCCCACATCACCAGTCTGATTAGCCTCAGCGCGGTCTGCTTCGCCGTGAGCTACATCCTGTTTATGCGGCAGGAAATAAGAGCCACATAATTAAGTGCCATCTGGCGGTCAGGCTTTTTCCTCGGCCTTGGCGGCGATAATCTTCTGGCTGACGTGTGCCGGGACCTCTTCATAGTGGCTGAACTCCGTGGTATAGGTACCCCTGCCCTGGGTCATTGACTTGAGGTCAATGGCGTAGCGCAGCACTTCCGCCAGCGGCACCTGGGCCTCGATGATATTGATGTCGCCGGAGGGGTTCATCCCCTGTACCCGGGCGCGCTTGGTATTGAGGTCGCCGATGATGTCTCCGGTGAGGTCATTGGGGACGGTGACCTTGATGTTCACGATGGGCTCAAGCAAAATCGGCTGCCCCTGCAAAAATCCTTTCTTCATCGCCTGGGCGCCGGCAATCTTAAAGCAGATTTCAGAGGAGTCCACCGGATGGAAGCTGCCGTCGTACAGCGTAGCCCTGACATCCACCACCGGACAATGCGCCAGC
>Ga0315274_10013685_pt1 | contig 11548 bp, 13 predicted proteins | sample YL17G02_20_MG_FD_203700 | JGI IMG/M metagenome (GOLD analysis project Ga0315274, IMG submission 203700) | Sediment microbial communities from Yellowstone Lake, YNP, Wyoming, USA - YL17G02_20 | ecosystem: Environmental > Aquatic > Freshwater > Lake > Sediment | place: USA: Wyoming | collected...
GCATCTGGAGAAGGCCGCGAGGCTGAAACCCGAGCATGCACGAGCACACCTCTATTACGGTCGAGCGCTCGGCGTCGTCGGACCGCCGGCGGCTGCAGAGAAGCAATTCCAAGAAGCCCTCCGGTTGGACCCGGCGCTCGCGATTGCCTGCTTCGACTTGGGTCAGCTTCACCTGGGGACGAAGCGCTACGCAGACGCCCTGGCGGCATTCGAGCGAGCTGCGGAACTTGACCCCAAGCTCATACAGGCTCAGCTGGGGCTCGCGCTGGCCCTGGAAGGTATGAATCGATTGCCGGAAGCTTTGTTGCACTTCGAGCAGTACTTGGCGGAAAAGCCGGACGACCTCGAGACCCGGTTTCATACGGCGCGGCTTTATCTCCAGCAAGGGAAGAACGAGCAGGCCTTTGAGAACTTGCAGGCCGTTTACCGCGCCAATCCCCAACTGCCGAGTTTGGCGGCGGCGCTAGGCGATGTCTGCGCCCTGCTGAAGAGATTTGCCGAGTCGGAGAAGTACTACCGGCAAGCCCTCGCGACCACGCCCCAGGACTTCGACCTTCACCGGGCGTTGGGCCAGACCCTGCTGAGTGAGGAAAGGTTCGCTGAAGCCGAAGGCGAGTTTCGGGCAAGCCTCCGCCTTGACCCGAAGAATCGCGACGCCGTTCAAGGTCTCGCCACGAGCCTCTATCTTCAGAAGCGCTATGCAGAGGCCGTCCCGCTCGTCGCCAACTTGGCGGAAACGGACGATGCCTCCGCTGGCCTGTTCTTTGTGCTGGCCTCCTGCTACGACCACCTCCGCGATCTCCCCCGCGCACTCCAAACTTATGAGAGATTCCTGGAGCTCTCGCAGAATCGGAGTCCAGACCAGGAATGGCAGGCGCGCCAGCGAGTGAAAGTCCTCCGTCGCGAATTGCGAAAGTAGCTATAATAAATTCCGAACCTATGTCCTCTGGCCGTCGCGTCGTGACCGGCGTGTTGTTGCTTCTCCTCGGAGCGCTGGCCGGAAGTGCTTCTCCGGCCCGCCGGGCCGATAGCGAGGCGGATTTGCTGGCTCGCTTGGAGCGAGAGCTAAACCCTGTAAAGAGAGCGAAGTTGGAAATCCGCCTGGGGCGAGTGAAGCTCTTTCAGGCGTTTGGCGCTTTCGACAGAGAGAACGTCGAGGAATGCCACGAACTCCTGAGCGCCTACCTGGAACGGATGAAGGGTGCATGGGCTACGCTCAACAGCTCCGGCCGGCAGGCCTGGCGACACTCTCAGGGCTTCAGGGAATTGGACATTGCTTTGCGCGAGGATGGGCGCTTCCTGGCGGATCTCAAACACCGCGTTCCTTATCAACAGCGTGCTCCCGTGGACAAGGTGGCGCAGGAAGTTGACGAACTGCGGGATCGGGTGCTGAAGGAGCTCTTCCCTTCCGAGCACCCCCCGAAGAAAACGAGCGGGTTGGCCCCGCGCCGGGGGCCGGACTATTCTATGGGGATGGTTCAGGGATGAAATGCCGGGGCTGCACAGTCGCGCTGGGTCTCATCCTGCTCTTGGTGCCCGTCCTTTCGCTTCGGGCCCAAAGGGGAGCGACCCTTACCGACGCCGAGGAAGACAAGGTCCGCGAAACTCAAGATCCCGGAGAGCGAATCGTGGTTTATCTCGACCTGTTGCAGACGCGCCTGGATCGTTTTGAGAGTTTTCGAAAAAAGCCTGACAATCCACAATATGATTACGCGGCCTACCTTGACGACCTGCTGGTGGAATACATCGCGCTGAACGACGAGCTGAAGAACTGGATTCAGTTTCAGTACCAGGAGAAGCGAGACATGCGGCGTGGGCTGCGCGCCCTGCTGGAACGTGGTCCGCAGCAACTGGCGGTGCTGCGCCAGGCCCAACAGTCGCCTGACGCCTTCGCTTCCCAATATGGCGACACGCTGCGCGATGCGATTGCCCAGCTTCCTGACACGCTCGATGGTGCCACCCGCGCGCTCGCCGACCAGGAAAAGAAGTTCGCGGAAATGAAGCGCGACGAGAAAGCCACGGCGCGCCTCTCCAAGGAGCGCGCCAAGGAAGAAGCGAAACGCACGAAGGAAGAGAAGAAGCTCCGCAAGCGGCTGGGCAAGGGTAAAGTGCCCGGCGAGTCCGACGAGAACTGATGCGGCCCTTGGAAATCCCTGTCCAGCACCGACCGCCTGAGCAACTTTCCTTGCCTCTTGAACCCGCTGTGGACCCGGAAGTCGCCTTTGTACGGGTTTTCCGCCGCCTGGGCTTGAAGCGGCCAGCCCCTGTCTTCCGGGTGGAGTACAAGCCCTTTGCCAACTTGCGGAGCAGCGTCCATCTGCGAGACAACTGCGCAGTGGTCCACATCTCGGACCTGTTGGCGGAAGCGCCGCCGCTGGTGCTCGAAGCCCTGGCTGAAATCCTGCTGGCCCAGCTTTTCCGTCGTCGGCCTTCGCGTGAAGCCCGGGCTTGTTACCTGGCTTACATCTTCAATCCTGCCGTGCGTCACCGCATCGACGAGGCGCGCCGCCGGCGCGGCCGCAAGCGAATCCTCTCTCCGCGCGGACGCCACTTCGACCTGGAAGAGATTTTTCAGAAGCTGAACCGCCGCTACTTTGGGGGCGAACTTCGCCTGTTGCGGCTGGGCTGGAGCCCGCAGCGTTCGCGAACCCTCCTCGGCCACTACGATTCCGCGCATCGGACCATCACCATCAGCAGGGTGCTCGACTCTCCCCAGGTGCCTCGGTACCTGGTCGAGTACCTTGTGTTCCACGAGATGCTCCACATCCGTTACCCCGTGGAACGCGACGGCCATCGACGCGTTGTTCACTCGCGGCAGTTCCGGGAAGCGGAAAAGAAATTCCCCCATTACGAGCGGGCACGCCACCGGCTCCACCAACTCTCGCACGGACGGAGGAACGCACATGAGTAGGATGCTCTCAATTGCCTGCGTGGTTCTTCTTGCCGCTATCGTCGCAGACTCAGTTCTCGCGGCGGAGCCGCTGACCGTGACCTCCCCGGACGGTAACGTCTCGATCACTTTTGAGCTGAAGTCCAAGCCGCAGCCTTACTTGCCGGGTGAGCGCGCCTACTACCGCGTCTCGTACCAGGGGCAGGTGGTCCTGCAGGATTCGCCGCTCGGCCTTGATTTCAAGGGCGGAAGGCCGCTCGACCAGGACTTGGAGGTCGCGGGCAGCGATCGTCAGTCGCGCGATGAGAGCTGGGAGAATCGGTTCGGGGCTCGGCGGAACATCCGCGACCACTACAACGAACTCACCGTGTCGTTGCGCGAGCGTCGTGCGCCCGGCCGCAGGATCGAGGTGGTGTTTCGCGCGTACGACGAAGGGGCTGCTTTCCGCTACGTTCTGCCACGGCAGGACGCCCTGACCGAGTTCACCCTATCGGCAGAGAACACCGGGTTCTATTTCCCGCGCGAGGCGTTTGCCTACGCGCTCAATCTGAACGGTTACACCACCAGTTATGAGACCGACTATCGCCGTGTGAGCCTCGATGAGATCAAGCCCACGTCCATTGTGGCCCTGCCGCTGCTCGTCGAGATTCCTCAGTGCCCCTGGGTCGCGCTGCTCGAAGCCGACCTCACGGATTACGCGGGCATGTACGTGGGCGGCGTGCTGGGTGTCTCGAACGCACTCCTGAGCAAGCTTTCCCCCTTGCCTGGGCGCGCGGACGAAGCGGTCGTCGCCTCGACCCCCAAGTCGACCCCGTGGCGGATCATCATGGTCGGTTCCCGGCCGGGTGCGTTGATTGAAAACAACTACCTTGTCCTCAATCTCAGCGCGCCGTGTGCGCTGGCGGACACGAGCTGGATCAAGCCCGGGCGAGCCGCCTGGGACTGGTGGTCAGGCAGTTTCGCTCGCAACGTCAGTTTCAAGCCCGGCATGAATACCGAAACGATGCTGCACTACGTGGACTTCGCGGCCCGGCACAAATTCGAGTACATGCTGGTGGATGCCGGCTGGTATCCGGCGCGCGACTACACGCACCCGATCGATATCCTGCATCACACGCCGGAAACCGACGTTCCGCGTATCATCGAGTACGCAAAGCAGAAGGGTGTAGCGGTTCTGCTCTGGGTTTTCTGGGGTGCTCTCGACAAGCAGATGGATGAAGCGCTGACGCTCTACCAGAAGTGGGGAGCGGCGGGCGTGAAGGTGGATTTCATGGACCGCGACGACCAGGAGATGGTCAATTTCTACGAGCGTCTGGTGCGCAAGGCCGCCGAGCGCAAGATGACGGTTGATTTCCACGGCGCCTACAAGCCCACCGGCTTGCGTCGTACTTATCCGAACCTGCTAACACGCGAAGGCGTCATGGGCTTGGAGTACAGCAAGTGGAGCGACCGCATCACTCCCGAACACGATGTCACGCTCGCCTTCACGCGCCTGCTGGCCGGGCCGGCGGACTATACACCCGGCGGATTTCGCAATGCCACGCGCGGGCAGTTCAAGGCCGTCAATGTCGAGCCGATGACGCAGGGGACGCGCGCGCACGAACTCGCCAAGTACGTGGTCTTCGAGAGTCCCTTGGTGATGGTCTCGGACTACCCCGAAGCGTACGAAGGCCAGCCCGGATTTGAGTTCATCGAAAAGGTGCCGACGGTTTGGGACGAGACGAAGGTTCTGAACGGCGAACCGGCCAAGTACGTCACCATCGCCCGTCAAAAGAACAGCGTCTGGTACGTCGGCAGCATGACTAACTGGGACGCGCGCGATTTGGAAATCCCACTCGACTTCCTAGGGGCAGGGGAGTACGAAGCCCAGATCTTCGCCGATGGTCCCGACGCCAACCAGGTCGCGACCAGCCTCAACATCACCAAGAAGCGCGTGAAGGCCAGCGACAAGCTCAACGTCCACCTTGCCCCCGGCGGAGGCTTGGCAGCGATTCTTACGTCTGGAAAGTAGGGGTGGCCGTCACGAGCTATCTGCAAGGCCCCGCTCGGATGAGGGCTGCTTGCGGGAGAAGGCTAGCCTGGAGTATCCAAGCGCTGGCGGACTCGCAGCCTTCCAGGTTCAGCCGTGATAATCGTCCCGTCGACCAGTTCGTCCCCGTGAAGGGCCAGGATCTGAAGACAAGCCGGACCCTGCTGGCTGGCCCGGAAATTCACAAGGCGCACAATTCCATGGTGTTTAAGGCCGTGAAGCACGGCCAGTTCCCCGAAGTCTTTGTCAAGCGTGACTAACACGCGCCGCTCCTTCGACGCCTGGGCGAGGACGGCTTCATCTCCAGGGTCCTCGCGCCAATCGCCGCCCCAGACTACGTCGTTCCCGGCTGCCTTCAGTTGTTCGGTTGCGTGTCGAGAGACGCAGGAATCCAACAGAACCTTCAAGACGCGACCTCAATGGACAAAGGTTCTATGCGTTCATTCGCGGCGATTCGGCGGGCGTAAACCAGGCAGGCTTGGATGTCCTCGTGCTCGAGCCATGGATAAGCTTCGAGGATATCCGCGGCAGTGTCGCCTGCGGCGAGCATGCCGAGGATGTGTTCGACGGCCAGCCGCCGCCCACGAATGATCGGCTTGCCACCGAAGATGTTGGGATTGACTGTGATCCGCTCCAGCAACTTCCTCTCGTCCATCACTGCCCTCCGGGCTCCAGGAGCCCATGCTGCTCTTCACTGACATAGTAATTGATGGGGCTATCCGATTCAACTCCCTCGTCGGCTGGCACACACGGCGCATTGCGATACGCCCCTACTTCTTCCCCCTCCCGTAAAGGACGTGGCCGGGTTTCGCGCCGGTATGCTGGCCGTTGTCTATCACCACGACCCCGTTCACGATGACGTACGGAATCCCCACGGCATACTGGAGCGGATTCTCGAAGGTAGCTTTGTCGGCGACGGTCTTGGGGTCGAAGACGGTGATATCCGCGGCCAGGCCGGGCCGGAGCAGGCCGCGGGCAGTGAGCCCGGTGATCTGGGCAGAGAATGAAGTCATCTTGCGAACCGCGTCGGCCAGCGTCAAAACTTTCTGCTCGCGCACGTAGTAGCCGAGCACGCGCGGGAAGCTCCCGTAAAACCTCGGGTGTGGCTTGCCGGCAAAGCGCATGTCCGTGCTCACCGCCGTACCATCCGAGCCCACGCCCACCCAGGCCTGCCGCATCGCCAGGCGCACGTCGGGTTCGCTCATGCTGAAGTAAATGGCGTCGGCTGAGCCGCCTTCGGAAATCAACAAGTCGCACAGCGCGTCCAGCGGGTCTTTGCCCATCAACCTGGCGACCTCGTCCATGCGCTTCCCTTCGTATTTCTTGTTCTCCGGCTTCTGGAGCGACGCCACCAGGACGCCGTGCCAGCCGCCCACGCTTCTCACCTCGTTGTCTTCCCAACCGGGGAGCCCGGTGGCAATGGCCCGGCGGATTTCGGCGCGGGCCTTCGGGTCTTTCAAGCGTGCGACGACCTGTTCCGAAGTTCCCTCTAGGAATTTCGGTGGGAGACACATCTCCAGCCCGGTCATGGCGGCGATGTAGGGATACTGATCCACGGTAATATCCACGCCGCGATCCCGTGCCGCCTGGATATGCTTCACTTGCTCCACCATGCGGCCCCAGTTGGCGCGGCCGTCGATCTTGAAGTGGAAGATGTGCGCGGGCAGCTTGGCCCTTTCGCTGATCTCGATGGCCTCGTCGATGGCCTGGATTCCGTGCGCGCCCTCGCCTCGGATGTGCGTGGCATAGATGCCGCCATAGGCCGCCGCGACTTTCGCCAGCTCAATTAGTTCGTCGGTTTTTGCGAACATGTTGGGGGGATAGATGAGCCCGGAAGAGAGGCCGAGGGCGCCCGCGCGCATCGCCTGCTCGACGAGCCCTTTCATCTTTTCCAGTTCTTCGGCAGTCGGTGCACGATTCACGTTGCCCAAGACGCAGCCGCGCACCTGACCACTGCCCACATAAGAGGCGATGTTTACCGAAACACCCTGTCGTTCGACGCGCGCGAAGTATTCGCCGAGCGTTGTCCAGTCTCGCTGGAGGCCGAGCGGTCGCAGGGCTTTGTCAAATTCGGCCGCGTCGGGACCCAGCACCGGCCCGGCGGACGATGACTCGCCGATGATTTCTGTTGTCACCCCCTGGCGGATCTTGCTTTGCGCCGTGCCATCCACGAGCAGTGTGTAGTCGGAATGGGTGTGCAGGTCGATGAAGCCGGGAGCCACCACGAGTCCCGTGGCGTCGATCACCCGGCGCGCCGCGGCTTTGGGGAGTCGGCCGACGTCGGCGATCTTGCCATCCTTGATGGCTACCGAGCCCTCAAACCACGGGCTGCCACTGCCGTCGAGGATGTGCCCTCCCACAATCAGCAGGTCGTACTCTGCCTGCTGGGCCCAGTGATGGCTCGCCAGCATACACACGAGCCCCACGGCCAAGCAAAGGGCCAGGACACATGTCTTGGCAATACGCCAGCGGACACTTATCAGGGTCTGCGACACGCGTTACCTCCACCTTCTCCCGGGTCACGGGATGAAGCGTCGACCGTCGAACAAGGGCCCGTGCTCCAGTCGACTGAGAACTGAGGACTGACCACTGACCACTGCCAACTGACACTACTTATTGCGTATCTGAATAAGCAGCACAGCGATGGCCACCGTCAGCAACGCCATCGAGCCGCGCCAGTAGAAAACCGGGTCCGTCGGGAGCCCGCCCAGCAGCCGCACCACCAAGCCGATAAGCAAGCCCAACGCCGCCAGAATCACCAGGACATTGGGAAGCATGCGCATAAGAGCCTCCTCTGTTGTTCACGAATCGAGGTAGAGTCGCCAATGGCGAAACAGGTCAAGCCACGATCGCCGGGGGCATTATATCCCTTCTGCCCCGGGTTGCGAGATACTGCGGTCTTGACTGCTCTTCGCAAGCGGATCAGGTTTATACTGGGCTGAAGTGGGCTGGCAGCCGAATATGGATCTTGTGAAGATTCGCACCTTCAGCGGCCCGACGGCGCGGCTTGACGCCAAGCTGGCCGAGAGCGTCCTCGAAGCGGTGGAAATTGAGTGCTTCGTGCCCGACGACGGCGCCGTCGAGCCCATTCCATTCTTCGAAGTCCACCTGATGGTTCGCGAAGCGGATGCCGACAAAGCCCGCGAGGCTCTGGAGACTTACCTTGATTCGGGTGGGCCTGTTTCCCCTGAATGATTCACTGCGGAGGAGGCGCGGCGGTCCCGGAGGATGAGGAAGCTCGAGGGGCCTGCTGCGAGGTCTTGAGTTGGCGTTCCAGCCGGGCAATGGCCTTGTGAACCTCCTTCGCTTCTTCGGCGTCCTTGGCCGAAGGGAGTAGGTCGAGGTATTTGCGGTAAGCGTCGAGGGCCTTTTGCCTGAGCCCGAGTCGGTCGTACACCTTGCCTAATCCCAAGTAGCCTTGAGCGTAGTAAGGGTCTGTCTTCACTGCCTCCTGGTACCGGCTGAGCGCTGCCCGGAAGCTTTTCCTCCTCAGGTAGAAATCTCCGATCTCCACGGACTTCCAGGCCGGCGGGGAGACGTACGGTTTCGCCTCCTCTTCGGGCTCGGGGGCAGGGGGACCCTGCTGCGCGTGGGCCGCGGGGGCCGCAAGGCAGAGGATGAAGATCAGAGTCACGCCCGCTGTCAGCACAAGCCTCATACAGGGAATTCTCCCCGCAGTCGGCTTCCGTGTCAACGTTGTAGGGGCGTGCGGCCGCGCGCCCAAAGGGCGCAGCCGACGCCGCGATGCCTCGCCCTTTGACAAGCCCTGATTGCTGCGGATAATGAGAAGGTGGGGAGTGTGCGGTGAACGAATCGTTAGCGCAAAATGCCGAGACCCTGCCTGCCCAGCCCGGCGTCTACATCTTCAAAGATGAAGCGGGCCGGCCCATCTATGTCGGCAAGGCGAAGTCGTTACGCCACCGCGTCCGTTCTTACTTCCAGGAATCTCGACCTGCTGACGCCAAGCGCGACCGCATGCTGGAGGCTGCGCGCGACCTTGAGACCATCCTCGTCGACAACGAGAAAGAGGCGACGGCCCTCGAGAACAACCTCATCAAGCAGTTCAAGCCGCGCTACAACGTTTTACTGCGCGACGATAAAACTTATCCGTACATCAAGCTCACGCTCGGCGAGCGCTTCCCGCGAGTTTATGTGACCCGGCGCTTGAAGAAAGACGGCGCTGTTTACTATGGCCCATACTTTCCTGCCAGCCTCGCCTACCGCCTCGTGGACCTCATCCATCGCCGCTTCCTGGTGCCGTCGTGTGGTGTGGACCTGACGCGGTACCACCCGCGTCCCTGCCTGCAGTACTACATCAAGCGTTGCCTGGGACCCTGCGTCGAGGAGCTTACGGCGCCGGCGCGATACGCCGAGGCGGTGCGCCACGTCCGGCTGCTGCTGGAAGCGCGCGAAAGCGATCTGGTCAGAGACTTGCACGAGCGCATGACGGCTGCCTCCGAGGCTCAGCAGTTCGAGGAGGCGGCGCGCTACCGGGATCTGGTCTTAACCGTCGAGGAGCTGCGCGAGCGGCAAAAGTTGGCGACGTCCCACGGGGAGGACGTCGACATCTTCGGCTTCCACCAGGAAGGACCGCTCGTGGCCGTGAACCTCTTTCACCTCCGTGGCGGTCGGGTGGTTGATCGTCGCGAGTTTTTCTGGGAAGACCTGGAAGACTTCAACGCACGCGAGTTGTTCTCTTCGCTGCTGAAGCAGGTTTACCTCGACCAGCCGTATCTGCCGGGCGAGATTCACGTCCCTGTGGACTTCGAGGACCGTGAGATCTTGGAGGACCTCCTCACCGAAAAGCGGGGGCGAAAGGTTGAGATCCTGACTCCGCAGCGCGGCCAGAAGCGCGCCCTGCTCGAATTGGTGGCAAAGAACGCACGCCACTCCTTCGAGCGGCGGTTCCGCATCCTCAAGCCCCAGGCGCGCGAGATGCTCGAGAGCCTGGCGGAGGCGCTCGAGCTTCCCAAGCCGCCTGACCGCATCGAGTGCTTCGATGTGTCCCACCTCCAGGGTTCTGACCTTGTCGCCTCGATGGTCGTGTGGGAATCCGGACGCATGAAGAAATCCGATTACCGCAAGTTCATCATCAAGACCGTCTCCGGTAGCGACGACTTCGCCAGCATGAGAGAGGTTGTGACACGCCGGTATCGGCGGTTGCAGGATGAAAAGAAGCGTTTACCGGACCTGATCCTGGTGGACGGAGGGATTCCTCAACTCCACGCGGCCGCGGGCGCTTTGGAGGGGCTCCAAATCATCAATCAGCCCCTGGCCAGCATCGCCAAGAGGGAAGAAATCCTTTATGTCTACGGGCGCGAGAATGAACCGGTCGTGCTCGACCACCACTCGCCCGTACTGCACCTCATCCAGCAGATCCGGGATGAAGCCCATCGCTTCGGGGTCGCGTTTCACCGGGCGCGTCGGTCGAAGCGTGAGCTCGCCAGCGAACTACTGGCGATTCCGGGCGTGGGCGAGCGGACAGCGAAGAAACTCCTCGCCCATTTCGGAAGCCTGGGCAAACTGAGGTCTATTACCTTGGAAGAATTGAGCCAGGTTGTTAGTCGTGCCCAGGCGGCGCGGATTGTGGAACACCTTCGAGGGACGACCTGATTTGGCAGATAAATAAACAGGCCAGACGGTCTATTAATAACGCTTTTCTGTTTCTTATGTTTCTGCTTGACGTCCTCAGACTGGCATGCTACATTGCAGGCCGCTAGATTGGGGGGCTCAAATGAGAGAGTGTAAGGTTGGTACGAATCTGGCCTTCCTGCTGGCGGGCATGGGCATTGGCGCTGGCCTTGCCATCCTCTTTGCCCCGAAGTCAGGCAGAGAGTCGCGCCGCTACGTCGCCCGCCGGGCTGAGGCCGGGAGGGACTACGTCGCGGCCATGGGCAAGGAGCTACGCCGGCAGACCGAAGACATCGTGGACAAAGGGAAAGATTGGGCAGCCAAAATCGTGTAGTAACCACGTGGAGGTTGGTGATGAGCGAAAACAACGGAGCTTCCAAGATTGCGTTCTTGCTGGCTGGGATGGGCATCGGTGCTATTCTGGCCTTGCTCTTTGCCCCCAAGTCGGGTAAAGAGACGCGCGACTACCTTACGCAGAAAGCCGAGGAAGGCCGAGGCTACGTAACCGCCAAGGGGCGAGAACTGCGCAAGCAGGCCGAGGAGACCGTGGAGAAGGCGAAGGATGTGGTAGCCAAGCAGAAAGAGCAGCTTTCCGCGGCTCTCGAAGCGGGTAAGCAGGCCTACCAGGAAGAGAAGGGCAAGTCCCGCTAAGGCGCGTTGGGCGATTGACTTGTTGAAGAGCGAACCATGGCCAATGATGCTGCGTTGACTGTTGTTCTATTCCTGGTCGCCGTCGCGGTCCTGATGCAAGCCGGGGCGATGGTGGGCATCTGGCTCGCCATTAAGAACATTCACCGCGAGGTGGTGGGCGCTCGTGCCGATGTCAAGCAGCGCCTCGATCCCCTGGCCCAATCCGTGACGGAAATTCTGGTCAACTCCCGTGAGCCCGTGCGGAGTATCACCGCCAACTTGGCGGAGATCAGCCGCATCTTGCGCGACCGGACCAATCACGTGGATGGGGTGGTGGCGGACTTGGTGGACAAGAGCCGCCTCCAGAT
>Ga0315274_10013686_pt1 | contig 11548 bp, 7 predicted proteins | sample YL17G02_20_MG_FD_203700 | JGI IMG/M metagenome (GOLD analysis project Ga0315274, IMG submission 203700) | Sediment microbial communities from Yellowstone Lake, YNP, Wyoming, USA - YL17G02_20 | ecosystem: Environmental > Aquatic > Freshwater > Lake > Sediment | place: USA: Wyoming | collected...
ATTCGTCCTGCCCTGCTGAAAAAAAAAGTGAAGCCCGGTGGCGGTGCCGAACGAAGTGAGATGATGGGTCACCGCCGCGTTCCACCAGAATCTTCGATGGGTGATCGGATTGGTGCCCCGGAAGCGGTTGAAACCGAACATCTGCGGCGAAATAAAATTGAGGAAAATCAGCCGGCCCTGGAGCCGCAGGTAGCGCAGCTCATCGCCGGTAAGTTCCGACGGCTGAATGTAGCGGTCCACGCCGACTCCTGAAGGATGGGGCCGGCCTCGAAGCCCCGACAAGTAGGGCTCGTCGGGCCTGAACAGATCATACACCCACGAAAGGTAATCAGCGCCGACAATGTCGCGCTTCGAGACATCGGCATCCTCCTTCCGGGTTTCCTCCTCCGTGATTCCGTTGACCTCGTCATTACCGCAGTACCAGACATACCAAGCGATGGTCCCGGCGTTGACCCACCAGTCCACCAAGTCGTATTTGGAGGATCGCCCTGCAACAAAATTCGCCTTCCGCATCCGAAACGACGATTCCAATTGAGCCTCTCCACCGGCTTCGGCCAGCCGAACCATGTCGGCAGGGTGGCTGTCCTTGAGCCGCGCAAGGTCCTCGTCCAGCACGTGGCTGACGCTCACCATTTCGGCGAAAGGATTCCGGTAGATGTCGTTCCGGCTGGAGATCCCCCGGCTGGAAAGAACGGCCCTGTGAGCCTCCTCATGGGTCCAACCCCGAAAGGGCGAAAGCATGTCGAACAGGAGGATCGACGACCAAAGCCCTCCCAGCTTCCTGTTGTTCATTAGACCCTTCAAACTAGGGTCAGGAACCTGGGGCTGCCACAGAACGGCAAATGCGTGATGAGCCGCCTGAGTCACACCGCCGGTAATCGCGATGGATTGAGGCATGCTGGGAAATGAAAAACCGTATGCCGTGTTGAAAGGAATATCCGCCACCGGCAGCTCGATTAAAAGCGGTGACCGATCAGCCGCAGGCACTGCACTGGTATAGTCGGCTAAAGGCTCAGCGTACGAAGGAGGAGACGCCCACAACAGGGCCACAGCAAAGAATATTTCAAACAAGCCGCGTTTTGCGAAAATCATGCCGCTTTCATCCTCCGCCCTTTGTTATAAGCCCTAAAACGCCCAGCCGAATTTAAAAAACTCAAAATCAATGATGATTTTATTATCATCATCATATGACAAAAAACTGCCATAAAACTGATCATTTTCCCCGATAAAATATCTTCCAATGCTAAAACTGGTGCCCCAATATAAACCTTTATAGGAAAACATGCGATAACCCACCCCAACCCCAATTCCTATTTTATTTTCACTGTTTTTTATATCGGCAGTCCCGCCGCTAAAAAGCGGTAAATCATTACCCCCCAAATATCCGTTCAGGTGCGCGTATCTGACAAAACCGCATAAATAAAAACCGTTCTGCGTATTGCCCAGAAAATACCGGTAATGACAATCGAGCGTCCACTCTTTCAAATCCTTTGGATCTTCCGGGCTCGAGTAATAAACAGGAAAGGTTATTTCCGCATGCCGATTGACGCCGAACAGGGAAAACCCGCCGCTTAAACTGACCGCCTTTTCTATCAGCAATAATCTGGCAATATTGAATTCCACGCCGAATTTCTTTTTCGAAAGCGGCGTATTTCTGGTCTCATTGTACATTTTCTTCTGAAGGACATAAATTGAATCGATTTTCGAAGAAACGGACAAAGTATCCTTTGTCGCGTCCTGGGCTCGGGAAAAAACCGTCCACAGGCAGACCAAAACCACCCCCAGAGGCCTGCAGGAACGAAGGTTTTTCATCAGCGTCCTCCTTTTTGGCCGCGCCATGTAGGCATTCATGGCCTTGCTCGGTATAGGGCTTTATTCTTTAAATATACCAATCAAAAATAATATTGTCAATCATTTATTTCGATTCGATTTTCCACCCCATATTGAACCGAATGTACTGTCGTCATTCCTTTTTCATTTTTTATCGGCATTTTTTATTGACTTTGGCCGGTTGCTTTAGTAAATTGCCTACAGCAAGATAATACGTATACGTACTAAACAAAATGGGCCGGATGGAAAAAGAACATGACATCCCGATGGCAGTACGCGCCGCCTACCTATCGATGCACCGCCAGACCAACGCCCACCTGGCCAGGCTGGGGATAACGGCAGACCAATTTGTGTGCCTGGTCATATTGGCCGAAGAGGATGGTATCACCCAGAACGAGCTCGTGAAGCGGGCCGCGTCCGATCCCAACACAGTCCGGGCAATGCTCCTGCTGCTGGAGAAACGCGGCCTCGTGAAGCGGGGAACGCATCCCACGGACGGCCGGGCGCGCCGCGTCACCCTCACGGGCAGGGGACGGGAGATTTACAGCAAGTCCATGACGAAATTGAAACCCGTCCATGACCGGTTGATGGCTCCATTTCCCGCCGGCCAGGCCCGGATGCTGGTCCGGTATCTGGATCGCGTTCTGAAATCGATGACGCATTGAGTCCAAATGCTCTCGTCGGTCCGTTTTTTAGACACACCAAACGGGGAACTAAATCCGAATCTCGAGGAGGTAACATATGAAGCAGTCATTCATTTGCGCGTATTGGATTGCTGCCCTCATTCTCCTTTCGGCATCATTGTTAAGTGCGCGGCAGTTGCCGCAATTGGGGAAAAATACACTTCGGGAAGTCGTCGCGGCCATGACCCTCGAGGAGAAGGTCTCCATGGTGCTCGGGACGGGCATGCATTTCCCGGGAATGCCCCCCGAGATGAAGGGTCCGGACGTCGGAGAAATCACGGATCGGGTTCCGGGTTCAGCGGGAATGACTTTCCCAATTCCGCGCCTGGGCATTCCTTCCGCCGTGCTGGCCGACGGTCCCGCGGGATTGAGGATTCAACCGTACCGGAACAACGATTCCACGGCTTCTTATTTTTGCACCGCTTTCCCAATCGCCACGCTGCTGGCTTCGACCTGGGACACGGACCTGGTCGAGCGCGTGGGCCGCGCGATAGGAAACGAGCTCAGGGAATACGGCGTGGATGTCCTGCTGGCGCCGGCCATGAATATCCACCGCAATCCGCTCGGGGGCAGGAATTTTGAATACTATTCGGAAGATCCGCTTGTTTCGGGCCGGATGGCCGCGGCCATGGTCAAAGGCGTTCAATCGCAGGGCGCCGGCGCTTCCCTCAAACATTTTGCGGCCAACAACCACGAATGGAACCGGAATACCATCAATGTCAAGGCAGGCGAACGGGCCTTGCGCGAGATCTACCTGAGGGGTTTCGAAATCGCCGTCAGGGAGGCCGGGCCCTGGACGGTCATGACCTCCTACAACAAGATCAATGGAACCTATACCTCCGAAAGCCCCGACCTGTTGCTCTCCATTTTAAGAGGCGACTGGAAATTCGGCGGATTGGTGATGACGGACTGGTTCGGCGGACAGGATCCCGTCGCCCAGATGAAGGCGGGAAATGATCTGCTGATGCCGGGCATGGCAGTCCAGCAAAAAAAACTGCTGGCGGCTGTCCGGGACAAAACATTGGATGAGGCGGTTCTCGATCGGAACCTTGAAAATATCCTCAAAATGATTTTAAAAAGCCCATCGTTCGCTGGCGGCGGTGCCTGTTCCAACAAACCCGATCTGAAGGCCCATGCGCGAATAGCCCGTGAAGCGGCTGCGGAAGGCATGGTACTGCTGAAAAACGAGCGCAAAACGCTTCCTCTTAAGCCCGGATCGACCCTGGCTCTGTTCGGGAATGCCGCCTATGAAATGGCAACTGGCGGAACCGGAAGCGGCGACGTCAATGAGGCTTATTCCATCTCCTTGTTGCAGGGATTGAAGGATACGGGTTTTTCGGTTGATGATTCCCTGGCCGGGAGTTATAGGTCATACTTAACCCAACAAAAGGCCATACTCCCCAAACCATCGATGCCCTTCATGCCGGCGCCGCCCATCCCCGAACGGATTCCGCCGCCCGGAGAAATTGATGGGATATCCGCGAAGACCGACATCGGCCTGATGGTCATCGGCCGCAATTCCGGGGAGTTCCTGGACCGCAGACTTGAGAATGATTTTTGCCTGAGCGATGCGGAGAAAAGAATACTCCGGGGTTTATCCGCCGCCTATCATTTTAAAAACAAAAAGGTCGTCGTCATCCTGAACATCGGCGGTGTGATCGAGACCGCCGCTTGGCGCGACCTGGCGGACGCGATCCTATGTGCCTGGCAGCCCGGGCAGGAAGCGGGCAGCGCCATCGCCGATGTCCTTTCAGGAAAGGTCAATCCCTCCGGCAGGCTCGCCACCACTTTCCCCGTGAACTATGGGGATACGCCCTCTTCGTCGAACTTTCCCGGAACGGTGTTGGAAGGCCCCGACCCCAACAACAGGTCGTTCATGGCCGGAGCGCGCGCTGCCGAGGTGTTATATAAAGAAGGGATTTGGATCGGCTACCGATATTTCAATTCGAAAAACATCAAAACGGCCTATCCCTTCGGATTCGGTCTATCCTACACGGATTTTCAATATGGAAACGTCACGTTTGATTCCAAAATTTTCAGGGACCAAATCACGTCATCAGTGACCGTCAAAAACACGGGCAACACGGCTGGAAAAGAAGTCGTCCAGTTATATATCAGCGCCCCGGCTATTAAAATGGAAAAGCCGGAATACGAATTGAAGGCCTTTGCGAAAACCGGTCTGCTCCAGCCCGGCGAATCCGAAACGATGACCTTTGTCATCCATCCCAGGGATCTGGCATCGTTTGATACGCAAAGAACGGCCTGGGTGGCCGAAAAGGGGGAATATCGCGTGATTTTCGGCTCTTCTTCAACGGACGTTCAACAGACCGGTTCATTCAAATTACCCGGGGAATTGACGGTCGAGAAATTGAACAAGGCCTTGGCTCCAAAGGGTGAAATATAACCGGATTAAAATCTCAAGATCAACTGAACCTATTCAACAGGAGGAACCAGACATGAATACGGTACGCATTTCCCGTTCGAGGACTTTAATCGGCGCCCTGTTCATTCTGCTATGGGGTTTCCACCCCGTTTCCGTAGCCCAGAACTTTCGGCCGGCGCCAACGCCCAATGACACGCTGAATTCCATCCGGGTCTTCCAGGACAATCGGGTCGCCTTTTACGTGTACGCGCCCAACGCGACGGAAGTGTCGCTCGGCGGAACCGATATCCCGAATCCCGGCGCCGGAGCGAAGATGACCAGGCGGTCCGACGGAGTGTGGGAAGTGACCGTCGGCCCGATTCCCGTCGGATCCTACCGCTATGTTTTCACCATCGACGGCATTTCGGTCGTGGATCCGCGCAACCCGTCGACCAGCGAGTCCAACGCCAACACATGGAGCCTTTTTCACGTGAGCGGCGCGGGGTTCATGGATACGAAAGACGTGCCCCATGGCGCGGTCGCGGAGGTCACGTACTTTTCGAAATCGCTCAACCGGTTCCGCCGGATGCACGTGTACACGCCGCCGGGTTACGAAACCGGCAAAGGACGATACCCGGTTTTTTACCTGCTGCACGGCGCGTTCGACTGCGACGATTCCTGGACGTCGGTGGGCCGCGCCGGCTTTATTCTCGACAACCTCATCGCGGCGAAGAAAGCCGTGCCCATGGTGGTCGTGATGCCCGCCGGCCATACGGGACCCTTCCGGTTCGGCGCTCCGGCCGCCGGATCGCCGAAGCCCGCCGTCGCAGATGAGTTCGCGGAGGATTTTCTGAAAGACATCATGCCCTATGCGGAGACGCATTACCGAGTATTGACGGATCGCACGCACCGCGCCATGGCCGGTTTGTCCATGGGCGGCGGCCAGACCCTGAACGTCGCCGTCCAGAACATGGAGATGTTCGGATACCTGGGTGTTTTCAGTTCCGGCGCCTTCAACACTTCGGGCGGTTCTTTCGGAGATCAATCCGGTCCGACGTGGGAACAACGCAATCTGGAAAAGCTCGATGACGCCAAGCTGAAAAAAGGCCTCAAGCTGGTCTGGTTCTCGACCGGGAGCGAGGATTTTCTTTTGAAATTGTCCCGTGAAACGGTTGACATGCTCCGGAAACATGGATTCAACGTAGTGTACAACGAGTCCGCCGGAGGACATACGTGGATCAACTGGAGGGAATATTTAAACGGGTTTGCCCCGCTGTTATTCCGATAGAACGACGGACTCCGACCCGGATTTACCCTCATATGCCAAAGGGTGGGCCCACCGGCCCACCCTTTAATTTTACAGTAATTTTCAGGATCACTTGGTTTGCCGTCTTCTTTCCTATTCCACCCTCACCCCGTACAACGACGACCGCGCCGTGATGAACAGCGTTTTGCCGTCGGACCCGCCGAATTGAATGGACGAGGGGCGTTCCGGCACTTTGATCATGCCCTTCCTTTTGCCGTCCGCGTCGAAAATGTAAATCTGGCCGTCGGCGACGTAGATGTTTCCGGCGCCGTCCACTGCTGAGCCGAATTCAGCCTGCTCGATGAAATAGCGCAGATTGGAAAGTTTCCCTTCCTTGTCCACATCCATCCTGACCAGTCTCTTGTCGTATTCGTCAGACGCATAAAAGGGCTTGCCGGGGAAGGCCTCAAGGACGGACGAAGCGCGCGCCAGGTCATAGCATTCGGGAATGATCGTCACGCCGTCCGGCGCAACGAAGCAATTCTCGGGCACCCTTATCGATACGTCGTTAAAATCGTGAGAGTCCCTCCAACGGTTCGAAGGATAGAGCGCCTTGCCTACGTTCTTGATTGAACCCATCGGGACCCTCGGCAGAATGGCGATGGTTTCTTCGGGACAAGCGGGGTCAATCGAATACACCCAGGTTGAAAATCCGGAGTTGCCCCACCCGCTGAACGACGTGCCTCGCGCGTCCGGCAGAGTCGGAACCGATTCCTGCTCGCCGTTGATTTTCAATCCGGGCTGGGGATTGTACTTGAAAACCACCAACAGGTTGTCTTTCGTGTCGAAGGCAAGTGAAAGCGGCTCCCACGGAAAATCAGCGATCATCGACAGAGTGTTGGTCACCGCGTCCCACTTGTAGATACGCCGCAACCGCTGTTCGCAGAAATAAACGTTCCCCCTGCTGTCGCGGGTGATGCCTTCGGCGAACTCAAATCCCGTGGCGAGCCTGACGGCTTTTCCTTCTCCGAAGTCGAGCGGGACGCTGCGCGCCTCATCGCCGGTCAGGTAAAACCGGGTGAATTCCCAGGGACGCACGTCGAGGTCCTTGTTGATGTCGTAAAACGGCAGATCGGTGGTGAATTTGATCTGCGCGTAATTGTGGACGTTCAGAAACTCCATGTTTCTGCAGTTCCAGGTTCTTACGGAATACGGATAGGGTGTCATGAAGCGGATGACGCGGAACGTGTAGAGATTGGCGAACGCCATGTCCCTGCAGTTCTGGAGCTCGATCGGCTGGCACGACAATCCCTCCCGACTTTCCTCTTCCGTTTGAAATGCGTACACCTTCCAATTGGAAACGCCGTTGAAACTAGCCTCGTTGCGCACGTGGTGTTCGATGGACATTGCATAGATGCGTCCTTCGGTGGATGTGTGACTGACATAAACGCCGTTCGCGCAGTAGCTGCTGGCGGTCCAAATGTCCTTGAACGTTCCCCCGCCTCCATGGGTGATCCAGAGGCTCCAGTATTGATTGTCCCAGGCCCTGTCCAATCCCTGATAGGTGATCGGTTCGGACGGACTGCTGATCCTGCCCCGGTTGTCCCATTGCCTGGGCTTCTCCGGTCCGCGTTCCATGGACCCGTGCCCGCCCACGAACTTGACATCGTTCATGTACGAGTCCCTGCCTGCCATCCATTTGCATCCCACCGCCCGGTAGTTGTAACCGCCCGTGTTGAGGCCGATGCCGGTCAGGATGGTCTTTGCGCCCCGGGGCGCTTCCACCAGCGGTTTCGGGGGACCGAACCCGCTGAACGCGGGCGTGCTTTCAAAAAGCATGATCTGGGTGCCGATCGGATGAAGGCCGATCAAACAGGTATTGGATTTGAGCGTGATGGTTTCCGAAACCACGTACCAGCCCTGCGGCACGTAGATATTGGGATATTTACCAATGGCATCCTGGAAGATTTTTGTATCGTCGGTGATCCCGTCCCCCTTCGCGCCGAGGTCCTTGATGTTGACCCAGGTCCGGGTGTCCGGAAGATCGGGAACATCCCTCTGAGCCGCATCGGGCATGGACGCAAGCGGCCGAAGGTCCGGGCGGGTCGCCGGCTGGGGTTCTTCGTTCATGTCATCGATGTGGATGCCGTGCGTGTAGTTGGCGACTTTGTAGATTCCGCCGACGCCTTTGGTTTGGGTGCCGCTGCGCCGATAGCTGACCAGCACCGGCACGTTGCGGCAATCGACGTTGCGGAGGCTGATCTGGTTGGTGTAGTTGTTTTCGTTGCTGACGACCAAAGCCGGCCCGCTGATGTTTTCAAAACGGCTGTCCTCCATGAATATCCGGTCGCTGTAATTCGGTGTGATTTCGACGACCGAGGGCACGTTTTTGGCATGAAGGCGGACAATGGTCAGCCCCGCCTCCTGCGATTGGATGGCCGCTTTTCTCTGACCTTCGAAATACGTGTCGACCATCATCATCTGCCACCCGGGCGAGGTCTTGGTCGTGTATATCCCGTAATCGCCGCCGTAAAAAGCGACGTTGTCCATCTCGTTGCCCACGTCGTACAGGCCCGCTTTCCCGTTGCCGGCGTGGACGATGACGTTTTCGATGAAACTGTGCTGCGCGAAGTGCGTTCGAAGTGCGACCGCCTGTGGATTGCCGTCCTCGATTTTCAGGTTGATGTTGGACATGGCGCTGTAGAACGTTCCGGCTCCGGCGTCCCGCGGTTTCCGGCCTTCTTCAGCCATGCCGTCCGTGAACCAGAACATGTAATTTGCCTTGCCCTTGTCGGAAGAATCCGGCGACTGGTAACCGGGCGAGTTCTTCGCGAGAACGAACAGAGGGCGCGTTTCACCGTAACCGATCAGTCGGATGGCTTTCGGGATGTAAATGGTCCTTGAAATTTTATACGTTCCTGAGGGAATGAACAGGATTCCGAAGTTCTTGTCCTTTTTCAACTGGTTGACGGCTTTCTGCAGCTCGGCCGAAACGTCGGTTTTCCCGTCCGCCGTGATGGCGAACTTGTCGGGGGTGAAATACACGGCTTCAGGATCGTTGATTCTCTGCCTGTACACGGACCGGTTGTCGACCGCGCCCGCGGATGAAACCAGAAGCGCGAAGACGGAGATACAAGCGAGGATTTTGCTGGGCATGAGCTTTCTCCAATCTTATGCGATCGGTGCTTTCGTCCCCCCGCCATGCATACAGACCGGCTTCCACGGATGTTCTATGGAGTGCACCGCCCGTGACGGTGCACTCCACAGCGGCAACACGGTTGCCGCACTCCAAACGCGGCTATTTTTGCAGAACCATCTTTTGAGTCACAACCCCCGCGTTGGATTGCAGCCTGCAGAAGTAGATGCCGCTGGGAAGGCCGTCGCCCGAAAACAAAACGCGATGCTCCCCGGCCCCCCGAATCCCGTCCGCCAGAACGGCCACTTCCCTGCCCGCCGGATCGATGACCGACATGCGGATCCTCGTGGAGGCCTGAAGCGAATAACGAATCTCCGTACTCGGGTTGAAAGGATTGGGATAATTCTGTGCCAGGGAAAAACCGGCCGGTCGCGATTGCCTTCCTTGAATACCCGTGGCCTTGTTGTTGAAGAGCTGTACGTTGTCCAGTCCGATCCAGGAATCCGTCATATCGCTCACGTTTGCGAATGCGATACCCAGCTTCTTGCCGATGCATTCCGGGTGATCGGATGCCTTGAACGAGGCGGAATAGGGCGCCATTTCTTGCGTGAGTTCATATTGTTCGACGTCGAGGATGAAGGTGTTCCAGGCATCATCCGCATAGAACATCCGCATTTCCAGCAATAGGGCGTTCCAGGTGATCCTTGAGTCGACAACCAGGTCTATGGCATCGCCTTCCTGTATCACATATCCGGGGATCTGGTAAACCGCTGAATCACTGGCCTCCAGAAAAGCCGTCCACAATCCGTCCGTCGGAGTCCAGCCCGTTTCCACGCCCGAACTAATCGCCGGCGCGAAGCAGGTCCAGCCGGGGATGTCCTCCGTCGAGCCGGTCCAGGTGGGATCGGTGTAATCGCCGTCCCAGCCTATGATTTTCTCCGTGCCCGGCTCCTCGAAACTCGGATTTTCAACCGGAATGGGCGTCTGGCCGGATGCCAGAACGGGCGACAGAATCACCGCGCAAACGGCGATCATCGCAATGGTGTGAAATGGGTGTTGGTGGCTCATGTTTCTTCTCCTTTCTGGAGTTTGGGAGGGTGAGTGTCCTCCTTGTTTCTTGAACGGGCGATTTATTCATCCGCCGGTTCCCCTGCCCGGCGGTCCTTGCCCGCCGTCAATCCATGTCGACGGCAGCCGGTGCATGAAAGAAATTATAAAAGCGCGGGATGGATAAGACGCCTCTTCCTCCGAATTTTCCAGCGATGCGATGGCGGCATGTGACGGGAGCCAATCCCGCTTATGTCATACACCTTTATTCACCGTTTGAACGGGTTGCCGTTCGGATCCCTCTCAACGATCCATCTCAGCCCCGCGATGATCAGCGCGTTCTGGGTCGGATCGCTGAAGATTCGGTTTCCATGCCCCATGTTCATGTAGATCATGCGGTAATTCGTGTTCGTCCACACGACGGGAAGGTCTCCGTCGGGAATCGTGTCCTTCAGGCCGAGGGGGTAGTTGTCGGGGGAAAGCGACACGAGGACGCGGACGTCCGGGTTCGCACGCGGGCTGGGCTTCCACTGGTACCACTCGTTTTCCGGGGACATAAAGTCGGGAGGCAGGTTCCGGGTCGCAGGGATCCGCGGATCTTCGACGGCCAGCCTGGCAGGCAGCAGGGGCCAGCTGTTCCTCCAGAAAACGCCCCCGCCCAGAAATTCCAAAAACCACGGCCAGCCAGTGGCCGCGTCGTTGTACCCGGCCGCGTGAAATCCGAACCAGCCCCCGCCGCCCTTCATGTATTGTTCGAAAATCCTGCGCTGTTCTGCGCTCCGCGGAGTCTCGTTCAGCATGAGGATGACCGAATACCCCTTCAGCTTTTCCGCGTTCAGGTCGGACCACGCGCTGGTCGTGTCGAACACGAACGCATCGCCCCAGGTCAATCCCTCGAAGTAACGGATGGCGTCGCGGGCGAAATCGACGTGCGCGGGTTCCGCTGTCCGTGAGAAGAAGGCCAGCGCCTTGAAACGCGGGAATTGCGCGAACCCGGCCGAGTTGAAAAACGCAAGAAGGAAAACAAACAAGCTTGTTCCGCGTATGCATTTGAAGTGTCTCATCATTTTCCTTTCCGTTTCCCTCAGCGCTTGGCAGGGTCAAGGGCCGGCATCAGGACTCCTTGAGCATCCCCCGCATGAACTCTGCCGCCAGCCTGGCCTGATTGTGGGCGAATTCAATCCCGACCGTCTGTCCGTTTTCCTTCGGCAGGTCATGGCACAATTCATAGCTGAGATAGCCGT
>Ga0315274_10013688_pt1 | contig 11546 bp, 9 predicted proteins | sample YL17G02_20_MG_FD_203700 | JGI IMG/M metagenome (GOLD analysis project Ga0315274, IMG submission 203700) | Sediment microbial communities from Yellowstone Lake, YNP, Wyoming, USA - YL17G02_20 | ecosystem: Environmental > Aquatic > Freshwater > Lake > Sediment | place: USA: Wyoming | collected...
TCCCGTGGAAGTCAGGTCCGTACCAAGAAGCGACTCCGTATTGGACCCCCTGGGTCTCTCTTTTCTCTACCTTCGCGTAGGCGAGTTTTTCCTCCTTAGGTGCAGGAGGTGCCTTTCTGACCCCGGTAACCTGGCGCTTGGGTCCGCAGGCAGTCAAAAGAAGCATCGAGAAGAGTAGAGTCAAAGAAACGATGATTATGTATCTTCGCACGTCAATTCCCATCGAATTGCGGTTTGCCATAGCCATCATATACGAGATCTCGCCTACGAATCAACACTTTCTTCCAGGGCATCTGAAGAAGAAAGGTTCCAACTTCCACCTGCTCTGAAGCCTGGACACGGATCTCACCCAGTCTGAACCGCTCTTTCAGGTTTCGAATATTTTCATTTCTCTGGCCTCTGAGATTAGACGTTTCTCTCTGATCGCACAATAGAAGCACCTCCTCCTTCTCTGAACAGGGTTTGAGAAGTTGAGCTAGCATATCAAAAGCGATGGCTGATTCCACGAGGTGCCGGAAGGCAGGGTGATAGGGGCCTGCGAGGACGTGATCTCTTAACTCCTCTGTGGGCTGCAAACCTAAGCGTACCACCGGGATAGAGGCCCGCTCCATTTTGACCAGGCCGACCTTAAGCCATTGGGTAGCCTCTTCAAGGGACAAAGGTGAATACCTTTGGGTTCGCCAAAGCGACTCCAGAGGCGCTCCTTTAAGGACCAAGGTTGGGTGGATCCTTACGAAGTGAGGTCTGAGTTCGATGATTGTATTAAGAGCGTGGAGAAAAAGTTCAAGGCTGTCTCCGGGAAGACCGATCATGAGCTGAACCCCTACCTCAAATCCGTAATCCATCAACCGACGGACGGCGGAGACTGTGTCCTCCGCTGTGTGGCCTCGATCAGAGAGGAAGAGCACATGGTCATCCATCGACTGTGCTCCGATTTCCACGGTCTTCACTCCAAAGGATGCGAGGAAATCGAAGCTCTTCTGATCTAAGGCATCGGGCCGGGTTGAAAGTCGAATCGAATCGATCTCGTTACTGGACATAAAAGGTTGGACTTCTTGGAGATAAGAGATTTGATCGCTTCGTTCCATGGCTGTAAAACTGCCACCATAGAAAGCGACTTGTTTCTCTCGGTCTTTTTGACGCGTATCGATCTTTTCGATTGAAGCGGCAATCTGCTCCCTTACCGCAAGCGGAGAGGGTGTCTCAGCGGACATCGTTCTTTGATTGCAGAAAAGGCACCGTTTGCGACAGCCCGCATAGGGAAGAAAGATGGGGAGGATGAGAGGAGCGTGAGGCATATTATTCAATTTCTTTGTTTGCTAGGGATGAGCTCAAATCCCAATCCACAAACTACAAATGTCAAATCAATCCCAAATTCCAATACCCAATGAGCCAAAAAATTTTATAGGTTTCTTGGAACTGTGAAATTAGAGTTCATTTGGAGTTTGTCCATTGACATTTGGTGCTTGTATTTTGGTGCTTATCTCCTCCAGTGCTTTTTTTGCTGCTTCCTGTTCTGCCTTTTTCTTGCTTTTCCCCCAGCCCACAACCTTTACCTTTTCGCTGACAGTCAAGGAAACCTGGAAACGCTTATCATGATCGGGTCCAAATTCCTCCAAAACATGGTAATCCGGAGAAATCCCGAGGGTTCGCTGAGTCAATTCCTGCAGAAGACTCTTGTAGTCATCCGAGTGAAGAGAAGTTGTGCCGGATGGAAAATAGGTTTCGAGGTGGCGCTGGACCATTTCGAGAGCGGGATCGAAGCCCGCATCCATATAAACGGCTCCGAGAACAGCCTCGTACGTGTTGGCGAGGATTGAGGACTTTTTCCGTCCTCCATCCAGAAGTTCACTCTTCCCGAGAAGAAGAAAAGGCTCCAATTGAAGTTTGCGAGAGAGTGAAGACAAAGAGGCTTGCTTGACGAGGTGAGACCTCTTCTGGGAAAGAGTCCCGTCGTGGGCCTCAGGGAATTGTTGGAAAAGGAGGTGGCTCACGGCAAGATTGAGGACCGCATCTCCCAAGAATTCAAGAACCTCATTGGCCGCTTTATCCAAGGCAGGGTTCTGAACTGTGTTCGACTGATGGACGAATGATTTGTGGGTGAGAGCCTTGTCCAGCCACCCGATGTCCTTAAATCGATAATCGAGTCGCTCTTCCAGGTCCCTCAAAGACACAAGCCTTTCCTCATCCATGGATCCTCTCCGCTGCGGTCCCAATCACATCTGTATCCGTAACATCGATAATGTGCACTTTCCATTCCTGATTGATCGAGGGCTGTTCTTCTCTTGAATTGCCGTCTTGAGTGATCAACACAGGGACATAGTTGCGTGAAAGGCCTTTCCAGTATCCTGTTCGCTTGTCCTGCCGATCTTGGACGAGCACATTCAGTTCCTGATGAAGAAACCTTTCATAGAAACTCTGGCGTTTTCTCTTCCCCAGGGTCCTCAGGATCTCAGCCCTTTCCGTAATGACGCTGTCTCTGACCTGGCGGGGAAACCGAGAGGCCGGAGTTCCTTTCCTTCTTGAGAAGGGAAAGACATGGAGATAAGAAAGGGGAAGGTTTTCAATGAGTTCTTGGGTGTGTTGGAACTGTTCCTCTGTTTCTCCGGGAAAGCCCACGATCACATCGACGCCGAGTGAGATTTGCGGAATTCTACGGTGGAGCTCGTGGATGAGAGAAGAGAGGAACGATGAGGCATAGTTCCTGTTCATCTTTCTCAGAATGTCATCATCTGCACTCTGAATTGGAATGTGGAGATGAGGGCACACCTTGGCGGACTGAGTGAGAAAGGAAATGAGAGCTGGCGAAAAATCGAGGGGCTCAATCGAGCTGAGCCGAATTCTGGGCGGAGTCTCAGCCTGTTCCAGTCGTTCAAGAAGTTTCTCCAAGGAAAAGGGAGGAGAGATATCCTGCCCGTAGGCACCGATGTGGATTCCCGTGAGGACAACCTCTTTGAATCCTTTCTCCTTCAATAGGGCGCAATGCTCGATGATTCTCTCGGGAGAAAGACTCCTCGATCGGCCGCGGGCATGGGGAACGATACAGTAAGAGCAATGGGCATCACATCCATCCTGGATCTTCAGAAACGCTCTCGTGTGTCGATGAAAAGAGGTGAGTGGAACATCGAGAAATTGGGTTTCCTTCTCGATGTCGCTGATCTGAAGTCGCTCCACGCGGCCTTGTTCAATTTGAGGAAGCAGTTCTGAAATAAGGACCTTCTCCCTATTTCCCAGAAGACAAGTTACTCCCTTCATCTCCGCAAATGCTTGAGGGTCAACTTGGGCATAACAGCCGGTCACGATGACGAGCGAATTGGGGCTAAACCGAAGAGCCTTTCGAACCATCTGCCGTGACTGGAAATCGGCACGATGGGTGACCGTACAGGTGTTGATGAGGGTAATATCCGCCGGGTCTCCAAAAGGGACGGTGCGGTATCCCTGGTGTTCCAGGGAATCGATGATGGCTTCCGATTCGAACTGATTGACTTTACAGCCCAGAGTGGCAATGGTGACGGTGGTCATGGCATCTCGAGGGCAAGTCGGCTGGATGCCCCGCCTTCTAGGCGGGGAGGAAAGCCGACCGTGTAATCATATCTACATTTCCCGGAAGCCCCGCCCTGTGCCTGCCTGCGGTAGGCAGGGGCGGAGAGCTTCACTAAAGTTGAACTAAGTTCAAATCTCCCCAAGCGCCCACTGTGTCGCCGACGATGATCACCGCGCCTAGGATGCCTGAAATCTCTTTCGCTTTTTCCAAACCGGCTTCCACGTCTTTTTTCTCTCGAATGATGTTTCCTACGGCCGTGGCTGCGGCGTCAGCGAGGGAAGCCGATTTGGACAAAATACAGATGGCATCGGCCTTGCCGAGACTCAGGGAAGGGCCGACGGTTCCAGAAGAGGTACAGATACCGAGAGGACTATCCTTCGGACCAACCGTAATCCCTATCTTTAGGCTTAGAGGGGAACTTCCGGCGTAGATTCCAATGGTGCGCTCCTTCGATGTTACGAGATAGAGGTCTCCGCCATTCTCGACGATCAGTTCTTCTGAAAGAGGAAGGAGGTCCTTGGAGACGAATTGGGCTACGGCTCCTGCCACGGCAGCCATGGGACCGACGGATGCTCGTTGCGAGGCTCGAATCATGTCCTGAACAATCTCCGGAGCAAAGGGGGCCTCCTCGAGAGGGATGAGGCTCCGATGAAACTCGGAATGGGTGGAAATATAAGTTTCAAGCTGGTGCCGATATTTGAGAACCGATTCTCGGGTTTCTCTAGAAAGGTCTCCTTTTGCGCGGACGAAAAGGTCGGTCTCTTTAACGATGACTTCAAAATTCACAAGATCATCGGTCCTGACAAGGTTCCGGTAAGTCCGAGGCTCATACACGGTATTGACCGGGGCGTGCCCCGCAAGCCCCGCCCTCCGGGCGGGGTCAAGGGGCACAACATATGATGATAAATCATTGCCGGGAAGCCCCGCGCTGTGCCTGCCTGCGCGAAGCCGCTTCGGCCAAGGCAGGCGCGGGGAACTTCCAATTCTTCCTTTTCTTGGCTTCCATTATAATATTCGCCGGAAAAGGGTGTCAAATGGAGCCCCACGGGCAAGCCCGTGGTTCCATTCAAGCGCCCGTGTGGGGCGACATCCCGGTCAAAAGATGGCGCATTCCTCCCCCGATTAGTATCGGGGGGTTTCCTACTGCCGGGATGAAGTGGATTGATTAAGATTTTTCTTGACCGAGCAAACCTTTCACATTACTATTTCATGGCCATGGACTGCTGAAAGGGAAATCTGATGGGTCTGTCTAAGAACATCCGACAGATGTTCGGCCTTACTCAAGACCACCCGGTTCTTTGGGGAGTGAGTCTTGGACATGCGTTCACTCATTGGTTCCCGTCTACATTCTATCTTCTGTTGCCACTGATCAAAGATGAATTGGGTCTGAGCTACACGGAGATGGGCCTCCTCGTAACAGTCCGATACATTGCAGGCACGGCCGCCAATTTCCCGAGTGGAATGATCGCAGATCTGGTGGGGAGACATCATCTCATTTTGGCGATCGCACTCGCCTGGGTGGGAATTCCCTACCTCTTCGTGGGCCTTTCCTCGAGCTACACACTTTTACTCCTATGTATGACCCTCATCGGGATTGGAAACAACCTCTGGCATCCTGCCGCTCTTACTCTCCTCACTGAAACTTATCCTCAAAGAAAAGGATGGGCCATGGGCTGGAATGCCTCAGCGGCCAATATTGGAGATGCGTTGGGGCCGTTCCTGAGCGGTATTTTCCTGGCCTGGGTGACCTGGCGCCAGATTCTCGTAGGGAGTTGTGTTCCCGGGTTGGGGATGAGCTTGCTGATCTTGTGGCTGTTAGGAGGTCTGAGAAAATCGTCAGGGAGTGAGGCGGGGAACCTGGCAAGAGAAAAACAACCCAAAGGGAAGAAGAAACTGTCTATGGGAGAATATTTCAGAGGCCTGAGCAATCTCCTGGTTAATCCGAGTATCCTTTTTCTTTCCCTCGTCAACGGGGTCCGGTCGCTAACGCAGAACGGGCTCTCTACTTTTCTGCCGAGTTTTTTCATGCACTCTCTGATGCTCTCCCCGTGGGTAAGCGGAGTGTACATGACGATCATTCAAGGTGCAGGCATTGTCGCGGCTCCTATCTCGGGACGCCTTTCAGATCAGTATGGCCGGAAACGAATCGTCACTGCAGCGCTCATTTCCACGAGCGTCGCCGTCTTCCTTCTTGCCTTTCTCAATATTCCATGGCTCTTTGTTGTCTTTCTCGCGGTCGTGGGATTTTTTCTTTACTCACTTCGACCCGTCCTCATCGCCTGGGCCATGGAGGTAGCCCCCAAGGAGCTTGGAGGGAGTGTCGTGGGGATTCAATTTACGTTTCAGTCTGCTCTTTCCGCGATCGCACCCGTTTTGGGAGGATGGATTGCAGATCGCTGGGGATTAATGTACACGTTCTATTTCTTGGGAGCAGTATTGCTTTTGTCGAACGTTTTGGTGCTATTCATCAAAGAACCTTCAAAGTCAGAGGTTGCGACTTCCTGAAAAGAGGACATCATCATTGGGAGGAATCCTGAATGAATCTAGCCCAAGTTCTTTCCGAGGCCTGCAAGAAATATGGGGATCAACGGGCCGTCGTTTTTGAGGGGAAGAAGTACCTGTTTCAAGAGATCGATGAAGAGGTGAGAAGGCGGGCCCTCTGGCTCAATGGACTGGGCATTCAGAAAGGCGACCGGGTTGCCCTGCAGCTACCCAAGAGCATGGAATTTTTCTTTATTCACCTGGCTGTCTTGTCGATCGGAGCGATCACGTTGCCACTCAATCCTGATTATGCGCCTGAGGAAGTTCACTACTACCTCTCCGATTCGGGGGCGTCGTTATTCGTTAACTATACAAAAGGATTTAAACTCAACCGAGATCTCGTGAAGGGTATCCAAGGAATGAGGACTCTTCTGGTGGATAGAACTTCACCCGATGGACTCGGTCCACTTTCTCCGGCGCTTGGAAAGGTGGAGGATAGAGATCCTCGAACGTATCCGACTCAGGACGATGACGTTGCAATGTTTATGTACACCTCGGGGACCACGGGAAAGTCTAAAGGAGCCATGATCACACACCGAAATCTCGTCACCAACATGATGGCCTTTAAGGAAGTCTGGGGGTGGACGGATCGAGATAAATTGCTCCATGTCCTTCCGTTGATTCACGTTCATGGACTCTGTGTGGCGTTGCACGGTGGAATTGCGACTGGATCCACGATCATCATGCACGAGAGGTTCGATCCCAAGAGGACATGGAAAACGATCGAGGAGGAACGATGCACACTCTTCATGGCTGTTCCTACCCTCTATCACCGGCTCTTGAGCGAATGGGACCATGTAAAGCCCAATCTGTCATCCATGAGGGTCTTCATCTCTGGATCGGCTCCATTGTCGGAGCCCCTGTTCCATCGCTTCGAAGAGACCACGGGCTTCCGGATTCTCGAGCGATACGGAATGACTGAGGCGGGGATGATTACTTCGAACCTCATTGACCTCCCTGGAAGAAAAGCGAAAAGCGTGGGATATCCACTCCCAGGAGTCAAAGCCCGAGTGGTGTCTGACAAGGGCATCGATGTCAAACCGGGAGAGATCGGTGAAGTGTGGATTCGAGGTGACAATGTGTTCAAGGGATACTGGGGGATGCCTGAAAAGACTCAAGAGTCCTTTGAAGAAGGGTGGTTGAAAACGGGGGATGTGGGATATCAGGATCCCGGTGACAATCTGAGGCTTTATCTCGTAGGGCGAGCCAGGGAGCTGATCATCACTGGAGGATACAATGTCTATCCCAAAGAGATTGAAAATGTTCTGGAGAAGCACGAAGCAGTGCACGAAGCGGCAGTGATCGGACTTCCGGATGAGGATTACGGGGAGAGAGTGACTGCCGTGGTGGTGCCGAAAAAAGACCAGACAGAGACGTCCACAGAAGAGATCCTGAGCTACTGCAAACAGCATCTGGCCGGTTACAAGTGTCCCAAACAGGTCATCCTGGTTGATCAATTACCGAGAAACACCATGGGCAAAATTCAAAAGGACGTGCTTCAAAAGAAATATTCGAAGACATAGTGGAAGTTGAGATATCTTAGGACAATCAGGCAGGACGATAATGAGGTAAAAGGGTAAAAGGGAATTGATAGGTTCTTGAAAGTCCTGCAAATAGTCAGAAGATTGGACTTTGCGTACGTCTTTACAAGATCAACGATGGGCCAGGGAGGTCTCGATGCGGAAAGTAAGAGTCATCCAAATGGGTATCGGTACGGTGGGAAAGGCAGTGACAAAGAGTCTGATCAAGAAGAAAGGCATGGAGGTGGTGGGTGCGCTAGACCTTGACAGTGGCAAGGCAGGGAAGGACCTCGGTGAGGTTGCGGAACTGAACACGAAGCTCAATATTGTTGTCACTGATGATGCAGATGCGCTGTTTTCTGATACCTTCGCGGATGTGGTCATTCATGCGGTTGACGTTCACTTGCATGAGATCTATCCCCAAATCATCAAGCCCATTCAGCAAGGCATCAATGTGATATCAGCCTCCGAGGCTCTCGGAAATCCATACGTGAGTGAGCCGGCCTACGCGGCAAAGCTGGAAAAGCTGGCCAAGACCCACGGGGTAACAGTGCTGGGCACGGGATTCAGTCCTGGTTTCTGCTCAGACTATTTGATCTTGGCTCTTACTGCCGCATGCAGCGATGTCGAGAAAATCACCTACGTGAGACGGGCGAATGCTCGACCCTATATGAAGGGGACGGTTGGACGACATTTCGGACTCGGGCTCTCAGCTGAGGAGTTCAAACGGGGAGTCGAGGAAGGCGTGATCATCGGGCATATCGGCTTTATGGAATCTCTTAAAACGATCATCGATCGTTTCGGGTGGGACTTGGATACGGTCCAAAGGAACGTGGAACCAGTTCACAACCTCCAGGGGCAATTTGTAAGCACCAAGACCTCTGTCTGGGGAACAAAGGGGGGTGACGTGAAGATTGCGTTAGAACTCGAAGCCTTTATCGACCCCGATATGGAGACAATGGACAGCATTACTATAGAAGGGGTGCCTCCCATCAGTCTGGTGATCAAACCTTGTATCGGGAGCATTCAAGCCACTGCGAACACATTAATTAATGCTATTCCCCATGTTATCAATGCAAAGCCGGGTCTCCTAACACCGGGGGATTTACCTTTGGTTTTTGCTTTAGAAAATGATGTAAGAATGTTTCTCAAATAACTCTAGCCCCCTCAGAGAAAGGGGACGTTGGTGCTGAAACAACTTGACAAATTCAGGTGGATGCGCCAGGAATAGGCTATGCCGAGACAAGCCAGACTGGATTCTCCAGGAACCCTCCATCATGTGATAGGACGCGGGATTGAGAGAAGCGAGATTTTTCGGAACGATTTTGATCGGGCGGATTTCCTATGCCGGCTAGAGGATCTAAGCCGAGAAAGAAGTTGGATCATCTACGCTTGGGCGTTTTTATCCAACCATTTTCATTTGTTAATCCGAACAGGAAAGCAAGGGCTTCCGAAAAGCATGAGAAAGCTTCTTACGGGTTATGTGGTTAATTTTAATCGCAGGCATGGTCGCTTCGGTCATCTATTCCAAAACCGGTACAAGTCGATTGTCTGTGAGGATGATCCTTATTTGTTGGAACTCACGCGATATATTCATTTAAACCCCTTGCGAGCCGGCCTGGTGAAAAATCTGGAAGAATTGAAACGGTATCCTTGGGCGGGGCATTCCGTGTTGATGGGGGTGATTAAGAGGGAATGGCAGGATACGGAGACCATTCTGAGCTTTTTCGGGAGGCAGAGAAGAGATGCGGTGAAAAGCTATTCCGAATATGTTTCCGAAGGGGTCCCCGAGGGAAGAAGGCCGGATTTAGTCGGGGGAGGACTGGTTCGGAGTATGGGAGGATGGTCAGAGGTACTTTCATTGAGACAAAGGGGAATGGGGTTGGTATCGGATGCAAGAATCTTAGGGGGCAGCGATTTTGTTTCCCGGTTATTGTCGGAGGCAGATCGAAAAGAGAAGGATATCTTGAGGCTTTCAAAGAAAATGGTTGATTTTGCATCTCTGGCGAGGAAGATCGTGAAGGGAGAAGGTATTCAGGAAAGTGATTTGCGGTCAGGAAGCAGGAGAAAACAGGTGGTTGAAGCAAGGAAATTATTTTGTCAGTTGGCGGTCAAGAAGATGGGATATCCCGGAGCAGGGATCGCTCGGTTTTTGGGTGTCACAACATCGGCGGTGAACAAGGCGGCGAATTCAGAGGAGGTATCTTCTTTAAAGCGGTATTTGTAAGTTGCTTGAGAACCAACGTCCCCCTTTTTGCTTTTTGTTTAGCTATCCACTGAATCACACAATAATGTTTAAAGGTACTTCTGGATCAGGATCTCAGCAATCTGGACGGCATTCAGGGCGGCTCCCTTTCGGATGTTGTCTGACACGATCCACAGGTTGATCCCGTTGGGGATCGAGTCGTCCTCGCGGATTCTTCCGACAAAAGTCTCGTCCTTCCCTGTGGCATGGATAGCCAAAGGATACTCGTTCTTCTTCGGGTTATCGACGACGACCACACCCGGTGCCTTCGACAAAATCTCTCTCACTTGGTCAGCCGTCAATTTCTTCTCGGTTTCGATATTAACGGATTCCGAATGGCTGTAGAAGACGGGAACCCTCACCGTCGTTGCCGTGACTCGGATGGAATCGTCCTCCATAATCTTCTTCGTCTCATTCACCATTTTGATCTCTTCTTTGGTATAACCGTTGTCAAAGAAGACATCGATGTGGGGCAGGCAGTTAAAGGCGATCTGGTGAGGATAAACTTGCCTCGGCACCTCCCGGTTGTTGTATATGGCGAGGACCTGATCCTCCAGTTCACGGATGGCCCTTTTCCCCGTTCCGGAGACAGCCTGGTATGTCGAAACGACAATCCGCTTGATTCGCGCGACGTCGTGGATGGGTTTCAAAGCAACCACCATCTGGATGGTGGAACAGTTCGGATTGGCGATGATGTTCTTCTTCGTATACTGTGCAATGGCGTGAGGGTTGACCTCCGGAACGACCAGGGGGCACTGCGGATCCATGCGGAAAGCACTCGTGTTATCAATAACGACACAACCCGCCTTGCCTGCAATAGGAGCAAACTTTTCGCTCACCGACCCACCGGCAGAAAAGAGGCCGATGTCCATGCCCGCAAAGGAGTTCTCGTTCAGTACTTCGACAGTGTGTTGCTTTCCCTTAAACTCTATTTGGGTGCCCGAGCTTCTCGCCGAAGCCAGCAATTTGAGCTGATGGACAGGAAAATTCCTTTCCTGCAGAATGGACACCATTTCATTGCCCACCGCACCCGTGGCACCGACGACTGCCACGTTGTATTTCTCCTTCTTCATAACCTCCTCCAACCTCACATCATGGAAATGCAAAAATCAAAATGCAAACATCAAAAAACTTCTTATGGGAAAAGATCTTAACTTGCTTCGAGCAAGCCATTATCGAGATCCAGACCCAGACCCCGTCGCTTTTTGAGCTTTTCCTCCAGCTCCTTTCTTCCGTAAGTGCGCGACAAGCCCCCCATCATCAATCAGTTCTTGCATGAAGGAAGGAATGGGCTTAGCACGAAACTTCTTCCCTTGGGTTAGGTTTTCGATTTCGCCTGTCCCCAGATCCACCCGGACCTGGTCCCCCTCCTGGATCGTTTCGGCAGCTTCCGCCGATTCGAGCAAGGAAACTCCTTGGTTGAATCCATTGCGATAAAAGATTCGGGCAAAGCTTTTGGCAATGATGCACGAAATTCCCGCGACTTTCAAGGCGAGGGGCGCATGCTCTCTCGATGATCCGCAACCAAAATTCTTTCCAGCCACCAAAATGTCTCCAGACTTTACCTCTTTAACGAATTCGGGTCTCTCCTCCTCCATGGCGTGCTTGCCCAACTCTATGGGGTCGACGAGATTGAGGTATCGGGCGGGGATGATCGCATCCGTATCAATATCTGACCCAAATTTCCAGACCCTTC
>Ga0315274_10013689_pt1 | contig 11545 bp, 6 predicted proteins | sample YL17G02_20_MG_FD_203700 | JGI IMG/M metagenome (GOLD analysis project Ga0315274, IMG submission 203700) | Sediment microbial communities from Yellowstone Lake, YNP, Wyoming, USA - YL17G02_20 | ecosystem: Environmental > Aquatic > Freshwater > Lake > Sediment | place: USA: Wyoming | collected...
TGGCTGATTTATTCGCTGAACGCAATACCGCTCAAGGAGGGCCAAGCAGATCTGTCTGCCGTAAAGACGGTTATCAGCCGGCTCAAAGAAGGTATGGGGGTTTGCCTCTACCCGGAAGGGACGCGGACAGGCGATGGTAAGATTGCACCTTTTAAGGGCGGCTTTAGTCTGTTATGCAGACGAGGGGACGCGGTAGTTGTGCCGATGGTGATTGATGGCGCCTTTGAATGTTGGCCGAGACATAAGAAAATCTTTTCGTCCGGCCAGGTTACCGTCCGCTATGGCAAGGCTGTAACCAGAGAGCAGGTGGAGAATATGAGCGATGATGAGTTTGCGGATGCGCTGGCCGATACGATGCGCCGGATGCAAAACGAATGCCGCATAAGACAGGGTAAAAAACCTTATTATTATGGCCGATAGGGTTAGCCCGCCGAGAGCGGGATATGAAACTTAATCCGCCAGACGTATGGCGGATAAAAATCAAAACTATGAAATGATTGATAGAAGCTTTATTTTTGCCGGCGGTGGAACAGGGGGACATATCTACCCTGCTATCGCCGTGGCAGAGCAAATAGTTAAAGTCCAGCCGACAGCAAAAATACGATTCCTCTGCAGCAGCCGAAGTATCGATGCACAAATCCTCGCCAAGACCGGGTTCGATTATACCATTTTGCCGGCTAAAGGTTTTTCCATCAGGCCGGGCAAGCTGGTTAGCTTTTGCACTTCGTTTCTAAAAAGCTACAAGATTGCCGGGAAAGCGCTCTCTGAAAGTAAAGACCCCATCGTGATAGGTGTTGGCGGTTTTGTCGCAGCGCCGGTTTGTCTGGCTGCGTATAAACGAAGGGTTCCAATCGCGCTTTTGAATGTTGATATTGTGCCCGGCAGGGCAAATAAGTTAATAGCCCGCTGGGCAAACGAGATTTTTGTGCAGTTTGAGGACACCGTTCAATACTTTGCCGGCGCCAAAGTAAAGGTCAGCGTTGTCGGCTGTCCTTTGCGAAACGGCTTTAGTAACCCACAACCGCAGAAAGTAATAGAGCAATTGGGTCTTGATAAAAATAAGAAAGTTTTGCTTATAACCGGCGCATCGAGCGGGGCGGAAAACATAAACGCGGCAATGTGCTCGGTGTTAGAGAAGTTAGACGCCTTCGCCGACAACTGGCAAATAGTTCACCTGACAGGAGTCAATAATTTTGAAAAAGTCAACAGCAGATACAGTAACGCTAAAGTCAGTCATAAAGTCTTGGGATATTTTGATGATATGCCGGACCTGCTGGCTGCCGCGGAGCTGGTGGTAGGCAGAAGCGGAGCGGTCAGCGTGGCTGAATACGCTGCGGCGGCTGTGCCGAGTATCTGCATACCCTATCCGTACCATAAGGATAAGCACCAGTATCTCAACGCCCGCAAGTTAGTTGACGCAGGGGCGGCGGTCATAGCAGAGGATGTGCCGTGGCACGGCCATCCTGGCCGTGTCTTCACGGGCTGGAAGCCCGTGCCACAATTGTGGCGGGAGCTGGAGGAGCTGATGAAGAATGAAAACAGACGGCAGGAAATGAAACGGAACTGCCGAAAGATTGCCAGAAAAGATGCCGCAGCAAAAATCGCTGAACGGCTGGGAATAGTCGATAGTCGTTAGGCGGAGCATTCAGACACACAAGACGACAAGACGAGAAAAGATGAGTTTGTTCTTGACAAGCAGCAGGAGAAACGGATAATGTGAAAGCCACAATGATTTGTGTTTCAGGAAATTTGACTATGTGTCAGGCGTGTGGATGTTCGTCGTGTAGGAAATGCGGTCGCCAGATACAGAAATTGAGAGAAGAAAAATGAAGGAGTTCCTTGATTCACGCCGGGATTTTCTCAGACGGTCGATGTATCTCGGCGCCGCTGCGGTTACAGGGGAGCACATAGGCAAGGTATTCGCCCAGAGTTCGCAAAAGGGTGTCTCTGGAATGAAATTTGGGTTTGTTACCTACCAGTGGGGTAGAGATTGGGACCTCCCGACATTAATTATCAACTGCGAAAAGGCCGGTGTGCTCGGCGTTGAACTACGAACCGAGCACGCACACAAGGTTGAATCTAACCTCACCGCCCAGCAACGTCAGGATGTCAAAAAGCGTTTTGACGATAGCCCTGTTAAGCTGGTAGGTCTGGGGACTAACTTCTGCTTCCACCATGTTGACCCCGCAAAGCTTCAGCAAGATATCGAGGGAGCCAAGGAGTATATCAAGCTCTGTCACGATGTAGGAGGGTCGGGCGTGAAGGTCAAGCCGAACGATTTGCCCAAGGATGTGCCGCGTGAAAAGACAATAGAGCAAATCGGCAAATCGCTAAACGAATTAGGCAAATTCGGTTCCGACTACGGCCAGCAAATCCACCTGGAGGTCCACGGCTCATGCTCGCCGCTTCCGGTGATAAAGCAGATTATGGATGTCGCCAATCACCCCAACGTTACCGTCTGCTGGAACTGCAACTCTCAGGACCTCGAAGGACAGGGTCTTAAATACAACTTTAACCTCGTCAAGGACCGCTTCGGCGATATTTGCCACGTCCGCGAGCTAAATATCGGCGATTATCCTTACCAGGAGCTTATAAACCTGCTGGCAGGGATGAATTATGCCGGCTGGGTTTTGCTCGAAGCCCGCACCGAACCCAAGGACCGCGTCCAGGCACTTATCGAGCAACGGCAGGTCTGGGAACAGATGCTCACAAAAGCCCTCTCAGGCAAAATAGCTGCAAAGCAAAGCGATGGACAAGGCGGCGTAAAAATCACCGAGCTTCCTGATAAAATAAAAGTTGAGGTCAATGGAAACCTATTTACCGAATACAACTTCAAGGATGTCCCGCGTCCCTATTTTTATCCTGTAATCGGGCCGACAGGCGTCAACATCACCCGCAACTGGCCGATGAAAGAAGTCGAGAATGAGGACCGCGACCACATTCACCACCGCTCTCTGTGGTTCACTCACGGAAACGTGAACGGGATAGATTTCTGGGGCGAGGGCGACAAGTCCGGCAAGATTGTACACGACAAGTTTCTGCAGATTGGTTCCGGCCCCGATGTCGGCGTCATTCAGTCACAGAATAAGTGGGTGGCGGCTGACGGCAAAGTCGTCTGCACGGACACTCGCACGCATAAATTTTACAATCGCCCGGATGGGCAAATGCTCGATTTTGAGATTACAATCCACGCATCAAATGGTGCCGTAACCTTGGGTGATACCAAAGAAGGTTCGATGGCTATCCGCGTAGCGGCAACAATGCAGGTAGAAGGCAAAATCGCAAAGGGGCATATTATCAATAGCCAGGGCGACCGCGATGGCTCCGCCTGGGGCAAGCGCGCAACCTGGTGCGATTACTACGGGTCTGTTGACAGCCAGGTTGTGGGAGTGGCCATTTTTGACCATCCGCAGAATCCGAAGCATCCTGTTTGGTGGCACGTTAGAACTTATGGCTTGTTCGCAGCCAACCCGTTCGGCGTGCACGACTTTGAGGGTAAGCCCGCAGGGACAGGCAATATCGTGATTCCTGCAGGACAGAGTCTGACATTTAAGTATCGGTTCTATTTTCATAAAGGCGACCAAATCCAGGGCCAGGTCGCGGAACGTTACCGCGAGTACGCAACGGCCAAATGATTTGGAAGATATTCCGGATATAACCTCTGTAAAAATAAAGGAGAAGTGTTATGAGCAAGGTAACTCGTCGAGATTTTATTAAGAGTTCGCTGGCTGCCGGTGTTACTATGACGCTGTTAAGCCCCTATTCCCGCGTGCGCGGCGCCAACGACGACATTCGCTTGGCTATTGTCGGTGTAGGCGGCCAGGGAAGCGGCCACATCAACTACTTCCGCAATCTCCCCGGCGTCCGCGTCGTCGCTCTTTGCGACGCAGATAAAGACCATTTAGACAAGCGCGTCGAGGATTTCAAGAAGCGCAACGAGAAGATTGATGGCTTTCTCGATGTTCGCAAGCTGCTGGAAGATAAGAATATCGATGCAATTACGACGGCCACGCCCAATTTCTGGCACTCTCTGGTTGTAGTCTGGGCGTGCCAAGCGGGCAAAGACGTTTATGTGGAAAAGCCGGTCTCGCACAATATATGGGAAGGCCGCAAGGCAGTCGAGGCGGCCAGAAAATACAACCGCATTGTGCAAACCGGCACACAAAAACGCTCTGATGAGGGACTAATTGAGGCGTTCAAGTATATTCGCGAGGGTAACCTCGGCGCAATCAAGTGGGCGAGGGGCTTTTGCTATAAGCCGCGAGGCAGCATCGGCAAGGTGAACGGCCCGCAGCCGGTTCCGGCATCGGTCGATTACGACCTGTGGTGCGGACCGGCTGATATGCTGCCGTTGATGAGAAAGAACCTGCACTACGATTGGCACTGGGTCTGGAACACCGGCAACGGCGATATCGGCAACCAGGGGATTCACGAGATGGACCTCGCTCGCTGGGCGCTGGGGCAAAAAGGGCTGGCGCCGCGGGTGATAGGCATCGGTGGCAGGTTCGGATACGATGACGATGCCGAGACCGCAAACACGCAAATCGCCTTTTATGACTATAAACCAGCCCCGTTGATTTTTGAGGTCAGGGGTCTGCCTCGCAAGGCCGGCGAGACAGGGATGGATGTCTATCGAAAGGTAACTCAAATCGGCGTGGTGGTTCAATGTGAGAACGGTTACTTCGCCGGCGGAGACGGCGGCGGCTGGACATACGATAAAGACGGCAACAAGCTCAAGCAATTCAAAGGCGAGGGCGGCGGCAGACATCACCAGAACTTCATTGATGCCGTGCGAAGTCGCAAGACAAGCGACCTGAACGCCGACATCGAGGAAGGACACCTCTCCAGCTCGCTTTGCCACATGGGCAACATTTCCTATCGGCTCGGTCAGAAAAAATCCACCGAAGAAATAAAGGAAATGATTAAAGACAACAGCGAGCTGACCGATTCCTTCGAGCGATTCTTAAGCCATCTGGCGGCCAACAACGTTGACCTGGGTAAGACGCCTGCAACTATCGGCCCGATGCTGACGATGGATGTCAAGAAAGAGAGTTTCGTCGGCCAGTCGGCTGACATGGCGAATATGTTAGTCAAGCGGAACTACCGCGAGCCGTACGTGATTCCAGATAAGGTCTGATGAAATTTGCCCTGTGCAATGAAATGTTTGAAGGCCGGACGATGGCCGAAGTCTGTGCGGCGGCGAAACGTCTGGGTTATGATGGTATTGAGATAGCGCCATTTACTCTGGCACGCTCGGCAGAAGATGTTACCAGCCGGCAGAGAAAACAGGTCCGCCAAACCATCAAAGACCACGGCCTCGAAACGGTCGGCCTGCACTGGCTGTTAGTCGGGCCGAGCGGCCTGCATATAACTACGCCGGATGATGCCGTCTGGCAAAAGACCAGAGATTATTTTTCAACCCTGCTGTATTTGTGCAGCGACCTGGGCGGCAAAGTGATGGTGCTCGGCTCACCGAAGCAGCGCAGTATCCCTCTTGGCCAAACCACAGAAGGCGCCTGGAAAAGGGCAGTCGAGCTATTGAGTTCGGTTCTCGATAAGGCGGGCAAGTTGGGTGTTACTGTGTGCCTTGAGCCGTTGTCGCCTGCCGAGACCGATTTTATTAATACGGTCTCGGAAGGAATGAAAATGGTTCGGCAAATCAATCATCCAAATCTGAAGATTCATCTCGATGTCAAGGCAATGTGCTCAGAGCCGATGTCTGTCTCTGATATTATTCGCTCGGTCCGGGCCGAAGACATCGGCCACTTCCACGTCAACGACCCCAATCTTTACGGCCCTGGAATGGGGGATGTGGATTACGGCCCCGTCGCAAAGGCGATAAAAGATATCGGGTATGATAAGTGGCTTTCCGTGGAGGTATTCAAATACGACCCAGACCCCCAAACCATTGCCCGAAGGAGCATCGAGTATCTGAGGTCATTTTTTAGTTCTTAGTTTTGAGTTCTTAGCTTGGTGTAGAGGGGAATAAATATGAGCGACAAATTCAAATCTCGCAAGAGCTGGCGGGAGAAATTGGAAAATCCGCCGGCAGGTCTGCCAAAAGTAGTCAGCGGTCCTGCGAGTTGGGAAAAAAGATTCGGCGGCAGAAGGGTGCTTGTGCCGACGCCTCTTCTTGTCGATTCTCTTATTCGCAAAGTAAAAAAAGGTAACCTTATCACCGTAACACAAATCCGGCAACAGCTTGCAAAGGATTTTAAGGCCGATTCGACCTGTCCGCTTACCACGGGCATTTTTATTCGTATCGCTGATGAGACAGCCGAAGAGGATTTGCGAAACGGCAAAAGTCAAATAACACCTTACTGGCGAGTGCTAAGTGCCGATGGCGGGCTAAATCCAAAGCTTCCCGGCGGTGTTAAAGCCCAGGCCGCACATCTGGAAGAAGAAGGGCATAAAATTATCCCGAGCAAAGGCAAAAAACCACCAAAGGTGCAGGACTTCGAAAAGGCCTTAGTGTGATTAGCCCGAATTTATCACAAACCGCAGAGGCCGCTGAGAAAAAATTAACCACGAATTAACACTAATGGACACAAATAAAAAACGAATAATAAATTGGTGCAAATTCGTGAAAACCTGTCCTGAGCAAAGTCGAAGGAGTGAAGAATCTCTCTTAATTCGCTAATTCTCTAATCAACTCACCTCCCGATACCCTGTTATCCTGATAACTTGCTCCCCGATATTCTGATACCCTGATACCCTTCACTTCTCTTCGAGCCAGTGCGAGGCGAGAATCGCAAGGTCAAAAAGGTCAACCTTTTTGTCATAGTTAAAATCACCAGCCGGAGCAAACCGCAGGAATGGATATGTCTGATTTTCGCCGATGCCCCAGATTTCGACAAAGTCCCAGCCGGCATCTGTAAAGGTGCTCATTGTTTTCATTTCGGCAGTGGTCTTAGGTGTCCCGCCAGCGCTATTATCCTGGCCGGAAGTTTGGACATCCCAGAACGAAGCCGTTATCTTGCCGGAATAATCGTATCCCACCATTCCGCCGACTTGTGTTTCTCCTGAAACGCTGCCTGTCGAGTAGCAGTCGGTTATCGTGCCCAATGAATTGCCCCCAACCAAACCGCCGACAGTATCCAATCCTGAAATGTTGCCTCTAGAATAGCAGTTGGTTATCGTACCAGCAAAATTTTCTGCCACCAGCCCGGCGACTCCCCCCTGGCCACTGACCGAGCCGGTCGAATAGCAGTTGGTTATCGCACCAGCTCCATTGTATCCCACCAGACCACCGTTACCCCCGCTTCCTGTAATGCTACCTGTTGAGTAGCAATTGATTATCGTACCCCAGTTGCCTCCTACAAGCCCACTGACTTGACCCCCTGAAACGTCACAAGTTGAGTAACAATCGCTTATTACACCGTAGTTCTCTCCGACGAGTCCACCAACATAACCATCTCCCGAAATGCTGCCTGTGGAATAGCAGTTGGTTATCTTGCCGCCCCAATTTATTGCGACCAGCCCACCGACCCGCCAGATAGTTCCGACGTCGACATTAGCATTTTCCATCCCCAGATTCTTTATTTGGGCATAGTAGCCTACATATCTAAACAGGCCAATACCATCTCTGACGCCAGAAGTCCAGGTAAAATTCCATATTCTATTGTCGTTGCCATCAAAGATGCCGGTAAAAGGTTTATTGTTCGGGTCATCCCAATCTGTCCACCTGCCAATAATATTGAACTGTGTGCCGGTGTATTCTGCGAGGTTGACATCGTTGGTGAGGATAAAGTGTTTGTCCCAGTCTTCTTCATATTTGCCGATGTCGTTCAGGTCTTCTGCCGTTGCGATTCTATATGGGTCGTTCGGCTCACCTGTCCCGCCGCTGTATGTTCCACCTGTAGCGGTGGCTACCAATAAAGCCACCATTGCCAATACGAGGATTAAATGCTCTTTCATAATTTCACCTCCTAAAAAGTTTGCCTTTTTAACCACAGATTTCACAGATTACACTGACTTATATTTTCTTTTTTAATCCGTGTAAATTCGTGTCTTAATAACCTTTTTTCAAACTCGCTGTGGCACGGGCTTCCAGCCCGTGAAAACACGGCCAAGATGGCCGTGCCACTATCCTCCTTGATAATATGGCTATCTCTTGCTGTAGTCATAAGTTATCAAATCCATCCTTAAAATGCAAGGATTTTTCAGAAGAATTGGTGGGGTAAAGACCCCACCCTACGCGCTTCGAGTTTGTTTGGCTTTGATTGGGTTTGTTTTGAATAATAGTTCATAGTTCATAGTTCGTTGTTCATAGTTATAATTCCTTGATTTTACTAAACTTACAAACATTTGGAGGTTTTAGCAAATTGGGTTTGTTTTGCATAAATACCTCATAGCCACAAAGCCATCCGCCTTCACAAAAGCTTCCGACTTCGCTTGCGCTACGCCGGACAAGACGGCGGACAGGCTCCGACACAAAGAAAAAATGTAAGGAATAACCACGAATAAACACGAATTTTCACCAATTAGATTAACGGCGCGGCCTTTGGCCACAACCAAAAAAATTGGACACCGATTCCTTCGACACTTCGACAAGCTCATTGTAAGCAAGTTCAGGACGCGGTTACACCGATTACCTCATAGCCACAAAGCCATCCGCCTTCACAAAAGCTTCCGACTTCGCTTGCGCTACGCCGGACAAGACGGCGGACAGGCTCCGACACAAAGAAAAAATGTAAGGAATAACCACGAATAAACACGAATTTTCACCAATTAGATTAACGGCGCGGCCTTTGGCCACAACCAAAAAAATTGGACACCGATTCCTTCGACACTTCGACAAGCTCATTGTAAGCAAGTTCAGGACGCGGTTACACCGATTACCTCATAGCCACAAAGCCATCCGCCTTCGCCAACCCTCCGCTGCACTGCGTGCTATGTAGGGCAGGAGCTACGGCGGACAGGCTCCGACACAAAGAAAAAATGTAAGGAATAACCACGAATAAACACGAATTTTCACTTTAGATTAAGTTCAGCATTTTATAACCACGGATTACACAGATTTCACGGGATTAGTATCATTCTGTGCCTTTTTGTGTCTATCTTTGGAACTGCTGTTCCGTTTCGTGCGGGTCTGGGCGTGCTTGCCGCTCATGGCGGGCCTATTGTGAACTACACGAGTTCAGATTGGTATTATACCAAATTCTGCCTATTTTTCAATAAAAATCTAACATTTTCATTAAAATTTTCACTCGTGAAATGAATAGGTGCGAAATATCACACCCTACATAGCTGCGCCATTAAAACCTGCCGTGATCCGCCTTCGTTAACACTACGGTGGACAAGAACGGCAGGCAAAATACTACGTCGCCGTTCCGGCGACGGCTAAACGACCCTCGCTCCTTCGACTTGGTTCGACTTCGCTCAGTATAAACAAGCTGAGTGCAAGCAGGACAAGTGTAGAATTTCGAATAATGAATTTTAATCGAGGCAGCCGGTTTGTAACCAGTGCTGGGCTATGACGGCAAGGTCGGCCAGTTCGACTGTTTTGTTATTATTGAGGTCGGCTCCGCTGCACCAACCTGGTGGTGCGCAACTGGAGTTTCGCCAACGTCCTGCAAAGAGGGCAAAATCGTAGAAGTCCACTCTGTTACTTTTATTGATGTCTGCTCCGCCACAGTTGGCGGTTTTGGTCCACAGGACCGACAAAGGCATCGCCAGGTCGTGGGCGCCGGAAAGGGATTGCGCCTGGACGTTATTGCTGCCGAGGGGGACCTTCGCCAGGCGCGGGTAGTAAAAAGGCGGCTGGGTGGGGTCGGGGTATTCCGGGACGTCCATATTGAAGCCGACAACCCAAAGTGAGCCGGTGACAGGGTCCTCGGTAATGCTGGCTGCGAGCTGCATATTTGTGATTGTGATAGAGCGTGTAGGGGCGGTTCGCGAACCGCCCTTACTGGTGGAAAAGCCGAGTATCACGGAGGAGCTGTAATCTTCCGAGTTATACTGGGCGGAAGCGAGATACAACATATCGGTGGCATTTGACATATACATCCCGATGGGGTCAGGCAAGTTGACGTCCGGTTTGGCCAGCTCGATACGTTCGATTGTTCCGTTCGGCTTATATCTGAAGAGTACATCGCTTTCGTTGAGACTATGTGCATTGAGGACATAAAGGTTGCCGGCACTATCGATTTCGATTTCTCGCAGGTTGTTGCGGTACTGGTTATCGCCCGGAAGGGGAGGGTCATCATAGAGTTTGACTACGTTGTAAGGCGGCGACCCTGAAGAAAGCAACTGGAGTTTGGCTGCTGCGGCGTAAGGTTCGTTGCCATCTGGGTTGACGACTACGGGGACGACATAGGCATAGCCGTTGGCATCGAAGGCGGCATCGAGGATGGGACGGCCTACCGCATTTGCGCCTTCGCCCTTAATGCCGACATAAATCGTGGCAGATTTGTTGTAACGTGGCTCTTTAGCGTAGGTGGTCTGGCCACGAGGGATGATTGTTGTGTGTAATGTGTCAAGACGCCGCACACCTGATTCGGCGTTAAGCTCATAAAGCTGGCCATTGGGGTCGCGGACTATTTTGATATTGGAGCGGTCTGAAGCGGGCGAAAGGTATCTTACGTATTGGGCGTTACTATCAAAGACGTAGAGGCGGTCTTTTAACTTGCCAGGGCCGTCGCTTGTGCCCCTTTTGCCGGCTATCAGCAGGTCGTTGAAGTCGCCGGGAGGATTTCCGAGGAGAGATGTTCCGCCGGAGGCATTAAGGTTTCCGGCCTTGAGAGTTGCCGTTTCCATACCTTCACTAAGAGGGATGCCGTCACAGAGGTTTTTGCGGTTGTCGGAATTGAGCGTCCAGTCCCAGCCGGCTACGTCGTAGGAATCAATATAGCCGTCGCTGCCGAAGGGGCCCTCGAAGCAGACATAGTCGCCAGTTCCATCCGGAAGCAGTTCGGAAGCGCAGCCGCACCCGCAGATGACGGTCAGGAAGTCAATCTCATCGATGAAATTGTCGCCGGTTAAGTCGAGGCAGATGCCGGCACAGTGGACTTCTGCACTCCAACTGTCGAGGAAAGCTGAGGCACCGGGCGGCGGAGCTGATTCCAGTGTCGTATCGATACCCGAGAAGAAATGGAAGCCCTGCTGCTGGGGTTCGATAAGCTCTACCTCGATGCGTGTGCCTTCGCTGAAGTTCAGCTCCTCGGTCGAGACGGTTTTCTGGAAGACGCCGAAGCGTCCGCTGCCTGCTGAGCCGGGCCGACCGGAAGGCGGGGCCGGAATACGGGCCACCTCGATGTAATGGTAGTTGCGCATAGGGTCATTGTATGGTAATAATTCGGGCACATCCGACAGATAAACTACCAATTCTGCGCCTGGTTCAGAGGTGGTGAAGAGGTATTTGAACCGAATCGTAATTTCCTCTTCGGTGCACGCTGCGAACAGGGACTTTGCGCGGGTGTTGATAATGTCTCCGTAGGTTGGAGATGCGGGGTCAATGTCTCTGAGATTACGCATCAACATCATACCGGTTGGGTCGGGTGAGAGACCCTCAACACGTTCGACCTGGATGCGCGTGGTGTCCGGC
>Ga0315274_10013692_pt1 | contig 11544 bp, 11 predicted proteins | sample YL17G02_20_MG_FD_203700 | JGI IMG/M metagenome (GOLD analysis project Ga0315274, IMG submission 203700) | Sediment microbial communities from Yellowstone Lake, YNP, Wyoming, USA - YL17G02_20 | ecosystem: Environmental > Aquatic > Freshwater > Lake > Sediment | place: USA: Wyoming | collected...
AACGAAGCTGCACTCGCTCTTAAAGGCCACGAGCGGCGTTGGCTGACAGCCGGGCTGGCGACGGGCATTGGACTCTGGGCTAAATACATCATGCTACTGATTGGCCCAGTATTTCTTTGGGCGTTAATCGCCCAGGAACGAACGCAAGCAGAAAAACGACGCGGCTTAAGAGGACCATGGCCATACTTAGGCGGCGTTGTCGCCTTGTTGGTGATTGCGCCACATCTTTATTGGAATGCGGAGCATGATTGGATCACTCTTCGCTTTCAGCTGCGTCATGGACTTGCTAGCGAGCACCTATCGGTCGATGCGTCACAGACTCTACCGCGCCCATTACCAGCAGAGCCAGGTAGTCGAGAATGGGACCTCGGGAAATTCTGGAGCGGCTTACGTGATGAAGAGCAAAAAAAGGAACGTGCCCCGGGTCCGCATGACGAAACACTTAAATCCATCAATCGGTACTTTGGCTACTACGGAAGCCAAATAGGCGCATGGGGAGCATTGCTAGTTGCAATGGGCATTGGACTACGCCAGCATCGGCAGCGCTCTAGTTCTGATCAGGAAGGCTCTAAACAGGACGGATCTAAACAGGACGGATCTAGTAAGGACGGCATTGCTCTTGCAGCTGCGACAAGACCACTATTGATCGCTGCGACCGCAGTACCGCTTTTAGTATTTGGCCTGCTCAGCTTATTTACTAAAGTCGAAGCCAACTGGTCTGCAATGTACCTGTTTGCGGCTGCCGCCTTGCTGACCCCACTGGTGCTCAATAAATACAAGGCTGTTTTTATCGGCTTTCTCATCAACGTTTGCTTGGTGCTGAGTCTCATAGTCCACGCCAACACTGGCATGCTGCCTATCCGCGCGGACAGAGATAGATTGCTTGCCGAGACCCATGGTTATGCACAATTGGCCGAAAAACTTGGTGCTTTGGGCGAGCCCATCTTCGCGGACAGCTACCAGATCACGGCCATGAGCCACTTTTATAACAGTCGTTCTCATGTCGCTCAATGGCCTGGAATCACCAGAGATTCTGAATTTGTGAGACGAGCCGCCATGAACCGATGGACGCTAGACGACATCAGATCTGCCGGCGGATTCTGGCTGATTACTTCGGCTATGCCGATGATCATACCTGGCTTCTTGGCCAATAAAATGACTCAGCTTAGGGATTGCAAGGAGAGCGGCCTTCAGGTAATCAGCTCCTCTGACCCTCGCGAGTCAGCCTTTCGCTGTGCGAAACCTGTGCACGAATGGTACTTGATTCGCTACGATGCGTGGGTAGGCAGTGAGTAAATCAGGGAGCCAGCCGACTTGCAGAAATACCGCCAGATCATCTGCAACACTTACAGATCGCTCGAGCATCCAGACTTCAGTTTCGTAAAGAGGGCCTTCGGTGCCCGTCCCTACGATCCACTGATTAAGCGACTTCGCGACTTCGGTGTCGTGGAAGAGCTCGTCCAGGCGGAAGACGATGTCTGTTTCAGCTACTTGCTGAAGGGCCAGAGTTCACTGTGGGGCCTAGACCTGTCCATCGTCGGGCTCTTTGCAATATTTGTCCGCGTCAAGGGGCGCGTGAGTGCCGACGATTTTCTTTACCCAGGCCGGATCGATTTGACGGGGTTTGAGACCAAAGTCCTCGATCTCCTGGCTGGGGCCGGGGTAAAACTCATGACCACAGAAGAACTTAGCGTCGAAATGCCGATGACTCTGTATAATACTAATCGGAATAACGTTAAGCTTTACCAGGCCTTGTTCTCTGACCGGGAGTTGCCGCCATGGGAAGTGTGACCGCAGCCAAAGTGATTGCCCTGGTTTTGACTCTGGGCTTTTCATTAAATGAAATGGCTCGTAGCCGTAGGTTTACTCGTGATCCCCAACGCGGGCGACGGCAGACGAAAAGTTTAAGCGCAAGATTGCCTGGCTAAGGCTTACTCGGCACTATACTGCCGAAATAAATGTCCTGCTCTTGACCCGAAAAAGGTCCTCGGACCATATTGCGATCAACGAGGAACCGTTTGATCGCGTGCCGCGCGTAACGAATATTATGGCGCTTCAGAATCGCATAGCAGCCAAACATCATATACTCAGCGGTTTGAACTCGCTTGGACGAGCTAAAATGCAAACACTGCTTTAGTAGCTTGGCGATCATGGCGTTCATGGCTCGATCGGTGATGTTTAGCTTATCAAAATTGATGCGACGCATAGCTTGAAGTACCTGGCGACGGTCTGTAGACGGCGGCACAGCTTTGCGTCCCGCGATCATTTCGTAAAGAATAAGTGCAGCACAATAAATATCGGTCTGAGGACAAATCGCAGCCTCAGAAATGTGCTCCGGTGAATAATAGCCGGGTGTCCCAATCATATAATTTTTATAATCCTCGACCTCTATCTGACAAGATAAACCGAAATCGGTAACCATGACGCGGCCGGTTCGATCGAGAAGGATATTTGATGCCGACAAATCCGAGTGGATCGTGTCGTGCAGATGCAGGTGATCGATTCCCTTCATCATGTCGATGATGATACTGAGCGCCACGAGCGGCGGCACGATACCAGCCTGCTTGATAAAAGCGTGACCGGACCAACCCTCCACAAACTCTGTGACGATAAAGCAGTTCGGTGGCTCGAATACGCTATCGAGATAGCCCACCACATGTTTGTGATGCATGCCGGCCATGATTAGCAACTCACGATGAAAAATACCAAGGAAGCGGCGATTCTGGGCGTACTTGTCGTGCAGCACTTTCACAGCAACAGTGTTGCCCGTGCGCTCATCAATCGCGCGGAAGACGCGCCCGAGTCCACCGACTCCGACCTCCTCGATGATCCGGTAGTGGCCGAGTTTCTCCGGTAATTTTTTATTCACTTGGCCCAAGGGTCGCTGTCCCATCCTTCCGTTTAGCGAGGAGTACTCCCCCCGCCTACAGACTATCGGGACAAATAAGCTTTGGATTAATCCAAAATCGAGACAGCACTGCGCTTGAATCGCAATATAAACAAATAAATCAAATTAAAACGAGATGTTACGACAGCATACTGGAATGCGTCTCGGGGCCAAAGGCAGCGAGCCTGTGATAAATCTCAGGTGCCACTTCATCAGCGTAGTAACCGATAATACCCAAAATGCGGCCTAACATGTCCGCATCAAAACTATTGGCCAACACTTGGCAGGCCAAGCTAACCTCGCCAACGTCGTTAACGGCCAACTTAGCCACTTGCAGTCGGGTATTAAGCTCAAGTAATTCGCGCGACAGCATTTGATAGCGCGGCGAATCTATGCGTAGGTCGATCAACGGGCGAATCTCAAACGAGACACATGTTTGCGTCAAGCGAATACTAAGCGGGAAATACCTTTCGGAACCTTGAAAACCAGTCAGCCAATGATTTTCGCCAGCATTCTGAAATGCCCAACCATAATCAGTCAGCATAGACTCTAGAGAGTGCGCGGTAATTTGCGACATTGCTAGCTGCCCTAATTAATATGGATATTAGCTACAGGCTAGCTTGTCATCAAGCTAAGGTCAATCGCTCAAGATTGGTGATCTGGATTAGAACTTGAGTTCTTTGATCTCCTGCACGACATCACTCTCCGCTGTTGTTTTCTGTAGCTCAGATAACAGCATTGCCTGTTTAGCAGTAATGTGCCTTCTGACGCTCTCAAGATAGGCTATCTGAACCCATCCAGGCATTTTGGCTAGAGCCTGGGCCAGTAACTCGGTGCGCTGGGGTATGTACTGTTCAAGAACTGATTGCGCTTGCTCTGCCAGCGTTAAGTTGCGTGAGACTGCAAAGTAAAATAAGTGGTCAAAGCCCGTTATTCCTGCGGTTGGTGGGTGGGCCTTAAGGTGCCGCAGTATCGCCACACTGGTGTACAAGTTAATGCTAGACAGACTGAGTTGCCGTAGTTCTTCTGCAGTGGGAATCGCCAAGTATATTAAAAAATCGTCTGAAGCGCGTTGTGGATCCAAGTGAATCATCGCTTGGGCAAATTCCTCATCACCTTTTGCCAAAAGACCAACACGCATTAACGTATAAGCACTGCCCAAGTGATTGGCGCGAACTGCATTCGCCATTTGAGGGATCGTCACAGAATCATCCTCGCCCTCGGCTAGCGCCCGCGACAGTTCTATATCAATAGCCTTAGCGAGCGCCTCGGAGGGCTTAACTGCCGCCAACTGCCAACCGAGTTGCTGCGCTAGTACGCGGCCTGAACCAACTAACTCACGAAAGACCTCCGGCTGCAGCGGCACCGGCATGGCAGCATAAAGATGCCCAGAATTGATCAACTGAGCTTGGTCGTAACTCTGCAAATTATCGTGAATCATGACGCGCAATAATGCCGCAGCCGCCGCCCCTTGATCACGCTTCTTAATTAAGCGTTTGACCGCCGTCAGCGTGTCTCCACCGTAGTCAACACCCGCTTTGAGCGCCAGTTTTAATGAAAGCTGATCGTCGATCTTGGGCGGAGGCATGGTTAATTTCCGCACCTCAGTGGAATCGGCTTTTTCTGCAGTCGTACACGCATGCATCGGCAGTAGCGCCAGTATGGCTAAAACTGAAGGGAGGAATCGCATGTTAGCTCCTTGTATCAGTGCGTGCACCCTGGATTACGCTTATTATTTACTAGAGTCGGTTGGCCGAAGTCTTATAGCCACCATACCACCGGTGGCTGCCTGTAGCCGCTCCACCAACGCAGCATCTGCTATACCCTGCTTGAGTTCGACTTCCACAACTAGATCGTCACTACCATTAACCTTAATGCATCGTATCAAGGTAATGCCGTGCCGCAAAAAAATTTCCGTCCAAACTCGGGGGTTCATTCGCCCATGGCGCCCGGATCCCACCGTATCTACCTCCAGGTTTATCCCTAAAACAGCACTAAGCTGCTTGAGGAAGTCTAAGGGGGTAGAAACCAAGACGCGCTGCTGGTCTTCGTTAGTTTTCTGACTTAGGAGCAAGGTGCGAGCAAAGTTAAGTTGTTGCCTGGTCCGAATCCATAATACAGCCAGAACGATCCCACCTAAACCCGCAAACAGATGAATCACTGCATTCATAAAATCACCGCTATCAATACCGGCAGAAGGAGGAGCCACCAGCTGCCAAACTCTGCTTTGTCTGTAACCGCAACGCTACCACAACCAGATTGGACGCGGTTGTATACGGTTCCCGAGTAGGTCACAGACTGCCCGTCGAGTGCAGCCTCAGCATCGACGATACCAGATCCGAGCAAAGGCCAACGATTTGGCGACCCGCGAATCAAAGGATCGTAGTAAAGATAATTGATGCCATCATTAATACCTGGGTCGTAGATCCGAGGATCTGCTGTGGAAATGATGCTATTGCGCAGATCCTCGACGCTACGATTCTGATCATAAGACAAGATCAACCCAGCGACTCCTGCGACCACAGGTGCTGCCATGGAAGTCCCCTGCTTGTCCCCATATCGGCCACCTGGCAGAGTCGAGGTGATTTCCGATCCAGTAGCACTATTGCCGCCGGGTGCTGAGACATGCACCCAGGGACCAAAGTTAGAGTAACTCGCCTTTTCATCACCCTGGCCCGTCGCAGCCACTCCGATAGCCCCAGGATAAGCCGCTGGAAAAGAGCGCAGCATCGAGTCCTCGTTGCTCGCTGCCGCCACAACAAGTATTTGACTCGATGACTCACCGAGCACACTGACGAGTAATTCAACCGCGCGATTCGAGGCATATTTTCCGAACGACGAGTTTACGATTCGGACGGCTCCTTTGTCACCGCTACGAAATAGTGCCACGTACTGCATCGCGTTAATAATCGACTCATCCGACGCAGCCCCGCTACCGTCAATATCGGAAATAATTTTAATCGGTAATACTTTACACACGGGACAGACACCACCGACGGCGGCACCAAAACCTCCGCCAAAGTCGTCACCTGAGTCGGTACTTAAATCGGCTGCGATAATCCCAGCCACATGCGTACCATGTTCGCAGACATCAACATCCGCCGGTGACCCATTTGATTCACAGGATGTATTGTAGGCAGTCAGACTGTAAGGCGCTACGTTGCCCACTCCGAGTGAGCCGCGCGTTCCCTTTGTCGTATCGCAGCCATGCAAATCATCGCTACAGCCCGAGGCCCCTGGCGATGGATTGGTGAAGATGTGATTTTTCAAGCGGGGATGCTCAATGTCAACGCCGCTATCTAGAACCGCGATCACCGGTGTCTGCGTAGTCGAGAAATTCGCCGCTGCTAATTTTTGTAGCGCCTGCGGCAATTTAATTTTTTGATGCCACCAAATACCAGCATCTTGATATTTGGTCGCTAACTCGGGAGTATAAGGATTGGTCTGTAATTTACTGGTATAATTTGGTTCCGCAAACCAAATAGCCTTATTGCTTTCCCACTCTTTTAACATTGAGACTGCGGCATCCTGCGAGGTAAAATCAATCGCAGTGATAGCTGCCGGCAATTCATCTAATTTGGTCTTATCCCAAACAAACCTAAGAGCTCGCGGCGGAGCCAGCGCATCCCGTAGATTCGGATCATGAGGATATGCCAAATCAACAGTCCCTAGATAACGCAGGTCCTTGATTCTTGGATCTATCAAGTGATCCGCTGCCAGATAGCTGAAATGATGCCGATACTCGTCACGAAAAGAGGCAAAACGAAGCAATGATGCCCCAGGCTGACTACGAAAGGTCACGATATAACTGTTTTTGACCACTCGACCCGTGGCCATCTCGCCGGCTGTCGCCAGGCGTACTACTGGCGCCTCTTTCGGCTGTAGAGATGCAGCCGGGTTCTGGCCGCAACCGGCAAGACCGAACAACATAAGGACTGATACTCTTAAGACGGCGGATTTCATATAATTTGATTCTACGATTGCAGGCGGGTAAAAGCGAGACTGAGTCTTAAGACTAAGAAGGCTATTCGATGTCTGAAAATGCCCCAGGACGTGGACGGAAGCTAGGAGGGAGCAATTTGTATGCGCCAAGACGGTAAGGGTGAATTCACTATTCTGCGACCAGGCGACCCATGCCCCCCGGCTCTCCCAGCCGTATCACAGCTTTTTCAGCAAGCACAGAGCACTAATCTAGTGCCGGTTGTCCTTCTTTACGGAGCTGATACCCCAACCGCACGCTCACTCGCTAAGCGGCGTCATGATGTAAAGGCGGCGCTGCGTACCCTTGGATTTACTGTCAATGCGCTGACGTCTGGCTACACATTCCAAGATGAGCTCGCTGCAGCCAAAATTGACGCTATCACCCGCGCTGTGCAGCTGCTAGAGCGCGAAAGCGACCTGCTGGGCACACTCTTCGCCATTGAATAACTGGTCGATACCCTGATTTTTCATGGCCGATGTGAGAGAATCTTGCTATCACACCTTCTCATTTTTAGCGTCAGCATTCGAACATGTGAATGCCCCCAGAACTAAGCAGATACCAGCGGGAACTCAACTTTGAACATGGCTAATCTCCAAACCAAAGTATTCGTGGTCTCCGCTCCCTCAGGAACGGGCAAGACCACGCTGAATCGCCGCCTTGTCAGTGATCACCCAGAAGTGGAAATGTCCGTCAGCTATACCACTAGGTCCAAGCGTCAGGGTGAAGTAGAGGGCGTCCATTATCATTTCGTCACTACAGAACGCTTTCAGGAGCTCATCGACCGCGGCGAGATGCTTGAATATGCTGAAGTATTCGGCACACTTTATGGAACGCCCAGGGATGAAATCAGGCGTTTGGCTCATGCAGGCAAAATTGCCTTGCTCGAGATCGACGTCCAAGGCTGGAGGCAAGCACACAAGTCCTTACCGGAAGCTAAGTCGATCTTCGTCCTCCCACCCTCGGTTGCTACGCTGTGGCAAAGGTTGGAGCAACGAGGGACCGAGCCCATGGCAGTGCGCTGGCGCCGGCTGATGACAGCTAAGACCGAGGTTGCTAACGGAATGATGTACGATCATTTTATCGTCAATTACGCGTTAGATACCGCCTACGAAGAGCTGGAATCCATCGTAATTAAAGGGAAATCATCCAAAATAGGACATGCCGAGGGCGAGGCCCTCTGTAACCGACTTCTCGATGAGTTCGCTAATGCACCTTGGATTCAGAAGCTTGCCCTTGAGTTTGCTAACCCGACCTAACCCCCTCCACACCCAACCGACTCATGCCACTTGGATAAAAACCACCGTAATTACGCTCGCAGATCGACGTATTGCGACTTCTAGAGGTACACTCTAGAAACTAGGCGGGATCAAGAAAGCATGAATTCAAATCGCCCCAGTCAGGCCGATCTCACGCAAAAAGAGCCCACGGCAAACTTACCCGCGGACCAGGATCCTGACGTGATCTATCGAGAACTCGTCGGCAACCTGCAGTCTTACATGCGCGAGGAAAAGCTGGACACCATCCAGAAGGCCTATCAATTTGCCGCGCACCATCACCGGGATCAAAAGCGGCGCTCCGGCGAACCCTACATCACGCACCCGCTCGCGGTTGCCAACATCCTGACCTCGCTTCGCATCGACATAGGTTCCATCGTTGCTGCGATCTTGCACGATACCGTCGAAGATACCGATGCCACCCTTGAGGACATAGAGAGAGAGTTTGGCCAAGATGTCAGCAATCTGGTGGACGGCCTAACCAAGATCAGCAAGATCAAATTTCGCTCAAGTCAGGAGCGCCTAGCTGAAAACTTTCGCAAGATGGTCCTGGCTATGGCCCAGGATCTGCGAGTTATCTTAGTTAAATTAGCTGATCGCCTGCACAATATGCGGACCCTCGACAATCTCGCACAGGTGAAGCGGCAACGTATTGCCGAAGAAACTTTAGAAATTTATGCCCCGTTAGCTAATAGGCTCGGACTATACGGCATCAAGAGCGAGATGGAAGATTTGTGCATGCGTGAGCTCAAATATGAGCTCTACCGCGACATCAGCAATAAGGTATCGATCAAGCGCGCTGAACGAGAATCATATATCGCGGATGTTCGGACTATCTTGGCCAATGAGTTGGCTAAATACGGTTTCACTAACCTCGTAGTCTACGGCAGACCCAAGCATTTCTATTCCATTTATAAAAAGATGGTTGAGCGCGGCCTAGAGTTTGAAGATATTCACGATCTCTTTGCCTTCCGCATTATTGTCGACAATGTCAAAGACTGCTACGAAGCACTCGGCGTTGTGCATGCCATGTGGAAGCCGATGCCTGGGCGTTTTAAAGACTACATTGCGATGCCAAAGGCCAACCTTTATCAGTCACTTCATACGACAGTGATTCGTCCTAATGGCGAGCCAGCAGAGATCCAGATTCGCACTCACGAGATGAACCAAACATGCGAACTCGGTGTCGCAGCTCATTGGATGTACAAAGAGAAAAACGCACCGCAGGGATCTGGCAATGCCGATCTGAAAAAGTTCTCCTGGCTGCGTCAGATCATGGAATGGCAAAAAGAGATCAAAGATCCAGACGAATTTCTGGAGGCCGTGAAAGTTGATCTCTTTCAGGAAGAGATCTTCGTATTCACTCCAAAAGGCGACGTCATTCAATTACCTGCCGGCGCGACAGCACTGGACTTTGCGTTCAATGTCCATACCAAAATCGGGATTACTACGGTCGGAGCCAAAGTCAACGGCCGCATGATTCCGATCAAGAAAACACTAAAAAACGGCGATATTGTCGAGATCCTGACGGCGCCGCACCAAAAGCCGGGCAAAGACTGGCTGAGCTTCGTTACGACGTCGAAGGCGCGGAACAAAATCCGCTCCTACCTGCGCTCGGAACAGCGAGATCGCAGTCGAGCACTTGGAAAAGAGATGCTGGCGCAGGAACTGCATCATTTTGGCCTGGATTTCGACAAGTTGAAAAGTGCTGAGATCGAACCCATCTGCCGATTCGGCAAAGAGAGCACGCTAGAAGATGTGCTGGTGGCGATCGGATACGGCAAAGTAAACCCGAATGAGCTGCTGAGTCGCGCTTTTCCTGCGCGCCAGCCTAAGGTCCCGGAAAAAACCGATGCACTCAAGCAAGGCTCCGAAAAATCGCGCACCGGTGCAGGCGAGAAAAAAGGTGGAGAGAACGTCGGCATTTTGGTGCATGGCATCGAAAACGTTCTGATCAACTTTGCCCGCTGCTGCCATCCCCTGCCCGGGGAGTCTGTAGTCGGCTTTATCACGCGTGGGCGCGGTGTCACTGTGCACCGGGGCAGTTGTCAACGCGCACTTGATTTAGATCCACAGCGACGTGTCGAAGTACACTGGGCACAAGAATCAGAAGATAGCCGTGGCCAGCATGCGGCTTTCCTCCGCGTCACAGCGAAAGATCGACAAGGTGTGTTGGCTGAGGTGACTAGCGCTATCTCGTCTTGCGGCGCTAATATACAGCGCGCACAAATTCGCGTGACCCCAGACCTATCAGGAATTTTAGAATTTGAAATGACCCTGCAAAGCCTAACGCAGCTGCAGGCGATCATTCGTAAAGTTGAGTCGATTCCATTCGTTCAAAAAGTAGAACGGATGAGCACTCACCGGATCAACAAAAAATAAGATCAAAAATGAGGACCATGTAAATGAATCTAGTCGCTTTCATATTCTCATCCGCCCTTGCAATGGCAGCGCCAGAAGCCCCGCAAACCCATAGCAGTGTTGAAGCTAAGGCCGTGCCCGCAGGCGAAAACATGAGATTAGAATTCAAAATAAATGCCGGCAATGGCCTGCACGTCAATCAAGACGCCCCATGGAGCTTGGAACTGAAAGAAGCCCCGGGCCTTAGCTTTAGCCAGATGAAATGGAATAAAGCGGCGTTAGATAAGGCGCTCCCGGGCTTTAGTGCCACAACCATCGCCAAACCCAGCCAAACAAAGGGCGTCGTCAGCTACACCCTTACGGCTTTCGTCTGCACTGATGATAAAAAGCTATGCTACCGCGACCTTCTTAAGGGTGAACTTCCCTGGCAAAAGCCGTGAGGCTAAGAGGCTAAGAGCCTCAGCTCTCTCCCTCTAAGGCCTGCTTAAGAGCTGCTTCGTTCCATACAGGAATACCCAGATTGCGGGCCTTAACCATCTTGCTTGACGTCGACGTTTCGTCTTCAGTCACCACGGCATAAGTCGCCGAGCTTACCGAACTAGCGACTCGTCCCCCCGCGGCTTTGATTTCTTTTTCAATGTCTGCGCGCGGACGACTAAGCGACCCGGTAATCACTAATTGTTTACCGACCAATGGGCCATCACTCGCCGGAGCCGTCGCCGCCTCTGGTTTGACCCCCGCAGCTAGTAGCGCATCAATAATTGGCTTTTTTGCCTTTAGCCCAGCGACTAGTTGTGTCGCCGTTTTATCGGCAAAACCCTCAATCGCCGCAATTTTCTCGACCGACAAAGCGAATAGATCGGTGAGTGTTGACGCTTCCGCCAGCAGCTTCTCCCAGGTGGTCACACCGGCGCCTTCAATGCCAAGACCGCTAAGAAAGCGCGACAGCGGTAAATGCCGGCTCTTGTCGATATTGGCAAATAATTTTGCCGCCATTTTTTCTTTGGTCTGGGGGATCTGATAAAAATCTTCCAGCTTCA
>Ga0315274_10013693_pt1 | contig 11543 bp, 12 predicted proteins | sample YL17G02_20_MG_FD_203700 | JGI IMG/M metagenome (GOLD analysis project Ga0315274, IMG submission 203700) | Sediment microbial communities from Yellowstone Lake, YNP, Wyoming, USA - YL17G02_20 | ecosystem: Environmental > Aquatic > Freshwater > Lake > Sediment | place: USA: Wyoming | collected...
AAGTCGCTCCGCATGACGTGGATGATGACGTCGAAGTAGTCCAGCACCACCCAGGCGGTTTGCAGGGTGCCATCAATGGCGCGCGGCCGCAGACCGTGCTCCGCGCGCAGTCGCTCGGTGATCTCGTCCACCACGGCGCGGAGATGGGGCTCGCTCGTGCCAGTGCAGACCACGAAGTAGTCCGTCACGGAGGAGAGCCTGCGGACGTCGAGGATGACGATGTCTTCCGCTTTCTTGTTATCGGCCAGTTCGCGGCAACGCAGCGCCAGTTGTTTGGAATCCATTCCAGGGAAGGTTGGAGAAACGGGGTTCAAAGATAAAGACGGTTTTTGTGGATGGCTTCCGCGACGGCGGCGCCGACCAGGAACTCGATGGGCAGGCCCGACTTGACCCGGTCCCGCACTTGCGAGGACGAGACGCCCAACGGAAAACCGCGCAGTTGGCGGGTGCGGAACGGCGCCTGGGCCTCCACCCACGGCTGGCCCGGCCGCGGAATCACCACGAACTCCACCAACCGGGCCAGGGCATCCGCCTCACGCCATTGGGGCAACTGGCCGACATGATCGGCGCCGATCAGGTAGAACAACTCCGCCCGAGGAAAGCGTTGCGCGTAGTCGCGCACGGTGTCGATGGTGAAGGAGACGCCACCGCGCCGGATTTCCTGGTCATCGATTCCCCAATCCGGTTGACCCGCCAGCGCGAGCCGCAGGAGCTGCAAGCGGGCTGCCGGCGGCGCAGGCACCGGGTCCGGTTTGAAAGGCGACTGGGCGGCCGGGATGAAGAACAGGCGGGACAGAGCGAGCTCTTCCCGGGCCGCCTGGGCCACGAGGAGATGGCCCAGGTGAACCGGGTTGAAGGAACCACCAAAGAGACCGATCCGTCGCACGCGGTTAGCCTACACACAAGAGACCAGGAACCAAAACCAGAAAAGGAAACGGACCGGGATACGTGCGCAAGGCGGGGCCGCCCCGGGTACGCGTGGTCCGACGCACAGACAACCTCCGCGCAGGAGGATGTCGCATTCTTCGCTTGCGCAGCCGTGAGGGTTGACAAATGCTTCGTCAAGACAACGCCGGCCGGTCCGGTGTCGCGCGTATGCTGGTGCTGATCGTTCTACTCTCGGCGGTGGTCTTCTACTGGGTTGGCAGCCGCTACTACGGTGGTCGTCTGGAGAAGTGGCTGGGGGTCAGCAACGACCGGAAGACGCCCGCCGTCCGGCTGAATGACGGGCGTGACTACGTGCCCGCGAAACCCTTCGTCCTCTTTGCACATCATTTCGCTGCGATCGCGGGCGCGGGGCCCATTGTCGGGCCGACCCTGGCGTTCGCGTTCGGCGTGGCGCCCGCGTTGATTTGGGTCATAGTGGGCGCCATCTTCATCGGTGGGGTGCACGACATGTCGGCCCTGGTGGTTTCGGTGCGCGAAGGAGGCCGATCCATCGCGGAAGTCGCCCGCCGCGTGCTCGGCAAGGCCGGTTTCGGGCTGATGATCGGGTTCCTGCTCGTCTGCCTGCTCATGATCACCGCCACATTCCTGAACTTGAGCGTCGTGGCGCTGACCAGCACCTATCCGGCGGCCAAAGTCGGGCTCACGCCTCCGCCGCTGGAGACGCTCAAGGCGGCTGCGGACCAGCACCCCGGCCAGGCGTTTGTGAATTACCGCGCCCATCCCTGGATGCCCACGACCATCGCGGTGAACGCCGCGAAGGCCGGCGAGCAGGGCGTGCCCGAAGGCGAGGTGCTGGCCGCCACCGCCACCCACAGCTACACCCTCCTGGCGCGCATCGGCGGCATTGCTTCGACCAGCGTGTTGTTCATCACCGTGTGTGCGCCGCTGTTGGGCTGGCTGATCTACCGCAAGAACCTCCCCGCCCGCTATGCCTATCCCGTCGCCACGGTCCTGTGTGCGCTTTCCGTGGCGCTGGGCCTCCAGTATCCGGTGGTCGTCTCGGTGGAAACCTGGCGCGGATTCATGACGTTCTACGTGGTGGTGGCCTCCACGATCCCCGTTTGGATGCTGCTGATGCCCCGGGATTTTGTGAACGTGCAGATTCTTTACGCCGGCATCGTGGGCATCTTCGTCGCCCTGCTCGTCACCGCGTTCGCCGCCGCCGCCGGGGGGGTGCAACCCAGCATGGCGCAAGACATGCCGTGGTTCAACCATGCCGAAGGCGTCGAGTACATCGGCGCTCTGTGGCCGCTCATGCTGATCACAGTCTCGTGCGGGGCGATCTCCGGGTTCCACTGCCTGGTTGCCACCGGCACTTCAGCGAAACAACTGGCCCGCGAAAGCCACGCCCGACGCGTTGGCTACAACGGGATGCTGCTCGAGTCGCTGCTGGCAGTCACCGTCATCCTCACGCTGTATGTCGGGCTATCCCATGGCGATTACCTCCAAATCACCCACCGCGACAAAAACCCTATCCTGGCCATCTCCCTGGCAACGGGGAACCTGTTGCACCAGGCGTTTGGGTTGCCCGTGTGGATGGGCGCCGTGTTCGGTATCCTGCTGCTGGAAGGTTTCGTGGTTACAACGCTCGACGTGGCGGTGCGGCTCAACCGCTACCTGCTCGAAGAGCTGTGGAAAATGGCGTGCCGCCAGCCGCCCAGGTGGCTCATGAACCCGTGGTTCAACACCGCCGTCGCCGCCTTCGGCATGTACGCGCTCTCGCGCTGGAACGTGCTGCCGGTGCTGTGGCGCGTGTTCGGATCGGCCAACCAGATGATGGCCGCCATGGCCCTGTTGGTGATCGCGGTCTGGCTGCGGGCGCACGGGCGCAAGTTTCTCTTTGCGCTGATTCCGTGCGCGTTCATGTTCGTGACCACCCTTACCTCCACGGCCCTCAGCCTGCGCCAGAACCTTTCGCAACACAACTGGGTCCTCGCCGCCGCTTGCCTGATCCTGCTTGGCTTGGCCGTCGGAATGATCGTATTGGCCGTTCGGGTCTTTCGCCGTCCCCCGGTCGCGCTGGAGGAAGAGGGATTTGTCTCGGCCCCGGCAACCGGCGTCTCTCCGAACTGCTGAATTCCGTTTTGCCTTTTGCGGAATTGCGTTTAGAACAGGCGGCACTTGAAACCGAGTTTCACGTCCGGCCCGGAAGTTGCCGGGGGCGCCTTGCCCTCGGCCGCGGCCGAACCGGCTCCAGGACCGCCACGCTTTTGACATGACTCTGAAGCAGCTCCAAGCCCTCGCCCGCCAACACGGGACCCCACTGGTCGTGATCGATCACGACCTCATTCGCCGCAACTACGCCGGGTTCCGAAAGCACCTCCCCAAGGTCCAGGCCTACTACGCCGTCAAGGCCAACCCCGCCCCGGAGATCATCCGCACCCTCTACCGGGCCGGCGCCAGCTTCGACGTCGCCTCCATGCCGGAGTTCATGATGGTCTATGAGAACATCCGGCACCTCCCGCCGAAGGCGCTGCAGGATTTCATCTGGGACAAGATCATCTACGCCAATCCGACCAAGCCCAAAGAGACCTTGGTGGCCCTCGACCGCTACAAACCGCTGGTCACCTATGACAACCCGGCCGAGCTCGAGAAGATCCAGCGCTACGCGCCCCACGCGGGCGTGGTGTTGCGCCTCCGCGTGGCCAACACCGGCTCGCAATGCGAGCTGTCGTCCAAGTTCGGCTGCGACCCCGGCGAGGCGGTGGACCTGATTCTGGCGGCGTTCAAACTGGGGCTCGTGGTCGAGGGCCTCAGCTTCCACGTCGGCAGCCAGTGCACGAACTTCGAGAACTTCGTCCAGGCTCTCAACATCGCCGCCGCCGTGATGAAGGAGTCCCAGTCGCGCGGCCACGAGATCAAGATTCTCGACATCGGCGGCGGCTTTCCAGCGCCTTACCACCCGCACGTCCGGCCTTTCCGCGAACTGGCCTGCATCCTCAACGCCGAGATTGACCGCCTGTTCGCGCCGGACATCCAGATTCTGGCCGAGCCCGGCCGGTTCCTCGTGGCCAGCGCCGCCACCAGCGTGGCCCGCATCATCGGCAAGGCCATCCGCGACGGGAAGCCGTGTTACTACATTGACGACAGCGTCTATCACACCTTCTCCGGCATCATCTTCGACCATTGCCAGTATCCGTTGAAGGCCTTCAAGCGCGGCCGGCCGGAGCTGTGCGCCGTGTTCGGCCAGACCTGCGACGGCCTGGACACGCTCTCCCAGTCCGAGTCGCTGCCCGATCTGGAGATCGAGGACCTTGTGTATGCCGAGAACATCGGCGCCTACAGCAACGCCTCCGCAACTTGGTTCAACGGATTCCCGCCGGCGAAGGTGGTTCATCTCAGCACTTGAACCGAGCTTCGGCGATTCGTCGCGCACAGCCGGGGACCACCGATATGCCAGCCAGCCTGGAAATGAGTCGATCCGCTCCTTCCCGCGCCCGATACGTCGTGGTTCTTTTTGCCGTAACCCTGGCGATGCTCACGTATCTGGACCGGGTGGTGTTCGCTCAGACCAAGCCGGAGATTGCGCGTGAATTCCAGTTCAGCAACTCGCAGATGGGCCTGGTGATGTCGGCGTTTGGCTTGGCCTACATGCTGTTTGAAATCCCTGGGGGCTGGCTGGCCGCTCGCTTTGGCCCGCGGGGGCTCTTGACGCGGATCGTTCTGTGGTGGTCCTTCTTCACTGTCGCCACGGGCTGGGCGTGGAGCTTCACCTCGCTGCTCACCACGCGGTTCCTGTTCGGCGCCGGCGAGGCGGGCTGTTTCCCCGGCATCGCGCGGATGTTCGCCAACTGGCTGAAAGGCGAGGAACGTGTTCAAGCCAACGAGAAACGCGTCCCTTCCCGAGAGCATCTTGGTAAGTGGGCGATTCAGCCCTGGTCCGGCGTGTCGAGATAGGCCCCGAACAGCGCTTCCAGACCCTTGAGGCTGTCGCGCGTGATGGAGAAGGCCGTCAGGGTCGGGAAACAGTCGAGGTTGACGATGGCGTTGAGGCTCGCATCCTGGGGCTGGATGCTCCGGACACGCCCGACAAACGCCTGGTTCACTTGGTTGATGTCTTCGCAGAGACGCACCAACAGGTCGAGCTTCCAGTCCGTCCGCCGGCCCCGCTGGTGCAGAAAGTACTGCGCCAGCAGGTACATCGAGACGACGCGATACGTGGTCTCGTCGATCGTGGCAAACGGCAGGTGGGTCTGCACCATCGGGCGCAGCTTGTCGAGGATCGGACAGCCGCTGGTGACCATGTAGAGCCCCATCAACGAGCTCACGCCGTATTGCACGGAGGCCCGCCGGTGATACTCGCGCGCGGCGTGGCGGATGACAATTCGCGCCTCTTCCGTGGAGACGCAGTCGCGGAAGGACTCGATGACGTCCACCAGATTGGCCGCCACCGGGCAATGCGGGTGCCGCGCCGGGTCAAGCGGACAGTTCGGGCAGCGATGGTGCGTCAGGGCGGTCCAGGCCGGCAGGGCGCCGCGCCCCGGGGGCACCAGCCCCAGCCCAGGCTTTTGGAGACTGACCGCGAACTGCTTCCGGACACCATTTCTTAGGGTGAACTCGTATTCGATCCGGACCGTTTCGGGCGAGTTGGGACCGCTCACGGCCGGCAGCATACTCGGGGGCCTTTCGCAACGCCATACAAACGCGAAACGGTGTCGCGCGAGGTCGTCGGGCCGCATCTGCGATCTCTTCACGATTTCAGTTCCAAAGGGTTTCGAAGTCCTGGTTGCGGACCGCCCCATCGACGGCCAGCAGGTGGCGCAGCTCAGCCCGGCTCCAGAACTGCCCGGTGCGCTGCAAGCGGTCCTGGAACGCGCTGCATAAGGATTCCATCGCCCCGCTGCCGTTCGGGCCCCCTTGGCGGCGGATGCGCTGATAGTGCACATGCTCCCGGTGCGTTTGAAAATAGGCCACCTCCGTCTGCACCCGTTCGCTGACGGGGTGCTGGGCGTCGGTCAAGAGGGTCGCCAGCGTTTGCAGCACGCGGGCCTCGCCCCCGTGTTTGAGCCGGCGCAACAACGGCCGCACCCACGCCTGGGCCTCGGGCGTACCTTCGCCAAACAGTTCGTGGGCGATGGCCCACAGGTGCTGGCTGGCGTGGTGGAAGTCCAGTTCCAGCGTGGCCTCGGCAAAGCGGTCTTCGGCTACGTGCCACAGCCACACCGCCCCGTCGATCACGATCAGCACCCGCTGAGCTCGCCCCAGTCCGCGCCGCCGCGCCTGGGCCTGGACCGCCGCCCCAAAGTCCACCGGCGTGGTTTCGGGCTCACACGCCACGACGAACTTCTCGATCAGAAAGCCGCGGCCGCCCGCGCTCTGGGCCCGTTGTTCCAGCCGGTAGATCACCGCCGATTTGACTTCGTGCCAGGCCGCCCGTTCCAAGTCGTGCTTTCCCGAACGGGCGCCCCAATCGGGTCCGCGCTCGCGCACCATCCAACCGTCCATCATGATCACCAAGGTGAATCACCAAGGTGAAGGGCGGTTCTTGGGGCGGAGGCGGGGGCGCCCCGAGCGTCGTGGCCTTGATCTGGTTCCCCCCCCCCGTTGCACCAGATCCCGCACCAGGTCATCGCTGATCGGGCAGCCCCAGGGGGTGGCCACGCGGGCGGCTTTCTCATACGAGTTGATCCACGGCGCGGTCTGGGTGAGCCGCCGCGTCAACTCCGGGCTGGTGCGCTGGTGGGGGGCCAGTTGCCAAGCCTGCCGCACCGGGTGGTGCCACTGCCGCGTGAGGGGAGACCGGCCGTAGGGCACTTGCAGTTCGATCTCCCCGACCGGGGTTTGGAGGGGGAGCGTCACCGTGCGCACGGCCCGCAGCGGTTGGCCGCGGTGCGGACACACCACCGGCACGGCGGCGGCGGCCCGTTGCAGACGCACTTGCAGTTGTTGGCGCGTCCATTCCCGGCCTTCGTCCAGGACGCTCGTTTCCAGTTCCAGCAGCGGGTTCATGGGCGCAAGCGGTAGAGGTAAACGCGTTTGACCGGCACGCGCAGCGTGTGATCGCGATCCTGACGGGAGCGGCCGGTGGTCTGACCCACGCACTGCCAGTGGGCCGCCCGGTAGCAGGTGCCGGCAAAGCGCGGGTGCTCGACAAAGGTCTCCAATCCTTCTAGCTCGTGGCCGTATTTGGCCTGCCAGTCCTCGGCAATGCGGCGGGCTACCTGCCCCAACAGGTGGCTGGCCAAGTGCGGCACGCGCACCCAGGGCAGGATGAGAAAGCGCGTGTTGTTGGCCCAACGGCCCAGCCGGGCGCGGCGTTCGGCGGCGCTCCAGCCCAGCGCGCGATCCCGGGGGGCGCACCGCCAAGCCGGCGCGCCAAAGAGCAGGCAGGCCAGGTCACGGCCTTGGACGTCGGTGGCCAGATACCCCAGGTTTTCGCCGATGACGTGCCAGCCCAAGTAATGGTGGGCGGCCAGATACCACGCCCAGCGCCGGGCCGAGGTCGTGCCGGGCGCGACCGCTTCCATCCGGATGGGTCGGAGCGCCGGCAACGGGCCGACCACCGGCGGCGGTTCCCCCGCCACCTCCGGCGGCCGGGTGGGCGCGCGGCGCACGCGCCGGAAACAGACGCGCAACGGCGGCAACGAAACCAAGCCGCGGGCGGCCAGCTTGAGCAAGAGACTGCGGGCGGCGAAATCCTTCAGGCGCCCGTGCTCATCGCGCCAGTCCCACTGCCGGCACAACTCCCGCGCCAACCGTTTGCGGCTCCAGTCCGGGTGGGCGTCGATCCACACGCGCAACTTCTCTCGCTGCGCGCGAGTCAGCGTGCGGCCTTGACAGACCAAGGTGTCTTCCATCCCTCCGCTTTACCGCGAAGGCAGCGGGTAGTCCAGCACTTTCGTGAAGAGATCGCAGATGCGCCCCTCAAAAGGTCTTCACTACATTTTTCTACTCCACGCTCAGGTTGCCAGCGTGCGTTGAGCGCTCAGTCGCGGCGGGGGCTGTTCGGGCAGTTCCAGTTTCAGCCGCGCCAGCAACAGTTCCACGGCCTTGTCCGGCTGGGTGTATCGGCTCATCACCAGCCACCGCCCATCGCTCGTCGGCACTTCCAAGTCCAGCATCTGTACCCCGGCCAGCGTTTCGAGCCCCGCTCGCGGCGTCAGTCCCGCCGCCAACGCGGTCGATCGCTGGCGCAGCGTGACCTGCAAACAATACGCCAGGAAACACACGAAGATGTGCGCCTCCACTCGCGCTTCCACGGAAGGATAGATCGGTCGCAAGCCCAAATCGTTCTTGAAACTTTTGAACACCGCTTCGATCTCCACCAGCAGCATGTAGAGTTTCCAGAGATACTCCGGTTCCTTGTCGCTCAGATTGCTGCGCAACAGATAATGGCCGTCGTAAAGTTCGGCGTCTTTCAACGCTTCTTTCTTCAGCCGGAAGGTGAAACTGCCCGGTTCCACTTGCTGATCTTTCTTTTTCTTCTTCCCGGTGGAGACGGCGGCGGGCACGCTGATTTCCACCAGCGCCGCCGCCCGGCCGGCCTTGGACTTGGCCGCGCCCAGACGCAGCAACAGCCGATCGCGTGAGCGCTCACGGCGCAGGCCACGCAACGTCCACAGCAGGTGCGCCAGCTTCTTGCGCCGCATCGCGATTTCTTTCGCCTGCCGTCCGCCGCTTTGGGCCACGACATGGAGTTCTGGGCCTTCGCGAAAGAGTTTGACCTCGACCGTGTCCTTGATCTTTTGCCAGGGCAAGGCTTCCCCTTGGCCGCGGGTCTGGCGCCCGCGCGCCCGGGGCGTGCCCACCAGATCATGCACCGGCGGATCGGCTGCCCGCATTTGTTCCAGCACTTCCTCGGTGGGGATCCCGCGGTCCATGATCCCAATGCGTTGCGCCTTACCGTATTGTTTCTCGATTTTGGCGAGGAACTCTTGAAGCGTCGTTTTATCCGAGGGGTTGCCCGGCATCCCCTCGTAAGCCAGGGGAAAACCCTCGGGCGTGACGACCCGAGCGATCACCCCCTGGCGGCAGTCGGAGCGATGATCGCGGCTAGGGCCAAATTGCGCTTTGGGAATTTCTTCGGCTTGGCCCTCGACGTACGTGCTGGTCAGGTCGTAGAGCAGCACTTCCTATTGGGCCCCGAAGAGATCCTTCCCCCGCGCTTGCAGGTGCGTGAACAACGCGGGGCGATGTTCCAGGAGGCGGTCCAGCACGAAGTAAAGCTGGTCTTTGCCACCCCAATGAAAATCGGCGCCGAGCAGGTCGCCCCTCGCGCTGCGGTCATACCCCTGGCGATGACCGCGCCATTCGCTGCCCGGCGCGATGAGCCGGTAGGCGGTCGAGACCTGGAGCAGACGCGCCCAGTCGGTGCCTTCGCGCGAGGCGGGAAGTTTTGGGGCCCAGAATTGATCCAGGCCCAGTTGGCGCCACAGCTCACACGCCAGCCAGCAAGCGCCCTATTGGCGTGGGCGGCTCAATTGATATCCCTCCAGGCGCAGCGACAAGGCCGGCGCGTCGGTTGGTGGCGGCGTACGGTCGGAAGGAAACAGACTGCGGATTTCGGTCTGGCCCGAATCGGCGTTGAACACCTCCAGAGCCTTGGTCCAGGCGGCGTGTTGGGAATCGTTCAGATCCCCCAGATACAGGAGGGTCTTTTGATGGACCGAGCCGGAGGGGTGCCGAACGTTTTCAACCACGCTCCAGTAGCGATGTTGTTTGCCGTCTTTGTTTCGTTTGGTCGAACGGAGAAACATGCGGCCTGTAGGATGCCACCGAGGGGGGAGAGGGGCGCAAGGGGGTGGGTCTTCACGACAAGCCTTTTGGCGTTTTCGCCAGGTGGAAAACGGTCACTTCGTTGGGAAATCCGCAGATCGCGCCTGCGAATTTTCTCGAAAACCCCGCCCAGTATCGAAAGTTGGGTTAGCACGCCGACAGCCCCAGTCCTCGTCGGAAGCTGTGTGACCAACGGAAAGCGGCCTGGAGGAGTGGACGTGTCGAACGGCTACGCCTATCTCGGCGATTACTGGAACGGGACCTTGAAGGTCATCGATGTGAGAGACCGGGCGAACCCGACCGAGGTGGGCGGTTGCGTTTGTCCCGATCCAAGAGGGGTACGGGTCGCTGGCGACCGGGCCTTCGTCATGGGCAGTACTTTCTCCGTGTTCGACGTCACAGACCGAGCGACCCCTCGTTGTTGGGTAGTTACAATACTGAGACCGGGGGGTTTTACGCCACCGTCGAGATCGCGGGCCTACACGCCTTCGCTGCAGCGGATCACGGCCACGAACTTCTCGTCCTTGACGTCAGCAATCCTTCGGCACCGACATTGGCGGCGCGCGTCGGTTTTTCCGCCGCAGTCAACGGCCTGTCCGCCCAGGGCGATGCAGCTTACGAAACCACTGGTAGCGAGGTCCGGGTACTCGACCTCAGCAATCCCGCCCAGCCGACCGAAGTGGGACGGTACCCTTCTGCTGGCAGCACCGCCCACGTGGCAGGCGGCCGTCTCATCGTCTCGGCCGGCTATGAGGTACCGCCGGATAATCTCGAGGGTTTCTGGGACCTGATGGACGTGTCGGATCCGCGCAATCCCCGCCTGCTTCACCACGAGGACACGCCGGCATATATCGTGCAGGCCAAGGTCGCAGGGAACAGAGCTTGGTTCTTGCAGGAGCAGGGGAGCACGTCGAGCAACTCCAAGCAATTCCAGGTTATCGACCTGACCGACACGGCGAATCCGGTGCCTCTGGGCACTTGCATCCTCACCAACATCGACTGCCAGCCTTTGGACTTCGAGGTCACAGGCCAGTACGCCTACGTGGCCGATGGTGCGAACGGGTTGCTCGTGGTCGATTTCTCGGACGCGGCCCATCCGGCGCAAACCGCCACCGTGCCGCTGCTCGACTGCACGCGGGTTCGGGTCGCCGGGCGTTATGCTTACGTCGCCTGCCGCGGTTGGAATGAAGACGCTCTGGAGTTCCGGACGCATCTGCAGGTCTTGGATCTGATCAATCCGGCGCACCCCGCCAAAGTCGCTGTGTGCGACCTGCCGATCGACAGTGTGCCCATGGACCTGTGCTTGGCGGAAACCTACGCCTTGCTCGCCCTCGGAGACGCTGGCATGCACGTGATCGACATTGGGAACCCGTTGAGCCCTGCTCCAGTCGCGACCTACGTCAGAAAAGGTTATCCGGCTAGCGCAATTCAGGCTGTGGGCACCACACGGTCTGTGTGTTGGAAGGCGGTTGGTTGTCGGTGCTTGAATTGAGCCTGCCCAGCCCGCTCAAGCTCAACCCGCCCGTCCTCTCCGCCAACGGGTTGACCCTTTCCTGGACCGGTGGCGCTGGGATCAAGTTGCAGCAGACGACGAGCCTGACGATCCCGAACTGGCAGGATGTAGCCGGGAGTGACGGCGTGAGCAGCCTCGAATTGCCGCGGGATGCCGCCGCCGCGTTTTTCCGGTTGATCCAGCCCTGAAGTCCGTAGCCCAGGTCGTGAGACGGCGGGCCCACCCGAACGACAGCAGATCCGCAGCGTCACCGCCTTTCCACATCCTTCCAGGAAGTCACTGACACAGTGCCATCCGTCGCTACGAGAATCGGGCCATGAAACCCGGCGTAGCGGCGTCTCGGCAGAGCGCCGCCATTTCCTGCAAG
>Ga0315274_10013694_pt1 | contig 11541 bp, 3 predicted proteins | sample YL17G02_20_MG_FD_203700 | JGI IMG/M metagenome (GOLD analysis project Ga0315274, IMG submission 203700) | Sediment microbial communities from Yellowstone Lake, YNP, Wyoming, USA - YL17G02_20 | ecosystem: Environmental > Aquatic > Freshwater > Lake > Sediment | place: USA: Wyoming | collected...
CCGCCTATCGTCGTATCATCGGCGCCGAGTTCGTTGGAGGACGGTTCTATCTGACCTGTGCCGATCCCGATTCCGGAAATCTGGTGCTGGTGTTGACGCGTGATGGTCAGTTGGAGAACGTCTTCAGGCAGCCGTTTGCTCCGGTGGGATGGGGGCTGCGCGACCTGGCGTGGGATGGGGAATATCTCAACGGTTCCCAGGACGACAAAATCTACACAATCTCACTGCAAGGCGATTCAGTTGACGTCTTTTCCGGTGCACCCCTCACCATCAACCGCGCCCTGACTTATGTGCCGGAAGTCGGCGGCTTCTGGACCGGCGAATGGGATAGTCCCTGGTATTTAATTGACCGTGAAGGGTCACTACTTGCCAGGTGGGAAGGGCATAACCTGAGCGGAGTTTATGGATTCGCCTGGTTTGCCGACGACCCCGATGGTTACCCGCTCTATGTTTTCAATCGTGAGGACGACAACTCAACCGCTATTTATCGCGCGGATCCCGATGGAAGGCAGCTTGAACTTCTTTACCAGCTTCCCCTGCCGCCGGGAGGATGCTTCATCACCGGCGAGTGGGATTTAAACCGATGGATTATCGGCGGCGTCGTAGGCGATGACAACCAGCATCTGATTGGCATTGAGTTGCAGGAGCATTCCGCCTGGTTGAAAGTCTCGCCATCCGAGGGTGAATTGACTCCGCAGAGCAGCGCCCAAATGCAGCTTGACTTTGCCATACCCGACGAGGCGGTTGACGGCGATACCCTTGCTGCGGATATCGCCATCCTTGCCTTCGGCGGGATCCAGGCTGTGGTTCCCGTCCATGTGACGGTTTCGGACGCTTTAGCGCATTTCCCGGCGCCACCGCCAAACCCTGAAACTATGACCATCCGTGTGGAATCAGCGCGACGCCAAGGCGTGGATTTCCCATTCAACAGCGAGATTGCCGCCTTGACGCCCGACGGTGGGGTGGGAGGAGTAACTCGTTGGCTGGGATTGCCGGTTGATCTTACAGCCTACGGTGGTGAAGGAGCATTTCAATTGGCTGATCGCATATCCTTTCTGATTTGGGATGCTGTAGAAAATTTGGAGTATGATGTTGATACGACCATTGTTGAGGGGCAGGCGCTTTTCCTGGATGGCGAGCAGTTGGTGGTCAGGTTGGACGCTATTATCACCACCACTCAAGAGGTTGTTCTGTCCGAAGAGGAATGGAATCTCATCTCAATTTCTGTGGAGCCTCCTGACCGGTCAATGGAGGCGATTCTCAGTCGGCTGATTGAGAATGAACACCTATTTATAGTGAAGGATGGAGATGGACGGCTCTTCATACCGGCGAGCGGCTTCAACCAAATTGGAGATTGGAATCTCCTGGCGGGATATCAAGTCAATATGGCAGCGCCGGACACCCTCCGGGTTACCGGTATCCGCGTCCCTTATGACACACCGATACCATTGGATGCTGGTTGGAATCTGATAAGTTACCTTCCCGAGGAATCTTTGGATATTAGAACGGCTCTGGCGAACATCTGGGATGACATAATAATAGTCAAGGACAATTGGGGGAGGTTCGTCGCGCCGGAATTTGACCATTACGATTTCGTTACGATGAATCCTGGCGAGGGTTACATAATAAAAGTTCACGAATCAATTCAACTCGTGTATAACTTGGAAGGTGAATTGGCGGTTGTGGGTGAAGGTGGATCTGCGGAACATCAACTGTTGAAAAGCACCGGTCGCGATATGAGTTTATTAGTGACTCAGGTGAACGACGCTCCCGATGGCGCTGTCCTGGAAGTGACGGTGGGTGATGTCTTGCTGGATAGGAGACCAGTAGGTAATACTCCGATAGGTGTCATAATTCATGGCGACGACTCGCTTACACCGGAGCCGGATGGCGTCTGTGATGGCGATTCAATCCGATTTGTTTTAGTTGATGGCGACGGTAGTATCCTGGCTCCGGCGGTCCGTCTCATCTCAGGATGCCTTACCTATCACGATGACGAATTTACGGTTGTGACGTTGAACGCTGTGAATGTGCCTCCTTCCGAGTTCATCCTGAGTGGCGTCCATCCCAACCCTTTCAATAGTTTCGCGGATATACGATTCGGAGTGCCGCACACAACTTTGGTCTCACTCGCCTGTTGTGACATAATGGGGAGGGTGGTGTTTGAGACCGGCAAGCGTGCCTATAGCGCCGGTTGGCACACTTACCGACTGAATGCTGCGACTTGGGCGAGCGGAATCTACTTTCTGACGATAGAGACCGCGCAGAGTTCCACAGCGATTAAAATGGTGTTGGTGCGCTGATACCACACCCCCCAGTCCGGCGCTATGTATTTATTTTCATTGAAGTAATCGCAATTTGACTTTTATAAAATCTCACCGTTCAGTGACTTGTGTCACCACTTTTGGTTGGAACATTCGCCATATTATAGCTTGAAATTAGCTTCACGTGATGCGGTTTTCTCTTGACTTTCGGATGAAAAGAGCTTAACTTTAGCAAGTTGAAACCGCGATGCGACTCTTGAGGCATTAAGAGTCGCCTTCCGGCGAATAAAAACGCCGATTTCTTCTGATACCGAACTTCGCGCGCTGCACCTCGCATTTCGCTCACCCGAATCAGCATAAGCGTTCTAGTCCGTTTTACGGCTTTAGCTAACGGAGGGTTTTCCATGAAGCCTTGCAAAATTACGGTTTTATCGTTCTTGTTAATCAGCCTCTTCCTGGCCTCTGCTCCCGCTTGGGCGCAGGACTGGGAACCCCACTGGTCTTTCCATCGCGGGGATATCACTTGGAGTTCGCAGGTGATATTTCAAGCGGCTATATTTGATGGCGACCCTCTGGTGCCTGGAGACGAGATCGCAGTCTTTACACCTGGCGGCATCTGCGCTGGTGGAATGCAGGTTCCAGCAGACGTGGAATGGGGGCAAAACACCGGGCTCACTGCATTCGGCAACGATGACGCCACCAATGAAGTGGATGGCTTTGAAGAAGAAGAAGTTATGACCTTCAAGGTCTGGCTCCACGACGTAGACGGCGAGTTGGACGCCGACATAACGAACATCGCTATGGGCGATGATGTCTGGTTTTCGGAGGAGCTCCTGATGTGCTCCATAGAAGCCTCCACCGCCAACATCCCGCCAGTGATGGACCTGCTGGACAACGCCCTGGCTTTTGGCATGATTTTGGTTGGCAACTCCGCGACTCAATCGGTCCGGATTCACAACAATGGCGGCGGCAGCCTAACAGTTGACCAGGTGACTTTTGAAGGTGATGGCAGCGAGTATTTCTCGGCCGACCTCGGCGAAGGCTTTGCCTGTGGTTGGCGCGAAACAAAGGAACTTCCTTTCACCTTCACGCCCGGCGCGGATGGCGACTTTGAAGTCATAGCGACCATCCACTCCAACGACGAAGCGAACCCCGAGGTCACGGTGACGTTGACCGGAGCCGGTCACGTTCCCATTCCGCCTACCATCGGATTATCAACCAGTGACTACACCTTCCCTGACACCCGTTTGGGCCGCACCCGTTCCCTGACTCTGGTGATTTCCAACACCGGTGAAGAGACGTTGACGATTCAAGATGCCGCACTGGCAGGCGATCCGGTGTTCAGCACCAATTTCAGCGGGGAGTTTGACATTAGCGGCGGTTCCAGCGGGCGGCTGCTCGTCACCTTTACCCCTGAGGAGGCGACCAACTACGGCGCCGTCCTCACAATTACTTCCAATGACCCAAACAACGCGACGGTGGAAGTTCAACTGCACGGCGCCGGTGTAGAGGTAGGCGACCCCGAACTGGTTTTGAACGCGTCGCAGCGCTTCTTCCCGGGCGTGATTGTCGGAACCGAAGCGACCTGGCGGATGGTGGTTATGAACATCGGCGGCGGCGATTTATGGGTTCATGGCATAAGCAGCGACAACGATGCCTTCACCACCGACTTTAGCCTGGATTCACTGCGACTTCGCCCCGACGATTTCTATTATGTAACTGTGAGCTTCGCCCCCGGTGAGGTTGCCTATTACGACGGCGTCATCACCGTCGTCAGCGATGACCCGGTGAATCCGGAAGTAACCTGTATGGTCGGCGGAGTTGGTTCGCCGGACGACGGGCTGCACTTCCGCTACTACCCGACCCAACCCAACCACTCACTCTTTGTAGAGGCGGTCTCACTGGACGACAATGCTTTGGTGGAAGGGGACGAAATCGGCGTCTTTACGGAAAACGGAATGTGCGGCGGCGGCGGAGTCGTGAACGCCAACGGTCAAGCCGGCGTCCGGGCATTTGCCGACGACGAGGAATCTGAGATTGTGGACGGTTTCGCAGAAGGGGAATCGTTCACCTTTGTCGTTTGGGATGCCAGCGCCCACTCCGAAACTTACGCAACGGCAGATTTCAGCGAAGGTCCGGAAACCTTCACCAGTAATGGCTTATCCCGCCTCACGCTCACTGCCGGGTCGCCTGCTCCTGCGCCGCGCATCCGTCTGACCGCTATTGAGCACTACTTCGGTCAGGTGGACTACGACGATCTTATGACCAAGAGTTGGTCATTCAGCGTTGAGAACATCGGCGTCGGCGACCTGATTGTTGATGTGGTTGAATCCGACCTGGATGAATTTCAGGTCGCCATTGACGAGAATTTCCCGGTTACATTGGGACAAAACGGTCGTCTGCCGGTAACTGTAACCTTTGCGCCAACCGCCGAACAGGGTTACGTCGGGCGGTTGACCATACTGTCCAACGACCCGGTGGATTCCGTCCGCTACGTGGACGTTTATGGAACCGGCGTAGTGGTAGTCATTGAACCCGACATCAGGCTCGGCGCACCCAATTACTTCTTCGGAGGTGTGCATAAGCTTGCCCAGGGTGATGACCCCTACGAATACATACTTGAAATCGCCAACACCGGTGGAGGCCAACTCTTCATTGAAGATGTTTCCCGGAACGGGAGCGACGCTTTCACCACCAGCTATCCCAACGAGCGGGTGTTCGTTGATGCCGGTGAAGTTTACAACCTCAGCATCTGGTTCAAGCCGCTGATAGCGGGGCAGTTTGACGCCACCTTCACCATCACTTCCAACGACCCGGTGGATGAGCAGGTAACTTTCGCGGTGCGCGGCTATTCGTTTGATTCCGCGGATCACTTCTTGCACCACTCTACGGCGCTGACTCACACCATCACCGTGGACGACGCAATAATCCGAACCCTTGAAGAGCAGGATCTTTGGCTGGTCGCGGGAGATGAAGTTGCGGTATTTACTCCGACTGGCTTGTGCGCCGGTCACACGGTAGTTACGCAGCCGATGGTGGACAACACCTCCATTCCTCTGACCGCTTGGAGCGACGACGCCGACACACCGTTTGACGATGGATTCCACGCCGGCGATGCTTTTACCTTCAAGTTCTGGGATTGGACCGTCGGCGATGAGCTGGATGCTGAAGTGGAATACATCCCTCCCGGTCAGCAGGTGTTCACCGTTGACGGCGCCACAACCGTCCTTCTTAACGCCATCGCCCTCCACAGCGAGACCCAGATTACGGTGGATGAAGTTGTAAAGCAGTTCGGCGCAGTCCAAATCGGCGAAGAAGCCTCACGCGTCTTTACCTTCACCAACACCGGCGGCATGGATCTGATCATCAGCGGTGTTGAATCAGATATGGCGGAGTTCAGCACCGACTTTGCCGACGACGTGACGCTCGGTCAGAACGAGAGCATGGATCTGAATGTTACTTTCGCTCCAGCGGACCGGATTGACTATGAAGCCACACTCACCGTTTTCAGCAACGACCCCGATAATCGGGAATTTCCGTTTCATCCTGTCGGCGCGGGCGCATCCAATGAAGCCGGGCACTACAACTTCTTCCGCACCGACCGCAACCACAGCGTCCTGATTGAAAGCGCCGACATAGGCGGCGCGGGACCCGCCATCGGCGATGAGTTCGCGGTGTTCACGCCCGCCGGTTTCTGCGCCGGCGCCTATATCGTAACGGATCCTGACGCCGACATCGGTATCGCCGCAATGAGCGATGACGCCGACACTCCGATGCTCATTGAAGGGTTCGCCCGCAATGAAACGATGACCCTCCACTTCTGGGATGCCTCGCAAGGGCGGGAATACGTTGAGGGAGATGAAGACATCATCGTTGAAGTCACCCTGGGCAGTATGAGCTGGCGTTCCAACGCCTTGACCTTCCTTAGCGTGACGGTTATTGGAGTCTTCGGAATACGTCCCGTTGCCCCGATTGAGGCTGATGAGGGAACGCAGGTCGCTTTCAACGTGGATCTGCTGAACGCCGGTGAGGACCAATTTGAATTCACAGCGGAGGGAGTGCCGGAAGACGCCAGCTTCATAGACAACGGCGACAACACCGGCGCCTTCACCTGGGACGTCAGCTATGAGACCCTTGATGGTCCTGACCGTCCCGTGCGTCAGACATTTGAAGTCACCATCACCGCCACAGCGGGGCTACTCAGCGATCACATAGTCGTTGAGATCACCATCAATGATGTCAACCGCGCGCCGGAAGTTGCCCAACCGCTTGAGAACGACCAACTGACGGTTTTGGAGGATTGCGGTGAAACGCTGGTCGCCGACCTGGATGAATTGTTCGTTGACCAGGACGGCGATGCGATGCTGTTCTACTTCCGTCAGCATGCAGCTGTGGGTCAGCGGATTGACCGCGAAACCAACTGGTATTATGTCACTCCCCAGCCCGACTCAAGCGGGCAGTTTGAACTTCGGGTGGTGGCTGATGACCTTTTGGATGACCGCGACGAGCAGAGTCGGACTTTACGGCGGGTGGATACGCCGGAGATTTCCTTTGGCAGGACACTTCGTTCGGTTAATGGCGAGCAGCCGGTGGATCCTGGGCGCGACTTGTCTCTTGATTACGTCTGGACGTTGATTGTTACGCCGGTGAATGATTCGCCAATGATCACACAACCGAGCGTCGAGGAAATCTACCGGGTTGGCGCCGTGAACGAGTTGGAGCAGATTTTGGTTGATTTCCTCGCCGAAGACCCCGACAACGCCGCCGCCGACCTAACATGGTCGGTATTGGACCAGGATGGATTGCCGGGCGAAAACGGCGATCCCTGGACGTTTGAGGACAACGGCGACGGCTCCGCCCGCTTCACCTGGACGCCGGACCAGGATATGGCGCGGGAAGAGGATTACCTGCCGCAATTCCGGGTGAGCGATCCGGACAACTCCGGTGATGTGATTACGCTACAGCTAAGGGTTCGCGACGTCAACCGCCCCCCGATAATTCTTCCAGATGTGCCTGACACAGTCACGATAGTTGAAGATGGCGTGGACCAGTTGATCGCTGACCTGGCTGACATCTTCACGGATGAAGACCTGGAAGACGCAGTTCTGGAATACACCATTCTGCCGAATCCGGCGCAGCTTGACTTGGAGATTGTGGGGACGCGACTGATTTCCAACCCCCTGGCGGATTTCAACACCTACCCGCTCGCCCGGCCACCGCGACACCATCTGCAGGTGAGCGTGACTGGTCGCGACCATGCCAACGACGAAGCGGTCTGGGCGCTCAGAGTGGCGGTGACGCCGGTGAACGACTCGCCGGCAGCGTTCAACCTCATTGCGCCCGCGGATAACTTCCGGGAGACAGACTGGTGGGATAGAGGGATGACCTTCTCCTGGGAAGCGGCGGCACAGAACCGCTATGAGATTGATACAGCTCGCTATACGGTTCGGTTTACTCTGGGTCAGGATACTTTTAAAATAGGTCCCCTGCTCAATACCGAATTCCGTGACGTTCCGCTCTTGGCACTTGCAGACAGCTTGGGCATAGCGATCCGTGATAGGAATGAACACCGAATAGTTTGGACGGTGATCGCCAATGACGGCGAGTTTACAGTCTCGGCTAATAGGTCCTACACCTTAATTCTGGAGCAACTAAGCGTTCCAGGGATGGACGAGACCATGCCAACCGTATTCTATATGGCGCCGAACTATCCCAACCCGTTCAACTCCGGCACAACCGTCAAATTCGGTTTGCCGCAGCCCGCGGACGTGGAAGTTTCGGTTTGGGATATGCATGGTCGGCAGGTGGCGGTATTGACTAACGGCAAGCACTCACCGGGACGCTATGAAGCGTTCTGGGACGCCGCCGGGCAGTCTTCCGGCATCTACATTATTCGGATGAGCGCCGGCAACTACCTCGGTCTGCAAAAGGCGATTCTCGTGCGGTAAGTTGAACGAAAATGTTACCAACCCCCGACTCGGCGTTACCGGGTCGGGGGTTTTTTGTTATATTAAGGGACAAAGTTTCTACGGGCGGTGAGGTAGTTGCGGTTGTCCTCAACCGCGACAAGTCGGACTTGGGACAAGCCCGACTACTGAACGATTGCCGAACCCCGCCAGCAAGCTGTCGGGGGCACACCGTCTGTTGAGGTAGTTGCGGTTGTCCTCAACCGCGACATGTCGGGCTTGAGACAAGCCCGACTACTGAACGATTGCCGAACCCCGCCAGCAAGCTGTCGGGGGCACACAATGAATCGCTGTTAAGCACAGTTTGGAACCAATACCATTAATAATTGGCGGTGAGCGAATTGTCACTGACCACGTTCTCTACGTAAAGAGTTCGTGGTCGGGAGAGACTGTTGGCGCTTGTTGCCTTGCTGGCGAGCGCGAAATCCAGATGGCTTTGGAATCGGGGGTGAGGGGTGCGGAAGCGATGCGCTCGCTTCGCAATTACCAGCGCGCTGACATCCTGCACCGAGCCGCTGACAAACTCGCCGAACAGCGTGAAGCCTTCGCCCGGCTCATTGCTCGGGAGGGTGGGAAGCCCATCCGCGAATCCCGCGCTGAGGCTGCGCGCGGGGAATCCACATTCAGATTGGCGGCGGAAGCGGCGCGCAGTTGGGGCGGAGAGTTGCTGCCGTTGGATATCACTCCCGCAGCCGGCGACCGAATGGCGTTGGTAAAACGATTCCCCATCGGATTGGTGACGGGGATTTGCCCATTCAACTTCCCGTTGAATCTGGTGGCTCACAAGGTCGCGCCGGCGCTGGCAGCCGGTTGCGCGATTAATGTTAAGCCGGCCAGTGCGACGCCGTTAACAGCACTGAAGCTGGGGGAGTTGTTGCTGGAATTGGGGTTGCCGGCGGGCGGTTGTAATGTTGTCCCGACTAATTCCAAGTTGGCTGCGCCGTTGGTTGAAGACCCGCGTGTCAAACTGGTCACTTTTACCGGCTCGGGGGCGGTGGGCTGGGAATTAATGAGACGTGTGACTGGGAAGCGGATCTGCCTGGAATTGGGCGGCAACGCGGCGGCGATTGTGGAGCCGGACTGCGACCTGAACCGTGCGCTTGAGCGGATACTGGTCGGCGGTTACGCCCACACTGGTCAAATCTGTATTTCGGTGCAGCATATCCTGCTCAATCGTCAAATTCACGACCCGTTTATGGAACGGTTCATTCCGATGGTTGAGGGGCTGAAGATGGGCGACCCGCTGGATGAAACGGCCCAGGTAGCGGCGATGATTGACGAGGGGGAAGCGAGACGAGTTGAGGAGTGGATAGATGAGGCGGTGGCTGCCGGCGCGAACCTGCTCTGTGGCGGCCGGCGTGACCGCAACCGGATAGCGCCGGCGGTATTGACCGATGTCCCCCACCATTGCAGAATCACCGCCGAAGAAGCGTTCGCGCCGGTGACGGTGGTCTATCCTTATGACACCTTTGACGAGGCGCTGGAAATGGTGAACTCATGGAAGTTCGGACTGCAGACTGGCGTCTTTACGCGCGATTTGAGTAAGGCGATGATAGCTTATAACCGACTGGAAGTCGGCGGGGTTATCATTGACGACATCCCGACTTTCCGCGCCGACAATTACCCTTACGGCGGCGTTAAGCAGTCCGGTTTCGGGCGGGAGGGGGTGCGCTATGCGATGGAGGAGATGAGCGAGTTGAAGACGCTGGTCATCCCTGCGCCGAAATAGAATTACGAGAGTATTAACTTGTAGCGATTTGTGCTTCTTGGAGGGCGGACTTTCAGTCCGCTCTTGGTAGGGTTTAAGCACGAATTGGAGCGGACTGAAAGTCCGCCCTCCAAGATATCGCTACTTGATTAACATCTGAGAATTAGGAATTACTAATTCAGAACGATAGAATAAATGCCGGCATATCCGAAATCCGCAATACGAAATCCGCAATCCAAATGGCCTCCTGAGACACCCAAGGTTACGGTGGATGCTGTCGTCCGCACTCCGTCGGGAATTGTGCTTATCAGACGTAAAAACCCGCCGCACGGCTGGGCGCTGCCGGGTGGGTTTGTAGATGTGGGAGAGACGGTGGAGGAGGCAGTGCGACGTGAGACCCGCGAGGAGACGGGACTGGAAATCCACGACCTGTGGTTGGTCGGCGTCTATTCCGAACCGCGCCGCGATCCGCGGTTTCACACTGTAAGCATTGTGTTTGGAGCAACATCGGACCGAATGCCGGTCGGAGGCGACGATGCGACTCAAGCCGAGGTTTTTCCACCCGGTCGGCTGCCATCGCCTATTGCCTTTGACCATAGCGCCATTATTGCGGATTTTCTCCGCCGTGAGCCGGATAAAGAGCATCGGCGCTGAAAGCCGTTTTATCGCTGCCACCGGCTCGCTGGGACTTTTGACTTATTCTGCTGTCGCTTGATTGGAGGAGGAGGAGTTTCTTGCGCGAATTAATATATCTTGACAACGCCGCAACCACCTGGCCCAAGCCGGCGGAAGTGCACCGTTTTATGGGTGAATTCTACCGCGAATACGGTGTGAACCCCGGTCGGTCGGGTTACGACAAGGCGCTGGAGGCGGAGCAGGTGGTTCACCGCTGCCGCACCGCCCTGACGAAATTTTTCAACGGCGACGACCCCAACCGATTGGTATTCGCATACAACGCCACCGACGCGCTGAACCTCGTTATAAAGGGTGTGCTGGTGAACGGCGGGCATGCCATCACCACAAATCTTGAACACAACAGCGTTCTGCGCCCCTTATATCATTTATCGTTAAACGGCGGTGTGGAAGTCACGCGCCTGCACTTTGACAGTCGCGGCTTCATTGACCCCGATGATGTTAAACGCGCCATCCGACCGGACACCAGGCTGGTGGTCATTAACCACGGTTCCAACGTCATAGGAACGATTCAGCCAATTCAGGAAATTGGACGCATCTGCAGGGAACGCGGCGTTTTCTTCGCTATTGACGCTTCCCAGAGTGCCGGCGTGGTGCCGATTGACATGAAAGCTATGTGTATTGATGCAGTCTGTTTTACCGGTCACAAGTCGCTCTTCGGTCCTACCGGCATCGGTGGGATATGCGTCGCCGGGCACGCCGAAATCGTCAGTACCCGCTGGGGTGGGACCGGGGTGCGGTCGGCGCAGCGCACCCATTTGGAAGAGTATCCCTACCGGCTTGAGGCTGGAACGCTGAACACGATGGGGATTGCCGGGCTGTTAGCGGGGCAGGAGTTCATCGCCGCACAGGGGGGAGTCACCGTTATTTACGAGCATGAAATGGCGCTATACCAGCGACTGTTTAATGG